>ENA-OPZN01000006-OPZN01000006.1-human-gut-metagenome-genome-assembly--contig:-NODE-6-length-97834-cov-4.946176_pt1 | contig 97834 bp, 101 predicted proteins | sample MGYA00242483_ERZ504503 | MGnify/ENA primary metagenome ERZ504503 (study PRJEB26092, sample SAMD00036285) | human gut metagenome | host: Homo sapiens | study: EMG produced TPA metagenomics assembly of... | reverse complement strand
TGGGTGCAGTGCGGCGGTCACACAAAAGCAAGAGAAACCACTGAATCGGAGAATTCAAGTTGCCTACTATTGAACAGCTCGTCCGTAAGGGACGTCAGGCAAAGCCGAAGAAGTCCAAGACTTTGGCCCTGAAGGGCAGCCCGCTGCGTCGCGGCGTGTGCACCCGTGTCTACACCACCACCCCGAAGAAGCCGAACTCGGCTCTGCGTAAGGTCGCTCGTGTGCGCCTGTCCTCGGGCATCGAAGTCACCGCCTACATTCCGGGCGAAGGCCACAATCTGCAGGAGCACTCCATCGTGCTCGTGCGCGGCGGCCGTGTGAAGGATCTCCCGGGTGTGCGTTACCACATCGTGCGTGGCGCGCTCGATACCCAGGGTGTCAAGGACCGTAAGCAGGGTCGTTCCCTGTATGGAGCAAAGAAGGCGAAGTAAGAGATATGTCACGTAAGGGACCTTCCAAGAAGCACGTCGTGCTGCCCGATCCGATCTACGGTTCCACCGTGGTGGCGCAGCTCATCAACAAGATTCTGCTTGACGGCAAGAAGTCGATCGCCGAAGACATCGTCTACTCCGCGCTCGATATGGTCAAGGAGAAGTCCGACCAGGAGCCGGTGGCTGTGCTCAAGCGCGCCCTGGACAACATCCGTCCGTCCCTCGAGGTTCGCTCCCGCCGTGTCGGTGGCGCCACCTACCAGGTGCCGGTCGAGGTCAAGCCGAACCGCGCCAACACCCTGTCGCTGCGCTGGCTGACCGACTTCTCCCGCGCCCGTCGTGAGAAGACCATGGCTGAGCGTCTCGCCAACGAGATCCTGGATGCCTCCAACGGCCTCGGTGCTTCTGTCAAGCGCCGCGAGGATACTCATAAGATGGCAGAGGCTAACAAGGCCTTCGCTCATTACCGCTGGTAATCACTCGCCCTGAGTAAAACTAAGGAAAAAGATGGCTGAAGAGATTTCGGACCTCCACGACGTCCGCAATATCGGCATCATGGCCCACATTGATGCCGGCAAGACCACCACTACCGAGCGTATTCTGTTCTACACCGGTAAGAACTACAAGATCGGCGAGACCCACGACGGCGCTCCACCATGGACTTCATGGCGCAGGAGCAGGAACGTGGTATCACCATCCAGTCCGCTGCTACCACCTGCTTCTGGAGCCGTCAGTCCCACGACACCAAGGACAAGTTCCAGATCAACATCATCGATACCCCTGGCCACGTGGACTTCACGGCCGAGGTGGAGCGCTCCCTGCGTGTGCTCGATGGTGCCGTTGCCGTGTTCGACGGCAAGGAAGGCGTGGAGCCGCAGTCCGAAACCGTGTGGCGTCAGGCTGACAAGTACGGCGTTCCGCGTATCTGCTTCATCAACAAGATGGACAAGCTGGGCGCGAACTTCTACTACTCCGTCGACACCATCAAGGAGAAGCTGGGCGCTACTCCGATCGTGATGCAGTTGCCGATCGGTTCCGAGAACGACTTCACTGGCGTTGTCGACCTGGTTGAGATGCAGGCTTACGTGTGGAACGGCACCGAGGAGCTCGGCGCCAAGTACGACACCACTGAGATCCCGGACGACCTCAAGGACAAGGCTCAGGAGTACCACGAGAAGCTCGTGGAAGCCGCTGCCGAAGCCGACGACGACCTCATGAACAAGTTCTTCGAGGACGGCGACCTGTCCAAGGAAGACATCCGCGCTGGCGTGCGTAAGCTCACCATCGCCAAGGAAGCCTTCCCGATCTTCTGCGGTTCCGCCTTCAAGGACAAGGGTGTTCAGCCGATGCTGGACGGCGTTGTCGATTACCTGCCGTCTCCTGAAGACGTGCCGGCCATCAAGGGCTACAAGCCCGGCGATGAGTCCGTCGAGATCGACCGTCACCCGGTCAAGTCCGATCCGTTCGCGGCTCTGGTCTTCAAGATCTCCACCCACCCGTTCTACGGCAAGCTCGTGTTCGTGCGCGTCTACTCCGGCTCCGTTGTGCCGGGCGACTCCGTGCTCGACTCCACCCGCGAGAAGAAGGAACGTATCGGCAAGATCTTCCAGATGCACGCCGATAAGGAAAACCCGATGGACCGCGCTGACGCCGGTAACATCTACACCTTCGTGGGCCTGAAGAACGTGACCACCGGTGACACCCTGTGCGCCATCGACGATCCGATCACCCTCGACTCCATGACCTTCCCGGATCCTGTGATCCAGGTGGCCGTCGAACCGAAGACCAAGGCCGACCAGGAGAAGATGGGCATCGCCCTGTCCAAGCTGGCCGAAGAGGATCCGACCTTCCAGGTCACGACCGACGAAGAGTCCGGCCAGACCCTGATCGCCGGCATGGGCGAGCTCCAGCTCGACATCATCGTCGACCGTATGCGCCGCGAGTTCAAGGTTGAGTGCAACCAGGGCAAGCCGCAGGTCGCCTACCGCGAGACCATCCGCAAGGCCGTCATGGACCAGGGCTACACCCACAAGAAGCAGACCGGTGGTTCCGGCCAGTTCGCAAAGGTCCTGATGAACTTCGAGCCGCTCGACACCACCGAGGGCAAGACCTTCGAGTTCGAGAATAAGGTCACCGGCGGCCACATCTCCGCCGAATTCATCGGCCCCATCGAGGCCGGTGTCAAGGAGGCCATGGAGTCCGGTGTTCTCGCCGGCTTCCCGGTCGTGGGCGTCAAGGCCACCGTCACTGACGGCCAGATGCACCCGGTCGATTCCTCCGAAATGGCCTTCAAGCTCGCAGGTTCCATGTGCTTCAAGGAAGCTGCCCCGAAGGCCAAGCCGGTCATTCTCGAACCGATCATGAAGGTCGAAGTCCGTACGCCGGAAGAGTACATGGGCGAAGTCATCGGCGATCTGAACCAGCGCCGTGGCAACATCCAGTCCATGACCGACGGTGTCGGCGTCAAGGTCATCGACGCCAAGGTCCCGCTGTCCGAGATGTTCGGCTACATCGGCGACCTGCGTTCCAAGACCCAGGGTCGTGCCATGTTCACCATGGAGATGGACTCCTACGACGAGGTGCCGAAGAGCGTCTCCGAGGAGATCATCAAGGCCCAGCGCGGCGAGTGACACGCGCCACTGCATGAAGTAGCCAGTGTCTTCAGTCAGCGGTAATATCGTATACCGCTGACTGGGTTCTGGCTCTTCAAAGTGGCACATAACCCAGAAACCCAGTAGAATAAGCGAGTCCCTGTGCGAAAGGGTGCAGGAAACTCACGAGACGTCCAGGAGGACAAAAGTAATGGCAAAGGAAAAGTACGAGCGTACTAAGCCGCACGTTAACATCGGTACCATCGGCCACGTCGACCACGGTAAGACTACCCTGACTGCCGCCATCTCCAAGGTGCTGCACGAGGAGTTCCCGGATGTCAACCCGGAGTACGACTTCAACCAGATCGATTCCGCTCCGGAAGAGGCCGCCCGCGGTATCACCATCAACATCGCCCACATCGAGTACCAGACCGAGAAGCGTCACTACGCTCACGTCGACTGCCCGGGCCACGCCGACTTCGTGAAGAACATGATTACCGGTGCTGCCCAGATGGATGGCGCTATCCTCGTTGTGGCCGCCACCGACGGCCCGATGGCCCAGACTCGCGAGCACGTGCTGCTCGCCCGTCAGGTTGGCGTTCCGAAGATCCTCGTCGCCCTGAACAAGTGCGACATGGTCGACGATGAAGAGCTCATCGAGCTCGTCGAAGAAGAGGTCCGCGACCTCCTCGACGAGAACGGCTTCGACCGTGACTGCCCGGTCATCCACACCTCCGCTTACGGTGCTCTGCACGACGACGCTCCGGACCACGAGAAGTGGGTCCAGTCCGTTAAGGACCTCATGGACGCTGTCGACGACTACATCCCGACCCCGGTTCACGACCTGGACAAGCCGTTCCTGATGCCGATCGAGGATGTCTTCACCATCTCCGGCCGTGGTACCGTTGTCACCGGTCGTGTCGAGCGTGGCCAGCTGGCCGTCAACACCCCGGTCGAGATCGTTGGTATCCGTCCGACCCAGCAGACCACCGTCACCTCCATCGAGACCTTCCACAAGACCATGGACGCCTGCGAGGCTGGCGACAACACCGGTCTGCTTCTGCGTGGTCTCGGCCGTGACGATGTCGAGCGTGGCCAGGTTGTGGCCAAGCCGGGCTCCGTCACTCCGCACACCAAGTTCGAGGGCGAAGTCTACGTGCTGACCAAGGACGAAGGCGGCCGTCACTCGCCGTTCTTCTCCAACTACCGTCCGCAGTTCTACTTCCGCACCACCGACGTCACCGGCGTCATCGAGCTGCCGGAAGGCGTCGAGATGGTTCAGCCGGGCGACCACGCTACCTTCACCGTTGAGCTGATTCAGCCCATCGCTATGGAGGAAGGCCTGACCTTCGCTGTGCGTGAAGGTGGCCACACCGTCGGCTCCGGTCGTGTGACCAAGATCCTCGCCTGATTTTCATCAGACAAGAATCTTCGCTTGAACTAGCGTTATAGGAAATCCCCTTCGAGGAAACTCGGAGGGGATTTCCTATAACCGCAGCAGGATATGGATATGTACCACGACTTCCGGCCTGGATGCGCTAGTGTTGCTTTCCAATAGATAAACGGACTGCTGCACTGCGAGGATATGACACTGATGGCAGGCCGGGAAAGAAGGTCGATGATGACTGGTGCACAGGCCGCTCACTGTGGTTCTGTATCCGCAATTTCGCTGGGACTGCCCGTTTCCACGGCGATTCCCGAAGCCAAAGGCACACTGCCGAAAGCCTTGTTCGTAGGCAAAGCGCCGATTTCCGGCAAACTCAAGCAGCGATTGGTGAACGAGATCGAATCCATCACCATGCTGGCGTTGGCCCGGTCGGCCAACACGGGGCTTGCGGACGGCAAACTGATCCCGGAAGTGCTGGTCATCGGACTGAAGCTTACGGCCAAAGCCACCGGCATACCGAACGAAGTCATCGACCTGATCGCCGGACAGCGCAAATCGGGCATCGTGTTCGTGTGCGTACGCGACGTGCCGTTCGAGGGCAGCACGCGTGAGGAATGCGCGTTCGCCGTGCGCCGCGCCATACCGGGGCGTGCCGGGCACACGCCGATCTATCAGGTATATGCCGGCGACTGGCAGCCGGCGGGGGAGGCCCAGCTGGAGCTGGCCGGCTCTACTATTGATGAGCTGTGGGCATCGCTGTGCTCACAGACCATTTTGGGTACGCCGGAGGTCGAGAATCTGGATGCGCGCATCATTCGCCATACTGAAATTGCTCGGCTCGAATCCGAAGTGGACAAGCTCACTCGTGACCATCAGCGCGTCAAGAACCCGGCCCAGCGCAACGAGATCTATGCCAAACTCCACAAGGCCAAGGCGCAGCTCGCAAAACTGCGCGAGGCATAGTGATGTGAAAGCCATTGGGCTTCCGCTGGCGGGAGCTGGCTCGCGAAGCGAGACTGAGGGTGGTCCAGGTCCGTGGCCTAGGGCTACGCCCAAGCTAATTGAAATATTCGTGCATCATACAGCGTACAGTTAAACCATGTTCCCTCTGCTCGAAACCCTGGTCGCCGTATACGAGGTGGGTCAGTTCACGCTGGCCGCCGATGAGCTGAAGGTATCGCAGTCGACGGTGTCGTCGCGTATCGCCCAATTGGAGCAGATGGTCGGCGCGCCGCTGTTCGTGCGCAATGCGAAAAGTGACGTGACGCCCACACAGGCCGGGCGGATGCTGTACCAGACTGCCATCGGCATCGACGGATTATGGCGGGATACGCGTGAGCAGATCGCCCGCGTGCAGGAGGCGCGTGAGCCGCTGGCCGTGTCGTTCTCGCACACGACCGCGGCGATTCTGCTGCCGAAGGCGTTGCCGGTGATGGCTCGGGACATGGACGGTTTCGACTTCGCTGTACACGTGATGAACTCGGATGCGATTCTCGAACAGGCCAGCATGAAGGCCGTGCAGCTCGGCGTGGTGGAAAAGCCGATCGTGAACGATTCGGTGGACCGCGTCACCCTGTGCGAGGACCGGCTGGTGTTGGCGGGGGAGCCTGACGGCGTGTGGATGGTGCGCGAACACGGTTCCGGCGTGCGGTATTACACGGATCTGTATTTCAAGACCGCTCAGGTTGTGCCTGCACGCACGATGGAAGTGTCCAGTAATGCGGCGATTGTGGCGGCGCTGTCCGCCGGGTTCGGGCAGTCGTTGATTTCGGAAGCCGCCGTGCCGGCGGGCGTGCCGGTGCAGCGGGAGCTTGGCGATGAGTTTGTGCGGCGGTTCTATGCGCTGGTGCCGAGATCCGGTCTGACGCACGATCAGCGGGAGTTGGCGGAGACGATTATTGCTGCGCTGCGCGGGTAGTCAGATAGTCGACTGAGGGGAGGTTGCGAACGTTGTTTCTCTCCCTCCGTCCGCCTGCGGCGGCCACCTCTCTCATCAGAGGGAGATCAATTAGGTATCGACAAAATCGATGATATGTATTGGTTGCAATGATTTGACCGATGTAAACGCTTGAGCTTCAATAGACATCATGAGAGAGTTCTGTACAAAATGGTGGAAGCGCATTGCCACCGTTGACATGCTGTTCATTGGTGTTCTGACTCTGCTGGCCTCGCTGTTCGCCTCCTGGCTCAAGCAGTTCCCCGGATTCAGCCTGTTCGGCGCGCTCATCATCGCGCTGCTCATCGGTATGATCATCCAGTTCCCGATCCGCAGTGCCTACGTCGGTTCCAATGATGGCCGCAAGGCAGGCGTCAAGGACGCCGCTGGCCTGATTTCCAACAAGCTGCTGCGCCTCGGCATCATCCTGCTCGGTTTCAAGCTCAACCTCGCCGTGCTGTTCACGCAGGGCATCAAGTGTCTGCCGATCGCCGCTGTGGTCGTTACGCTGACCATCATCGTGTGCTATGCCATCGCCCGCAAACTCGGTGTCGACCCGATGCTCGCCATCCTGACCGCCGGTGGCACCGGCATCTGCGGTGCGGCCGCCGTCATGGGCCTGGCCGGTTCCATCAAGGTGCCTGAGGACAAGCAGGACGAGAAGGACAACGACGTGACCATGGCCGTGGCCATCGTAGCCATTATGGGTACTGTGTTCGCGTTGCTGGAGATCGCGCTCGGCCCGCTGACCGGCATGACCAAGGACCAGCTGGGCATCACCGCCGGTGCTTCCCTGCACGAAATCGCCCACGCGGTCGCGGGCGGCGACGCGTTCGGCGCGGTGGACATCGCCACCATCATGAAGCTTTCCCGCGTGCTCATGCTTGTGTTCGCGGCCATCATCATCGCCATCTGGTGGGAGAAGAAGCATTCCGAGGTTCAGAGCACCGGCAAGAAGACCGTGGCCTTCCCGTGGTTCATGCTCGGCTTCATCGGCGCTTCGATTATCGGCACCTTCGTACCGTTCGTCACCTCCATCACCCCGCAGCTCGTGGACTTTGCGTACATCGTGCTCGGCATGGCCATGGCCGCGCTCGGCATCAACGTGAACTTCAAGGCCATCGCTTCCAAGGGCAAGAAGCCGATGCTCGCCAGCTTCCTGACATCGATTCTGCTCATGTGCTTCGCTGCAGGTGTTGCGATGCTGTTCTTCTGATAAGCGCTCCAAATACAAATAGGCGAAGGCGAACGACAGTGAGCAATTGGAATGTGTCACCTAAAAATCACGTACTTGCACAACGGATAACCCCAGCCGAACTGGCAGGCCATCGCAATGAACTTCACCACATATGGACTCAGCCCGGTCGCACCCGGCATCCAGCCGATCAGCAGCGTGCTGAACGTGAAGTTCCAGATCCACAGCAGCACGAACAGCGCCACGGAACGGGTGAAGTTGCTGGACGATTTGAATGTCACGTTGCGGTTCATCACGAAGTTGTAGGTCGCCGAACACACCACGGCGATGCCGTTGGCGATCTGTGAGGGTACGCCGATCAAGTGCAGAATGGCGAACGTCGCATACTCCACAATGGTCTGCGTGGCGGAAACACCCACATACTTGCCCAGCACGGCGAGTCCATTTTGCTTCGGGGTTGCCGTGCCCACGGTATTTTCCGCAGTATTCGTTGTGGTCGAGGTATTTGTGGCGCCCACACCTTGATTCGGCTTCACATCCGCTCCATTGTTCGCCATGCCCATATACCTCCCGGATGTACCTGTGACGTTCGACCTCGCAATGATACCGCTGACCGCGTCGGGAATCGGCGTGGCGGTCAGACGAGAAAACCGCAGGCCGCAGCAACGACCGGCACACCCAGCGACAGCACCAGATAGGCCGCTGCGGTGGGGTAGCGGTGTTTGCGGAAGAGCGTCACCATTTCGTTGATTGCGGTCGAGAACGTGGAGAAGCCGCCGAGGAAACCGGTGGCCAGCACTAGCCGCCATGGTTCATCAAGTGTCCCGCCGAGTGCCAGCGCCGCGACCAAACCGGCTAGGAATCCGGCGATGAGATTGATGGTGAACGTGGAAAGTGGGAATGCGCGCTGCCAGTACGTTTTGATGGTCACGTCAAGCAGATAGCGGCAGGAGGCGCCTACGCCGCCGCACAGGCAGACCAAGATTGGTAGGAATACGGTCATCACGCCTTACCTCCCTTGCTGGTCGTAGCGGCATTCGTATCAGCGGACGCTTCGGCGGATACGTTCGAGGAGCCGGCCAGATGCGTTCCTGCCCACACGCCGGCAGACGCACAAACCAGACCCAGCGCGAACGTCACCAGTAGATAGGCAATGCCGGCCGCCACCTGACCGTCGCGGATTGCGGTAAAACCTTCCAGCGCGAGTGTCGACATCGTAGACAAACCACCGCATACGCCCATGCCGAGTCCGCGACTGGCAAGTTCTTTGGAACGTGCGCCGAACCGGGAAGCGCCGGCCAAGTAAGCGGTCAACCCTGCATAGCAGAAGCAAGCCAGCATGTTGGCCACAAACGTGCCGGTATGGAAGCTGCCAGCCGCGGGAATCTGTGCGAACGCATAGCGGATAGCGGTGCCGATCGCACCGCCGCAGAAGACGACCAACACAATATCAAGATGAATATCGGGGAGCTTGCGCGCCGGGGGAGTGGTCGTGTGCGTAATCGGCCGGGCACCTGCGGATGGGGATTGCGAATCCATAATAGCCTTTCCTGAAACCGCTGAATCCTGCTGAAGACACAACGATTCCATGCAATATCAAATCGTGTGTAGGAACTATCAGCAGTGTGCGGTTCGAAACGAGTTCAGGCGGGTTCCATCGCCGGTTCTCCAGATTACTCATGGCGACGAATCGAACAGTGAGCGTATCTCGGATATTGGCCTATCGCAGTGAATTGCTCGGTTGTTGCCATACCTCATGGGTATGGCGAAACATGGTTTATGGCTATTGGTTAATGCAAGGCGATTATTGTTTAATAGAACACGAGGATAACGGGCCTTAAGCGCTCGATGCCGGAAAACAAGGAGTTATGAACGTATGTCTGAAACCATGAAAGCTGCGATTTTCGTGGAGCCTGGCAAGATGACCGTGGAAGAAGTGCCGAAGGCGATGCTTGAACAGGATGATGACATCGTGATCCGCGTGGTGCGCACGTGCGTGTGCGGCTCTGATTTGTGGTTCTTCCGTGGGCTGAGCGGACAGGCCGCACACAGCCAGGTGGGTCACGAGTCCATCGGTGTGGTCGAAGAGGTTGGCGCGGCGGTCGAATCCGTCAAGCCCGGCGATTTCGTGGTTGTGCCATTCCCATACAGCTGCGGCAAGTGCCCGGTATGCAAGGCCGGCTTCGAATCCGTGTGCCCGCACGGCGGCTACTTCTCCGCCTGTCAGGCCGAATACCTGCGTGTGCCCGAGGCGGACGGCACCGTGGTCAAGGTGCCCGGTTCACCGGAAGATTATTCCGATGAGCAGCTCGCATCGCTGCTGACCATTTCCGATGTGATGTCCACCGGTTATCACGCGGCGGTTTCTGCCGAGGTCAAGCCCGGTGACACCGCCGTGGTCATGGGCGATGGCGCAGTTGGCCTGTGCGGTGTGATTGCCGCCAAGATGCGCGGTGCCACGCGCGTATTGCCATGAGCCGTCACGAGGATCGCGCGGCGCTCGCCCGCGAATTCGGTGCGACTGATATCGTGCCCGAGCGTGGCCAAGAGGCTATTGACAAGGTGCTGGAGATGACCGGCGGCTATGGTGCGGACGCAGTTCTCGAATGCGTGGCTCCAAGCAGTCCTTCGACACGGCGATTGGCCTGATTCGCCGCGGTGGCGTGATTGGTCGTGTGGGCCTGCCGCACGACGTGGAGATCAGCGCCGAAGGCACGTTCTACGGCAACATCGGCATCAAGGGCGGCCCGGCTCCCGTGCGCCACTATGACCTTGATGAGGGTCTGCTGGACGCGGTGCTCAAGGGCGAGATCAACCCCGGCCGCGTGTTCACCGCCGAGTACGACCTCGACCATATCCAGGACGCCTACGAGGCGATGGACCAGCGCAAGGTCATCAAGGCGCTGATCCGGTTCTAGGGTCAGGTGCGCAGAGAACGGTTCTCACTAGAACCGTGTGAGCCATTCGCACAAAACCGCACAATCGAACAGGCCGCCGGTGTGATGGGGGAGAGATTGGGGGTGAGCCGGTTCGGTGCATGTTTCCATACCGTTGTTTTCGTGTAGAATCGGCCATCTCTATACTTCTGTTTTCGTGTAGAATAGCATATACCTATACTGTTGTTTTCGTGTAATGAGGTGATTGCTCATGTTGAAGCGCAAGATGCTGGATAAGCTGATCGCATGGAAACAAAAAGCGGGTGGGCGTGAGGCTCTTCTCATCGAAGGCGCTCGCCGTGTGGGCAAAAGCACCATTGTCGAGGAATTCGGCCGCACTCAGTACAAGTCATATATTCTCATCGATTTCACACGTTTGCCGCGCGATGTTCGCGACATCTTCGAAAACCAGCGTGATGACTTTGACACATTTTTCATGCTGTTGTCTGCGTATTACCGCAAGCGACTGTACGAGCGTGAATCGTTGATTATTTTCGACGAGGTGCAGCGGTATCCGGCGGCGAGGGAGCTCATCAAATATCTGGTTGCGGATGGCCGGTATGACTATGTGGAAACTGGTTCGCTGATCTCCATCAAGAGGAATGTGGCGAATATCGTCATCCCCTCCGAGGAACGGAAAATGGACATGGGGCCGCTCGATTTTGAGGAGTTCTGCTGGGCCATGGGGGAGGAGCTGCTTGCTGAAACGATTCGCAAATCGTTCGAGCGTCTGGTCCCGTTGCCCGATGCGCTGCACAAACGAGCGATGAGGCTGTGGCGCGAATATCTGCTGGTGGGCGGTATGCCGCAGGCGGTTGCCGATTATGTCGAGCAGCGCGATTTTGGCGAGGTGGATTTGATCAAGCGTGGCATCCTGCAGCTGTACAGTGATGATATCGGCAAGTTCGCCAATGGCGATGCCGGCCGCGTGCGGGGCATTTTCGCTCAGATTCCAGGGCAGCTGTCCAAGCATGAGAAACGATTCACTCTGGCATCGGTCGATAAGGGGGCTCGATCTCGTGAATACGATTCGGCGTTCTTCTGGTTGGAAGACGCCCGCTTGGTGAACCTGTGCCGTAATTCGACTGACCCTTTGGTGGGGCTGGGATTGTACGAAGATAACGATTCATTCAAATGCTATATGGCGGATACCGGTTTGCTGGTGTCGCAGGCGTTTGCCGATCGAGAGACAACGCCGGATGATGTGTACCGGGATATTCTGTTCGATAAACTCTCGCTCAACGAAGGGATGCTGGTGGAGAATGCGGTGGCTCAGCAATTCCGGGCGAATGGGCGCAAACTGTATTTCTTCTCGCGCTTGGATAGGGCGGATGCCTCGAAAACCATGGAAATAGACTTCCTCATCGTTCGGGAATACGATAATGCCGCGATGAAGCCTCGCATCAGCCCGATCGAAGTGAAATCCACGAAACGATACGGTGTGTCTTCGCTCGACAAATTCCGCAAAAGGTATGCCCAACGATTGGGCAAGGAATACGTTCTGCATCCCCGCCAACTCGAAGTGGATGGAGAACGCATCAAGCTGCCGTTGTATATGGCCCACTGTCTGTGATTTGTGCTGATTGATGCATGTTTGGGCTGCAAGGTTCAGGCAGTCGAAGAGTGTCCGTTCCGCATAGGACATCCGTGAATATGGCTGGACTCACACTGGCTCGACTGCAGGGAAAGGAGTTGGCATGGGATATTCCATCGGTCAGGTGTCGCGAAAGACTGGGCTGTCCGAACATACGTTGCGCTACTATGACGGCCAAGGTCTTTTGCCCGGTATCGCTTGAACTGGTTTCGGACGGAGATGCTTCGATGACGGCGATCTTGAATTGCTTGATCTCATTGAATGTCTGAAATCCACGGGCATGAGTCTCGCAGAGATCAAGGATTTTGTTGATATGACTAAGCAAGGTGATGCCACGCTCGAATCACGACTTGCTGTTTTTCGCAATCAGCGAGATGTGGTGAAACGTCAAATCGCCGAATTGCGACGCCGGTACATCAAACTTGACGTGGTCATTACATCCGGTGCCTCTTGCACCTCGTCGATGAAAATCAATATCCCTTATGGGAGTAGCATTTTCTGCCTTGTATGTGCAGAATGCCGCATTTCAAAATGGGGTTTTGGTGCAAAATACCGCATTTCAAAGTAGGGTTTGGTGCAAGATGTCGTGCAAATGGTGAATCGGGTGTGTTTGTAGGGGCGGCTGGATGACTGTGCGGCTGGACTGTTGTGTGGCCGCATGCTTATGCGGCCACAAGTCGTGCGGGCTGTTCGCAAACTATGCGCGGTCGGTCGGCATTCGCCTGCGCTTGAGGTGTTCGATAAGCAGCTCACACTTTTTGACATCCTCGGCGGTCGAGGCCGGTAGGTCGTCGGAGGAGGTGTCGATGATGCGCTGCAGGTAGCCGTGTAGGGTTTGTAGCTCGGTTTCATTGAGACAGTCCAGCATGGAGGAGGTCTGGTCGGGCGCTTTGCCCAGCAGATCGGCGGCCTTGCGGCCCTGGTTGGTGAGGCTGACCATCATGACGCGGCTGTCCCGCCTGGATGGACGGCGGCTGATGTGACCGCTGGCCTCCAGTTTCTTCAACAGTTCGGCCATGGCCTGGCGGCTCATGCCGAACATCGCGGCCAAGTCCTTCTGGCTGGTCTGGTCGGATTCCCTGAGCGTGGCCAAGACGCGCCTTGGCCACGGGCGTGGGTCGAAAGCATGTTCGCCGCGCGGCGATTTGGCGCCGGGGGAGACGGAGCCGTCTGTGTATCGCGCGATACGCCATGATACGGCCAATGCTGATGAAACTGCTGAGAACATCGTTCTTGATATCGCCGTCGGCGGTGTCGTGGCTTGTGCCGTTCTCCGCCGATTGACTCGTGGCCATTACGTCGTCGACCGCGTCGTTTCCGGTTACGGCGGCGTTGTTGCTGGTGCTGCTCATGTTCGGAATCCTTACGTCAGTGCTGCATGTTGTCGCCGGTGGATTCGCCGCGATAGCGCATCATCATCGAGCGCTGCATCTCCTGCGCGTTCGGCGGGGTCCAGGTCAGCGCGTTCGCGCCGGCCACGATGGTTTCGGCCATGGACTCGTCGGTCGAACCGCCGCTGGCGAGCAGCGGGATGGAGGGGTGACGCTGCCTGATCTGCTGGACCACGTCAGGCGTCCTGCGGCCGGCCGCCACGTTGATGATGGAGGCACCGGCCTCGATTTTCTCGTCCAATTCGTCATCGCAGGTCAGGACCGTGGCGATGACCGGGGTGTTCGTGATGCGCGCCACGTCGTACACCGTGGAGGGCGGCGCCGGCGCGTTGAGCACCACGCCCGCCGCACCCTGCATCTCGGCCATCATGGCGAGTTGGATGACGCGCGGGCCGGTGGTGGTGCCACCGCCCACGCCGACGAACAGCGGGGCCTGGGCCGCGGTGAGTAGGGCCTGGGTGATGACTGGTTCGCCGGTGAACGGATATACGGCGAGAATGGCGTCGGCATTGGTGTTGCGGATGATGGCCGCGTCCGTGGTGAACGCGAACGAGTGGAGTTGGCGGCCCTGGACGGTGATGCCGGAAGTGCAGCTGATGATGTCGGGAACACGGGCCGCGGAGGAGCTGATGCGGTTTTCGATGGGGTTCGGTCCGTCTACTTGACGGGATTCCGGGTCGTATTCGGTGAGGTCGTTGCTCATGTCATGTGTGATGTTCATGCCGGTCTCCTTTAATAAGGAAGCGAGCGAAGCGTCGCTGGTCGTGTGTCTTTTTCATCCTCTTCAGTAATTATGTCAAGTACCTGACAGATATGAGTATACGACTCCATCAAAGATTGTCAAGTACCTTACGTATTGCTGTTGTGTCGCATTTTTCGACAATGCCAACATGCGTATGTTGTTTGATGCGGATCTGAGTGTGGAACGGCTGATTCCCGCACTGTCGATCGAGTCCGGAACTAGGATCACTCCCGAGGATACGCTCGTCATTTTCGATGAGGTACAGGAGGTGCCGAGGGCGATGACTTCGCTGAAGATGTTCAATGAAGCTGCCCCGGAGTATGACGTCTTGGCCACTGGATCGGCGCTTGGCATCGCCATGCATCCTGGGTTTTCATTCCCGGTTGGCAAGGTCAGTAGACTCAAGCTGTATCCTATGTCTTTTGTTGAATTCCTGTATGCGTGCAAACAGTATGCCTTGGCCGAAATGCTTGAGTCCAAGGATTCTCCGCTAATTAACGTAATGCATGACAGGGTCATGACTTGGCTGCGGTATTTCATGTATACAGGAGGCATGCCGGAGATCGTTGAAGCGTTCGCCAGTACTCTGCCGAATCCTGACTTCACGGCGGTTCGTAAATTGCAGAATAGTCTGGTCTCCGATTATCGTGACGATTTCTCCAAACATGTTGATATGCGTGATAGTCCCGCCGTCACCACGCTTCGTCTCAATCAGGTATGGGATTCAATTCCTTCCCAGTTGGCGAAAGAGAACAAGAAGTTCGTATACGGCGTGGTGTGAGCTGGTGGACGTGGCAAGGATTTTGAGAGTGCCATACAGTGGCTTGTCGATGCGTCGTTGGCGTTGCGCGCATCCGCCATCGCGCAAGCGGGAACGATCGCATTCCCGGTCACGAGGATTCCGCTGGTTCCGCCTCCGGGGATCGGCCGGTTGGATGAGGTTACGCCGTCTTGAGAGCCGTCGAACGATCAGGGCCAAAGGTAAAGAAATTCGGTATTCTTGCAAGGCTTTTTGGGTTATCCCGCGGGCATGGGTAGACTGGCATGCGGTAGGAGAGATACTCGCTGAAAGGTGCATGCCAGCTCATGGGAACGGGTGACCAGCCGGAAAAGACCAACAACTAAACCAGCGATTGCTGTCGGCTGGCCGGTAATAGCCGTAACTGCAGCGGACGTTCCCCGCTGCAGGTGACACGCATCGCCGGAGGGCAGCTGCAAGTCCAGGTACCGGTCCGCGGCCACCCCAGTCAGCCGCGCTGACAACCCCCGGCATCATACGCGATGTGCACGTCGTGCACTGCTACGTGCCGTCCGCCGGGCTACCCGTCCAGCGAAAGCGTAACCGGGCAGCTAGCCAGTATCGATACATGTCATAACGTAAGGAAGTAGCCCATGTCATCACACGCACGCACGGTCACCAGGACAACCCATCGCGTTCGCAACGCGCTGCTCGTCGTACTGCTGTTGCTGGTCGTGTGCGCCGCGGCGGCCGGCTTCAGCGGATTCAAACTGTACAAGTCGGCGATGAGCGCCAAAGCGCACCTCAACAATGTCGTTAACGCGGCCAAGGTCATCAAGGACGGTTCCACCGACGACATGGTCAAGGCGCTGTCCGACGTGAGCTACATCCAGAAGGAGGCGGCCGCCGCCAAGCAGGATGTCAGCGGCGGTCTGTGGACGCTGGCGGAGAAGATGCCCGTGGTCGGCGGTGACGTGAAGACGGCGCGCACCGCCATCGGTACCATCGATGACTTCGCGCAGACCACGCTGCCCCAGCTGGGCAAGGTCGTCACCACACTGACCGGTGCCAGCCTCTCCAGTGGCGATGGGCAGCTCAACATGGAGCCGATCATCGCTGCGGCGCAGCAGCTTGCCACGGTCGACCAGTCCGTGCAATCACAGGCCAGGACGATCCAGGATCTTCCCGACGCCAAACTCGGCGTGGTGAACAACGCGCTGCAGAACGGCAAGACGCAGATGGCCGCCCTGGCGCAGGTGACCGAAAACCTGAGCGGCATGCTCAACATGCTGCCGAACTTCCTCGGTGCGAACGCGCCCGCAACTACGTGCTGCTTGCCCAGACGAATTCCGAGATCCGCGGAACCGGCGGCTGATCGGTTCGGCCGGTTCCTTCAGCGCGGACAACGGCAAGATCGCGGTGGGGGAGTTCCACGCGGATGCCGAGTTCCCCTCCAACGCCGCGTTGGATGACGTCAACCAGGACGGTGACGGCACGCTGTACAGCGGACTGTACTTCGGTCAAGTCATTCATAATCTTTCGTCCACGCCGGACTTCCCGCGCGTCGCGTCCATGGCCCAGAAGTTCTGGCAGGCGGCTCCGTTCGGCGGATCGTCCGACGGCGTGATGTCGCTCGACCCCGTCGCGCTGCAGGCGATGATCGGCGCCACCGGCGACGTGACTCTGTCCGACGGGCGCGTGCTCAACGGGTCGAACACCGCCGAATTCCTGCTCAACGGCGCCTACAAGGAACTGACGCCCTCCGCTCAGGACCAGTACTTCAGCGAGACCGCCGCCCAGGCGGTCGCCCACCTGTTCAGCGACATGAACACGCAGAAGCTCATGACCGTCGCCAAGACGATGCTCCGGATGGCCGAGCAGCGGCACCTGTACTTCTGGTCGTTCCACGAGGAGGATCAGGCGGTGCTGCGCAGCGCCGGCGTCACCGGCGAGATCACCAACGACGCGAAGAACCCGGTGACCGGCGTCTACTCCAACGAGATGCAGGCCTCGAAGATGGACTGGTACATCCAGCGCAAGTCGACGGTGAAGAGGACCGGCGACAACACCTACCACGTTACGTATTCGTTCACCAACACCCTGCAGCCGGGCGAGGCCGGATCCCTGCCGGAATACATCACGGCGAACGCCAAGGGAGGCGTGGCGGTGAACCGCGTGGTCATCTACACGCCGGCCGGAGGCGAGGTCAGCAACGTGTCGGCGTCGAACGGCAGTTCCTTCGCACAGGTGCAGGCCAAGGACCATATGACCTACATGGACGACATCTCCCTGGCGCCTCAGGACACGGTGACCATCGAATACGACGTGACCACCGCGGCCGGCTCGGCCAACCTCAAACTGGATCAGACGCCGACCATCGGCGACCCCGCGATCACGTACGAGTATTGATCGGTATTGATCTGTGGGTGTGATCTTGGGATTGTGTGCCCTTATGAAAGCGCGCCGCCGACTCCTCTCGGAACAGGTGACGTGCTTCCGGACGACGATGTCCATTACGATCACGGCAGATCGATAGCCGACAATATCGTCACGCTGGTTCAGCTAGTTCGAATTGCAGGTGGCGGACGGTGCCCAAGACGAAAGATTCTCGTCCGTCGTTCGGCCGCCGTCGTTGGCCGTGATGATACTGGAGACCATGAAGCTCAGGCGGCGGCAGCCAAGGGCGAAGTCGAGAAAGAGGTGACGGCGTGACACTTGAACAGAGGTCAGATAGCGCGGCGGCGGAGCGGTGCCGAGCATGACCAACAATCAACGGCCGCAGGCGATCGAAGTGCGCGGGGCGCGCGTGCATAACCTGAAGAACATCGACATCGACATTCCGCTGGGCGAACTGGTGGGCGTGGCCGGCGTCTCCGGTTCGGGAAAGAGCTCGCTGGCGCTCGGCGTGCTGTATGCGGAAGGTTCGCGGCGCTACTTGGAGGCGCTGTCCACGTACACGCGACGCCGCCTGACCCAGGCCAGTCGCGCCCAAGTGGACGAAGTACTGCACGTGCCGGCCGCGCTGGCCCTGCACCAGCGGCCCACGGTGCCTGGCATCCGTTCGACGTTCGGCACGATGACCGAACTGCTCAACAGTCTGCGGCTCCTGTTCTCCCGCGTCGCCTCGCACGTGTGCCCGCATTGCGGGGCGCGCAACGAGTCGACGCTGAACGTGGCGGCCGGACTGCCCATCACCTGTGCTGGCTGTGGCAAGGAATTCCACGCGCCCGGCGCCGAATCGCTCGCTTTCAACTCGGCCGGCGCCTGCCCGACCTGCTCCGGAACCGGCATTGTGCGCGAAGTGAACCGTGCGGCCCTGGTGCCGGATGAGTCGAAAAGTATCGACGACGGTGCGGTGCTGTCATGGGGCTCGCTCATGTGGGACCTTATGAAGCAGGTGTGCGGCGCGATGGGCGTGCGCACCAACGTGCCGTTCAGCGAGCTCACGCCCGAAGAGCGTGACATCGTATTCAACGGGCCGGCCGTCAAAAAGCATATTCTTTACAAGCCGAAGAAAGGCGACGATTTCGCCGAACTCGATTTCACCTACTTCAACGCCGTATACACGGTGGAGAACGCGCTCGCCAAAGCCAAGGACGAGAAAGGTCTGAAGCGCGTGGCTCGATTTCTCAAGGAGGGACCATGCGCCGACTGTGGCGGCACACGACTGAGCGCCGCAGCCCGGGCCCCGCATGTGCGCGGGCTGAACCTGGCCGAAGCCAGCGCGATGACCTTGGATGCGGCGGTGGATTGGGTGCGCGGCGTGCCGGAATCTCTGTCCGCCGACATGCGGCCGATGGCCACCAACATCTGCGAATCATTCCTGGACGTGGCCCGCCGACTGTTGGATCTGGGCCTCGGCTATCTGGCGCTTGACCGCGCCGGTGCCACGCTTTCAACCGGTGAACGCCAGCGTGTGCAGCTCGCCCGTGCCGTGCGCAACCGCACCACCGGCGTGCTGTATGTGCTCGACGAGCCGTCCATTGGCCTGCACCCCTCGAACGTGGATGGGCTGCTCGGCGTGATGCATGACTTGGTGGCGGACGGCAATTCCGTGGTGGTCGTGGACCATGACGTGCGCGTGCTCAAGGCCGCCGACCATCTTATCGAAATGGGACCGGTTGCCGGCGCGAAGGAGGGCATGTGATCGCGCAAGGGGCGGTCGGCGAGGTGGCGGCGAATCCAAGTAGTCGTATTGCGCCGTTCTTGACCGATAATGTGAGCGCGCGCATCCGTGAGCGCGTGGCGGAACCGCAGGTGTTCGACCTTGGCCGCATCCGCATGACAACCAGCCAGTTGCATACGGTCAAGCCGCTGGACGTTGATATTCCGCGCGGCCGGCTCGTGGCGGTGACAGGCGTCTCCGGCTCCGGTAAAACCACGATGGTGCTCGAATCGCTGATTCCCGCGCTCAAAGCGCAGGCGGCGGGGGAGCGGTTGCCGGAACATGTGCGTGAACTTGAGGCCGAGGGCATCCATCGTGCGAATCTCATCGACGCCACGCCGATTGGCGCAAACGTACGCTCCACCGTGGCCACCTATGCCGATATTCACGACGAATTGCGCCGCGCCTTCGCCCGCACGGACGGCGCCAAGGCGGGCGGCTGGAAGGCTGGCGATTTCTCATACAACACCGGCCGACTGCGTTGCCCCACATGCGACGGCACCGGTTCAATCTCGCTCGATGTGCAGTTCCTGCCGGACGTGACCATCGAATGCCCGGATTGTGGAGGCTCCCGCTATGCGTCCGAAGCCGACGCGATTCGGCGTGCGGTTAAAGCGGCTAAGGGCAAAGCGGCGAAGATGAAGGTCCCGGATAAACGCAAAGCTGCCAAGGAAAAATTGAGTGAGGCGACGGATCAGGGTGGCGGCAACATTTCCCTGAGCCTGCCTCAACTCATGGCAATGAGCGTGGACCAGGCGCTGTCCGTGACCGGCGACCTCAAGAAGGTTCACGCACGTCTGACCACCCTGCACGACTTGGGCCTCGGCTACTTGACGCTCGGCGAACCGACGCCGGCGCTTTCGGGCGGCGAAGCCCAGCGGCTGAAACTCGCCAGTGAAATGGGCAAGGCCCAATCGGACGCGGTATTCGTGTTCGATGAGCCGACCATCGGTCTGCACCCGTTCGACGTGCGCGTGCTGCTGGGCGTGTTCGACCGGCTCGTGGCGAGCGGCGCAACAGTCGTGGTCATCGAACATGACCTTGACGTGATCGCCAATGCGGACTGGATCATCGACATGGGTCCGGGCGGTGGCGAAAGCGGCGGACGCATCGTCGCCACCGGAACGCCGGAACAAATCGCGGCCAATCCGAACAGCATCACCGGGCGGTACCTGCGCTGACTCGTATGGCGGTAACGCGCCTTTGCATAGGACCCTGCGCGAGTAGGATAGCCGTCCATGGTGCAGATTCATGGCATTAGACGCGCAAGCGCGGACGCGAAATATCGGCAGATGACCGGGCAGCCGGTCAAGCCGCTGATTCTCAAACTGTGTTTGCCGGCCGTCATCTCCAACTTGGTGACCACCGCCTACAATCTCACGGACACGTTCTTTATTGGTCAGCTCGGCACCGCGCAGTCCGGTGCCATCGGCATCGCGTTCTCCATCATGACCGTGATGCAGGCGCTCGGCTTCTTCTTTGGCAACGGCGCGGGCAACTCGATGAGCCGCGAACTCGGCAACAGAACAATGAGCGCGCCTCCCGACTACTGGCCGTGGGCTTCGCGGGTGCGGTGCTCTCTGGTTTGGTGATTGCCACAATCGGATTGCTGACCCTGCGGCCGCTGGTCGTCATGCTGGGATCGACCTCGACAATCGCCCCATACGCCGTGCAATACCTGACGCCGTTGTTGGTCGCCGCACCCTGTGTATGCGGTTCGTTCGCACTCAACGGACTGCTGCGATACCAAGGGCAATCGACGTTCGGCATGATCGGGCTGGTTTCGGGCGCATTGCTGAATTTCCTGCTCGCGCCGTTGTTTATCTTCGTGCTGCACCTCGGAATTTTTGGTGCCGGCCTGGCCACCGCCATCTGCCAGACGGTGAGCTTCACGATTCTGACCACAATGAGCCGCAAATTCGGCGTGATGAAACTGTCCCTGCGCAATTGCAGGCCGGATGTGCTGCTCATGCGCGAAGTGGCCGGCGGTGGCCTGCCCTCGCTGATCCGCCAAGCGCCGGTTCGATTTCCGTGACCTGCGTGAACATTGCCGCCAATCCGTTCGGCGATGCGGCCATCGCCGGCATGGCCATTGTGATGCGCATTATGTTGGGCGCCAACTCGGTGATCGTCGGCCTCGGCCAAGGTTTCCAACCGGTGTGCGGCTACAACTACGGTGCCGGCCTGTTCGCGCGCGTCAAAGAAGGGTACTGGTTCTGCGTGCGGCTCGCCACCTGCGTGCTCGTGGTGTTGGCGGTGTTGCTGTGGATTTTCGCGCCGCAACTGGTCGAGATCTTCCGTTCCGACCCGGCCGTGGTGGCGGTGGGCGTGGCAGCGCTGCATATTCAATGCTGCACGGTGATTCTCAATGGCTTCAACATGATGGGCAATATGATGACCCAGACCATGGGCCGCACCGGCATCGCCTCGTTCCTGGCCCTGTGCCGACAAGGTCTGTTTTTGGCACCGATCGTACTGATTCTGCCGATGATGTTCGGCGTGCTCGGCGTGGAAATGGCACAATCGGTGTCCGACGTGCTGACATTCCTAGTCACTATCCCGTTCATGCGGCGAATCCTGCATGAATTGCGGTGAATGGTAGATGGCAACTATGAATAATCGAAGTGCAAAGCGGGTGCCGGGCGTTCCTTCTCCCGCGTATATCGAATCGCTGTACCGCACCATGGCTGCCGCCCTTGGCCCGACCGGATGGTGGCCGGCTGAAACCACATTCGAGATTATGGTGGGCGCGGTGCTGACGCAGAATACGGCGTGGGGCAATGTGAATCGTTCGCTTGCGGCGTTGAACGCGGAGGGTGTGCTCGAACCCCATAAGCTGGCGATTATGGGGCCAGCGCATCTGCAGGAACTTATTCGCCCGTCCGGCTTTTATGTCAACAAATCCAAGACGGTACAGTCACTGAGCCGATGGTATGTGGAGCGTTGCGGAGCCTCGCCTGAGGGCGCGGCAGATATTCCCGACGCCGAATTGCGGACCGAATTGCTCGGATTATTCGGTATCGGGGGCGAAACGGCCGACGACCTGATGCTATATGTGTTTTCGCGCCGCACATTCGTGGCCGATACTTATGCTCGCCGACTATTCGCCTTCCTTGGATTTGATGTGCCAACCGGCTATCTGGCATTCCACAAGGCCTATTCGCCCGTGGTGCTGGATGCGAGCCTCAGCGTCAAGGATTTGCAGGAATTCCATGGGCTTATTGACGAGTTCGGCAAGGCCTACCGCGACGACGCGGCCAAAAGCGAGTCCTTTTTGGGTGGATGGAGGGCTTGACTGCACGGCGAATCGTTCTCAATAAGAAAAGTGTGAGGCCCGCACGGTGCCAATCGCACATCTGAATCCTTGACTGGCTGCGCTCGATGCTGGGTGTCGAAAACGAGTCTGTGACAGAATAGTTCGACCGACGCAATCGCCAAAACGCCGAACAGGAGCCAATGATGACCGAAGACAAGCCGATCGCCAAGCCGATTATCGATGATGCGACGCGCGAGAAAATGGCGCTTATGTTCTCTGGCGAGGTCTACCTGCCGGATGATGTGGACGGCTTTTTGATCTGCAGGCCGCCCAGCGTGATCTCCAGCTCGAACTCAACGCCACGCCGCTGACCAACCCGAAGCGCCGTACCGAACTCATGCAGGCGTTCTTCGGCGCGGCGGGGGAGGGTCTGTACCTCGAATGCCCGGTGTATGCGAACTGGGGCTGCAATACTTATTGGGGCGAGCGCTGTTACGCCAACTTCAACCTGACGCTGGTGGACGATGGTGAGATCTTCATCGGATCCCACACCATGATCGGCCCCAACGTCACGCTTGTAGCCACCGGCCATCCCGTGCGTCCGGACCTGCGCTATCAGGGTGCCCAGTATTCGTTGCCAGTCCACATCGGCGAGAACGTCTGGATCGGCGCGAATGTCACCGTGCTGCCCGGGGGCACCATCGGGGACAACGCGGTCATTGGCGCCAACTCGCTGGTCACCAAGGACATCCCCGCCAACACGGTCGCCTATGGCAGCCCGTGCAAGGTAATTCGCGAAATCAACGAACGCGACGACGTCTACTACTGGCGCGACCGCCAATTCAGTGAGCGTTTTAAGCTCAAAGAGCAGTAGCGCGAAAGCTCACTCCCACACGTCGAGCTTGCGATTTTTGTAGAAATACTCGCGGTCCTTGTCGCCGATTTCACGCACGACCTCGCAGGGCGCGCCGTAGGTGACGGAGTTGGCGGGGATGGAATGTGTCACGACCGAACCGGCGCCAATCACGCAATTGTCGCCGATGGTCACTCCCGGCAGAATCGACACGTTCGCGCCGACCCACACGTTGCGCCCGCTGATCACCGGAATGCAATACGTGTAATGGTGCTCGCGCAGCACCGGCAACACGGGGTGGCCGGCGGCGCATTAGCACGGGGAACGGTTGAACGAGAAGTGGATTGGCATGTGATGGTATCGAACATACTGATGCGTGTGCCGCCGAGCCTGTCCAGATGGCTGCCTATATGAACCAGTGACAGAAAAGCACGGGAACGCGAGCGAGAGGAGTGTGCATGGGGCAGTTCGGCGTCATGATTGGCCAGTTAGTCGGATTTCTGATCATGCTGATGGTCGGGTATGGATGTGTGAGGCTTCGATTCTACGGTCAGACGGCGTTGGACGGCATGTGCTCGTTGCTGCTCAACGTGCTCATCCCCGTGCTTGTGTTTTCGACGCCGTCGATGGTGCGGACCGCGCGCAGCTTGCCTCTAACTGGGGCGTGATGCTGCTGACCGCCGTGATGTACGCGCTGCTCATCCTGGTGTTCTGGCTGGTCGCCGAACTGTTGCGGCTCAAAGGTTCGCGTAGCCATGTATTTCAGGCGTCGCTTATTTTCGGCAACGCCGGATTCATCGGCATTCCGTTGATTATGGCACTTTGGCCGCAGAACGGCGCGATTTACGTGGCGCTGATGTCGATTATCGACCAGACGCTGCTCTGGACGTACGGCGTATGGCTGTGCGAGCCGGTCGCCGAAACGACTGGCGGCAACGCGATTGGCGCGCGAGGTGCGGTCGTGAACGGTTCGGTGAACGGCGCCGGTTCGGTGGGCAATGCTGGTTCGGCGAGCAATGCCGCAAACGGTGGTTCTCCGGCCGTCGTCCGCCCTCGCCAGGCACCCGCGTCCTCGGCCTGCTTAAACGATTCGTCAATCCCGCCTTCGTCGGCGTGATGCTCGCCCTGATTCTGATTCTGCTCGGCGTCAAGGTGCCGGACATCATCCTGAAGCCGCTGCACACCATCGGCAATATGGCCACGCCGATGTCGCTAATCTACTTAGGCGGCCTGTTCGCACTGACCAAGTGGTGGGGCGTCCTCAAACGCTACGAACTCTATGCTGGCCTAGCCGCCAAGATGATCGCATTCCCGCTCGCCTTCTACGCGCTACTGACCGCGCTGACCGGCGCATTGCCGCAACTGCCGATCACCCATGACATGGTGCTGATGATTACGGTCATCGCCGGACTGCCGACCATGACCACCATTGCCATGTTCACCGGTCGCAAGAACAACATGCCCGAGTATGCGGTCGGCTTCGTGCTCGTAAGCACGCTGTTCTCGCTGGCCTCCCTGACGATTGTGTCGGCAGTTGTGTTCTGAATTGTCCCCTTCGACGAAAAGAATGCCGGGGGCCTCCGGCGCTTGGAATTTCATCGACGCCGCCAACGACTCGGCATCCGAGGCGGCCGTGCCGTATTTCAAGGAGATATTCGATTACGCGCGCACGCTCGATCCGCAGCATCGTCCTCTGACCTACACCAATCTGATGATGGCCGCCGCAGGCAAAGACAAGTGCCATCAATTCGCGGATGTCATCTGCCTGAACCGGTATTACGGCTGGTATATGCAAGGCGGGTATCAGCTCATCGGAGCCAAGAAGGCCTTCATCGACGAGATGAACCAATGGATGAACACCGAACCCAACAAGCCATTCCTGTTCACCGAATACGGTGCGGACACCGATGCCGGTGCGCACAAGCTGCCAAGCGTGCAGTGGAGTGAGGAATACCAGTGTGAGTACCTCACCATGCAGCACGAAGTGTTCGACATGTTCGAGGCAGTGGTGGGCGAGCAGGTATGGAACCTCTGCGACTTCCAAACCGGTGAAGGCATCATGCGCGTCGACGGCAACAAGAAGGGCGTCTTCACTCGCGACCGTCAGCCCAAAGCCGCCGCCTATGTACTCAAGGAGCGTTGGGAGACTAAGTAGCGGCCCGCCCCTGGAATATTCCAGGAGCAACGCACATCGCATAACATACAACGCAACATACGAAAAAGAACCTCGTGAAACGAATTTCACGAGGTTCTTTCTAGTTACGCTGAATGACTCCCATTAGACTCCCACAAGAGAAGAGCAATGGCGAAATCCCAACGTTGCTAAGCTCTCAAACTCAGATGTGGAAGTAGAGCTCGTACTCGAGCGGGGTCGGGGCCAGGCGAGCCTGGTCGATCTCGTCGCGCTTGAGGCCAATCCAGGTCTCGATCAGGTCGTCGGTGAACACGTCGCCGGCGGTGAGGAAGTCGTGGTCCTCTTCCAGGGCGTCCATAGCCTCGGCCAGGGAGCTTGGCACCTGCTTGATGCCAGCGTGCTCTTCCGGCGGCAGCTCGTAGAGATCCTTGTCGACCGGCTCCGGAGGCTCGATGTGGTTCAGGATGCCGTCCAGGCCAGCCATCAGCTGAGCGGAGAAGGCCAGGAACGGGTTGCAGGACGGATCCGGAGCGCGGAACTCGATGCGCTTGGCGGCCGGGGAGGTGCCGGCCAGCGGAATACGGATGGCGGCAGAACGGTTACGAGCGGAGTACACCAGGTTGACCGGAGCCTCGAAGCCCGGGACCAGACGGTGGTAGGAGTTCAGGGACGGGTTGGTGAAGGCCAGCACGGAGGAGGAGTGCTTGATCAGACCGCCGATGTACCAGCGAGCCAGATCGGACAGACCAGCGTAGCCCTTCTCGTCGTAGAACAGCGGCTTGCCGTCCTTCCACAGGGACTGGTGGCAGTGCATACCAGTGCCGTTGTCGTCGGCGATCGGCTTCGGCATGAAGGTCGCAGCCTTGCCGGCCAGAGCGGCGGTCTCGTGGACGACGTACTTGTACTTCATCAGGTCATCGCCTGCGTGCTGCAGGGTGTTGAAGCGGTAGTTGATCTCCTGCTGGCCAGCGCCGGCGACCTCGTGGTGGGAACGCTCGAGGATCAGGCCGACCTTCTGCAGGTTGGCGACCATATCGTCGCGCAGATCCTGGGTGTGGTCAATCGGCGGAACCGGGAAGTAGCCCTTCTTGACGCGATTCTTGAAACCGATGTTCGGGGTGCCGTCTTCCTCAACGTCAACGCCGGAGTTCCACGGAGCTTCGATGGAGTCGACCTCGTAGAAGGAGCGCTGCATGGAGTTCTCGAAACGCACCTTGTCGAAGATGAAGAACTCGGCCTCAGGAGCGAAGGATGCGGTGTCGGCGATGCCGGTGGACTTCAGGTAGGCCTCGGCCTTGCCGGCGACCTGACGCGGGTCGCGGGAGTACGGCTCGTCGGTCAGCGGGTCGACGATGGAGAAGGCCACGTCAAGGGTCTTGTGCTTGCGGAACGGGTCAACGAAAGAGGTCTCAACGTCCGGGACCAGCTTCATGTCGGACTCGTTGATGGCCTGGAAGCCCTGAACGGAGGAACCATCGAACGGCATGCCGTCGGTGAAAGCGTCCTTCAGGAATTCGCTAGCCGGCACGGTGAAGTGCTGCTGAACGCCGATAAGATCGGTGAAACGGACGGAGACATACTCGATGCCTTCCTTGTTGATAAGGGCCTCGACGTCTTCCTTGGACTTGAGTTCGGTCACGGGACCGCTCCTTTCGTATGAGATATAACGGTATATATCGTAAAATAGCGCGTTTCGCCGGCTCGAAACTTGGGTTACGAGAATGTTTCGTGACTGTGGCCGACAATCGCGCAGGCGCGTTATTTCAACGAAACATCATTACAGAATGGAAACGGAGGCTATCGGGGGAGTGGGTAGAGGTGTCCGCAACGTGGACAGTGGATATTGACAGGTGACGTAGGTGGATGTATGTGGACGCGATTATGAGACATATGACGAAGCCCCGGAACCGATTGAACGGATTCCGGGGCTTCTGTGCGATTTGGTGGTGTGCTGCCGATCAGCGACCGCGCATCGCGCGGCGGGAGATCTTCTGCGGGTGGTTCGGGTCCATGCCCTTGGGGATGGCATAACCCTTCTTGGCCTGCAGCGTGCGCAGACGATCGTTCAGCGTTTCCATCTCGGCCTTGGTCAGCAGGAAGCGACGACGCGGATGAATCTTGGCGATCAGTGCGTTCTTGTGGTTCGTGGGCTCATAGCTCTTGGACTTGGTCACCGTGCTACGCAGCTTGTCCAGTGGCACCTGCTTGGGGCCGTGGCCCACGGAGATGCGGTACACCGGAATGGAGGAGCCGGCGGTGACGCCCTTGATATCGTGTTCCTGACGATCCATCGCCTTCATGATGCGACCGTATTCGCCTTCGCCGATCAGGTAGATGCCGTTCATCGAAGTGCCGCGCCAGATGGCATCCTTGGTCTTCGGGTCGATCCACACCGGTTCCTGCGGGAAGTTAAAGCCGGCTTTCTGCATGTTGCTCAGCACGCCGATGGCGGCACCAGGCTTGCCGTCAATCTGCTTGTAGCCGACTGCATCCGCGCGGCGGGTGAGCATCATGGTGGCCAGTAGCATGCCGAGCATGATGGCGGTGATCATGGTGAAGATCCAGGTCAGCCAGGTCCACTTGGCAATCAGACCGATGATGATCATCACGACTACAGGCAGCAGGAAAGCACCGGCCTCAAGCCACGGCAGGGCCTTGTCTTCCTTAGCCGTGTACTTGTAGATCTGGATGATCTGCTTGATTGTGCTCTGCTTCTTCGGCTTCGCGTCCTTTTCCGCCATCACTTCTTCCTTTGTTGGGACGAAACACACTAGGCAACATCTTATCAGGTGCGCTGGTCCGAACTTGTTTGTGCTGGTTGGTCTCAGCGCGTGTGTAACGGCCGTCCGTCGGCCTTGAGCAGCGCCTCGCCGAGCGTTTCACTGAACGTGGGATGCGGGTGAACGAGGCGGGCTGCGTCGGCGAGCGGCACATGGTTGCCGACCAGCTGTTCGGCTTCGGCGATGATGTCGGAGGCCATCTGGGAGACCATGTGCACGCCGAGCACGCGCGGGGTGTCCGGGTTGGCCGCGTCGCAGCCGGAGACGATGGTCAGTGAACCGGCCGTGCCGCTCATCAGCATGCGCGCGTTCGCCAGCATCGGATAGTTGGTCTCCTTGATTTCAATGAGATCCTCTCTCGCCTGCGCCTGTTCGACGGTGAGCCCGACCGACGCCGCTTCGGGGAAGGAGAACACGATTTGCGGCACGGTGGCTTCGTCCACCGGCTTGGGATTGAGTCCGGCGATGGTCTCCGCGATGACGATGCCTTGCTCAAAAGCACGATGCGCCAGCGCGTGACCGGCCGTCACATCGCCCACCGCCCATACGCCCGGTTTGTCGGTGCGGCCGTACGCATCCGTGGCGACATGTCCGTGGTCGTCAATCGTCACGCCCCATGCTGGTCGGTGATCGGGTCACGCCCGATGGCGACAAGGGCGATTTCGCCCCAGACGCTTTGTTCGCCGTCCTGGCCTTCGCGCGTGTAGTGCACGGTGGCACCAAGGTTCGCGCCGGTGTCCACATGGGTGACGCTGGCGCGGGTGATGATGTTCACGCCATGACGTTTGAGCTCACGGGTCAGCGTGGTGCCGGCTCTCCGGTCCCAGGCTGAGAGCACGCGGTCCTTGCGAATCAGTAGGGTCACCTTCGAACCGGCGGCGTTCCACATCGAGGCGAATTCAAGGGCGATGGCCCCGGCGCCGATAATCACCGCCGACGAGGGAAATTCGTTGACTTCCAGCGCCTGTGTGGAGTCGATGAGGGCGCGGCGAACGGGTTGCCGGGCAATGGGCGTGGCTTGGCACCGGTGGCGATGACGATGTTCGTGGCCGTGAGGTCCATCGTGGGGCCGCTGGGCTCGGGGACATCGGCCTTGTGATAGGTGAGGATGTCGCTTTGGTCGGGGGAGGGAACGAGGTGGACGATGTGGTTGGAAGTTGCTGGAGCGGTCTCATCCGCATGGAACGTGGCATTGGCTCGGAACACGGTGATGCCGCGATGGGCAAGCAGTCCGGCCAGTCCTCCCACCATCGTCTTGACCACGCGCAGGCGATAGTCGCGCAGCGTGCCGAAGTCGATGCCATTCACCGAGGCGTTGACGCCGAGTTCGGCCGCACGGTGCACGGTGTCGATGGTGTGGGTGGCGGTGATGAGCGCCTTGGAGGGGATGCAGCCACGGTTGAGACATGTGCCGCCTACGGTGGCGTCACGCTCGACGAGTGCCACTTTCATGCCGAGTTCGGCGGCGCGCAGGGCTGTGGAATAGCCGCCGGGGCCGGCCCCGATGATGACCAGATCAAACTGTTCGCTCATGATTGCCTCCTTGATACATATAAGTATGGCTCCCACGCTAGGGAGCCATATGCGGCTATCGCCGCCACTCGCCTAAAAACGGTCCACTGGACTGTTTTCTTTACGGCTCAGCCCCTCAACGAGGGGAGCCAGAGTATATATGGACAATCAGTCCGCCGGCCAGTGACCGCGCTTCGGGTAACGCGGCTTGGGAAGCCTCCAACGACGCATCTGAATCGAACGGCTCCAAGCGTAGGAGAAGGAGCGGGAGCCCTTGGACACGGACTGTTCGCCGTACTTGGCGATGAGCTTGGCCTTGAGCTTGCGCCACATCAGCCATACGTCGATGATCACGGCAATCAGGTAACCGTACATAAGCGCCATCATGATGATGGAAGCCCACTGGTTCTGCATCAAAGAAGTGACGAACATGGAGACGATCAGAATCGCGAAGGCCACCGGGATGAACCATTCGCCAAGGTTGAAACGGGCATCCACATAATCACGGATGTAGATACGCCAAGGCAGGCGTTCCGCCTTGGGCATGTGGTTGATATCGCCATTCTGCATCGCCTCGTACTCGGCGTTCTCCTTCTCACGCAGACGGGCTTTGGCGGCCTTGGCGCTGGCCTTGCGGTCCACCGGAACCAGCGGACGGATACCGGCGGCCTGAGCCTGCTTCATCTTCGGGGTAGGACGGCCTTTTTTCTCAGAAGGATTGGCGGCCTTCTTCGGGGCCTGCTCAACGGGAACTTGGGCCTCTTCTTTTTTCTTAAACGGATTCCATGTCATGCTTTGAGGTTACGGTGACGTTCAGACACTTGTACACTGGCGCAGTCATTGCAATGACGCCGCTCACGCACATATATACGCACATATATAAAGGAGGATCATCATGACAACGCTCACCGCTGACGAGATTCGTTCGCGCGTCGAAACCGATTGGAACCGCATAGTCAAGGTGCTGGCCGAAAAGGTCGCGCTGCAGTCGATCTCCGCCAAGGGCATCACCGCCGAACATATGAAGCGCTCCGCTGAATTCGTGGCAGACGAACTGCGCCTCGTGGGTGTGGATGCCAAGGTGGTCCAGGCTTCCAATGCCGACGGCACTCCGGGCGCATGGGAGGTCATCGGCTCGCATATCGTTTCTCCGGACGCCCCCACCGTGCTGCTCTACGCCCATCACGATGTGCAGCCTGTTCCGGACCCGGCCGAGTGGAACACCGACCCGTTCGTGGCCACCGAAATCGACGGCCGTCTTTACGGCCGTGGCTCCGCCGATGACGGCGGCGGCATCGCCATCCACTCCGGTGCGCTGAAGGCCCTGGGCGACGACCTCAACGTCAATATCAAAGTGTTCATCGAAGGCGAAGAGGAGATGGGCTCGCCAAGCTTCATTCCCTTCATCGAGGCTCACCGCGACGAATTCGCCGCTGACGTGATTATCGTGGCCGATTCCGGCAACTGGTCGGCGGACATTCCTTCTTTGACCACCTCGCTGCGCGGCAACACCTGTGTGGACGTGACCGTGCAGGGCCTTGAGCATCCGGTGCACTCCGGCCAGTACGGCGGCCCGATTCTCGACTCCAATACGTTGGCCGCCATGCTCATCGCTTCCATGTATGACGAGAACGGCGATCTGGCCGTACCCGGCGTGACCGCGGAAGAGCCGATCGGCGGTTTGCAGCACGACCTTGACGAAACCACCGTGCGCGAGGATTCTGGCGTGGTGGCCGGTTACGAGTTCGCCGGCACCGGCTCGCTGGCCTCACGCCTGTGGACTAAGCCGTCCGTGACCGTGATCGGCTTCGACGCCCACCCGGTCGAGGGATCCTTCAACGTGATCGCCCCGGAGACCCGCTTCCGTCTGTCGCTGCGCACCGCGCCCACCCAGCGCCCTGAAGAAGCGCAGGAAGCACTGGCTGCATTCCTCGAATCCCACGCGCCGTTCGGTGCCAAGGTCACTGTCGAACGCGGCGAAAACGGCATGGGCTGGGCCATGGATCCGACCGCCGTGGCCACCAAGGACGCGCTGGAAGCCATGACCGAGGCCTTCGGCGTTGAGCCCATCAACAAGGGCGAAGGCGGCTCCATTCCGTTCATCCCCGAACTGCAGCGCATTTTCCCCAACGCTCAGGTGCTGGTCACCGGTCCCGAAGACCCGAAGGCCAACGCCCACAGCCCCAATGAGTCCATCTCCCTGCCCGGCCTCAAGAACAACGTGATCACCGAGGCTTTGCTGCTGGACAAGCTCGGCAAGTAGCCGAACCGCATCGGTAATGGTAGTGAGCCGCCGTCAGGTAGGTCACAGATGTGGCTATTGCCTTTGACGGCGGCTTGCTTTATAGTCGGGAGTTGACACGGGAGCTGCCGTTGGGCGGCTGAGAGGAGACTCATAGTCTCGACCGATGGAACGTGACCGGATAATGCCGGCGCACGGAAATGTCGCTCTTACCCACCCGTGCCTGAACCAACCCGCGCGTGGACACGAACATGTGCATTATGTGCGTACATATATCCATGTATGTTCGGCCTGCGTGCGAGCAGAAGAAAGGCACATTCATGACTGAAGCTGTGGCCAAAGCCAATTACAAGTGGCGCGTCGTCGATATCGTCGTCGCCGCAATCATCGCCGTCGCATCCGGCGTCATTTTCTGGGGCTGGGACATTGTCTGCTCCGCCCCGCTGGCCCTGTTTGAAGGCGTGACCCCCGGTTTCGAGGGTCTGCTCAACGGATTCTGGCTGTTCGCCGGCCCGCTCGCTGCAATCATTGTGCGCAAGCCCGGTGCCGCACTGTTTGCCGAAACCCTCGCCGCCTTCCTTGAGCTTACGCTGGGCAACCAGTGGGGCGTCGGCGGCTCGCTGATCGTCGGCATCATCCAGGGTCTGGGTGCCGAAATTGCCTTCGCCGTCTTCGCTTGGAAGAAGTGGAACATCGGCACCACCATCCTGTCCGGTGCGCTCGCCGGCGTGGGCTGCTGGGCCTACTACTGGGCCACCAACCCGGGCTGGAACGGCCTGCGCGTCACTTGGTATCTGGTGGGCTCCATCATCTCCGGCGTCGTGATCGCCGGCGTGGTGGTCTGGTACTTGTCTCGTGCGCTCGCCGTCACCGGTGCTCTGGAGCGTTTTGAATCCGGCCGCAGCAAGGCGCGCGTCTGATGCAGATTAATCCGGCTGCGGTAGAGGCCAGCGGCTGGGGATGGCGGCACGCCACGCGTAAGGACTTCGCGTTGCGTGCCGTCGATTTCACCATCCGGCCAGGTGAACGTGTGTTGCTGCTCGGTGCTTCGGGCGCGGGCAAAAGCACGATGATGGCCGGTCTCGCAGGCGTACTTGGCGGCGATGAGGAAGGCGAGCAGGAGGGCTCGCTCACCATCGATGGCGTCGATGCGCGCGAGGCGCGAGGTCGCGTGGGACTGGTGCTTCAGGACCCGGACTCGCAGATCATTCTTGAACGACTGGGCGATGACGCGGCCTTCGGCTGCGAAAACCTCAACGTGCCGCGCGAGGAGATTTGGCAGCGAGTGCGCGAATCATTGGATATGGTGGGACTCGGCGGACTCGAACTGGATCGGTCCACCCGCCATCTGTCCGGCGGTCAGCGTCAACGTCTGCGCGTTGGCCGGCTGTCGCTGGCTATGAAGCCCGGTCTGCTGTTGTTGGACGAACCGACCGCCAACCTCGATCCCGAAGGCGTGGTCGAAGTGCATGACGCGGTCAAAAAGGTCATCGAGGCCACCGGACAGACCATGGTTGTGGTCGAACATCATATCGATGTATGGCTCGATCTGGTCGATCGCGTGATTGTGCTCGGCCGACCCGATGCAAGTTCGCCCACGGGTGCGGTCATTGCCGACGGCAAGCCGGACGAGGTGTTCGCCGAGATGGGCGACGTGTTGGCCGCCGGTGGCGCGTGGGTGCCGGGCCGTGCGATTCCCGATTACTCACCGAAGCAGGAGTCTGCGCACGATGCGCCGGTGCTCAGCACCGAGAACTTAAGCTTTGGCCGTGGGGCCGCTCTTGGCGTTGGTATCAATCTGGATTTTTATCCCGGCGAAGTAACGGCTCTGATGGGTCCGAACGGCGCGGGCAAATCGACCTTGGCCTTGACCTTGGCCGGGCTACTCAAGCCTATCGCCGGCAAGGTGCTCATCGCCGACAACCTCAAGCCCGCGCATGCCGGGCGTGAGCCGATCGACTGGAAAAGCAAGGAACTGCTGGGCCGTATCGGCATGGTGTTCCAGGAGCCCGAACACCAGTTCGCTGCCAACTTTGTGCGTGACGAGGTATCCATCGGCCCCAAGTCGATGGGGCAGAGCCAAGACGAGGCTTATCAGACCGCCGACCGCATGCTTGAGCAGATGAATCTCACGCGCTTCGCCAAAGCCAACCCGTACACCTTGTCTGGCGGGGAGAAGCGGCGACTGTCCGTGGCCTCCATGCTGGCCGCCGCACCCAAAGTGTTGGTGATGGACGAGCCGACATTCGGACAGGATTTCAGTACGTGGAATGAAATGGTCAAGCTGATTGCCGCCATCCGCGACCAAGGCTCGTGCGTGATCATGGTGACGCACGATGAGGCGCTGGTGGATGCGCTGGGCGCACGACGCGCGATGTTCGAGGAGACGAAGGCATGAGTGACGTGGTAACCGTCAGCCCGCAGGAAACGCGCGTGGAGCCGGTCAAAGCCTCATCGCCCTCATGGTTCATCGCGCGCATCAACGCGGTCAGTCGCATCATCGGTGCGTTGCTGCTGTGCATTCCGATGTTCATCAGTCTGGATGTGGTATCCGCATCCACGGCGCTCGGCATCGAATTCGTGCTGCTGTGGATTGGTGGCGTGGCTCCGTGGACCGTATGCCGTAAGACCTGGCCGGTATGGATCGCCGCCGCCGGCAGTTTTATCTCCGTGTTCCTCTACGGCCGCACCTCGGGCGAGATCCTGTGGCGGGGTGGCTGGATTGTGATCAGCGAGGGGTCCATCAATCTGGCCATCGCCACGGCTATCAGGGTGGCGGCCATTGCCGTACCCGGCGTGATTCTGGCCTTGGGCCTCGATCCCACTGATTTGGCGGACGGTCTGGTTGAGATTCTGCACTTCTCACCGCGATTCGTATACGGCGGATTGGCCGGATTGCGCATGTTTACGCTGCTGCAGGAAGATTGGCGCGCACTCGGCTTGTCCCAGCGTTCGCGCGGCCTTGGTGACGGTAACGCCATCGCCCGTGCCCTCTCCCAAGCGTTCGGACTGCTGGTGCTCTCCATCCGGCGTGCCACCAAACTTGCCACCGCCATGGAAGCGCGCGGCTTCGGCTCCGGCGCCCCACGTTCCCAAGCCCGCATCTCGCGTCTGAAGCCTATCGACTGGATCTTCTACGTCATCTGTCTGGCCGTCCCGCTGGCCTCCATAGGCGTAGCCGTCGGCACCGGGAATTGGCACTTCGCCTTTCAGGGTGTCTGAAAGGCGGCAGACTGGCACAGTGCCTTTCAGGGTGTCTGAAAGGCGACAGATTAGCACAGTGCCTTTCAAGGTGTCTGAACGCCTTATGATGCCCCCGCTGGCGGGGGGCTGTCGGCGTAGCCGACTGGGGTGGTTCCAGCCTCGACCACCCTCAGTCTCGCGACTGACGTAATGACCCGGCAGTAGGGTAGTGGCTATGCCCATCAACGCCCAGATTCTTGATAATCCGAAATCCGACCGCGTGCGCCGCATCGCCGATCTGACCCGCGCCAAAGGCCGCGAACGTTCGGGCCGTTTTCTTATCGAAGGCCCGCAATCCGTGCGCGAGGCCGTCACTTGGCGGCCGGACGTGGTGCAGGACCTGTATGTAGAGGTTTCGCAGGCGCTGGAACATCCGCGTATCATCTCCTCCACGTTGGAGAAGATCGTCGAAACCTCGCAGGATGCCACGATTTATGTGCACTACTGCACCGGCGACGTGATGCGCCGCATCAGTCCGGACGCCCAAGGCATCGCGGCCGTCGGCAATGCCGAGTCCATGCACGCCGGAGCCGATGACGTCGAACTTGGCAAGAACGGTCGGGCCCCGCAGATTGCCGCCTTCTGGCAGGTGCGCGACCCGGGCAACGCCGGCACCGTGATCCGTGCGGCCGATGCGGCCGGCTGCGACGCCGTAATCTTCGTGGACGACTGCGTGGACGTGCTGAACCCCAAGGTCATCCGCTCCACCGCAGGCTCCCTGTTCCATCTGCCGGTACTCGCCATGAGCACCGACGAATTCTTCACCTGGACAGGCGACCATAATATGGACGTCTGGGCCGCCGACGTATACGGCACCGAAGAACGCAAGCCGGAAAGCCTGCCCGCAGTACTGGCGGACAAGGCGGCGGTCGAGGCTCCGAAAGCCGTGCTGTTCGGCAATGAGGCGCGTGGCTTGGAACCGGACATCCTCACGCGCTGCGGCCGCATCGTCTCCATCCCGCTTTATGGCAAGGCCGAATCGCTGAACCTCGGCACCTCGGCCGCGGTGATGCTGATGTCGCTGTCTATGTCGGGTCATGTTGAAAGAATGTGAAACCGGTAAAAACGCTGTGAAACGCTGAGAAAACATCAGACGAAAGGGTTCTCGTGGCAGAACAAATGGTGTTCGACGCCGACCAGGTGACCGCTGAGGTTGCCGAGGGCATCGAGAAAATCCAGAACGCCTCCAACCTGGAGGAGCTCAAGGCCATCAAGACAACGTACGCAGGTGCCGATTCGGCGATGACCAAGGCCAGCAAGGCCATTGGCTCCCTGCCCGCCGACCAGAAGAAGGAAGCCGGCAAGCTCATGGGCAAGCTGCGCGCCGACTTCGGCCGCGCCTATGGTCCCAAGGAGGTCGAGCTCAAGGAAGCCGCCGAGAAGGCCGCGCTTGCCGCCGAAACCGTGGATATGACGCTGCCGGTGAGCCGTAAGCCTCTGGGCGCCCGTCACCCGCTGCCTAAGCTGATGGAGGACGTCGAGGACTTCTTCATCTCCATGGGCTGGCAGATCTCCTCCGGCCCGGAAATCGAAGCCGAATGGTACAACTTCGACTCCCTGAATTTCGGCCCGGACCATCCGGCCCGCCAGATGCAGGACACCTTCTACGTCAAGGGCAATCAAGCCAAGGACGCCGCCGGTTTCGTCGGCTCCAACATGGTGGTGCGTACGCAGACCTCCTCCGATCAGGTCCGTGCCCTCCTGACCCGTGGAGTGCCGCTGTACATCGCGTCCCCGGGCCGCGTGTTCCGCACCGATGAGCTGGACGCCACCCATACTCCGGTGTTCCACCAGTGCGAAGCCCTCGCCGTCGACAAGCACCTGACCATGGCCGACCTGAAGGGCGTGCTGGACAAGCTCGCCGTCGCCATGTTCGGCCCTGAAGCCAAGACGCGCCTGCGCCCGAGCTACTTCCCGTTCACTGAGCCGAGCGCCGAACTCGACCTGTGGTTCCCCGACAAGAAGGGCGGCCCCGGCTGGCTCGAGTGGGCGGCTGCGGCATGGTGAACCCGAACGTGCTGAAGTCCGCCGGCATCGACCCGGACGCTACACCGGTTTCGCCTTCGGCGTCGGCATGGAGCGCACGCTCCTGCTGCGCAGCGACATCAACGACATGCACGACCTGGTCGAAGGTGACGTGCGTTTCGCCGAACAGTTTGTGATGGGGGAGTGATTCAGCCATGCCTATGATCGATATCGATTGGCTCAAGGACCATGTCGAGGTTCCCGAAGGCCTGACCTACGAACAGCTCGCCAAGGACCTTGTCAAGGTGGGTCTTGAGGAAGAGGAGATTCACTCCTCTCAGGTGACCGGCCCGATTGTGGTCGGCTACGTGGTCGACGCCACCCCCGAACCGCAGAAGAACGGCAAGACCATCAACTGGTGCCACGTGGACTGCGGCGACGAATGGAACGAGACCGACGAAGACGGCAACAAGGTGCCGCGCGGCATCATCTGCGGCGCGCCCAACATGAAGGCCGGCGAAAAGGTCGTCGTCACCCTGCCCGGTGCCGTGCTGCCCGGCGACTTCAAGATCGAACCGCGCAAGACCTACGGCCACATCTCCAACGGCATGTGTGCCTCCGAACGTGAGCTGGGTCTGGGCGACAACCACAATGGCATCATCCTGCTGCGTCAGTATGGCTTCTCCGAGGCTGAATACGAGGCTCTGAAGCCTGGTCAGGACGCCATGCACCTGCTGCACCTCGACCAGCCTCTGCTTGAGATCAACATCACCCCGGACCGTGGCTACACGCTGTCCTACCGTGGCGTGGCCCGCGAATACCACCACTCCACCGGTGCCGCCTACACCGATCCGGCCGTGGCACTCAACGAGAAGGCCCCGGAACCTGCTGACTACCAGCCCGGCACCCCGGTGGACATCGATGTTGAAATCGACGATAACAATCCGATTCACGGCGTGCCCGGTTGCGACCGCTACTACGCGCGTATCGTCAAGGACTTCAATCCCAACGCCCACACGCCCAACTGGATGCGCCGCCGCCTGATCCGCGCCGGCATGCGCTCCATCTCCTTGGCCGTGGACGTGACCAACTACGTGATGCTTGACCTCGGCCAGCCGATGCACGCCTACGACCTCGACAAGCTCGAAGGCCCGATTGTCGTGCGCCGCGCCAACGAGGGTGAGAAACTCACCACCCTGGACGGCAAGGAACATGACCTGAGCGTCGAAGATCTGCTTATCACCGATTCGCCGAACGGCGAACGCGGCTCGCGCATCCTCGGCCTTGCCGGTGTGATGGGCGGCCTGTATGGCGAAGTGACCGCCGACACCAAGAACATTCTTCTGGAGGCCGCGCACTTCGATCAGGTGACCATCGCCCGTTCGGCCCGTCGCCACAAGATTCCATCCGAGGCCTCCCGCCGCTTCGAACGTGGCGTCGACACCGCGCTGCAGCCTGCCGCCACCCAGATGGCCGCCGAACTCATGGCCAAGTACGGCAACGGCGAGCCCAGCGAACACCCGAACGACGTGAACAACACGCCGCGCGCCAAGGCATCCACTTCAAGGCTCCGAAGTGGCCCGCGTAGCCGGCCTCGACGTGGACATCAACCGCATCTCCGACATCCTGACCGACATTGGCTGCACGGTGGCCGGTGGCGGCAACGGTGAGTTCGCCGTAACCGCGCCGAGCTGGCGTCCGGACTTGAACGAGCCGTGCGACCTGGTCGAGGAGATCGCCCGACTGGTCGGCTACGACCAGATTCCGATCACCGTGCCGCCGGCACCGGTCGAGGGTCTGGTGGGCCTGACCCCGGACCAGCAGCGTCGCCGTCGCGTGGCGGACGAGCTCGCCGAGTTCGGCATGGTCGAATCGCTGAGCTACCCGTTCGTGGGTGACGACGATTACAAGGCCTTCGGCTTCGACCCGGAAGCCACCAAGAAGGTCAGCGTCGAGATCGCCAACCCGCTCTACGGCGACCGTCCGTACCTGCGTCGCGAGATTCTGCCGACCCTGGCCACCACCGTGCAGCGCAACATCCGCCGCGGCATCGAAAACGTGTCCCTGTACGAGCTCGGCCACGTCTACCTGTGGGATCCGAACGCGCCCGCCATCCCGGCACTGCCCGGCGGCGTGCGCCCCACCGACGAACAGCTCGCCGCGCTTGACGCCGGTCTGCCCGAACAGCCCGACCATGTGGCCGGCATCCTGACCGGTCTGGCCGAGGACGACGGCTGGATGGGCGGCAAGCGCCCGGTCGACTGGTCCGACGCCGTCGAGGCCGTGCGCCGCATCGCCGGCCGTATCGGTGCCGCAATCGAACTCGACCAGCCCGCCGCCGACGATGTGCCAGTCCAATGGCACCCCGGCCGCGCCGCCCGCGTCATGGTGGGCGACGTCTTCACCGGCTGGGTTGGTGAACTGCACCCGCGCGTCAACGAGGCGCTCGGCTTCCCGGCCCATTCCGCGGCCTTCGAGCTGAACCTCACCGCGCTGTTCGCCACGCTGACCGGCAAGCCCGTCCAGGCCAAGCCGATCTCCACGTTCCCGCCGGTCAAGCAGGATTTGGCCTTCACCGTGGACGAGACCGTGACCGCAGGCCAGCTTGAGAACGTGATTCGCAAGGCCGCCGGCGCGAACCTCGAATCCATCGAACTGTTCGACGTGTTCACCGGCGAACAGGTGGGCGAGGGCAAGAAGTCCCTGGCCTATGCGGTGGTGTTCCGTTCACCGAGCAAGACGCTGTCCGCCGAAGACAGCGACGCCATCCGCAAGGCCATCGTGGCTGAGGCCGCCGAAATCGGCGCCCAGCTGCGCGCCTGACCCAACCAATCATCCGAATCGAGGAGCGCCATGAGCCAAGCGGAGCAGGACAAGCCGAAATACGGGCAGTACCAGCAGCCTGAATATGGTGCTATGTCTGGCCAATACGGGCCGAATTACAACCCGTATATTTATGGCGCTCCCGAGCCGGATACTAAGAAGGATTCCGCCGCAGCCGCTGGCGATAACGGTGGCGCGGCACAATCTCAGCAGGCTGGCCAGCCGTATGGTCAGCAGCCGGCGTGGCCCGGCAATCAGCAGGCGGGCGGCTGGCCGTACGCTCAAGGCGGCCAACAGTCCGGTCCGGGCGCATATCCGGGCGGGTACCCGGGCATGCAGGGCCAGCCGTATGGTCAACAGCCGAACGGTCAGCCTCACCAGCCGCATTATTACCACGGCATCGACCTGAACGATCCAAACCAGAACCCACTCTACGGGCACTGGGATTCGTATGCGATCATCTCCTTTATCCTCGCCCTGTTCTTCCCGGTGCCAGTGCTCTCGGCACTGATGGGCGCGGTGGCAATGTGGCGCACGCGCACTTTCCATATGAAGGGCTTCGGTTTGGCCGTGGCCGCCGTGGTAATCAACGTGCTGTACACCATCGCCGTCATCTGGATGGCCTTCAATGGCTATGACGCCATGAGCCTTTACCAGGAAGCCCTCCAGCAACTGACCGGCGGCACCGGCTCCTCCTCCGACTCCATCTCCGCATAAGTAGCGTTCACATACCAACACACCCACTGCATAAATATGCAATAGTCTGCATAATCGCGTATACTCATCCGAAGACACATCAGTGAAAAGAGATGAGTATGGCGAAATATACAGTGGCCGTGGCCGGTGCCACGGGCTATGCCGGCGGTGAAGCGCTGCGCATTCTGGCCGCGCACCCCGACTTCGACATCACCTGCGTGGCAGGCCATTCCTCAGTGGGGGAGTCGATGGCCAAGCACATGCCGCATATTCCCCAACTGGCCAATCTGGTCGTTGAAGATACCACGCCCGAAGTGCTGAACGGGCATGACGTTATCATCCTCGCACTGCCGCACGGTGCTTCGGGCAAGCTCGCCTCGCAGCTCGATCCGAATGCCGTGGTTGTGGATTTGGGCGCCGACTATCGCCTCGAAGAACAGGCCGCTTGGGATGAGTTCTACGGCGGCGATTTCTATGAGCATTGGACCTACGGCATGCCCGAGCTCATCACCGGCAAAGCTGCGGACGGCTCCTACACCCGCCAGCGTGCGGCGCTTCCTGGCACCAAGCGCATCGCAGGTCCTGGCTGCAACGTCACCGCCACCACGCTGGCCCTCCAGCCCGGCATCGCCGAAGGACTGGTTGAATCGCAGGATATCGTGGCCGATCTGGTCGTCGGATACTCGGGTGCCGGCAAGAATCTCAAGCGCACCAACCTGCTTGCCGCCGAGGCCCTGCAATCCGCCCTGCCGTATTCGGTGGGCGGCAAGCACCGCCACATTCCCGAAATCCTGCAGAACTTCGCCCACGCGGCCGGCAAGAGCGCGGCCGAAGCCAGCGAATTCACGCTCGGCTTCACACCGATTCTCGCCCCCATGTCCCGAGGTATCCTCGCCACCGTGTCCGCCCGCATGACGGACAAGGCCAAGACACTGAGCGATGAGGAGATTCGCGCCGTATGGTCCAAGGCCTATGAAGGTCAGGACTTCATGGTGCTGCTGCCCGAGGGCACGCTGCCCGCCACCGGCAACATCATCGGATCCAACGCAGCCCACCTGCAGGTCGTCACCGACCGCAAGGCCGGCCGCATCTACGCTTTTGCCGCCATCGACAACCTCAACCGTGGTACCGCCGGACAAGCGGTCCAATCACTGAACATCGCACTAGGCCTGCCGGAAGACGCGGGCCTGACCAAGATCGGAGTAGCACCGTGAGCGTTACATTTGCACAAGGTTTCTCCGCCGCCGGCGTGGCGGCTGGTATTTCATCCGTCGAAGGCAAGAAGGACTTGGCCCTCGTGGTCAACAACGGCCCGCTCGACGCGGCTGCAGGCGTGTTCACCTCGAACCGTTTCTGTGCCGCCCCGGTGCAGTGGAGCCGTAAGGTCGTCGCCGACGGTCACGTCAAGGCCGTGATTCTGAACTCCGGCGGTGCCAACGCCTGCACCGGCGAGGCCGGTTACGCCCAGTCCGTCGCCACCGCGGAAACGGTCGCCGGGCTCATCGGCGCCGAACCGAATGATGTGGCTGTCTGCTCCACCGGTCTCATCGGTGAACTGCTGCCGTTGGACAACGTGCTGGCTGGTGCCAAGAGTGCCCATGAGGCTCTTGCCGCCACCGCCGAAGCCGGCACCGACGCCTCCCACGCCATCATGACCACCGACACCAAGCCGAAGACGGTCGAACTGACCGGCTCCAACGGCTGGAAGATCGGCGGCATGGTCAAGGGCTCGGGCATGATTGCCCCGCAGCTGGCCACCATGCTGTGCGTCATCACCACCGATGCGGTTGTCTCCGCCGGTCAGATGCAGGCCGCACTCGCCGTGGCCGCCGAACATTCGTTCAACCGCATCGACGTGGACGGCTGCATGTCCACCAACGACACGGTCCTGCTACTCGCCTCCGGTGCCTCCGGCGTCGAACCGGACAAGGACGAATTCAACAAGCTGGTGCGTGAGGCCTGCGTCTCCCTGTCCCGCCAGATCATCGGCGACGGCGAAGGTGCCTCCCACGACATTCGCATCACCGTCACCGGTGCCACCAGCGAAGACGCGGCACTTGCCTGTGGTCGTGCCGTCGCCGCCTCGAACCTGCTCAAGTGCGCCATCTCCGGCAACGATCCGAACTGGGGCCGCATCGTCAGCTCCTTGGGCACGGTGCCGCCTGAAGTCGCGCCTTACGATTCGAACAAGGTGACCGTGGACGTCAACGGCGTGCGCATCTGCGAGAACGGCGGCGCCGGCCGCGACCGCAGCGAGGTCGACATGACCCCGCGCGAAGTCCACATCGACATCGACCTGAACACCGGCTCGGACGCCGAGGCCACCGTCTGGACCGACGACCTCACCCACGAATACGTCCACATCAACGCCGACTACGAAAGCTGACAAACAGCCCAGTGGGCTGTTTGTAGCAGCCGGCAGCGATAGCGTCGCCGGCGTCGCAGAAAAGAGAAAAATTGGCTACAGAATTGAAGGGACCTGGGTTCCATTTCGACGTGCACACCGATTTGCGCGCCGATCAGAAGGCAGAAGTGCTTATTGAAGCGCTGCCTTGGCTGGAGGAGTTCGCCGGCCAGCGTATCGTCGTCAAATACGGCGGCAACGCCATGGTCGATGACCATCTGAAGCAGTGCTTCGCCGAAGACATGGTCTTCCTGCGTCAGGTGGGTCTGCACCCGATTGTCGTGCACGGCGGCGGCCCGCAGATCTCCCACATGCTCAAGGCCCTCGGCATCAAATCCGAATTCAAAGGCGGCCTGAGGGTCACCACCCCCGAGGCCATGGACGTGGTGCGCATGGTCCTGACCGGCAAGGTGTCACGCGAACTGGTCGGCCTGATCAACGCGCACGGCCCGCTGGCCGTAGGCCTGTCCGGTGAAGACGGCGGCCTGTTCTCGGCCATGCAGCGCAGGCCATCATCAATGGCAAGCCACCGATATCGGCTTGGTCGGCGATGTGGTTTCCGTCGATGCCTCGGCAGTCGAGGATCTGGTGGCCGCCGGTCGTATCCCGGTCGTCTCTTCCGTGGCTCCGAACGAAGAAGATGCCACTGAAGTGCTCAACGTGAACGCCGATTCCGCCGCCGCCGCTTTGGCTGCCGCTGTGGGCGCACGCAAGCTTGTTATCTTGACCGATGTGGATGGTCTGTACGCCGATTGGCCGGACAAGAATTCTCTGATTGGCCGGATCGGTGTGGAAAACCTGCGCGATATGCTGCCGGACCTGGAATCCGGTATGCGACCCAAGATGGAGGCCTGTGTCAGGGCCATCGACGGTGGCGTGCCCCAAGCCCATATCATCGACGGGCGCAAGCCGCATTCGATTTTGAATGAGATATTCACCTCCGCAGGCATCGGTACCATGGTTATGCCCGATGAAGGACTGGAAATGAGGAGCTCTTATGGCTACTGAGCATGAGGAAAAACTAGGTACGGAGGACAGCAAGTGGCTGGGAGAGTACTCTCAGGTCCACATGAATGTGTTCGGTACGCCGTTGCGCGTCATGGATCACGGCCAAGGTGCCCACATCTGGGATGTTGACGGTAACGAATACCTCGATTTCCTGGCAGGCATCGCCGTCAATTCCCTCGGATACGCCCACCCCAAGTGGGTCAAAGCGGTTGCCGATCAGGCTGCAAGGTGGCTCATATCAGCAACTATTTCGCGTCCGAGCCGCAAATTGAGCTGGCATCCAAACTGGTCAAGCTGGCTGGTGCACCTGAAGGCTCCAAAGTCTACTTCGGCAACTCCGGTGCTGAAGGCAATGAAGCTGCCCTCAAGCTTGCCAAGCTGTATGGCCGCACCTTGCCTGGTGCCCTGCCTTCCATCGGCGGCAAGCCCGCACGCATTCTCGCAATGACTCACGGCTTCCATGGCCGTACGATGGGTGCGCTGTCCGCCACATGGAAACCCGGTATCCGCAAGCCGTATGATCCGCTGGTGCCGAACATTGAATTCGTACGCGCCGGCGACAAGGTCGCCCTGCACGACGCTTTTGCACAGACCGGTCTCGGCCGCTATGGCAAGGGTCCGGTGGCTGCTGTGATTCTGGAACTTATCCAGGGCGAGCGGCGTGCAGCCGTTGGGCGCCGATTACGTCAAGTTCGTGCGCGAACTGTGCGATATCAACCACGCGCTGCTCATCATCGATGAAGTACAGACCGGTATCGGACGTACCGGCAAGTGGTTCGCATTCCAGCGTGACGATCTGTCCGGCGGCGTGACGCCGGATATGGTGACTTTCGCCAAGGGCGTGGCAGGCGGATTCCCGATGGGCGGCATGATCGCTTTCGGCGAGAAACTTGCGGCTCTGTTCACTCCTGGTTCCCACGGCTCCACCTTTGCCGGCAATCCGCTGGGTGCGGCTGCGGGACTCGCCACTCTTGGCGTGATTGAAGACGAGAATCTGGTGGCCAACGCCGAAGCTCGCGGCGAACAGCTGCGCGATGGCATTATGGCCACCGGTAATCCGCTGTTCGTTTCCGTACGCGGTCGTGGTTTGCTGGACGCCGTCGAGCTCAAGCATCCCTGCTCCCACGCGGTGATGAACTACTGCCTCGAACACGGGCTCATCGTCAACGCGGTGGCTCCCAATGCGCTGCGTTTCGCACCGCCGCTGATTATAACCGCACAAGACGTGGATCAGGCACTTGCCATCCTCAAGGATGTGCCTACGGACCTGCCCGACGACTGATTTCTCTCCGTCACTGCCGCCCCACCGATCCAAGGAGATCATCATGACCCCAGAACTTCGCCACATGCTGCGTGACGACGACCTCAACCATGAGGAACAGAAGCAGGTGCTCGAACTTGCCATCAAGTTCCACCACGACCGCTTCTACAAGCAGCCGTTCGCCGGTCCGCAGGCCGTCGCCGTACTGTTCGACAAGCCCTCCACCCGCACCCGTTCCAGCTTCTCCATCGGCGTTGCCGAGCTTGGCGGTTACCCGCTGGTCATCGACAAGTCCGGCTCCCAGCTGGGCCGTGGCGAGCCCGTGGCCGATACCGCTCGTGTGCTCGACCGCATGGCTTACGGCGTGGTGTGGCGCACCTTCGGTCAGGACCGCGTCGAAGAAATGGCCAAGTACTCCACCCATCCGGTGGTCAACGCCCTGACCGATGACTTCCATCCCTGCCAGATTCTCGCCGACTTCCAGACCATCGCCGAGCACCGAGGCGGCGTCGACAACCTGAAGAACCAGACCATCGCCTACCTCGGTGACGCGGCCAACAACATGGCCAACTCCTACCTGCTCGGCGGTGCCGTGGCCGGCATGGACGTGCGCGTGGCCGGCCCCTACGGCTACCTGCCCCGCCCGGACATCGTGGCCGACGCCAAGCGCATCGCGGCCGAGACCGGCGGCTCCATCCTGGTCACCACCGATGCCAAGGAAGCGGTGAAGGACGCCGATTGCGTGTTCACCGACACCTGGGTCTCCATGGGCGAGGAAGCCGAATACGCCATCCGTTCCAAGCCGTTCTGGGATTACCAGGTCAACACCGAACTTATGGCATTGGCCAAGCCGGATGCGCTCTTCCAGCACTGTCTGCCCGCCTACCGCGGCAAGGAAGTCACCGCTGAAGTGATCGACGGCCCGCAGTCCGTGGTGTGGGACGAGGCCGAGAACCGTCTGCACGCACAGAAAGCGTTGCTGACTTGGTTGACCGGCAAGGCCCGTGGAGACGAAAGCCTGCTCGCATGAGTGAAACCGGTCCGTCCCTGCAGCGCCCTGCCAGCAGGGCGGCGCGGCTGAGTGCCATAGAACAGGCGCTCGCCACGCATATCATCACCTCGCAATCACAGCTGTCCAAAATCCTTATCGACGAGGGTATTGCGGTGACTCAGGCGACCCTGAGCCGCGATCTTGATGAGATGCATGCGGTGAAGACCCGGCTGAAGGACGGCACGGTGGCCTACACGGTGGGTCGCAGCGTCGTTGCTTCAGAAGGTGAGGATGTAGGGGAGCGCGGTGAGGCACAGATGTCTCGCGTGCTGAACGGACTGGTCACCTCGGTGGCCGCCGCCAGAAATCTGGTCGTGGTGCACACGCCTTCCGGTGCCGCACAATACGTGGCCTCGGTGATTGACAAGCAGTCGATCGAAGGCGTGCTAGGCACCATCGCCGGAGACGACACCGTCATGGTGATCTGCACCAATGACGACACCGCCGTCTTCCGCTCCGACTGGCTACTAAGCCTCGCCTCCAAATAACCAACACGCCGTGCATAAATATACAGTCTTCTGTATATACTTGCATCAGTTCGTTTTTCAGACCTTGAACGAAAGGGAACCAATGGCAGATAACAAGCGCATTGTTCTGGCCTACTCCGGCGGTCTTGACACATCCGTCGCCATCTCGTACCTGAAGGAGCGCACCGGCAAGGACGTCGTGGCCGTGTCCCTCGACGTCGGCCAGGGCGGCGAAAGCCTTGAGACCATCAAGCAGCGCGCCCTCGCCTGCGGAGCCGTCGAATCCTACGTGGTCGACGCCCGTGACGAGTTCGCCAACGAATATTGCATGAAGGCCCTCAAGGCCAACGCCATGTACGAAGGCGTCTACCCGCTGGTCTCCGCCATCTCCCGTCCGCTGATCTCCAAGCACCTCGTGCGCGCCGCCCACCAGTTCGGTGCCGACACCATCTCCCACGGTTGCACCGGCAAGGGTAACGACCAGGTTCGTTTCGAGGTCTCCATTGCCTCCATCGACCCGACGCTGAAGGCCATCAGCCCGATTCGCGACCTGTCCCTGACCCGCGACGTCGAGATTGCGTTCGCCAAGGAGCACAAGCTGCCGATCACCCAGACCGAGAAGTCCCCGTACTCCATCGACCAGAACGTGTGGGGCCGCGCCATTGAGACCGGCTTCCTTGAGGATCCGTGGAACGGCCCGACCAAGGACTGCTACTCCTACACCGACGACCCGGCCTTCCCGCCGGTCGAAGATGAAGTCGTCATCGAGTTCAAGGAAGGCGTGCCGGTCAAGATCGACGGACGTGACGTCACTCCGCTGCAGGCCATCGAAGAGATGAACCGCCGCGCCGGAGCCCAGGCGTCGGCCGCATCGACCTCATCGAGGACCGCCTGGTCGGCATCAAGTCCCGCGAGCTGTACGAGGCCCCGGGTGCCGTGGCCCTGATTACCGCTCATCAGGAGCTTGAGAACTGCTGCCTCGAACGCGAGCAGCACCGCATCAAGCGCGACATCGACAAGCGCTGGGGCGAGTTGGTCTACGATGCGCAGTGGTTCTCCCCGGCGACTCAGTCGCTCAACGCGTTCATCGAGGACACCCAGAAGTACGTGTCCGGTGAGATTCGCATGGTCCTGCACGGCGGTCGCGCCGTCGTGACCGGCCGTCGTTCCGACTCCTCGCTGTACGACTACAAGCTCGCCACCTATGATTCCGGCGATACCTTCGACCAGAAGTCCTCCAACGGCTTCATCGACATCTACGGCCTGCCGTCCCGCGTGGCCGCAGCGCGCGACGTCAAGTTCGGCAACGGCATCGAGGTCCCGAAGAACACCGTCGAGTAATTCTTACTCAGTCGCCCCCGCTGCGAGGCTGTCGGCATAGCTGACTGGGAGTGGTCTTTGAAAGGACTGTCCTCAGTCACACTCCATGTGACAGCCCTCGCCAGCGGGGGCAACTGTATGTTTGAACACATTGCTACGCTTAAACACAGCTATTTTCACTTTTCAAGGAGCCTTCATGACTGAGAACAACGAACATCTGGCCCTGTGGGGTGGTCGCTTTACGTCTGGTCCGTCGCCGGAATTGGCCCGACTGTCCAAGTCCACGCAGTTCGACTGGCGCTTGGCCGACGACGACATCGCCGGTTCCCGCGCCCACGCCCGTGCTCTCGGCCGTGCGGGACTTCTGACCGCCGACGAGCTGCAGCGCATGGAGGATGCGCTCGACACGCTCCAGCGCCACGTTGACGATGGCTCCTTCGCCCCCATCGAAGACGATGAGGACGAGGCCACCGCCCTCGAACGCGGTCTGATTGACATTGCCGGCGATGAACTCGGCGGCAAGCTCAGGGCCGGCCGTTCCCGCAACGACCAGATCGCCTGCCTGATTCGCATGTGGTTGCGCCGTCACTCCCGCGTAATCGCCGGACTCCTGCTTGACCTCGTCAACGCCCTGATCGAGCAGAGCGAAAAGGCCGGCCGCACCGTGATGCCGGGCCGCACCCACATGCAGCACGCCCAGCCCGTGCTGCTCGCGCACCAGCTCATGGCCCACGCTTGGCCGCTGATTCGCGACGTGCAGCGACTGATCGACTGGGACAAGCGCATCAACGCCTCCCCGTACGGCTCCGGCGCACTGGCCGGCAACACGCTCGGCCTCGACCCGGAGGCCGTGGCGCGTGAGCTCGGCTTCTCCCGCGTGACCGACAACTCCATCGATGGCACCGCCGCACGTGATCTCGTGGCCGAATTCGCGTTCGTGGCCGCCATGACCGGCGTGGACATCTCCCGCCTGTCCGAGGAGATCATCATCTGGAACACCCAGGAGTTCGCCTTCGTCAAGCTCGACGACGGCTATTCCACCGGCTCCTCCATCATGCCGCAGAAGAAGAACCCGGATATCGCCGAGCTCGCCCGCGGCAAGTCCGGCCGACTCATCGGCGATCTGACCGGCCTGCTGGCCACCCTGAAGGGCCTGCCCACCGCCTACGCTCGCGATCTGCAGGAAGACAAGGAGGCCGTGTTCGACCAGGTCGATACGCTCGAAGTGCTGCTGCCCGCCTTCACCGGCATGGTCAGGACCATGCACTTCGACGGCGACCGCCTGGAAGAGGAAGCTCCGACCGGCTTCGCGCTGGCCACCGACATCGCCGAATGGCTCGTCAAGAACGGGGTGCCGTTCCGCCACGCGCACGAGCTCTCTGGTGCCTGCGTCAAGCTCGCCGAAGGCCGCGGCCAGGAACTGTGGGATCTGACCGACAATGACTTCATCGAGACCTTCGCCGCGTTCCTGCCGGCCGACAAAGCTCCGGGAGTACGCGAAGTGCTCTCCAGCCACGGTTCGGTCGACTCCCGCAACGGCAAGGGCGGCACCGCTTACGGTCGCGTGCGCGAGCAGATCGCCGACGCCAAGGCCGAGGTCGAAGAACTCAAGCTCTTCCCCGCATCCACGTCGGATGGCTCCGCCTACAAAGCCCCCGGCACGTTCTAGTCCCAATGAAGCTCCCTCTGATGAGGGAGCTCTATTTTGTTGTTGTCACTGCAACGGCATACACTGAGAAACCGTAACGAACGGGAGCCGTGAGGCTGAGAGGAAGTCGCCAGACTTCGACCGGGGAACTTGACGCGGGTCATGCCGCCGTAAGGAATCGTTGTCGCAGATTTGCCGGGTTCTCCGATACAGCTTTCATTCCGTTTGCATAATTCAGCCGTGAGACGGTCGTGATGGAGCCAATACATCACAGCGGTCGAACGGTCGCATGATTGGGTTCATGAATGGGCGCACCACTTAAGGTACGGTTCGTTTCGTGCACCCTTTTTTACTATCTGAAAGGATATTATGCAGGTCAACGGAGAGCAGGTCACGCTCGAGACGCCGGTCAGCGTCGCCGATTATCTCGAAGCGCACGGATTCCGCGCCGAGCGTGTGGCCATCGAACTCAATGGTGAGATTATCCCGCGCGATAAGCGTGCCGACGCCATGCTCGACGACCAGTGCGTCATGGAAATTGTGCAGTTTGTACAGGGTGGATGAAAGGAAAAGCTATGAGCAATATTAATCCGGTTACTGAAGCATCTGTTGAGGCGACTCCGCTGCCGCCGCAGCCCGCCGTCACCAATCCGGTCGGCACCGCCGCGCCGATTCTCCCGGTGGAAGACAAGCCGCTGAACCTGGGCGGTCACGAGTTCCAGTCGCGATTCATTCTGGGCTCCGGCCGCTACGACCTGAACCTCATCAAGGCTACGGTCGAACATGCAGGCACGCAAATCGTCACCATGGCACTGCGCCGCGCGCAGACCACCGAGAACAGCGTGCTCGACTACATTCCCGAAGGCATTACGCTGCTGCCCAACACCTCCGGTGCGCGCAACGCCGAGGAAGCCGTGCGTATCGCCCGACTGGCACGCGAAGTGTGCCACACCGACTTCGTCAAGGTCGAAATCGAACACGAGACCAAGTACCTCTTGCCGGACAACGCCGAAACCATCCGAGCCACCGAAATGCTGGCCAAGGAAGGCTTCGTGGTCATGCCCTACATGTTCCCGGACCCGATTGCGGCCCGTCAGCTGGAGGAGGCCGGTGCCGCTGCCGTTATGCCGCTCGGTTCGTTGATCGGCTCCAATATGGGCCTGCGCATGCGTGACTTCATCGAAATCATCATCGCCAACGCGCATGTGCCGGTCATCATCGACGCTGGTATCGGCCGTCCGAGCCAGGCCTGCGATGCGATGGAGATGGGTGCGGATGCGGTGATGGCGTACACGGCCGTTGCCTCTGCTGGCAATATCCCGCTGATGGCTGAGGCGTTCAAGCACGCCATCGATGCTGGTCGTGCGGCGTATTTGTCTGGCCTTGGCAAAGTGACCGAGGGACAGGCTGTGCCGTCCAGCCCGACTACGGGGTATTTGCACTGACACTTTATTAGCTCCCCTCTCTGAGGGGAGCTGTCCGCGTAGCGGACTGAGGGGAGATGGAAACATGGAGAAAACATGGCATTGACTGATGAACAGGTGGAGCGGTACGCGCGCCATCTGATTTTGAAGGGTGTGGGGGGGGTCAAAGGGCAAAAGCGGTTGCTGGCCTCCAGCGTGCTCATCATCGGAGCGGGCGGTCTTGGTTCTCCGGCCGCCCTGTATCTGGCGGCGGCCGGCGTCGGCCATATCGGACTGGTGGACGGCGATGTGGTGGATATGAGCAATCTGCAACGCCAAATCATCCATACCACTGCACGTGTCGGAGCGCCCAAAGTGGAATCCGCGGCCACAGCCATCCGCGCGCTCAACCCGGATGTGACGGTTGATACCTACTACGAGCTCGTCGACGCGAGCAACATCGCCGGCCTCATCGAACCGTACGATCTGGTGATCGATGCCACCGACAACTTCGCCGCAAAATTCCTCATCAATGACGCCTGCGTGCTGGCCGGCAAGCCGTATATCCATGCCGGCGTGGTCGGATTCGCCGGTCAGGTGATGACCGTCATTCCCGGCGAAGGCCCCTGCTACCGCTGCATCTTCCGCGACCTGCCCGCCGCCGGTGAGATTCCGACCTGCAAGGAAGCCGGCGTACTGGGCGCGGTGGTCGGCGTGATCGGCAGTCTGGAGGCGACTGAGGCCGTCAAGCTGATTGCCGGCGTGGGGGAGCCGCTCGTGGCTCGCATGCTCACTGTGGATGCCCTGACCATGAATATTCGACGGGTCCCACTGCCAAAGCATGTGCCGGATTGCCCGGTGTGCGGTGAGCAGCCGACCATTACTGCTATTGATCCGGCCAACTATATTCAGCCGGCCTGCGCGATTTAGAGCTATGTGGTGCCCCTCCTTGAGGGGTGCCAAGATCAGAACGAGAGGGGAAGAACATGCCTATTGCTTTGCATAATGCGGTCGATGACGATGAGAGCAGTGAAGCATCGTACCGCCGCATCACGCCGGCGGAATTTGCCAAGCTCGACCCGAATACGGTCACGCTGCTCGACTTGAGGGAACCAGCCGACTTCGCCGCCCACCCGGTCGAAGGTGCCATCAATGCACCACTCGACCCTCTGGCCCATGTGCTCAAAACCGTGCCCACAGATCGAACTGTCGTAGTCTATTGTGCTCAAGGATGGTGGAGCGAGGAAGTAGCTGAAATCCTTGCCGATCGCGGCTACGATGTAGCAAGCCTCGATGGCGGTTTTCAAGGTTATCTCGACTATCTTGAAACCCACCACGATTAACGGTTCCCGTTGTCGTTCTTTTGGATGAGTGTGCACGGACATATTTGTGCCCTACAATCGGTCACGGTATTACTCGATGGATTCTTGAATATCGCCGGGTAATCGTAATTCACAACAGGGGATTGCACTGAACCAACCCAAAACGGGAAGGACCGAAAATCGTGGGACATCTGCTCACCCGAACGCAGATTCAACGCCTGGTCGCCAAGCACGGCCGTGAGGTCATCGAGCATCGCCACATGCAGATCGAACGCTGCTGCTACCAGCACGGCAATGTCACCACGTTCGAACATTCCGTGCGTGTCGCCTGCCTGGCTGTGTGGATGGCCGACCGCGCACACCTGTGGTACCGCGTCGACCTCAAATCCCTGATTCGCGCGGCCCTCCTGCACGATTACTTCCTGTACGACTGGCACGACTGGGATAACGGCGAACACCAGTGGCATGGCTTCACCCATGGCCACGCCGCCCTGGTCAATGCCCTGAAGGACTTCAAGCTCAACGATATCGAACGCAACAGCATCGAGAACCACATGTTCCCGATGACCCCGGTGCCGCCGCGCTATATCGAAGGCTATCTGGTCACCTTGGCGGACAAATGCTCCGCCACCGCCGAGACCTTCTCGTTCGACCGGTTCAACAAGCGCGCGTTGCCCGCCGCGAAGCCTTACGCCGAGATCGAAGCCCGTCGATGATCATCACACTCGAACATTATTTCCTCTGGTTTCTGTTCTACAGTTTCGTCGGCTGGATGTACGAGTCCATTCTCGTCTCCTGCCAACAGCACCGCTTGGTCAACCGAGGGTTCCTCAACGGCCCGCTGTGCCCGATCTACGGCACCGGCGCGATACTCGGCGTCGCCATTCTCGGCAACGTACATAACCCGATCATCATCTTCCTGATTTCGATGGTGGGCGCCACGATACTCGAATACACAACCTCGTGGGTCATGGAGCAGCTGTTCCACGCCCGCTGGTGGGATTACTCGAACTTCCGCTTCAACCTCCAAGGCCGCGTCTGCCTGCTGGGCGCGTTGATTTTCGGCCTCGGCGGCGTGGGCGTGGTACTTGGTTCGCAGCCATATGTCGAGCGGGTCACGGATATGATTCCGCTGCCGATGCTGCATACGCTGGTCACGGTACTGGCCCTGATCACCATCATCGACTTGGCGGTCACGGTTGCGGGCATGCTCGAATTCGAGCGGGTGCTCGATTCCGTCTCTCAGGTGGTGCAGGATGTGGCGGCACGCGCCGGTGGCACGTGGCAGTGGGGCTCCAGTGCGGTATCCGACAGGATGCGTGAGCTTTCGCAGGATACGGTTGAGCGTCTGCGCTGGGCCGTCAATGGCGTCATCAACGCACAGCAGAAGCGTATGCTCAAGTCCTTCCCGAAGTTCCAGGTGCCGGATCGTCAGGACATCATCGACTCTTTGCGCGAACTTATGGGCCCGCGCCGCTAGAATAAGGCGTTTTACTGAATCGCGCGGCTCGGCTGGTGTTCGGCACTGTCGCCATGTTCTGCGAAACTTGACTGTGCCCAATTGGGCAGTCTTATTCACAATTCGATAGGGAGAAGCGACAAGCTATGGCTCACGTCACCGACTTCAAGGAAGCGGGTTTCAACACCCTGCTTGAGGAACTGGAATGGCGCGGGTTGATTTCCCAGTCCACGGACCGGGATCGACTCGCAGAAGCACTGAACGGCGAGCCCATCACCTATTATTGTGGCTTCGATCCCACCGCTGCATCGTTGCATATCGGCAACCTCGTGCAGCTCATCAACATGCGTCACCTGCAGCTTGCGGGCCATCATCCGATCGCTTTGGTCGGTGGCGCCACCGGACTCATCGGCGACCCGCGCCAGTCCGGCGAACGTACGCTTAACCCGAAGGACGTGGTGGCCGGCTGGGCCGATCGCCTGAAGAATCAGATCGGCGGCATTCTGGACACCGAAGGCGCGAACGCCGTACGTTTCGTGTCCAATTACGATTGGACCGCCTCGATGACCGTCATCGACTTCCTGCGTGACGTCGGCAAGAACTTCCGTCTGGGCACCATGCTCGCCAAGGACACGGTCGCCCGCCGCCTGAACTCTGAGGAAGGCATCTCCTTCACCGAGTTCAGCTACCAGGTGCTGCAGGGCAACGACTTCCTCCACCTGTTTGACGAATACCACTGCACGCTGGAACTCGGCGGCTCCGACCAGTGGGGCAACCTCACCTCCGGCCTGGACCTGATCCACAAGGTGCGCGGTGTGGACGTCAACGTGTTCACCAGCCCGATTATCACCGATGCTTCCGGCAAGAAGTTCGGCAAGTCCGAGGGCAACGCCGTCTGGCTCGACGCCACGATGCTCAGCCCGTACAAGTTCTACCAGTTCTGGATCAACCGCCCGGACGTGGAGATGGAAAGCCTGCTGAAGGCGTTCACCTTCCTGCCCAAGGCCGAAATCGAACGACTGGTCGAGGAATCCAAGACCAACCCCGGCAAGCGCGAGGCCCAGAAGACCCTTGCCTGGGAGGTCACCAGCTTCGTGCATGGCGAGGCCGCTACCCAGGCTGCCATCGATGCTTCCGGTGCGCTGTTCGGCCGCGGTGGCAACCTCGAAGACATCGACGAGGAAACGCTGGAATCCGTGCTCGACGGTTTCAAGGTGGTCGACGAAAACGGCGAGCACGTCTTCCCCGTCTCCAAGCCCGGCGATCGCGTAATCGACGCCGCCCAGGCTGCCGGACTGTTCAAGTCCGCTTCCGAGGCACGCCGCGCCATCAAGTCCGGTGGCGTGTATCTCAACAACAACCGTATCGAGGATGAGGAGCAGGTGCTGGCCGAAGCCGACTTCCTGGCAGGCCGCTTCGCGCTTATCCGTCGTGGCAAGAAGGCGCTCGGCGCCGTGGAAAACCGTTAATCAACAACGAATTAAGGAAAACAAGTAATGGCAGAAGGTAACGAGCGTTCCGGCAAGTCTTACGGCGGCGGCCATAAGGGGTATGGCGATCGCGACCGGGCAACCGCGGCGGCAAGGGTTTCAAGCCGCGCGGCAAGGGCGGTTTCAAGCCGCGTCATGATGGTGAGGGTTTCAAGCCGCGTCGCCGTGAGGATGGCGAGGGCTACGCGCCGCGCCGTGACGGTGATGGCGAGGGCCACGGCGGCTACCGCAAGTCGTACGGCAAGTCCGGCGGCTTCCACAAGGGCGGCCGCTCCGGCTTCGGCGGCAAGGGCGGTTACCGCGGCAATGGTCCGCGCCGTGACGGCGAAGGCTTCAAGCCGCGCCGCGAAGGCGGCTACCGTTCCCACGAAGGCGAGAACGGCGAGAATCCGCGCTACCAGCACCGTGATAACGATCGTCGTGATTTCCGCCGCGATGACCGCCGTGACTTCCGCCGCGATGGTGAGCGTCGCAGCTTCCGCCGCAACGATGACCGCCGAGATTTCCGTAGGGACGACCGTCGCGATGGGGACCGTCGTGATTTCCGTCGTGACAATGACCGTCGTGACTTCCGTCGCGATGACCGCAGGGATAACGATCGCCGTGATTTCCGCCGCGATGGTGAGCGTCGCAACTTCCGTCGCGACGACGATCGCCGTGATGGCGACCGCCGCAACTTCCGCAGGGACGACCGCCGCGATGATCGTCGTGACGATCGTCGTGACGATCGCCGCGACAACAACCGTCGTGACGGCGAATTCCGCGAGTTTTCGCAGGAAGAGAAGCGCCAGTACCGTGAGGAGAAGCGCTCTGAATACATGAGGCGTCCGCGCCGTAACTCCGACGGCACGATGAGCTTCCCCTCGCAGAACCCGTACACCGACCGTCGTCCCGACGAGCCCAAGATGCCCAAGGGCATGGAATGGTCGATGCTGTCCAAGGATGAGCGCGAACGTCTGCGCGGCCTGTCCAAGGAGCACGCGGAGAACATTGGCCTGCACATCCTCGCCGCTTTCGCGCTGGAGGAGAGCGACCCCGAACTTGCCTTGGAGCACGCCAAGTGGGTGGCCCGTCAGGCCTCCCGCATCGACTTCGCCCGCGAGACGCTTGCGTTCGTGGCCTACCGTCAGGGCGACTACAAGCTGGCCCTGCGTGAGTTCCGCACCGCCTACCGTATGAACGGCTTCCTCGACTACCTGCCGTTCATCGCTGACTGCGAGCGTGGCGTCGGAGAGCCGAAGAAGGCCGTGGAACTGGCGCTGTCCGATGAGGGCAAGCAGCTGCATGGCGCTCCCAAGGTCGAGATGTTCCTGGTGTACGCCGGTGCCCTTGGCGATTTGGAGATGTGGGACAAGGCCATTGAAGTGGTTCACACCGTCGGCCGTTCCCAGGGGCTGCCGGGTGAGTACCGCATGCGTGCCGTGCAGGCCGAGCAGTACTTCCTTGAAGAGGCCGGCCGCAGCAAGGAAGCCGAGCAGCTCAACGACCTGCTGGACCGTCTTGAGGACCAGTATGCCGACGAGGAGATTGACGAAAACAGCGACGACGTGGTGATCGATCACGATCTCGAAGACATCACCGACGACTCCGACGTGCTCGAAAAGCTCGGCATCGATCCGGATGAGGCGCAGTACGCCCCGGATCCGGAGCAGGAATACGGCGATGAGGATGACGAGGCTGAAGACGGTGATGCCGAGTCTGATGAGGCCGACGAGACCGAGACCGATTCCGCCAATGACGCCGAGGCTGACGATTCCGCCGAATCCGCCGACTCCGACTCCACCGAACCCGAAACCGAAACCGAAACCGAGGAGTGAACGGCGTAATGACCCGTTTCCTCAAAGGCACCGATCGCCCGCTCGCCGAGGCCTATCAGCTTGCGCTGCTGGACCTCGACGGCGTGGTGTATCGCGGCAAGAATCCGGTCGAATACGCGGCCGATTCCATTCGTGCGGCCGAAGCCGCCGGCATGACCATCGAATACACCACGAACAACTCCTCGCGCTTCCAGCACGTGGTGGCCGACCAGCTCAAGGGCTTCGGCTTGGACGTGGAGCCGTGGCAGGTCATCACCTCTTCGGTGGTGGCCGCCCGTATGGTGGCCAAGGCGTTGCCCGCCGGCGCGCGCGTACAGGTATTGGGCGCCGAGCATTTGCGCGATGAGGTCACCCGCAACGGCCTGACCATCGTGGACGGTCCTCAGGACCGCCCGCAGGCCGTCATTCAGGGCTGGTATCCGGATATGACTTGGCAGATGATGGCCGATGCTGCGTTCGCGGTCGAGGCCGGAGCCACGTATTTCGTGACCAACCGCGACCTAACGATTCCTCGTGAACTGGGCATCGCCCCCGGTTGCGGATCGATGATTCGCGCCGTGATCACGCCACCGGCGTCGAACCGGTCGCCTCCGCTGGCAAGCCGGAAGCGTACATGTACGATGAGGCCCGCGAACTGAACGCCGCCGAAGGCCACGATTTGGTGCCCAAGGAGGCGTCCATCGCCATTGGCGACCGCCTCGACACCGATATCGAGGCCGGTAACCGCGGCGACTACGATTCGCTGGCGGTGCTGACCGGTGTCACCAACCCGACCGAACTGATGCTGGCTCCGTCACACCTGAGGCCCACATTCATCGCCCCTGATCTGCGTGAACTCGGCGAAGCCAACCGGAGCCGGTCCGCGATGAGAGCGGTACTTGGGAATGCCGCAAGGCTAGCGCTTGGTTTGAAAACGGCCAGGTACACGTCAGCGACCCCACCAGTATGGACGGCCTGCGCGCCGCCGTATGCGCCGCATGGGAAGCCGCCGACCAAGGCGCACAGCTTAGCGAGGCCACGGTACCGGTGTTCGCCATCGAGGCATAGTCCTATGCCTACGGATAGCGAACATGCGCCGGTCACCGAGCGATACCCCGAACTTGCGGATATCGATGAACAAGACAACGACCGCAAGCTTGAGACCTATCGCAACGTGCTGGAATCCTTACAACACGAGCTTGATAACAGCCGCAGCTAGCAGAGGTGATTCATTCTCCCGCCAGCGGAAGATGACGTGAAGTGCTGGATGGTGGCTCCATGCCGAGCCACCCCGTTGGTGGATGGTGGGCCGAAAGGAAGATATATGACCGAGCAGCATATCGATCCCGCGACTCCACTTGACCGACTTGACATGATGCTCGTGGCTTCGGGACTGGTCGAATCGCGGGCCAAAGCGCAGCGACTCATCAAGGCCGGGCATGTGCGCGTGGACGGCGAGACCATCACCAAGCCATCGTTCATGGTCAAAGCCGGGCACAGCGAACTCGCCGTGGATAAGGGCGACGACTACGTCTCCCGAGGCGCTTACAAACTCTTGGGCGCGTTCGAAACCTTTGCCGGCAATGGCCTTACCGGGCCGGAAGGCTTGGAATGTCTGGATATCGGTGCCTCCACCGGTGGCTTCACCGACGTACTGTTGCGCGGGGGAGCGGCCAAAGTCGTAGCGCTCGACGTTGGGCACGGCCAGCTCGACCCGCGCATCGCCAATGACGAGCACGTCATCGAAATGAGCGGCGTCAACATTCGCGAAGTAGAGGCCGACGACCTGCCTTACCGGCCGGTGATGATCGTTTCCGACGTCTCCTTTATTTCCCTGACCTATGTGATCCCGGTAATCGCGCGCATCGCGGCTCCCGGTGCGCAGATTGTGTTACTGGTCAAACCGCAGTTCGAGGTCGGCCGGGCAGGACTCGGCAAAAACGGCATCGTTGAAGATCCGGCATTGCGGGAGCGGGCATTACACGACGTGGTCGCCTGTGCTGAACAGCACGGACTTGACGTGGTGGCCACTGCCGATAGTCCCATCATCGGCACCCACGGTAATGAGGAATACCTGCTTTACGCTGTCTTGAGATGAATGCGTTGGCAGTCTCCGTTCACCAGCAGCACGCTGGAGGTACGGTCGACGCCTAGTGTGGTGGCACACGTGGCGCTTTCCACCGCACTGCCGTTGCGTAGCATGGCGGAGTCCGCTGTCAAAGTCCGGCATTGCAGATGGTTGGCTTCAACCGTGACGGCTGTGATATGGCGAACCGTGCTGCCATCCTCATACCCATCCATATCAAAACGAGAAAACATCGTACTGCGGAGTGGATGAACTTCCAGAGCCCTGCTGTTGACGTCATGACCCTTCAACACGCCGTTCAAGCGGACTGTCTGACCGCTAATATGACGGGTGCCTAGGGAGCCATTGACGGACAGATTTCCGGAACAAACGATATCGCCGTTGCATCGTAGTTTGCCGGTAAAGGTTATCTCATCGCAAATAATGTCGCCGCCGACTTCGATGTCGCCGCTGCCGCTGATGCTGGATACGCGAATATCACCATCACACCGCACGATGCCACTTTTGATGACCAGTTTGTCCCCTTCTATAACTGAGGCCTCGAGGGTGCTGGTCACAATCATGGTGTGAAAATGCGCGCCATCGGCAAGACGGGAACGTTGGTCCACTCCTATGGTGCCGTAGACTCCTTTGCCTATCAGCGTGCAATTCTGCGTATGCTTGCCCATGATGATAAAACTCCCCTTATTAATATGGACGTACAGCTTTATGGCTTATTGCCACAATAATGAGCGCATCCATGTTGAGGGGGTTATATCGGTCACGATGTGAGCAGATAGGGGGTATAGCGAGCGCAGTTAGGGGGTTAGCCTTGGATGAAGTGGTCGATCTGATCCTGCTTGCCCATGAGGATGAGTTCGTCGTTGCGATGCATGACCAGTTCCTTGGAGCCGTACTGGAACTCCTTGCCTGGGGCCTTGAGGCCCACCACGGTCACGCCGTACTTGTCATGTACTTGTACGTCCTCGATGCTGCGGCCTACCGCGTACAGGGGCGTGTGGACCTTGACGACGGTGTACGGCCCGTCGATTTCGATGTAATCCAGATAATTGCCGGCCACCAGATGGCCCACGCGCTTGCCGGCATCGGTCTCCGCGTTGATGATGTGGCGGGCGCCGATGCGCTGCAGAATGCGCGCATGCTCCTGGGACACGGACTTGGCCCACAGGTCGGAAACGCCGGCGTCCAGCAGGTTGCCGGTGATGATCACCGAAGCCTCGATGCTGTCGCCGATGGCCACGACGGCCGTGTCGAACTGGGAGGCGTCGATCTGCTCGATGGCCAGCACATCGGTCATATCGGCCTGAATGGTGGGCAGATGCGCGGACCAACGGGCCACAAGCTCCGGGTTCTTGTCCACTGCGAGCACATCCTGACCCATCTGGTCGAGGGTGGCGGCCACGGACCCGCCGAAACGGCCCAGTCCGATGACCAGCACGCTTTTGTTGCCGCTCGGTTTTGCTGCCATGATGATGGTCCTCTCTATGTCAGATTGCTGGGCGCCGATTGAATGGCCGATCAGCCAACGATAATGTTTTCCTGCGGATAACGAATAGGTTCGGGAGCCATCGGTCGGCTGATGGAGTAGGCGATGGTCAACGGGCCAAGTCGTCCGACAATCATCTCGGCGGACAGAATAAACAGGCTGGCCGGATTGCCGGCGCTTGCCACGCCCACCGAATAACCACCCAACGAGAAGGCCGAGCAGGCTTCGAACACGGCGTCCACGAACGCGCAGCCGGTGGTGAACATCAGCATCATCGCACCGACCATAACCAACGCAAAGCAGGCCGTGGTCACGGACACGGCGGTCATCTGAATACGGCGGGGGATACGGCGGCGGAACACGGTGACATCGCGATGGCCGGTGAATGCGGCGCGGCAAATCAAGAGAATCACCGCGAACGTGGTGACACGGATGCCGCCAGCGGTGGATGAGGAACCTGCGCCGATGAACATGAGTATGCTCATGAACACCTTGGTCTCATTCGTGACTTCGGGCACCCAGGAAATATCGAAACCGGCGGAGCGGGGCATGACGGCGGCGCTCATCGCACGGCGCATCTTCATGCCGGGGTCATCTGCGGGGAACAGGCCGGTATTGCTCCACTCGACCAGCAGGAACCAAGCCAGTGAGGTGGCCACCAGCACAGCGGTGGTCACCAAAGTGAGTTTGGTGTGCAATGTCCAACGTTTCGGGCTGAGCCGCCGGCGTGCGCACTGCACCAGATTCAGCACCACGGGGAAGCCGAGCGTTCCGATGAATGCACTGATGAGAATCGGCAGCCCCACGCCCCAACGGTTCACATGCAGACCAGTGGCATCCGGCGTGAAACCGGTGTTGTTATAGGCCGACACCGCGTAGAACAGCGCCTGCCACAAGGTACGCCCCATATTGCCATGGTTCACGCGGAACAGGTCGGGCAGCAGCAGCACGAAGGTCAGCACCTCGGCGATGATGGAGGTGCCCAGCACCACGGTGAGCACGCCTTTGACCTCGGAAAGCTTCGTGGTGCCCAGCTCGTTCGCGGTGAGCATACGCTGGGAGACCTTGAGTCTGCGGGAAACGCCAAGAGCCACCATCGAGGCGAAGGTCATGACTCCCAGACCGCCGAACTGGATGGAGAACAGGACGACGACCTGGCCGAACATCGACCAGTATTCGCCGGTGTTCACCACCGGAATGCCGCAGGTGGACAGGGCCGAGACGGCGGTGAAGAACGCGATCGGGAAATTGGTGAAGATGATGTCCGATGTGGAGATCGGCAGCAGCAGCAAACCGGTGACGATGATGATCAGTGCGCCGAAATACACCATGGACAGACGGCCCGGGTGCCTGAGCAGACGGTCGGTGATGCTGATACGTCGAATGCGCTTGGCGGTTTTATCGCTTTTGTCTCGGCTCAGTACATCGGCTGAATACCACCATGACAGTCCCTTCGAGGCCTCCTCATTGGCGGAGGATTCGTCGAAGTCATTGGCCATGGGTCCTCAAGCTCCTCAACTGATACTGCTGTACGGTCATACGGCATGCCATCGCGCTGCGCACGGCACGCGTACGGTGATTGCGCGGCTGTACGCCATTGTATGCCGAAGCCTTACGATAATCGACTCTGTGGAACGTTGCCGGCGACGCGCCACGAAGCAGCATTTTTCGAACACCTGTACGACTGATGACGGTGTCTGCGGTTAGAATAATGAGCAGTGCGACCGAATCGACAGGAGGATGCCATGGCCAAGCGCAACGCGGTGGTGGTGACGCATACCAGGCTCAGGCAGACCGGAACCGTAGTGGCCGAGGCGGTGAGCCAGCTGCGAGTGGCCGGTTTCGAAGTCGCCATCATCGACAACACCGAGGCCCCCGATTTCGGCGTGCAGCGCCGTGCGTGTCGGACGACACCGAAATCGTCGTGGTCTTGGGCGGCGACGGCACGATACTGCGCGCCGCCGAACTCGTCCACTGCACCCAAGTGCCGATTCTCGGCGTGAACATGGGGCATGTCGGCTTCTTGGCCGAATTCGAAAGCTTCCAGATCGACGAGGCGATCCGCCGGGTCTCCACCCACGACTATTCGATCGACGAACGCATGATCGCCCATGTGGACGTCTGGCTGCCCGGCGCCACCAAGCCCATTGAGGATTGGGCGCTGAACGACATCACACTGGAACGCGCCGACCGGGGCAAGATGGTCGAACTGTCCATCCGCGTGGACGATGTGGAGATGAACTCGTTCGGCGCGGACGGCGTCATCGTCTCCACGCCCACCGGTTCCACCGCCTACGCCTTCTCCGCGGGCGGTCCGGTCATGTGGCCGAACGTCAAGGCCCTGCAGTTGATTCCGTTGGCCGCGCACGCCCTGTTCGCCAGGCCGCTGATCATCGGCTCCGGCTCGACCTTCACCATCGATATTCTGGACGATTCCATGTCCGAAGGCTGGATTTGCTGCGATGGACGCCGTCAGCGCGCCCTGCCGCAGGGTACGCGCGTCATGGTGCGCGAATCGCGCGATACCTTGCGCCTCGCCCGACTCTCCGGCGTGCCGTTCACCAACCGTCTGGTCTCCAAGTTCGATCTGCCCGTGGTCGGTTGGCGCGAGCACGCGCGCAACGAGGCCTCGAGCCAGTCGCTGCATCACGGGCACACGTTCCCGGCGGCCGCGTATGCGGCTGGCGTTGCCGTTGCCGGTGACGCTGGCGTCGCTGGTACCGAGCCCGACAAGCCGGGCGAACGTGACGGCAAGGCAGGATCCTGATGCTCGAAGAACTCGATATCCGCAATCTGGGGCCGATTCGAGAAGCCACCATTGCGCCGGCCGCAGGCATGACCGCCATCACCGGTGAGACCGGTGCCGGCAAATCCATGCTGCTCTCCGCGATCCGACTGGTCTCCGGCGGGGCCGCCGAATCCTCGCGCGTCTCGGCCGGGGCGGACGAGGCTTGGGCCCAGGCGATTTTCGCGCTCTCGGATGATGCCGTCGCATCTGAACATTCCGGCGACACCAACGATGCCGGTTCTGGCGATGCCGACAGTGGGTTCACCGGTGCTGCCGCGGCCGTGGCCAAGGCCCATGACGCGGGCGTCGACCCCGAAGACGGCGAACTGTTCCTTTCCCGCACCGTACGCGCTTCCGGACGTTCGCGGGCTGTGCTCGGCGGCAAGTCCGTACCGCGTTCGGTGCTGGGGGCCATCGCCGGCGAACTGGTTACCATTCATGGCCAGACCGATCAGCTGAAAATCGCGGCCTCCTCACGGCAACGCGAGTTTCTGGACCGGGTGGCCGGAGACGAAGCCGAACTGGCCGCCTACCGCAAGGCGTGGGATGCGCTGGCCGCCATGGATGAGCGGCTGGAACGCCTGCGCTCGCAGGAATCCTCTGCCCGCCAACAGGCCGACTACCTGCGCGAATCCATCGACCGCATCAACCGAATCGACCGCAGCCGGGGGAGGATGAGGAGCTGAAGGCGCGCCGCGAACGCATCGAAAACGCGGCCGACATCGCCCAAGGCGTGGGTTCGGCGCTGGGCGCGCTGGATGCCTCGCAGGTGGATGTGGACGCCGCCGACGGCGCTTCGGCCGTGGAACTCATCAATCATGCGGTGACCTCGTTGCGCGCGATTCGCGTCGGCGGCACGTTCTCCGAGCAGGCCGATCGGCTTGAATCCATCAATGCCGATTTGGGCGACGTGGTGTTCGCCCTGAGCCAGGAGCTGGGCGACGAAGGCAGCGTGGAGGATCTGGACCAGATCAACGGCCGTATCCACGAGCTTGGCGACCTCGCCCGTCGGTGGGCCCCACCTTGGCCGACGTGCTCGCTTGGCGGGACAAGGCGGCGTTCGATCTGGAGGATCTGGATGCCTCGCCGGAAAAGGTCGCCGAACTCGATCCGAACGGCAGACGCTGTACGATGCGGCCCTCGCCGCCGCCGACGTGCTGAGCGCCGCGCGCGTGGCTGCCGCTGCCGACTTGGGTGCGCGCGTCACTGAAGAACTCGGCTCGCTCGCCATGCTGGGCGCCTCCTTGGAAGTGCGCGTCACGCCGCGAGACAAGGCCGATGATCCGCTCGGCCCGTATGGTCGCGACGATATCGCGTTCCTGTTTACGCCGTTCGAGGGGTCGCCGCAGTTGCCGATGGGCAAAAGCGCTTCGGGCGGTGAACTGAGTCGACTGATGTTGGCCTTGGAGCTGGTGGCCGCCGACACGCGCGGCGGTGCCGACCAAACCTTCATCTTCGACGAGGTTGACGCCGGCGTGGGTGGCAAGGCGCGGTCGAACTGGGCAAACGTCTGGCACGGCTGGCCCGCAGCGCGCAGGTCATCGTCGTCACCCACTTGGCGCAGGTCGCCTCGTGGGCGGACGCGCAGTTCGTGGTCACCAAGGAGCCGCCGGATGCCGATGACGACGATTTGGGCGTGGTCACCACCATCGCCGAAGTCAACGGCGAAACCCGCGTCCACGAAATCGCCCGCATGCTCTCCGGCAGCGAATCCGAAGCCTCACTAGACCACGCCCGAGAACTGTTGAAGGAAAGTGTCCTATGACCAAAGCCGCCATATTCGACCTCGATGGCACCCTCCTAGACTCCATGGGAGTCTGGGACCAAGTCGACATCGACTTCCTGAACAAGCGCGGAATCGAAGTGCCGCCCGACTACATGACCAAAGTCTCCGCCATGCAATTCCGCCAGATCGCCGAATACACCATCGCACGCTTCGGCCTTACAGACACGCCCGAAGAGCTCATGCAGGAATGGGACGACATGGCCAGCGTCGCCTATTCCACCACGGTCGAAGCCAAACCCGGCGCGCTTGACTATCTGCGCGATCTGAAAGCCTCCGGTGTCAAACTGGGTGTCGCCACCTCGCTGCCCCCGCATCTGCGTGAGCCGGCGCTACGCCACGTCGGCATGTTCGAACTGTTCAACGATATCGTCTCCGTCGATGATGCGAACGACGTCGGCAAGGACCAGCCCGACGTCTACCTGCTCGCCGCCAAGCGCCTAGGCGCCGCGCCGGCCGACTGCACGGTGTTCGAAGACCTGCTGGTCGGCATGAAGTCGGCCAAATCGGTCGGCATGAAGGTCTGGGCCATGCACGACGACTCCTCCGCCTCCGATTGGCCCGAAATCTGCCACCTGGCCGACGGCGTCCTCTTCGACTTCCACGACGCTCCGCGCGTGCTGTGATAAAAAATTACACCCCCGCTGGCGGGGCTGTCGGCGTAACGGCGTTGTTTGGCATAGGTGCCCCTTCCCGAGGCCATTGTAGGCGCGGCCCATGTTTCGACACTGTATGTTGGCAAGGTGTTTGTTCACTGTTTAGCTGTTATGTAACACACCTTGACAGTTAAGCAGAACAGTTATACTGTGTTGTATAACAGCTAAACAGCTGGGGTGCTAGTCAACCACAATCGAAAGGGGCATAGGTGAAACTGATCATCTCATCCGTGTCCGGTGAACCCATCTACGAGCAAATCAAAACCCAAATCCATTCGGCGGTGCTCAGTGGCGAGTTGAAGGCGGGCGAGGCCCTGCCTTCCTTGAGGAAACTCGCCAAGGAGCTGCGCATCTCCGTACTCACCGTCACCAGGGCGTACAACGAACTGGCCGATGAGGGCGTGGTGCAGAACATTCAAGGCAAAGGCACTTTCGTGATGGACAAGGGCAACGAACTGATGCAACGTCAGCTCGAAACCCGGATTCGTGAAAGCCTGGCCGAGGCAAGCCGGGGCGCCAAAGCCGCCGGCATTCCGCTGAACGCATTGGACCGCATGCTCGAAGAGGAATACCGCAAGGAATAACCTCAAGAAAGGACCATGGACATGACCGCCATATCCGAATCCGACGCGATGGCGTTGCAGGTCACCGACGTCACCAAACACTATGATTCCGGCTTCACGCTGGACGACGTGACCTTCGACCTGCCCAAGGGCTACATCATGGGACTGATCGGCCCGAACGGCGCCGGCAAATCCACCCTCATCAAACTCATCCTCAACATGATCCACCGCGACGCCGGTTCGATTCACGTGCTCGGCCTCGACAACATCGCCAACGAGGAGCCCGTCAAAGAACAACTCGGCGTGGTGTTCGACTTCAGCTACATGCATGAACAGTGGCAAGTCAAGAACATTGAACGTATCGTTGCGCCACTGTATCCATCATGGGACGGTGGATGCTATCACAAGTATCTGGATACTTTTGGCCTTGGTGACGCACAGAACGGCAAGAAACATATCAAGGATCTTTCCCGCGGCATGCAGATGAAGCTGATGCTCGCCATCGCATTGAGCCATGACGCCAAACTGCTGATTCTCGACGAGCCGACCAGTGGACTCGATGTGCTTGCCCGCGACGAACTCATGGATATACTGCATGCCTACATTGAGGATGGCGAACATTCGGTACTGTTCAGCACCCATATCACTGCCGACCTCGAACGTGCTGCTGACTTCATTACCTACATCACCGATGGCCGTCTCTACTACACCGGTCCGAAAGACGAGTTTGAGGAATCGTTCCGCCTGATTAAGGGCGGTCCAGACGAACTGGCACAACTGCCTGCGGACGTAGTGCTGGGCTCACATACGTATGCCACCGGATTCGATGCGCTGGTCCGGTCAGACGGGCTTGATGCTGTTGCGTCGGTGGTTTCGGGGCTTGTCGTTGAATCGGCTTCCATTGATGACATCATTCGACTGACCAATGCCCATGATTCCAATCGTGACTTGAGCGGGAGGTGAGCGGCCATGGAGGCAATACTGAGGGTGTCGCGGTCTCGGCAACATGCATTGACCACTGCATTGCGCGTCGATATGGCCTACCTGTGCGTCGGCGAACGGACTGTGTTCTCGTTGTTGTTGGCACCGTTGTTCTCCGTCATCTTTCAAGGTGAAGCTTATGGTGATGGCTTCGGCTATCGCATGGGTGTCATCATGACGGTATTCACCTGCGCCATGTGGGTGCTAACCATGGCGGTTGCTGACTTACAGAACGGATATCGGCTTCGTGGCATTATTCCGGCTTCGAGGAAGAGTCAGGTGGCCGCGCGATATGTGGTTGGATTGGTGATTTCCGTATTGTCGATAGCGATGATTGTTCTGATTGACGGGTTGCAAGTGCTGGTCAATCCGGATTGGTCATTCGCGGGCAATCTGTGGGCGGCGCCGTTGGGAGGTTTCTGCACCGCGCTGATGATCGCGCTTATCGTGCCCACGGGTTATCTGTGGACCAAACTAGGCGGTCTTCAAGTCACGATGATGGTGATCTATGTCGTTGTATTGGCTGTATCCATACTGCTATCTATTTCGCCTGCTTCGGTGACCAGAGGATTGGCCCATGCCGCGAATGCCATCATCGAGCAACGATTGTGGCTGGTTATTGCGGTATTGACAACGACGGTTGTGGCATATGGAATCTCGTATGTAATTGCCTCTCGCATATTTGCTTCAAGGGAATGGTGACGATGAACTGGAAATCCGTAGTAAAGCAATGTCGATTCGATTGTGTCGGGACGGGTCTGTTTAGCGTGGCGAATATGGTATTTCTGCTGGTTTTCCCGGTGCTGTCTATCGTGGTATCGCTGGTGACGATACCGACCCACGTCGATGAACACGTTGCCAGTGGTCTGATGGGCGGACTCGGAGGTTTGGCATCGGCGATGGCATGTATGAGTGCATTGGGGCCTGCGTCATCCGAGGAATCTGCAGGGCACAGTGCCATGCGAGGGCTGATTCCTGTTTCACGCACTGCACAAGTTGTAGGTCGGTACCTTTTTCTGTTGGTGGTTGGCCTGCTCTGGGCTTTGGACGTGGTGATATGCGGCGGCGTCTTCATTGTCTTTGGCGATATAGCAGATATGGGGTGGACCGGTACCTTGGCAGCAGGTGCTTTCATCTTCGCTTTGGCTATCATTCTTGGGTCGGTGCTGCTGGCCTGTGCATACCGGTTCACCTTCCGCAAGATGATGGTGGCCTCTGGCGTGGTCCTGGTTGGCTTGTATGCCGTCATTGCGCTGCTGGCCCGATTGCCTGTTGACTGGCAATGGCTTTTGCTGAATATTACCGATTTCCTGACGATCTGGTGGCATACGGCGCTTGTTCTCGCCGTGTTGTGTCTGCTCGCATATTTTGGCTCCATGCTTATAGCCATCCGCATCTACCGAGCCAAAGAACTCTAACCGCGCATTTGTCCGACCGCGATGATCTTCAGCCACATGTCGATCGACAGCGGCACGGTGCGGAACATCGCGCCGCCGAATTGCACCACCAGCACCTGAAGTGCGAACACGCCGATCATCACTTTATTGCGTAGCAGATTGGCGAACAGGCTGGCGTTGCCCAGCTCGCGGCTGTTGAAGGCGTTGAACGGCTGGAACACCACGAACAGCGTGAACAGAATGGTCGACTGCTGTTCGGCGGTGCCGCCCATGAAGTTCGTCCAGCTTCGCGAGCTTCTCCTGCAGCGGTGTCATACCGGTGTTGGCGGCGCGCAGTTCGCGGGCGATTTTGCCGAACTCGCCATCGCGCACCACGGTGACGGTCGTGTCGTCATTGATATCGTTCAGCGCTTCGAATGTCTTGGCGCTGCGGCCTTCCATCACCACGGTGATGGTCACGGACAGGGCGATGGCGAAGAAAATGCCCACGCATTCGAGAATGTCGGCGTGGCCGCCGGCCATGGAGCGGGTGATGTTGACGCCCAGGGTGATGGCCGCAGCGATCATAAGCATGATAAGCATCGGGTCAGCGGGCGTCTGCCCGTTGGCCGTGGTCATATGTTCCTCTCGCGTTTGGTTGACACAACGCACTGAAACCCGCGTAATATCACTCGCGTACCGCGCAACATGGCGATTCCCGCCTTCCTGGAAAAACAAGCAACACGCCGTTGGACATATGCCGAGGCACAGGCCAACGCGGCGCCTTTTTTCGCTTTGCACGCCTCAGGCGGACTTTATCCGGTAGGACTGTTTGGGGGAGCGGGCTGGTTGCGTGCGTTCGATCGTGCCTGATTCCAGGAGTTTGCGCAGCTGATAGGTGACGGTGGAGCGCGGGGCTCCGGTGGCCTCCACCAATTTGGGCGTGGACATGGTGCCGTGCTTGTTGATCAGTTGCAACAGTTGCTCTTCCAGCATGGAGTAGCGGGCGCTGCCTTCCAATGCGGATGCCGACGCGCTGCGAGCTGATGGCCTTTCGATGGATGAGACATCACGAACCAGCGGCATGTCCGCGGACTGCGGAACGTCCAGTCCGGCTATCCGCGCAATGGTCGGCCCCAATCCGGGAATATCTTTGAGATATCGCTCGTACATCTCTTCGTCGCTGAGCTCTTCCGTTTTGATGCTGTTTTGGGGAATGGCACGATCTTCGGATGTGCCGGTTTCGGGGGCTGTCCGTTGATCAGCCCTTGCGCGGCGCTGTAATCGATATCGGGCCTATCGCCCAACCCGCGTAACGGGATCCCTGCGGCTGTCCGGCAACTTGGGAGGTATCCGCTGAGCGGAAGGTGACCGAGAACAAATTCAGCGTGCTGTATATTTCAGGCTCGCCATTGCCGTTATCCAGCAGCAGTCTGTTGATGAGGCTGTATCCGGTCCCTCGATTCTCCGCGACTGTGGCATTGCGGAACGGGGTGCATTCAAGCAATTTGGCAAGTGTCTGATTGCGGGTCGAAGTGGAGCCGGGCTCGCTGATGGAATCCAGCGTTACGTCGCCGTATAATCCGCCTGGACTCAGCACTTCAAGGCGGTCCTTGTACATGTTGACCTGAATTTGGCCGCCCCGGGCCATCGGCGAATAGTCGCGATGCATGATGGCATTGACCACGGCCTCACGTATGGCGTCCTCTGGGTATTCAAAGGTGTCTTTGCGGAATGGGCCGTCCAATACGCCTCCGATGCGCATGTTCTTCTGTGCGGCGTTCAGGGTTTCTTCGAGTATCTCGGGGATGGGGCCGTCGAGTGAATAATTGTCGATGAATTTCACCCCGCCGGCAAACACCTTGTCATATCCGGGGTAGCACGTGAACGTGATATTCACCCGTGGCAGAAACTGCTGGGGATAATTGCCGGCGACAAGCAGTCCGGCGAGCGTCGGATGAGACTTCCCGTCATCTCCTGTTCCGACTATCCCAAGCGCTCGCATCGCCTCTTCATCGGTCAGTTTTCCGAAGACACGTGGACGGCGTTCGCGGCATGACGTAAGAATGCCCTGCACGATATCCGGTAGCAGATCGTCGACGGTGGCTTCGTAGATCAGCTCCCGGTCATACGTGGGTTGCGCACGGTTTTCCAAAAGCCGGTCGATTTCGTAATGACTGAGTTTGCGGTCGCCATCCCAAACTCGGATGAACGAGCCGCTGTACCGGCCTCTATTGCGAACATAACATGGCTTATCCAGTGGATCGGCCTCATCGATGACGGCGATGACCACGGTGGAATCATGATACGAAGCGACGTCGATGACTGGCCTTATAGGCGGGGTGATTTTGTCTCTGCACATCTGCGCCAATGCCTCGGCGACGGGTTGCGCCTTGAACCCTTGGGCGGGTTCGAAGCCATCCTTTTCGGCAATGCCCAGCACGATGGTGCCGCCGCGTCCATTGGCGAAAGCGGAAATGGTCTCAGGCAGCGAAACCGGCAATCCGCCCACGGCCTCCTTGACCTCAATATCCTGACTGTCCGATTGCGCGGAACGCAGCGGGTTCAGCAAAGCATCGATTTCCTCTTCCGGCCACATGATTGCCTCCTCGCCAGTGTGCCGTAGCTTAGACGCCATCATAGCAGACATAGTAAATATGTTGTTATGTTTGGTATGTCCTATGTCGGTGAATTGACGGATGCGTCATTGTGGGAGCGCTGGTCGCTGCGATGCTGATGAAACAAAATGGCTCCCCGCTCTGAGGGGAGCCAATGTGCTGGTATATTTTACAGCGCCTGGGCGCTCTCCACGTAGTCCTCCATGCCGTCGATGGCCACGACGTCCTTGAACCGCACGTCGGCGGTCTCAAGACCACGCAGGGCGGCCGGGGCGGTGGTGCCGGTCTCGTGGGCCAGCACATCCATGCACTCGAAGTCGGTGCCGGTGGCGTCGAAGCCCAATGCCTCGTTCACCACGCGCGGGAACTTGTAGGGGCTGGCGGTGGAGAGCAGCACGCGCGGGGTCAGCGGGTCGCGCGGCATCTGCTCAAGCAGGTAGTAGCCGCAGGCGGTGTGCGGGTCGATCACGTAGTGGTTCTCGTCCCAACAGTGCTTGATGGACTCGCGTACCTGATCCTCATCGGCCCAACCGGTGCCGAAGATCTGACGAATCTTGGCCAGCAGTTCTTCCGGGATCTCGTACGTGCCCCACTTGTTGAGGTCGTTCATCAGCATGGAGATCAGACGGGTGTCGCCCTCGGACAAGTAGTACAGCATGCGCTCCAGGTTGGAGGAGATGAGGATGTCCATCGAGGGGGAGATGGTCTGGAAGAACGGGCGCTGGCGGTTGTAGGTACCGGTGGTCAGGAAGTCGAACAGCACGTTGTTCTTGTCGGAAGCCACCACGAGGTGCTTGACCGGCAGACCGAGCAGCTTGGCATAGTAGCCGGCGAGGATATCGCCGAAGTTGCCGGTCGGGACCACAAACTCGACCTCATCGCCGACGTTGATCACCTGGTCGGCGAGCAGTTGGGCGTAAGCGGAGAAGTAGTAGACGACCTGCGGCACCAGACGGCCCACGTTGATGGAGTTGGCGGAGGAAAGCACCACGTGCGAATTGCCGGCGAGACGCTCGGCCAGGGCGCGGTCGCCGAAGATGCGCTTGACCGCGGACTGGGCGTCGTCGAAGTTGCCTTCCACGGCGGCCACCTGCACGTTGGAGCCGGCTTGCGTGGTCATCTGCAGCTCCTGGACCTGGGAGACCTTGCCTTCCGGGTAGAAGACGGTGATCGCGGTGCCCGGGGCGTCCGCGAAGCCGGCCAGCGCGGCCTTGCCGGTGTCGCCGGAGGTGGCGGTGAGGATCATGATCTTCTCGTCCGCGTCGCCATCGGCCGGCGTGGTGTGCGCCATGAAGCGCGGCAGGATCTGCAGCGCCACGTCCTTGAACGCGGAAGTCGGGCCGTTGAACAGTTCGAGCACGTAATCGTCGCCCAGGGCTTGAGCGGGGTGATGCGCTCGTCGGACCACTGTTCGCCGTAGGCGTCGGCGATGCACTGGCCCAGCTCCTCGGCCGTGAAGTCCGGCAGCAGCGCGCCCAGCACCTCGGCGGCGATTTGCTGGTACGACTTGCCCGGCAGGGAGGCCACGTCCACCTTGGTCTTGCCCAACGCGTCCGAAACGAACAGGCCGCCGTCATCGGCGATGCCCTTACGAATCGCCTGCTTGGCGGTCAGCGAATCGGTGGTGCTACGGGTGGAATGGAAGGTGGTTGTCACGATGAATCCTTCTGCCTGAAAGGGATGATGAATCCACATCAGTCTAGCGTGGGCCGTGGGCAGAAGGGCCGTCCGTCTCGCATAACCGACCGGTCGCACCGGCGAAAATCACCATTGCCATCGAACGGGGACCGGCCATATCATGAAACAGGCCGGCTGCAAACGGGCCATACGGTAAGGCGACAACGGCGAATCAATTGTCGCTTATACCAAAGAGCACCCATGACCGCTTCACCCCTTGCGCAGAAGGCAACCGATGCTTTCAACGCGCCGATCTGCGAAACCGATCCTGAGATCGCCGAACTGCTGGACTCCGAACTGGGCCGCCAGCGCAGTGGCCTTGAGATGATCGCCTCTGAGAACTTCGTGCCGCGAGCGGTACTGCAATGCCAGGGCTCCGTGCTGACCAACAAATACGCCGAGCTACCCCGGCCGTTTCTACCACGCCGAGGCGTACGGCGTGAACCCCGAGACCTTCCGCATCGACCCGGAGATCATCCGCCAGCGCACGTTCGACGGTGCCAAGATCCTTGCCGAACGACTACTGGCCGACGACGTCAAGGCCAACGGCATCTTCGTGCTGACCGGCGGCACCGATGTGCATCTGGTGATGGTCGACCTACGCAACAGCGAGATGGACGGCCAGCAGGGCGAGGATCTGCTCGCCGCCTGCGGCATCACCATCAACCGCAACACCGTGCCCTTCGACCCGCGCCCGGCCTCGGTGGCCTCGGGCCTGAGAATCGGCACGTCCGCCCTGGCCACCTGCGGCTTCGGACCGAAGGAATACGAGGAGGTGGCCGACATCATCGGCACCGCGCTCGCCGCCGGCCCGTTCGCCGACGTGACCGCGCTGAAGGCCCGCGCGACAAGCTCGCCGAAGACTTCCCGCTCTACCCCGACCTGGACCAGATTCACTGATTTTTTGCGGATGTACGCAGCTCCCTCATCAGAGGGAGCCGCGCTTATATCCCCGGCTATCTTCGGTGCAATATGGGTCGAAACGGGCAATGCGGCCCATTGTGGGTTACTCTTGTTTTTTATGAGCGATGAATTGAGTCCTGAGGTGTTCGACGCGGTGTGCCGCCAGGCCGATCAGGCCGCACGCGCACAGGAGCGTCTTGCACAGGCAAATACCGAAGCCAAAAACGAACTGTTGCTTGCCATTGCGGACGCGTTGGACGAGCATGCTGCGGACATCGAAGCCGCCAACGCGCTGGACATGCTCGAATCCAAGGAAAACGGCATGGATGCGGGCAAGCTCGACCGCCTGCTGTTCGACGTGCCGCGCGTGGCCGCCGCCGCCCAAGGCGTGCGCCATGTGGCCACCCTGCCCGATCCGGTCGGCGAGATCGTGCGCGGATACAACCTGCCCAACGGTCTGCGCCTTACCCAGACGCGCGTGCCGATGGGCGTCATCGGCATGATCTACGAGGCCCGGCCGAACGTCACTGTGGACGTGGCCAGCCTGTGCCTCAAGTCCGGCAATGCCGCGTTGCTGCGAGGCGGCCACGCCGCCGAACGCACTAACGCCGCCACGTTGGGCGTCATCGCCCCGGTGCTTGAAGCCCACGGTTTCGAATCCGCACTGGTGCAATCCGTCGACCAGTACGGGCGCGCCGGCGCCACCGCCATGATGGAGGCGCGAGGCCATATCGACGTGCTCGTGCCGCGAGGAGGAGCGGGTCTGATCCAAGCCGTCGTGCGCAACTCCAAAGTGCCGGTCATCGAAACCGGTGCCGGCAACGTGCATATCTATATCGACAAGTCCGGTGATCTCGCCAAGGCCATCCCGATCATCATCAACGCCAAAACCCAGCGCGTGGGCGTGTGCAACGCCGCCGAAAAGCTATTGGTTCATAAGGATGTCGCCGCCGAATTCCTGCCGCAGATCGCCGCCGCTCTGGCCGAGGCGAACGTCGTGCTGCAGACCGACACCACGTCGTACGGCATCATCTCCGGCGCGGCAATCGAGGGCCTTGACCTCAACCACGCCGCCGAAGAGGATTGGGACACCGAATACCTGGCCCTCAAAATGGGCATCAAGGTGGTGTCGGACCTGGACGCGGCCATCGACCACATCAACACGCATTCCACAGGCCACACCGAATCCATCATCGCCGAGGATTATGCGGCCATCGAGGAATTCACCAAGCGCATCGACTCGGCCGTGGTCATGGTCAACGCCTCCACCCGCTTCACCGACGGCGGCGTGTTCGGCTTTGGTGCCGAGCTTGGCATCTCCACGCAGAAGATGCACGCACGCGGTCCCATGGGATTGCGGGAGATGACCACCACCAAGTGGATCGGTTACGGAACAGGACAGGTGCGCGCATGAACGAGGACGGCAACATGAACATTACGGCTGACACGGCAAACAAGGCAAGCGAACTGCGGCCCGACATCGACCTCAACGATCCCAAGCTCGGCCTGAAGATCGCGGCCGAACGGCTCAGCATCGTCCGCTACGTGTTCCTTGTGCAGATCGAGGACGGCATCGCCTCCGCCGCCCAGCGTGCGTCGCTCGAATACGCGGACGCCGTGCTCATCGGTTGGCCCGAGACCGATTCGCCCGAAGTCGCGGACCTCGACGATGCCCAGCTCAAGATCGTGCGCGAACACATGGAGCTCATGGAAGGCTACATCGGCAAATACAGCCAGATGGAGCACGACGGTGACCTTGACGGCATGACCGACACGCTCATCCGCATCACCGAGCGTGTGGCCGAGGTCCGCCGCCTCTACCAGCCGGACTTCCCGCTGCCCACCTTCGCCGAAATTCGTCGCGTGGTCCAGGACGAATGGGATGAAGACATGGGCAAGATCGATCCCAGGGAAGACAATCCCACCGCCGGCGAAATCGAAGAGGAAACCGAATCAGCCGATGACGCCGCCGGCGAGGGCGACCAGGCATGAGTGGTGTTACCGACAGCCACAAAACGGCTGCGTCAGTTCAGTCCGAAAAATCAGTGGAATCCGCCGAGCCCGCCGAAATCGTTGCCGTCACCCAAGGCGAAACCGAACGGCGCATGTCTGACCTGTCCGCGCCGGCCGGGGCCAGCAGCCATGGCAAAGGCAGGCTTTCCGCACGCGGCAACTGGCATACGCGCCTGCGCGTCGGCATCATGGGCGGCACGTTCGACCCGATTCACAACGGCCACTTGGTCGCCGCCTCCGAAGTAGCTTGGGTATACGACCTCGATGAGGTGATTTTCGTACCCACCGGCCGACCTGTGTTCAAGCTGGACAAGCACGTCACCAACGCCGAAGATCGGTATCTGATGACTGTGATCGCCACCGCATCCAACCCCAAATTCACCGTCTCGCGTGTCGACATCGACCGTCCGGGCGTCACCTACACCATCGACACCCTGCGCGATATCCGCGCCCAACATCCCGACGCCGAGCTGTTCTTCATCACCGGCGCAGACGCCGTGGCCGAAATTATGCAGTGGAAGGACGCCGACCTCATGTGGGACCTCGCCCACTTCGTGGCCGTCACGCGCCCCCGGCTACTCCAGTCCGGGACGGCGTTGACCTTGCCCGGAAGGAAAGGTCGATACGCCTTGAGATCCCGGCCTTGGCCATCTCTTCGACCGATGTACGCCGCCGCGCCGAACACGACGAGCCGGTCTGGTATCTGGTGCCTGACGGCGTGGTGCAATACATCGGCAAGCATGGTCTGTATTCATACGAGGACTGACGATTCGTACGAGGACTAGTGTGCATTTGTACGAGGGCTGGTGAGGATTAGCGCGAATCAGTGCGCATCAATCCTCACCAGTGCAAAGGATAAGCAGTCAGGCCAGTCCCATCTTGATTTTCAATGCCATTACGCGAGTCGCCGCCGCCGTCACTTTCGAAGCGAAAGCCGGATCGGACTTCGCCCGTTCGTTGAGGCCGTCCACAATTGGCTTTACGTAATCCGTCTGACCGATGCAGGACATGTCGCCGCCCGCCTCGACAAGCTTTACTCCCAATTGGCTTACATCGTAGCTGCTTAACGCTTCGGCAGACATCGAATCCGAAATCACCACGCCCGTGTACTTCAGGGCGTTGCGAATATGACCGTCGATAATCGTAGAAGAAAACACCGCCGGATTATTCGGGTCGATGGATTGATACGTGGCCAACGACATCATCACCATCGCAGGATCGGTCTTGGTGATCGCCTGGTCAAAGGCACCTGCCTCGGCCCCGCCCAACGTGGTGGTCGTATCCAGAATGCCTTCGGTGGTGAAGTCGGTATTGCCGCTTACCGCGCCCAACCCAGGATAATGTTTGACCGCCGCGCCGACCTGAGCGTCTCGCAAACCTTCAATAACGGCGATGCCATGTTCGGCGTTGCCGGCCGCATCCAATCCGAAATCACGATCCAGCGCGCCAATCGGAGCATTTGAGGCACGATCGCCCACCACCGTGCCGAGCACCGGTGCCAAATCGACATTTATGCCAGCAGCAGCTAATTGCGAACCCCACGTGCCTGCCGATTGACGCAATGCGTCAGCGGACATTGTGCCCTGCTCAACGGCACTGGGCATTGTGTCGAAACCGGTACCAGTCAGATGCTGCACCTGACCACCCTCCTGATCGGTGGCGATGATGAGACGATTGCCGGCCGGCGCATATCCTTGGAGTTGCGCGGTCGCGGTCTTGACCGTATCGGCGCCGGTATTCCAATTGCCAATGAGAATGGCCGAGCCAATGTGCTCATCGGTGATTGTTGAAGCCAACGAGGAGGGATCGGAACCGGCAAGCAACGGCACCATCACTAACTGTCCCACACGTTCCTCAAGTGTCATGGCGGATACCGCACGTTGGGCTTGTGCGGCCGGTTCGTTCTTCTTCGGGGAAGGAACGTCGGCGCGTGGTAACGCACTTGTCTGGGAGGTCTGGGAAGTGGTGGTGTTGCCGTTTGATGTGGATTTGGCGAACCATCCGACATGCCATCCGTAGGCTGCCACGCCGGCCCACACCACTGCCAAAGCACATATTGTCGCCACGATTGGAGTGCTCCTGTGCCGAAGTTGGCGTGTGGCGTGTGCTGAGGGACGCATATGTTGTGGCCGTTGGCTGTTCATACCGGCAAGCGTAGAACGGAGCGTAGAACAGAACGCTGCCTCATTCTGTGCTCAGGGCATAACCTACCTCCCGCCCTTTCGATAGGCTTGAGTTATGTCTTTTAACGATCCTTTCTCAATACTGTTCGGCAATGGCGGCGATTCACGACGCAACAATGCGAACAATGACGATCCGATCATCCTCGATGTCGAGGCCGATGGGGACGGTCCGGCCCGCAACACCAACGCCGGCCCCTCCGGGTCATCCCGCCCTCCACGTGGCCCGGCCAATCCGCGTATCACCCGTAAGCCAGCGTCCGGTGGCTCAGGAGGCAGCCGTGGCAGCAAGATTCTGATCGGCGTGGTGCTGGCCTTGGCCATCATCGTCGGTCTGTTCTTCGGCCTGTCCCGATTCATCACCGATCTGATGTGGTACGGCCAGCTCGGCTTCCAGTCCGTGGTCTGGACCCAGCTCGGGGTGAAAATCGGTCTGTGGGTGGCCTACGCGCTGCTCATGGCCTTGACCGGCTTCGTTTCCGCCTGGCTGGCCATTCGAGCACGCCCTGATTCGGCCGACGGTTCCACCATTCGCATTAACGGCGATGTGGTCGAGGTCGGCAAATCCGTCAGCTCGAAAACCGCTCGCCGCGTGGCCGTGGTGATTTCGCTGATCGTCGGCGTCATCTTCGGCTCTCAGTTCAACGCGAACTGGAGCGAGATTCTGCTCATGTTCAACGCGCAGTCGTTCGGCACCACCGATCCGCAGTTCGGTCTGGACAACGGCTTCTACGTGTTCGTGCTGCCGGGCCTGAAGCTCGTGCTCGCCGCCGTGGCCATGCTGCTGGGCGTGGGCCTTGTGTTTTCCGTGGTCACTCATGTGCTGATGGGTGGTATCCGCATTACTATGCCGGTTAACGGACGCGGCCTGTTCTCCATCACCAAGCGTTGCCGTCGCCAGCTTGGCATCTGGCTGATGCTCAACATGTTCGCTTGGGCAGTGCGCCAGATGATCGGCGTCTTCGACCAGCTCACCGTGCAGGGTTCACGCATCACCGGTGCCTCCTACACCGCCGTGCATGCCAACATCCCCGTCACCTTCATCATGGCCGCGCTGACCGCCATCCTCGGCGTGGTGCTGGGCATCTGGCTCATGCGTTCCCACACGCTCGAAGGCCAGGCGTCCATCGGCGTGCGCGCCTCCGCCGCGCTCAAGGCCTGGCGTGTGCCGGTGACCTCCATTGCCGTCGTGGTCGTGGTGGGTCTTGTGCTCACCGTGGCATGGCCGGTGCTGTTGCAGCGCTTCCGCGTCAACCCGAACGCACAGGAGATGGAATCCACCTACATTCAGCGCAATATCGACGCCACCCGCGCCGCCTACGGTCTTGACAAGCTCAAGACCGAGCAATACAAGGTAACCGACAAGGGCGAGCAGGGCGCTCTGGCCAAGGAGGGCGACACCACCGCGCAGATTCGTCTGCTCGACCCGCAGGTCGTCAGCCCCACATTCAAACAGCTGCAGCAGTCCAAGCAGTACTACACCTTCGCCGACACTTTGGCAGTCGACAAGTACGAGATCGACGGCGTTTCCCAAGACACCGTGATTGCCGCCCGCGAGCTTGACCTGGCCGGCAACGACAACCGCAATTGGGTCAATGACCACACCGTGTACACCCACGGTTACGGCGTGGTGGCCGCCTACGGCAACAAGGTGACCGCCGACGGCCAGCCCGAATTCTTCGAATCCGGCATCCCCACCCAGGGCAAGCTCACCGAATCCGAAAAGTACGAGCCTCGCATCTACTTCTCGCCGAACACCACCGAATACTCGATCGTCGGCGCACCGGAGGGCACGCAGGCTTGGGAGTTCGACTACCCGACCGGTTCGGAAGGTGCTCTGACCACGTTCAAGGGCGACGGCGGCCCCTCGGTTGGCAACCTGTTCTCCAGGATTCTCTACGCGATCCGCTTCGGCTCCGATCAGATTCTCTTCTCCGACCGTGTGACCAGCGAATCGCAGATTCTCTACGATCGTTCCCCCAAGGAGCGCGTGGCCAAGGTGGCACCGTACCTGACGCTTGACGGCCGCGTGTATCCGGCCGTGGTCGATGGCCGCGTCAAGTGGATCGTCGACGGCTACACCACCTCCGACGCCTACCCGTACTCGCAAATAACCGACCTCGGCTCCGCCACCAAGGATTCCACCACCGTCTCTTCCGCAACGGTCTCGTCCCTGGGCTCTCAGAAGGCCAACTACATCCGCAACTCGGTCAAGGCCACCGTGGACGCCTACGACGGTTCCGTGGACCTGTACGTATGGGATCAATCCGATCCGGTGATCAAGGCATGGGAGAAGATCTTCCCTGGCCAGTACCACCAGCTCTCCGATATCTCCGGCGACCTGATGAGCCACATGCGCTACCCGGAAAGCCTGTTCAAGGTACAGCGCGAGCTGCTCTCCAAGTACCACGTGACCTCTGCCAGCCAGTACTACTCAGGCGAAGACTTCTGGCAGACGCCGGTCGATCCGACCGAATCCCAGTCCCAGCAGGACCAGGACATCCTGCAGCCGCCGTACTACCTGACCTTGCAGACCGGTGGCACCGAGGAACCGGTGTTCTCGCTGACCTCCACCTACATTCCGGCTGGCCAGTCCACCCGTGAGATCCTGACCGGCTTCCTGTCGGTCGACTCGGATGCCGGCAATGAGAAGGGCAAGATAGGCTCGAACTACGGCACCATCCGATTGCAGGAGCTGCCCAAGGATTCGAACGTACCGGGCCCCGGCCAGGCGCAGAACAACTTCAACGCCAACGCCGATGTATCCAAGGAACTGAACCTGCTGCAATCCGGCGACACGCAAGTGGTGCGCGGCAACCTGCTCACCCTGCCGCTCGGTGGCGGACTGGTGTACGTGCAGCCCGTGTACGTCAAGTCTTCGGGTGCGACTTCATTCCCGCTGCTCAAGAAGACGCTGGTCGCGTTCGGTGATCAGGTAGGATTTGCGGATACGTTGGATGAGGCCTTGGATCAGGTGTTCGGTGGTGATTCCGGCGCGGCCGCAGGCGATGCCGAGAACGTGTCCGGTGACGGATCGTCTGGTGACCAGTCGTCCGGCATATCCGGTGACCAATCTGGTTCCGATACCAATGGTGGCCAGTCCGGCACCACGGACGGCAAGTCGGATTCCGGCTCGTCTTCCGACCGTAGCCCCGAACTCCAGCAGGCGCTGAACGATGCCGCCCAAGCCATGAAGGACAGCCAGTCCGCCATGAAGAACGGCGACTGGACCGCCTACGGCAAGGCGCAGAAGGAGCTTGAAGACGCCCTCAACAAGGCCATCGAGCTCGACAAGTAGTTCCGACAGGAATTGGCTCCCCTCAGGGTGAGGGGAGCCATCGCCGAAGGCGACTGAAGGGAGTCGGTTACCTCAACTGACATAGCCCGTCCTTATCATAAGGACGGGCTATTTGCGTATTCAAAGGAACCTCATGCCATACACCTTCCGTCCGGCCGTCGAATCCGACGTCCAAGCCATCGCCGACATCTACAACGCCTCAGTGATGGCCGGCGGTGCGACCGCCGACCTCACCCCGCGCACCTTCGACCACGCCGCGCCTGGGTCGAATCCCATACGCCGCCCTACGCGTTTTTGTTGTGGAATCGGAAGACGGTTCAATCATTGGCTTCGGTGCGCTCTCCGTGTTCTATGACCGCGCAGGATATGACGGTGTCACCGATTTGGCCTATTACATCGATCCGGCATGGCAAGGCAGGGGAGTAGGCACGTTCATGCTTGACAGGTTGCTCACCGAGGCGCTGGCCCGCCACATGCGCAAGGCCTGCGGCATCATTTTCGCCGATAACGCCGGCTCCATTGCCCTCATGCACCGCTTCGGCTTCACCCAATTCGGACTCATGCCCGCCGCTGCCACCGACTCCACCGGCACCATGCGGGACATGTCCTACTGGTATTTGGACCTGCAGCCTTGCAGTAAGTCATTTCAGTCAAGAAAAGTGTGAGGATGCCGGAGCAAACGAGCTTGACGGCGGCGTTGAGTACAATCTTGACGGTTGGATCCGGCCGGGCATGGGCCAGTGCGCGAGGCGAACGCGCGCATGACGTACGGAACGTACAGAACGTGCATACGGGAATAAAGGAAGACGGACGAGGAGCGGATTATGGCATCGGATTTCTGGCTGATTGCGGGACTGGGCAACCCCGGCAAAAAATATGAGGACACGCGGCACAACATGGGCTTCATGGCCGCCGACGTGCTCGCCGAACGTTGGACGGTGAACTTCGCCGATCACAAGGGCTTGGCCATGCTCGGTAAAAGCGTGATGAACCTGGACGGCCGCACCGTCAAGTTCTTTCTGGCCAAGCCGCTGACTTATATGAATGATTCCGGCAATGCGGTGGCTTCCATTAGCGCCTATTACCAGATCGAGCCCGACCATATTGTGGTGATTCACGATGACATGGACTTGGAATTCGGCCGTATCAAGGTCAAGGCAGGCGGCTCCGCAGGCGGCCACAACGGCATCAAGTCGATTGACCGTTCCCTCGGCACGCCGAAATACGCGCGTGTGCGCATGGGCGTCGGTCACTCCAAGCGCGGTGCGAACGCGCATGACAACACGGTGAACTGGGTGCTGGGCGGATTCGGTCCGGACCAGCGCAAGCAGCTGCCCGAATTCCTGGCTGACGGCGCCGACGCCGCCGAGGACATCATCTTCCACGGTCTTGCCAAGACCCAGGAGAAGTTCAATGGCCGGTGAGGCGACGCACCCGGACCTGATCAACGGCTCACTGGTAGGCATCCTGTCTGAGCTGGAACAGGACAAGACCTTCCTGAAGCTCGCCGCCGGCGACATCGAGGCTTCGGACGACGTCGACAACTCCGTCCTGGCCGGCATCCCCGAAGGTTTGCGCCCGGCTTTGGCCGCCGCCATCGGGCAGGGTGTGGCCGGCAAACCCGGCAAGCCGGTCGTGCTGGTCGTGGCCTCCGGCCGCGAAGCCGAAGAGACCGTGGGCTCGCTGCGCTCCTGGTATGATGGCGACCCGAACGACATCGCCCAGCTCGAAGCCTGGGAAACCCTGCCGCACGAGCGTCTGAGCCCGCGCGCGGACACCGTGGCCAGCCGCATGGCCGTGTTCCGCAGACTCAAGCATCCGAGCGATACCGATTCGATGTTCGGCCCGATTCGCATTCTCGTCATGCCGATCCGCTCGCTCATCCAGCCAGTCGTCCAAGGACTGGGCGATGTCGAGCCGCTCGTGTTCACCGTGGGGGAGGACCTGCCCCTCGACGAAGCCGCCAAACGTCTGATCGAAAACGCCTATACGCGCGTGGACCTGGTCATGGACCGTGGCGAGTTCGCGGTGCGCGGAGGCATTCTTGACGTATTCCCGCCCACCGCACCGCACCCGGTGCGTATCGAATTCTTCGGCGACGAAATTGACACCATCAAGGAATTCCACGCCTCCGACCAGCGTACCTACGGCGACGGCCTCAAGACCATCTGGGCCACCGCATGCCGTGAACTGCAGCTGACCGACGCCGTGCGCACCCGCGCCAAAGCCTTGGTCGGTTCGATTCCCAATGCTGAGGACATGCTCGAATCCATCGCCAACGCCATTCCGGTCGAAGGCATGGAATCCCTGATGCCCGCACTCGTGGACCATCTGGAACCGGTGGCTCCATGCTTCCCAAGCACGCCGTGATCCTCCTGAGCGACCCGGAGAAACTGCGCCGCTCCGCCGAAGACTTGGCAAAAACCGCGAACGAGTTCCTGGCCGCAAGCTGGCATGTGGCCGCCTCCGGCCACGGCGCCGGCGCGCCCATCAGCTTCGACGAAGCCAGCTTCCTCGACTATGCGGAAACCATCAGCTCCCTCGAATACTCCGAACATCCGGTGATTCGCCTCACCAGTTTCGGCGTGGACACCACGTTGACCGGCCATGTGCAGCTCGACGCCCAGAACCCGGCCGAATTCCGAGGGGATGAGGCCAAGGCCTCCCAAGGCATCGAAGGCCTGCTCGATGCCGGCTTCCACGTCACCATCACCGCCGCTGCGGCCGGCACCTTGGCCAGGCTCAAGCGTGCGATCAACACTACCGGCATCGCCAATTTCGACGTCATCCGCTCTCAGGCCATCGACGGCTTCGTGGACAAAGCCGCCAAAATCGCCCTGCTCACCGAACGCGACCTGACCGGCCGCACTTCAGCCGTGGCCGTGGCCAAAAACGCCGAAAACGCCGGCGCAAGGCCATCGACTTGGTGGAGCTCAAAAAAGGCGATTACGTGGTGCACGAGCAGCACGGCATTGGCCGGTTCATCGAAATGCGTCAGCGCATCATCGGCACCGGCGCCAACAAAACCACTCGCGAATACCTGGTCATCGAATATGCGCCTTCCAAGCGCGGCGCCCCGGCGGACAAACTGTTCATCCCCACCGACCAGCTCGACCAGGTCAGCAAATACATCGCGCCGAAGCCCCAAGCTCAACAAGCTCGGCGGCTCCGACTGGGCGGCCACCAAGGCCAAGGCCCGCAAGCACGTCCACGAGATCGCCGACGACCTGATCAAGCTATACTCCGCCCGCCAGCGCGCCAAGGGCTTCGCGTTCAGCCCGGACACCCCATGGCAGAAAGAGCTGGAAGACGCCTTCCCCTATCAGGAAACCGCCGACCAGCTCACCACCATCGACGAAGTTAAATCCGACATGGAAAAGCCCGTGCCGATGGACCGCCTCATCTGCGGCGACGTGGGCTTCGGCAAAACCGAAATCGCACTGCGTGCCGCCTTCAAGGCCGTGCAGGACGGCAAGCAGGTGGCCGTGCTCGTGCCCACCACGCTGCTTGTCCAGCAGCATTACGAGACGTTCAGCGAACGATTCGAGGGTTTCCCGGTCAATGTGGCGGCCATGAGCCGATTCCAGACCACCAAAGAGATCAACGAGGCCATCGAGGGGCTGGAAACCGGCACGGTGGACGTGGTCATCGGCACGCACAAGCTGCTGAACCCGAAAATCAAGTTCAAGGATCTGGGACTCGTCATCATCGATGAGGAGCAGCGTTTCGGCGTGGAACACAAGGAGACGCTGAAAGCCCTGCGCACCAACGTGGACGTGCTGTCCCTGTCTGCCACGCTATCCCGCGCACGCTGGAAATGGCCGTGACCGGCATTCGCGAGATGTCCACGCTCGCCACCCCGCCCGAAGACCGGTTGCCGGTGCTGACCTATGTGGGCGCCTACGAGGATGCGCAGGTCACCGCAGCCGTACGCCGCGAACTGCTGCGAGGCGGCCAGGTGTTCTATGTCCACAATCGTGTGCAGGACATCTCGTCCATCGCCGACAAGATTCACACGCTGGTGCCCGAGGCGCACGTCGGCATCGCCCACGGCAAGATGGGGGAGAAGCAGCTCGACCAGATCATCCGCGACTTCTGGCATCGCGACATAGACGTGCTCGTGTGTACCACAATCATCGAGACCGGTCTTGATATCTCCAATGCGAACACGCTGATCGTCGACCATGCCGACCGTTTCGGCTTGAGCCAGCTCCATCAGCTGCGTGGCCGCGTCGGCCGCGGCCGCGAGCGCGCGTACGCCTACTTCCTGTACGACCCGTCCAAGCCGATGACCGAGCAGTCCCATGACCGGCTCGCCACCATCGCGCAGAACACGGCGCTCGGCTCCGGTTTCGACGTGGCCATGAAGGACTTGGAATTGCGCGGCACCGGTAACCTTCTGGGCGACGAGCAGTCCGGCCATATCGAGGGCGTGGGCTTCGACCTGTACGTACGCATGGTGTCCGAAGCCGTGGAAAAGTACAAGGAGCCCGAAGAGAACGTCGAGCCGGTGGCCGTGTCCATCGACCTGCCCATCGAAGCGTCGATTCCGATCGAGTACATCGATTCGGACAAGCTGCGTCTGGAAGCGTACCGCAAGCTCGCCTCCGTCCGCAACGAGGCCGATCTGAAGGATTTGGAAGAGGAACTTACCGACCGTTACGGCAAGCCGCCGGTCGAATTCGAGACCCTGTTCGACGTGGCCCGTCTGAAGTTCAAGGCCCGCAAGCTCGGCATTTCGGAGATTCTCGCGCAATCCAACCGCGTGCGCATCGGTCGCATCGACCCGCCCGAATCCATCCAGATGCGTATGGGCCGTATTTACAAAGGCACCCAATACCGCCCGGTCACCACCAGCTCATCGTCCCCACCCCGTTCCACCCGGCTCCCTGGGCCCAAGGCCCCATGAGCTCCGACCAGGTAGTCCTCTGGACCAACCAGTTACTTGATGATTTGGCATGGACCCCGTCTCAAGCAAACGGCAGAGCCGTTTGTAGACGGGGTGCGAGGCGGCAGTCGAGCCAGCTATGGCTCACCGGGCACCTCCGGTGAGCCATATTCATATTCATGCCGTCGTTTTGTGACGATGATTCACCCCAGACGGAATCGTTCCGGCTGTCCAGCGAGCGGGATTAAGTGACTGCTATGAGCGAAACGACTACGAACCGCACGAACCAGAGCGCGACCACGGCAACACTTGCCGGCTATGAGATTCCCCGCCTCGGCATGGGCACGATGGCGCTCGCCATCGAGGGGCGCCCCTCCAACCGTGATCAGGCAATCGAGACCATCCATGCCGCGCTCGATGCCGGAGTCCGTTATTTGGACACGGCTTGGTCCTATTATCTGCCAGCGCACCCGGCACCGGCGAACCGGAGGATATGGGCTATGGTGAATATCTGGTCCGCGATGCTCTGCACTCGTGGCATGGCCCCAAAGATCAGGTGCTCGTAGCCACCAAAACCGGCTGGCTGCGCACGCTTGACGGCAACGGCAACTACGGCTGGCAGGCCGACGCCCGACCTGAAACCATGATCGCCAATGCCAAGGAATCAGCCCGCCGCCTCGGTGTCGATACGCTCGATCTGCTCTACTCGCACTGCAATGATCCGCAGGTGCCGTACGAAGACCAGATGGGCGCACTCAAGCAGCTCGTGGACGAAGGTGTGGCCAAAGCGGTTGGTATCTCCAGAATCGACAACGCGGACATCGAAACCGCCCGCAATATTTTGGGCGATCGTCTCGTGGCCGTCCAGAACCAGTTCTCCCCGGTCCACCGCGACCCTGAACACACGTTGGAAACCTGCGAAAAGCTCGGTTTGGCTTTTGTCTGCTGGTCGCCACTCGGCGGATTCCTCGACCCGTTCAACGAGCATCTGTTCGACCGGTTCCGCGAAGTCGCCAAGATTCACGACTGCTCCTACCAGCGCGTCACGCTCGCGTGGGAACTTGCGCAATACCAATATCTGTTCACGATTCCCTCGGCCAGAAACCCGCAGGAGATTCAGGACTCGTTCAAAGCCAGCGAACTGAAATTGTCCGACAGTGAGATCGGCTACCTCAATGGCAAGGACGTTGACTGAGCGATTTCGTCCGTACTGCCTTGCAATCAGGCGGCACACTGGCATTGTGAGCGCTAACGCTAAATTTTGGGCGTGTTGTTCACAACGTCCACAAATCGCACTACTCTTAAGAATGTCATTCAAGATACACAACCGTTTTAAGGAGTAGTTGTGGCAGTAATTGAAAGCGTGTACGCGCGTCAGATTCTCGATTCCCGCGGCAACCCGACCGTTCAGGTCGTTCTGGACACCGAAGACGGCGCCCAGGGCCTGGGCCTGGTCCCGTCCGGCGCCTCCACCGGTGAGGCCGAGGCTTGGGAGCGTCGCGATGGCGACAAGTCCGTCTACGGCGGCAAGGGTGTTCTTAACGCGGTCAAGGCCGTGAACGAGGTCATCGCTCCGAAGGTCATCGGCATGGACGCTGCTGACCAGCGCGCTCTGGACGACCTGATGATCGAGCTCGACGGCACCCCGAACAAGGGCAAGCTGGGCGCCAACGCCATCCTGGGCGTCTCCCTGGCTGCTCTGTACGCTTCCGCCGAGTCCGCCGGCCTGCCGCTGTACCGCTACATCGGCGGCACCAACGGCCACATCCTGCCGGTCCCGAACATGAACATCATGAACGGTGGCGCTCACGCTGACTTCGCCACCGACATTCAGGAGTACATGATCTCCCCGTACGGCTTCGACACCTACTCCGAGGCTCTGCGCGCTGGCGTTGAGGTCTACCACACCCTGAAGAACGTCCTGAAGAAGGAAGGCCTGACACCGGCCTCGGCGACGAGGGCGGCTTCGCCCCGAAGATGAAGTCCAACGAGGACTCCCTCAAGTACATCATGGACGCCATCTCCGCCGCCGGCTACGAGCCTGGCAAGCAGATCGGCATCTGCCTGGATGTCGCCTCCTCCGAGTTCTACAACAAGGAGACCGGCAAGTACCGCTTCGACGGTGAAGAGCGTGACTCCGCCTACATGCTCGACTACTACGAGAACCTCATCAACGAGTACCCGATCGTCTCCATCGAGGACCCGTTCAACGAGGAAGGCTGGGAAGACTGGGCTGCCATCACCGCTCGCCTCGGCGATCGTCTGCAGTTCGTCGGCGACGACCTGCTGGTCACCAACCCGGCTCGTCTGCAGAAGGCCATCGACCTCGGCGCCGCCAACTCCCTGCTGGTCAAGCTGAACCAGATCGGTACCGTCACCGAGACCCTCGACGCCATCGAGCTGGCCACCGCCAACGGCTACACCTCCATGGTTTCCCACCGCTCCGGCGAGACCCCGGACACCACCATCTCCGACCTGGCTGTTGCTAAGAACACCCGCCAGATCAAGACCGGTGCCCCGGCCCGTGGCGAGCGCGTTGCCAAGTACAACCGCCTGCTCGAGATCGAGGAGGAGCTCGGCTCCACCGCTCAGTACGCCGGCTACAGCGCCTTCAAGGCCTGCAAGAAGTACCTGGCCAAGTGAGCTGAAACGCCCGTAAAGGCGTGAGTTTCCACTGAAGCTCGATACCCCGTCGTATTCGTCAAGTCGAATGCGGCGGGTATTTTCGTGTGACATGAGCAAGTCGTCCCGTACCGGCAAACCTGGCAAAACCGGCAAAGCACGAGTTAGGAAAAAAGGGTCGGCGGGGCCTATAGCGTTCTTCGTCTCCCTGTTCATTATCGCCCTTGGCACCATCCAGCTGGTCTCCACCTTCCACACCTATGCCCTGAACCTGGCCGAACTCAATGGTCTCAAGCGTGAGGAGGCTTCGCTGATTGCCCAAAAGCAGGAGTTGGAAAACGACATCAAGCGTTGGGATGACAAGGCCTACATCACCGCCCAGGCCCGTGAACGCCTCGGCTTCGTATTCCCCGGCGAACAGGCCGTGCGTGTGCTTCATCCCGAAGCCGTGACCGGCTCCGATAGCGAATCCCAGAAAACGGAAGATTCAGTAGCAGCAACAAAAAAGTCCTGCCATGGTACAGCGAACTGTCTTACTCGCTCAAAAGGCCGATGAGCCTGTGACCGATAGCGAGTCCGGCAAATCCGATATTTCCGGTTCCTCTGACTCGTCATCCAACGACTCATCCAAGCGGTCCGATAAGTCAGACCAGAACACCCAATCCGATCAGAACACCCAACAGAATACCCAACAGAACACAGGGGAGGGAACCCAACAGTGACCATCGATATCGCCGCCAAGGCAAGGCCCTTGTCGATACCGTGCTTGCCGAGCCCGCCAACGATCATGACATCGACCTGGTGCAGCGTCAGCTCGGCCGATACCCGCGCGGCATGGTCGCCGTGGGGGCGCGATGCGTCTGCGGTAGGCCACTTGCCGTAATCACCCGTCCGGTGTTGCCCGGCGGAATCCCTTTCCCCACCACGTGCTATCTGACCGGTCCGGAAGCCGTCAAGGCCGCCTCCCATGTCGAGGCCGCCGGCGTGATGCAGCAATACAACGACATGTTGGCCTTGGACGAGGAGCTCAAGGCCGCATATGAGCAGGCCCATAACCTGTATCTGGCATTCCGCCACGAACTGGCAGGACGTCTTGGCGACAGTGAGGAGCATATTGAAGGCACTTCGGCCGGCGGCATGCCGGTGCGCGTCAAGTGCCTGCATGCCCTGCTGGCCCAGTCCTTGGTTATGGGGCCGGGCGTCAACCCCATTGGCGATTTGGTACTGGAACGCGTCAAAGACGAATTCGATCCGACCGTCTGCCGCTGCACGCTGGACGATTGATCAACAGATGAGCCAGCGCGAACAGTCCATTCATACGCACTAAGGGATACGAGGAGAAGGCAATGAGCAAGGAATCCGTAACCGTCGCCGGCATTGATTGCGGCACGAACTCCATTCGACTGAAAATCGCACGTGTCGATGCCGATGGCATGCATGAGGTGGTGCCGCGCATCCTGCGTGTGATCCGTCTCGGCCAGGATGTGGACAAGACCCATCGTTTTGCCGACGAAGCGTTGGAACGCGCCTATGTGGCCGCTCGGGAATTCGCCGGTGTGATTGCCGAACATCCCATCGACGGCCTGCGTTTCGTTGCCACCTCTGCAACTCGTGACGCGGAAAACCGTGAGGAGTTCGAGGATGAGATCGAACGTATCCTCGGCGTGCGCCCCGAAGTCATTCCCGGCACCGAAGAAGCCGACCTGAGCTTCCTTGGTGCCACTTCCGTGGTCAATCGCGACGATCTGCCCGCCCCCTATCTGGTGGTTGATCTCGGCGGCGGGTCCACCGAGCTGGTCATCGGTGGCGACGGCGTCAGTGCGCCCACTACCCAGGTTCAGGGCGCGTTTTCCATGAACATCGGTTCCGTGCGCATGACCGAACGTCATCTGACCAATGATCCGCCGACCCAGACACAGATCGATGAGGCCGTTGTGGACGTCGATGAACATATCGATGAGGCCTTCCGCACCGTGGACGCAGGCAAGGCCCGTACCATCATTGGCGTGTCCGGCACGGTGACCACGATGACCGCCTTGGCCATGGGATTGAAGGAATACGATCACACCGTGGTCGACGGGCATCGGCTGAGCCTTGAAGACGCCTATGCCGTGGACGACAAGTTCCTTAGGATGACGCGCGCCGAGCGCCGCGAATACAAGACCATCCACCCCGGCCGTATCGATGTGGTCGGCGGCGGCGCTGTGGTCTGGAGCCGTGTGCTGGCGCGTGTCAGCGAAGCCGCCAAGGCCGATCATGGTGAAGCCATCGATTCGTTCGTTGCCAGCGAACACGGTCTGCTGGACGGCATTGTGCTCGATTATGGTCGCCGGTTGCTGGCTCAATAGCGTAAGTGGTAAGTGCCTCCAGCGGGCTGAGCCGTTAAGCAAACAGCCCGGTGGGCTGTTTGTAGGCGAGGGGAGCGGCTATGCCGCGACGGCTGCACGAAGTGCAGCAACCCGCAAGCAATGCTCAGGGCAGGAGATAGCTTATAATAGAAAAGTTGGCCTCCGTGGCGAAATGGTATACGCAGTCGACTTAAAATCGATCGCTTCGGCTTGTGGGTTCGAGTCCCACCGGAGGCACCTTGAAATCGGCCTGTGGCCGATGCCGTTTTTGCGGCTGTGCCGTGGTCTCTCCCCAGTCGGCTTCGCCGACAGCCCCCCTCGTCAGAGGGGGCTCGCAGCTCACTATGTGGAGAGCTTATAAGGCCGAAACAAAAGGCCGTTAGGCTATGTGGCGTTGTGACGATGTACCTGATGAAACGAGGAATCCACATGGCTTCACGCTGGACCGATGTCGAACGAGTCGAACAAGGCGCACTGCCCACCATGCTTGCCCAAGCCGTCATTGCGGGCACTGCACTCACCGTTGGTGCCATCGCCTGCTCGGGATTCTATCTGTCCATGATCGGCAATGTGGCCGCACTCCTGCCATGGGCGACTATCGTGATACTGATCGCCGTGGCGTTCACCTACATCGTCGGCTTCGCCCTGTTGTGGTGTGCCGAAGCCCTGACCCTGCGTGCCAACGACAAACTCAAGCCATGGCTGTACGGCGTCGTCGGATTAATCGGCTACGGCGTGTGGGGCATGTTCGTGATGAGCGCGATGATGAACACGCTGAACCAGCCGCTGAACGGCGTGGTGTTGTCGAACGGCGATGTGATGGCCCTGACCGTCAACTACGCGGTGTTCGGCTTCATCGCCTTCCTGTTGGCACAGGCGTACGCGCCCAAAATCGCCACCAAGAAGGGACTGACCATCGGGCTGATGGTGGTGCAGATCGTATTGGCCATCATCGGTATCATCGTACTGGTCATGATGTTCTCCGCACTGTCTCACTGACTGACTTATCGCTCGCCGGCATGACGCGCGCGGCCATCATCGCACAAGGCGAAAGCGATTCCGGGCGCTGGGCTGGGATACGATATCGTGATGGCATGACGCCTGGTAACACCGGCATGCCGAACCAGCAGGGGAGAAGGAGCCAAATGTTCAGTGTGCTTGACATGTTCACCATCGGCGTCGGACCTTCATCCTCGCACACCGTAGGCCCGATGGTCGCGGCACATGCTTTCGCCTCCTCGTTGCAGGCCGACCATTTGGTCGATCGCACCGCACGTGTCAAAATCACGCTTTATGGTTCTCTGGCGCTGACCGGTCTCGGCCACGGCACCGATCGTGCTGCGATGGCTGGGCTCGAAGGCAATCTGCCGGCCACCGTGGATACCGACCACATGATGCACATCCGCGAGATCTGCGCGTTGGATGATACTCTGAACCTCGCCGGCCTCAAACGCATCCATTTCGACTACGACCGTGACGTGGTGTTCGAACAATGGAAGCGCATGGCCGCGCACCCCAATGGCATGCGATTCCAGGCGTTCGACGCCGCCGCAAGCTTGGTCGACGAACAGGTCTGGTATTCCATCGGCGGCGGATTCGTGCGCAAAGGCGCTCCCGAAGACCCGATGATCGGCATTCATGAACGCCCTCCGGAAGGCGCCTCCTTTGCCGATGCGGACGAGTCATCATCCACTGATTTCGGCGTCGAGGCACCCTACCCGTTCTCATCATGCACTGAACTGGTGTCGTTATGCCGGGAACATCATCTCAGCATCGCCGAACTTGTATGGGCCAACGAAACCGCTTCACGCTCGGGCATCCAGGTCCGATCCGATATTGATGCCATCTGGCGTGTTATGCGCGCCTGTGTGGACCACGGATGCACCTCGGCGGAACCCACATTGCCCGGTGGCCTTGACGTACCCCGCCGCGCGCCGAAAATGTATCGGCGTCTCGCCTCGAATTCCGATGTGCTGCGCCGCGACAGCCGGCGCAAAGACGCCGTGCTCGAGTCTTCCGACGCCGCATGGGTGGATCTCTTCGCCTTGGCCGTCTCTGAGGAGAATGCCGGAGGCGGGCGCATCGTAACCGCTCCGACCAACGGTTCCGCCGGCATCATTCCCGCCGTGCTTCACTATTACTGGCATTTCGTGGACAACGCCAATGAACAGGGCGTGGTCACGTTTCTGCTGACCGCCGGTGCCATCGGATACCTGTTCAAACGCAACGCCTCAATTTCCGGTGCGGAAGTCGGTTGCCAGGGCGAAGTCGGCTCGGCCTGTTCGATGGCGGCGGCCGGACTTGCCGCAGTCATGGGCGGCACGCCGGAACAGGTGGAAAATGCTGCTGAGATCGGCATCGAACACAACTTGGGTCTGACTTGCGATCCGGTGGGCGGATTGGTGCAGATTCCATGCATCGAGCGCAATGCCATGGCCGCCAACACCGCCATCAACGCCGTGCGTATGGCCATGCTCGGCGACGGCTCACACATCGTGACCCTTGATCAGGCCATCGAAACCATGAAGCAGACCGGTGAAGACATGATGGCCAAATACAAGGAGACCTCCAAGGGTGGACTTGCCGTCAATGTCGTCGAATGCTGATTGACATGTCCGGTATTCACCAGCATGATGACCGGAATTGACGTATACGGCCAGCGTGTCGTATCGCACAGGGATGAAGGACTACCGCCGATTCGCCGATGGTGCTAAGGTAGGGCGCATTGTGTCTTTGAAGGAGGACTAATGACAGATCAGATGCCTCAGGTGAACGCCGAATTTGGCACCACGCCCGTTATCGAGTTCCCGACGCCCGAAGCCCCGAAGGGCCTCAAGGTTGTGGAGCTGACCGAGGGAGACGGCCCGATCGTGCGTCGCGGCGACACCGTCACCGTGAACTACCACGGCGTGGTGTGGGGTAAGGACACCCCATTCGACTCCAGCTTCGACCGTCATCAGCCCGCCAGTTTCGGCATCGGCGTGGGACAGGTCATCAAGGGCTGGGACCAGACTGTGCCGGGCCATAACGTGGGTTCGCGTCTGGTGGTTTCCATTCCGCCGGAATACGGCTACGGTTCCCGCGGCATCCCGCAGGCCGGCATCGGCGGCGAGGACACGCTGGTGTTCGTCATCGACATCATTTCCACCCGCTGACCATAGGTCAGCACATGACGAACGCCGGGGTCATAGCCGGCGTTTTGTCATAAATAACGAAGATTGTTTCAGCATCGACAACGGTTCAGGAGGACGATATGGCTGAGGACAAGGTCTACCTGCTGACGCAGGAAGCATACAACAAGATGAAGGAAGAGCTCGCCCATCGTGAAGGTGAGCTGCGTGAGGAAATCGCGCACAAGATCGCCGTGGCGCGTGCCGAGGGCGACTTGTCCGAGAACGGCGGCTACCAGGCCGCCCGTGAGGCGCAGAGCAAGAACGAGGGCCGCATCACCGAGCTCACCGTCAAGCTGCGCGATTCCAAGATCATCGAGAATGCTCCGGAAGGCACCGTGGGCGAGGGCTCTGTGGTGACCATCGAGCTCAACGGCAACGAGATGACCTACGTGCTCGGCAGCCGTGACATCGTGGCCGGCACCGACTACGACATCATGACCCCGGATTCCCCGATTGGCAAGGCCATCGAGGGCGCCAAGGTGGGCGACGTCGTTTCCTACACCGCACCGAACGGCCGCGAGCTGTCCGTGACTGTCAAGGCCGCCAACCGCTGGCCTGAGTTAAGTGACTGGTATGCCCCCGTAGGCGGGGGCATACTTATATGTCGTAGCGCTTATTGCCACAGCGAGACGATCACCATGTAGATGGCCACCATATGGCAGGCATATCCGGCCACCGTTCCGCAGTGGAAAATCTCATGGAATCCGAGACGCGAGGCCAAGGGTCGGGCTTGCGCAAGGCGTAGACGATGCGCCGAGGATGTAGCAGGCACCGCCGGCGCACAGCAGCACCACCACGGCTGGCCCCGCATACGGCGAATTCCAGAACATCACCATATAAGCCAGGCCGTAGATGCCGAAGATGATGTACACCACCGTATACAGCCAGCGTGGTGCATTGATCCAGATCACATGAATCACGATGGCGATGGCCGTGCACGCCCACATCGATATGATGATCACATTGCGCCAGAACGGTTCCAGCGCAAACGAAACCGGGGTATACGTGCCGGCAATGAGCAGGAAGATGTTGACATGATCGATACGCCGCAGCACATCGGTGACGCGCGGGCTCCAATCGCCCAGATGGTAGCAGGCCGAATTGGTGAACAGAATCAGCGACGCTGTCATGAACACGGCACACGCCCACTTCAGACTCGCGCCATGTGCCAAGCATATAAGCACGATGCCTGCCGCCAATGACAGGGGAGCGGCAATCGCGTGAATCCAGCCGCGCATCAACGGCTTTGGCCGTCCGTGCACGTCGAGACGAATCTTGCGTTCCACTTCCGCAGGGGCAATGCCCTCGATTTTCAGCGCACGGTTCTCCGCTTTGGCGAGCTTGTGCCGGGCCTTCTCCTCGGCTTTGGCTCGAATGGCCTCGGCCTTGAACTGGGCCTTGGCCCGTACGGCATCAGCCTTGGCCTGCAACGCCTGTTCGCGCGCCTCGATAGCCGCCTGACGCTTGGATGCGATGGTGGCATCCTCTGCAATCGTCGCGCTGTTATGAGCGTCGTGATGCATCGTCTTTTCCGAGTCGCCGGTTGTTGATGCCATGGTGATGCCCCCGTTTCACGAGTTGACGATACGCTTCTTACGCTGCCGTAACCTACGTTAGCGTAACTTTTATGCTTGTCAATACCGACTCGCACGAACACTATCACCCAATGGCGGCGATACTATGGAATCCGAAGATGAGAACGTCGCAGCAATAAAGGGCTCGGCGATGGTGTATTGCACGGAGTGTGGGTTTGCCAACGAGCAAGGAAATGCCTTCTGTTCGCAGTGCGGAAGCCCATTGGAGCAGCCCGAGGCCAATCCGGCGGCCCCTGCTTCTCCTGAACCTCCCGCCGGGCGTCCTGGCGTCGATCACACCAAAGCGGTGGTGATTGTGCTCATCGCGCTGATTTGTGTCGTGGCGTTGGTCATCGGCTTGTTCGTCACCCATAGCATGGGATTGTGGGGAGCTCAGCCGCAGGCGCAAACATCGGCACAGTCGACCGGGGCCGATGCGTTGGATTCCGCCGATGATGGCACGACGGATTCTTCTGACGCCAAGTCCAAGGCCAAGAAGAACACGTCTGATAGCGCCAAAGACAAGAACAGCGACGATTCGTCCAAGAAAAGCTCGACGGAGAAGTCGAAGCCTTCCACTCCGGTGATCACATCCAGCCAGTTGTCTGACATCGCGGATTCATACTCGTCCTCCGATGTGGCCGTCTCCGCCATGGTCATCGATGGAACATCCGCCGACTCCTCAGAGGACGCCACCATCGCGACCACGTCGCAGTCCGGCAAGCAATTCGTGGCTGCCGATTTCTATCTGCCGGTCTATCTTGCGGCCCAGGACAATGGCGATGACAACGCCAAAGCGCAGGCAAACGCGATGATGGGTTCCATGGACACAGCAATGCCGGCAATATGGTGGCGGCTTCGGATATCAAACTGTACGTGATGCTTGCCGTGTACGATAAGCAACATGCCGGCACCTTGGCCACGGGCGGGAAGCCGTGCAACGCGATTGGCGCGGTATTGAAGATGCGATGTCGTCATAGTCGTCGTACTTGCCCGTGTGACTTGCCGCGACGGCGGCGGTGCGTCTGCGTATGATAGGGATATGGCTGATTTTTCACATATCCTTGCAACGCGCCCCGACTTCGACGACGAGGACCGCGAGTGGCTGCATCATCTTGTCGCCGATTGGCAGGTGATCGCCGATTTGAGCTTTGCCGATCTGCTGCTGCTGGTACAGGATGGCGATGGCAAATACGTGGTGGCCGAGCAATGCCGTCCATCCACCGTTATGACGCTGCGGGCGGAAGACGTGGTGGGAAACGTCATGCCGGACGACATGGTCGGCGAATTGGACGCCGCCATGCTCTCCAGCGTGGTGTTCCGCTCCACGGTATTGAGAACCGTGGGCAAGGCGACCGTCTGCAACGTGTACGCGCCGGTTCGGCACAATGGCAAGACCTTGGGCTTGGTCGTGCGTGAGACCAATATGGCCACACGAGAATCCAACGGCCGATATGAGTCGGAAGCATCAACGCCGGCAAGCATCTGTACGAGATGATTCCGCGAGGCCAATTCCCCTACAAGGATTCGGTGATGAGCCAACGCCATATCGCTCGCGTGGCGGACGGCTTCATCATCCTG
>ENA-OPZN01000005-OPZN01000005.1-human-gut-metagenome-genome-assembly--contig:-NODE-5-length-128508-cov-13.131188_pt1 | contig 128508 bp, 110 predicted proteins | sample MGYA00242483_ERZ504503 | MGnify/ENA primary metagenome ERZ504503 (study PRJEB26092, sample SAMD00036285) | human gut metagenome | host: Homo sapiens | study: EMG produced TPA metagenomics assembly of... | reverse complement strand
CCACCACATCTGGCTTGGCGAGATCATTGCGCACGTTGGCAAGTGTTTTCGCCACGTCGCCCACACGCGCATCGACATTACCCAGATGAATGTGCCTCAAATTACGTTGCGCGTTCCTTACCGCAGTTTTGCCGCCTTCGACGCTCAACATGCGAGTGCGCTCCGCCGTCAGCGTGGCCAACGGCAGCGTGAACAGACCCGAACCGGAATACAAATCCCACAGACATGCGGACTTGGCACCGTCAAGCTCGCCGCGTACCAAATCGATCACATGGTTGGTCAAAGCGATCGGCGCATGCCTATGCATCTGCCAGAAACCGCCTGCATCCACGTTGTATTCGAATTCACGGCCGGCGACAATCACCTTTTCCGTAAGCTCACGGCTTCCAGCAACCACCTCGCCGTTCACAAGCACGGCGTAATTGTCTGAAATCGGCGCATTATCGCGAGGTTCCGGAACGGATAGACGAATCTGGGAACCCGGTTCGAAGCTCCCTTCCCACACATGCTCACGTTCGGCCACTTCCAGCAACGTACGGCTGGCCAACGGCATGGTATCAATCGGAACGCGCACATGCGTGCCTCGACGGTGCATCGACGGACGCCCATCAGCATCAGCAATCATCTCGATGCGAGTACGCCAATGCAAACCTCGCTCCGCATCGTCTTCCGACATACGCTCAATGGGCACTTCCACGTCGACGTGGCCGAGTCTTGCCATCTGTTCGGCCACCGACGTGACTTTCCATTTCAGTTGCCCTGCAAGCGACACATGCACCAAGTCAGCGCCGCCGACACCACCGCCCATGGCAAGGGGTCCAGCTAACGACCATATTGGATCAGTACGGTCTTCGCTCGCTTCGAGTACTTCCACCACTTCGCCTGTCCAGAAGCGATCCTCACGATCATGCGGCTCGTCCAATGCGACACGGACCAGTTCGCCCGGCAATGCGAATCGCACGAACACAACACGTCCGTCAATATGACCGACGCAACGACCCTGGTCGGCGTACCGTTCAATGCGGATGGTCGATTCCATCAGTGCTCTTCCCTCATTTCGGTAGTTTGTGCTGCCTCAGCATCGTCTTCAGAAACTTCCTGCATCATCTTATGTCGGTGCATTGGCGTCGCCACGATCAGATACGAGACCCAAATCGCGAGCGCCCAGAACGGAATGCCCATCAGCAGACGCGCTGTTCCCAGCCAGCCGACGTGATTGCCGAGATAGAGCGGCACCTGCACGATCAGACGCAGCGCGAACACCCCAACCCACATTGCGGTGATGATGGTATAGGCGCGATTGAGCGCCTTGTCACCTCGCCAATCGGCAAGCCAGGCACGAAAATGTTCAGTCGGTAACGTTCGGATGAACTCGATGACCAATCCTAAGCCAGGCAGCCGGACCAGCAGTGAAATCGTCAGCAAAACAACGTAAAAGGCGTTGGTGAGAAATCCGAACATGTAATAGTTACGTGCCTCGTGACTGTTCCATGCCCAGATCAGGCAGATACCTACTGCCAGCAAGCCTGATACCGCTCCCATGACGGACTGTCGTTGGCACAGGCGCACGATCACCTGCAGCACGGCCAACGCAGCGGACACGCCGATGGTCAGTTGCAAATTGGACGTGATGACGAACAGTGCCACGAACACGACGCCCGGCAGCATCGATTCGATAACGCCTCTCGGACCGCCGATGGCGTCGATCACGGAAAAATCGTCAGTATTACCGGCGTCGGCAAGCGCACCAAGACCAGTTCGTTTTTTCGCTTCGGTTTCAGCCATACGTATTAGCTATCGGTTCAAGCGGCTCAACGCACTTCGGAGAACATCGGTCCACGAGACAGCGTGGTCTTGACCTCAACCTGCTGGTCGGAGTCGAATGGACCCTTCGGTTTGCCGGGAATCTCAGTCTTCTGCTCAGCCTCTTCCGCAGCTGCCTTCGCAGCCTTGCGTTCGGCCGGAGCGACCGGCGGATGCATGGGAATAAGGTCGCGTGGCGCCAACGGATCATCGCCTCGTTCCACCACAATATCAGCGAAGAACTGGTTCAATGCCTTTGCTTCCTCACCCTCAGGATCGGTGGCAGCCTTGCCTGAGAAGATGCCGCGCAACATCCAACGCGGACCGTCGACGCCTACGATGCGGGTAAGCACCTTGCGTCCACCCTTGACGGTAACCGGCAATGCCAGTTCGGTGCCGAATACGCCTTCGACTTCCTTCGCGTCCTTGTTGGCTTCAATCAGGTCGGCACGAACGTCATCCCACAATCCGAGCGTCTTCGGTGCCGCGAATGCCTCAATCTCCACACTGGAGGAACCGTAGGTGATGGTGGTGCCAAGAACCTGCCGGGTGGCACGGTTGGCCTTCACTCGCAATTCAATGCCCTTCAGGAACGGCAGATAATATGATCCCATATCGAGGTACTCGTCGTAGTCGGGAACGTTCTCATCTTCCACATCCCACGGACCATGCTCGTCACCGCGGCCCTCGTATTCAGCGGAAGGCTCCGGAAGCGCCACAACTTCCTGAGCTTCGTCAACATTTTCAGCTGCGTCGACAGCCTCTTCGTTTTCTCCGGCGGCCGCTTCAAGAGCTTCCTTGCTCTGATGCTTCTTCTTACCGAATCCAAACAATCCCATGATGTTCCTCATTTCATAACAGTTGCAACCGTGAATAGCCTAGCACCTATGCTTAATATGGGCTGGGAATCGGGGTGTGATATTCCAATTCCCAGTCTGTTCACGATAAAAAGTGGCTTAAATGTCATACATAATGCTGAGCGGCGCATGATCGGACCAGCGCAGGTCGTAGGTCGGAGCCTTATCGATCACGAATCCGCAGGCCGTTTCCGCCAGTTCCGGTGTTGCGAACTGATAGTCGATCCTCCAGCCGACATTGTTGTCGAATGCACGACCGCGCTGGCTCCACCATGTGTACGGTCCTTGGATGTCTCCGGCGAGATTACGCATCACATCCACAAACTCCAGTTCTCCCAACCATTTGTCGACATATGCGCGCTCCTCGGGGAGGAATCCGGCATGCGTTTCGTTGGCTTTGGCGTTTTTGATGTCGAGCGGCGTGTGCGCGATGTTGAAATCACCGCAGAGCACCGCTTGTTTTCCGCCGTGTGCTGCCTCGTCACGCAACTGTTCCATGCGTATCAGCATGGTGTCGAGGAAACGGTATTTCTGCTTCATTTTTTCCGGATCATCGGTATTTCCCGCATGCACATACACGCAAACCACGGTAATGACATAGCCTTGTGGAGTTTGCATGTCCGCTTCGATCCAACGGCCGGAATCGACGTCATCCTCAAGTCCCGGCAATCCATATCGTTTGTCGACAACCGGCAATGCCGACAACAGACCTACGCCGGCACGCCCCTTGATACGGCAAATCTCGTTCATACGATGCAGTTCGCTCTGATCGGAAATACGTCCCGCCGTTGAGTATTCGAAACCGAATTCGTCGAAAATAGGATCGATTTCGTTTTGCGGGGCACGCACCTCCTGCATACACCACACGTCAGGTGTGTTGCGTCCGGCCCACTCCTCGATGCCTTTGCGTTTTGCCGCTCGGATTCCGTTCACATTGGAAGTCGTGATAGTGATCGTCATAGCGTTCTAGCCTAGCTTGCATACAAGAAAAGCCCTCGGCACATGCCGAAGGCTTATCTTGATGATGTTATCGCATCAAATCAGTCAAGACCGAGCTGCAGCTTGCCGCCGGGGATGGCGCCAAGCAGATCACGGGTGTACTGCTTCTGCGGATGGTCGAAGACCTCGTCAGTGGTGGCGTGCTCCACAAGCTTGCCGTGCTGCATCACCACAACCTCATCGGCGATCTGACGCACAACCGCCAAATCGTGGGTGATGAACAGGTAGCTCAGGCCCTTTTCCGTCTGCAGGTCATTGAGCAATCGCAACACCTGATCCTGCACCAGCACGTCCAAAGCGGATACGGCCTCGTCGCAGACAATCACGTCCGGATCGAGAGCCATGGCTCGTGCGATGGCGATGCGCTGACGCTGACCACCGGAAAGCTCGTTCGGGTAGCGGAAACGCACGGACCACGGCAGTTCCACCATATCGAGCAACTCACGCACGCGGGCAGCACGACTCTTCTTGTCTCCAATGCCGTGGATACGCAGTGGTTCTTCGATGGAACGGTAAATGGAGTACATCGGGTCAAGCGAGCCATACGGATTCTGGAACACCGGCTGCACGTGGCGGCGGAAGTCAAGCAATTCCTTGCCTTGGAAGCCGGAAATGTCCTTGCCTTCATAAGTGACGGTGCCTGAGGTCGGTTCAAGCAGCTTCAGCACCATGTTGGCCACCGTGGACTTGCCGGAACCGGACTCGCCCACAATTGCCAGCGTGGTACCCTTCTTGACGGAAAAGCTCACATCGTCAACGGCCTTGAACATCTCCTTCTTGCGCGGCAGCTTGAACTCGCGTGTCAGATGATCCACCGTGATGATGGATTCGCCGGACTTCAGGGAATCTTCATTCACCTTGTGTTCCATCACGCCGCTGGCATCGCCACCATGCTCCTTGACGGAGATGATGCGCTGCGAGGCCAACGACGGCGCCGCCGCCACCAGTCGCTTGGTGTATGGATGCTGCGGATGCTGCAGCACTTCCAGAGACGGGCCGGATTCAACGACCTGCCCCTTGTACATAACCACGATGTGCTGCGCACGCTCAGCCGCCAAACCCAAGTCATGGGTGATGAACAGCACTGCGGTTCCCAACGAATCGGTGAGCATCTGGAGATGATCAAGAATCTTCTTCTGCACGGTCACGTCAAGCGCGGAGGTCGGCTCGTCAGCAATCAGCAGTTCCGGACGGCATGCCAAGCCGATGGCGATGAGCGCACGCTGGCGCATACCACCGGAGAACTCGTGCGGATACTGGCGTGCACGAGTGGCGGCATCCGGCAGACCAGCCTCAGAAAGAAGACCTGCGATGCGGTCATCCATGGTGGAGCCGATTACATACTTCTTGGCGATGTACCAAGCGTCATCCTCGGCCACGCCGACCTTGATCAGGTCGTCGGCCACGCGCCAACGCGTTTCAGATCCTGGGACCCACTCCGACTCGAAGTACGCCACGGTCTTGTCGAAGTCGTCGCCGGTCTTACCGATCTTGGACAGCGCTTCCTTCGCCGCGGACAACAGCTCAGGAAGCTCCTTGGAGCCAAGGAAAGTTTCATCGTCGTTGCCTTTAAGTTCGACATCGGCATCGGCGAGAGCCTTCGACAGCGAGGAACGCTTCTCATGGGCGATATCCATATTGTTGGCGGCCAGAGCCTCCTTCACCTGGGTACCGATACGCCACACCGGGTTCAGGTTGCTCATCGGATCCTGCGGGACAAGACCCATCTTGTTGCCGCGCAACTTGTCGAAATCCCTCTGCTTGTAACCGGAGATTTCCTCGCCGTCAAGCTTGATGGATCCTCCGACCACATGGCCCGTGCCCGGAAGCAGACCAAGCACCGCCATAGCGGACGTGGACTTGCCGGAGCCGGACTCACCAACGATAGCCACCCACTGACCCGGGTATACGCTGAAAGAGGAGTTGCGAACCGCATGTACCGGCTGGCCATCATCAGTGGTGAAGTCGACCTGGAGGTTCTTGACTTCCAGCAGCGGACCGTTGGCACGTTGCATGGCCTCGAGCTTGTTTTCGGTATTCATTTCAGTCATCGAATATCCCTCACTTACACTCACGTACGGCTCTTCGGATCAAGCGCATCCTTCACGGCGTCACCCATCATGATGAAGGCAAGCACAGTGATGGCAAGTGCCGCGGACGGGTAGAACAGCACCATCGGATCGGTACGCAGAATGGACTGCGCATTGGAGATGTCGCCACCCCAGCTGACGGTAGTGGTCGGCAGACCCACACCAAGGAAGCTCAATGTTGCTTCCAACACGATGTATGTAGCCAGAGACGTTGTGCCCACCACAATGATCGGTGCCAAGGAATTCGGCAGAATGTGGCGGAACAGGTTACGCACGGCGTGGAGCCAAGTGCGGTGGAAGCCGTATTGAACTCCAGATTCTTAGCTTCCATAACAGCGCCTCGCGCAATTCGCGCAACGGATGTCCAGCCGAACAACGTCATGACCAGAATAATCTTCCAAATGGAATCGTTGGTCTTGAACATCTGCAGCACCACGATGGCACCAAGCAAAATCGGCAAAGCCAGGAAAATATCGGTCAAACGGCTGAGAATGGTGTCGACCCAGCCTCCGAAGAAACCGCTCAACGCACCGATCAGCGTACCCAACAGCACCACTAGCACCGTAGCGAACACGCCGACGCTCAGCGAGGTACGAGTACCATGCACCACGCGGGAGTACACATCGCAGCCTTGCAGATCAAATCCGAAAGGATGTCCCTTCGAAGCCGGTTCCAAGGAGTTCTCAAGCGTGCAGTAGTTCGGATTCTGCTTGGTCATCACTCCTGGGAACAGCGCCACGAAGATAATGAACACAATAAGCACAGCGGAAATGATGAACATCGGGTTCTTGCGCAGGGTACGCCATGCGTCAGCCCAAAGGCTTGAAGCCGGTGCGGACTCATCTACCGAGTCAACGTCCTTAAGCGGCGTCTCCTCGAGAGGAGCAACATATCGTTCCTGTCCCGGAAGCGCGTGAGAAAGATTCGTCTCGTTCATATCAGTCATTGTTCAATCCTCCCAACTCACGCGTAGCGGATTCGCGGATCAAGCGCCGCATAGAGCATATCGACCAGCAGGTTGCACACTGCGAAGATCAGCATAAGCAGAGTCACAATGGACACCACCAGATTGCCTTCACCCTTGAGAATGCTTTGATAAGTCAGGTAACCAATGCCATGCACGTTGAAGATGGTTTCGGAAATCATGGCACCGCCCATCAGTGCGCCAAGATCCTGACCAAGGTAAGTGACGACAGGAATCATGGAGTTACGCAAAACGTGACGATTCATGACCGACCTGTTGTCCATGCCTTTGGCACGTGCGGTGCGCACATAGTCAAGCGCGATATTGGAAGAAATCTCCGAACGACTCAATCGGATGATATATGCCATAGACACAGATCCAAGCACCATTGCTGGCATCAGCAGGTCGATGAATCCTGGATTGGCACCGGCCGTAACTGGAAGCAGACGCAACTTCACGCCTAAGAAATACTGGGCAAGGAAGCCCGTGACGAAGGTCGGTACGGAGATGAGCAACAGAGAGATAATCAGGATCACGGTATCGCACCACTTGCCCTTGTTCAGGCCGGAAATCGCGCCGAAGATCACGCCGAACACGGCTTCGAACACGAAAGCCATCAGCGCAAGCTTGATGGTGACCGGGAATGCACGTCCGATCTGGTCGATGACCAGCTGACCGGAGAAAGTCTTGCCGAAGTCAAGAGTCAGCGCATTTTTCAGGAACAGCAAATACTGCACGATGAACGGTTTATCCAGATTGTATTCGGCACGAATCTGCGCGGCGACGGCCTCATTGACCGGCTTATCGCCAAACATCGCCTTAACCGGGTCGCCCGGCAACGCGAACACCAGGCGTACACCAAAAGCGTCGTGCCGAGAACCACAGGGATCATCTGCAGAATGCGTCGCAGAAGATATCTGCCCATTGGTTTCTCCTTTTTTGCTTATTCATTGTCAACCTTTTTCAGATTATTACTCATAATCATCGGGGAAGGTTAACGATTTACCCCGCAAGTTTTGTGGCAACACACAACAAACTGCTTTATATTGCAGTTTCATGGGAATCAGCTGGGAAAAATGCTTGGCTACCGGCATCTACCCCTGACGCCTCTTGGCCACACTGATGTCACCCTGAAACGGTGCGTATTACATGGAAAGGAAGGAACGGATATGATCCGCCCCTTCCTGCAATTGGCTCAGCGAGATTCACTCACGAAGATCGGCTCACTTGCCGGACTTGGTCATGTTCTCGTAGACCGGCAGGTTCTGCCAGTTCATTTCGAAACCGGAAACGCCGGTAGCAGCCACACCGTAGGCGTTGGCGTAGTACAGCGGAACGGCCGGGAGATCGTTGAGCAGCACTTCCTGAGCCTGCTGGTACAGCTTATTGGCCTCATCGGTGGTCTGTGCGGCAGCAGCCTTGGAGCACAGGTCATCGAACTCCGAATTCTTGTAATCGCCATCGTTGGAACCATTGCCATCAGCGGCGGCGGAAGCGTAATTGGCCACCAGGTAGTTTTCGGCGGACGGATAATCCGGCTGCCAGCCGCTACGGAATGCGCCCTGACCTTGCGATCGGACACGGCGGTACGGTAATCGTTGAAAGTCGGGTACGGGTTGGTGGCAGCCACTTCGGAACCAAGCGTGTTGTTGATGGAGTTCACCACAGCGGTGTAGGTGGTCTCGTGGCCACCGTCAGCGTTGTAAGCGAAGGTGAGCTTGTCATCGGAAGTCCACGGGCTGATGGCATTGGCCTTCTCCCAGAGTTCCTTGGCCTTCTTCTCGTTGTACTTCAGGTTGCCGACGCCCTTGAGGGAATCAGAGTAGCCCGGGGTCAGCGGAGAGGTAAAGTCAACGGCCGGAGTGCCGGTACCGTTGAGCACCTTGTCGCAGATGTTCTCACGGTTGATGGCCATGGAGATGGCTTGACGACGCAGGGTGCCTTCTTCGGTACCAGCTTCGAAGTGCTTCAGGCTGGACGGAATGGTGAACTGCTGGATGACGGAACCAGCCTTGTTGTAGGCCTGCACGGTCTCATCGGTTTCGAAGGTCTTGGTGGCGGAGGCCGGCACGGATTCCATCACATCGAGGGCGCCGGACTGGATGTCGGCGTAGGCTGCGTCATCCTTGGTGTAGACCTTGAAGGTCACACCGTCGTTCTTCGGGGTTCGGTTGCCCTTGTAGTCAGGATTCTTCACGAGCACGATCTCGTTGTCGTGATCCCAGGACTGGAACTTGTACGGACCGTTGCCGACTGGAGCCTCACCGAAGGCATCCGTGTCATCGTAGAAGGATTCCGGCAGCGGAGCGAATGCGGAATAGCCCACCTTGATGGCGAACACGGAATCAGACTTGTTCAGGTCGACGGTGAACTCGTGATCGTTGACGATCTTCAGACCTTCAAGCTGTTCGTCACCCTTGAGGTTGTCGGTGTCCTGCAGCGCGTCATAGCCCTTGATGGTGGAGAAGAAGGATGAGCCGACCATACCGTTCTTGGCGTTGGCCACGTAGCTCCAAGCCTTGGTGAAGGACTCGGCGGTCACATCGGTGCCGTCGGTGAACTTCCAGCCATCCTTGAGCTTGATGTCGTACTGGGTGGCGTCATCGTTGGCGGTAATGGACTCAGCCACTTCGTTGGAAGCATTGCCTTTGGCGTCGAAGGAAATCAGACGGGAGAACAGCAGATCAACCGGCTTGCCACCACCGGTCTCGTTGGTGTTGCCCGGGATGAGCGGGTGCTGCGGTTCGGAATTGTATGCGGTGATGATGTTGGCACCTTCAGCGGCGGTGTCGCTGCCGTTGGAAGAGCCACAGCCGCTCAGCAACATGCCAAAAGCGCACGCGGCGGCAGCGAAAGCCAGTGCTTTCTTCTTCATATAATCATTCTCCTATTCGATATCACATCGGGATTATCATCCCACAAACGGAAACGAGCCGACCTACTCACCGACGCATCTCTATTTGGCGATAGTGCACTATTCTTGCTCAATTGACGGACAACCTTTCCATGCAACCCAAAAAACGCACACCTTCCTTGACGACATGACGGCGGAAACATACGTTTTCCGCCGTCATGTCGAACAATGTATCCGAAGAATAAGTCAGCTCTTCGAAATCTCGTTATACACCGGAACGTTCTGCCAGTTCATGACGAAGTTCTTCACTCCGGATGCGGCAACGCCATTGGCATTGGAGTAATACAGCGGGATGGCAGGCAGATCGTTCAACAGAATCTCCTGAGCCTGCTGGTACAGCTTATTGGCCTCGTCGGTGGTCTGTGCGGCAGCAGCCTTGGAGCACAGGTCATCGAACTCCGAATTCTTGTAATCGCCATCGTTGGAACCATTGCCATCAGCAGCGTCAGAGGAATACAGCTGGTACAGGTAGTTTTCAGGAGACGGATAATCCGGCTGCCAAGCGGTACGGAACGCGCCGGTCATCTTGCGGCCGGTAACGTCGTTTCGGAATTCCTGGAAGGCCGGCACCGGGTTAGTGGTCACGTCGATATCGAGCGTGTTCTTCACGGAGTTCACCACGGCTTCAAAGATCGGCTTGGCTCCGCCGTCTGCATTATAGGAGAACGTAAGCTTGTCGTCGGAAGTCCACGGGCTGATGGCGTTGGCCTTCTCCCAGAGTTCCTTGGCCTTCTTTTTGTTGTACTTCAGATTCTCGTTGCCCTTGAGCGAATCGGAGTAGCCCGGAGTCTTCGGAGACGTGAATTCGACCGCTGGAGTTCCCAAACCATTCAGTACCTTGTCGCAGATGGCCTGACGGTCGATGGCCATGGACAACGCCTGTCGGCGCAACTGTCCTTCTTCGGTGGATGTCTTCCAATGTTCAAGATCCGACGGAATGGTGAACGTCTGAATCACGGAACCGGCCTTGTTGTATGGCACCACGGAGGAATCGGATTCGAAGGTCTTGCTGTCGGCGGACGGCACCGTATCCATCACATCAAGGTTGCCGGCCTGAACATCGGCATAGGCCGCGTTGGCATCCGTGTAGATCTTGAACGTCACACCGTCGTTATTCACCTTGCGATTGCCTTTGTAATCGGGATTCTTGACCAGCTTGATTTCCTTGTCATGGTCCCAGGAATCGAACTTGTACGGGCCATCGGAAACCGGCGACTCTCCGAAGGCCTTCGGATCCTTGTAGAAGGATTCCGGCATCGGATAGAATCCCGAATAACCCAGCTTGGTGGCGAACGCGGAATCCGACTGGCTCAGGTCGACGGTGAACTCGTGATCGTTGACGATCTTCAGACCTTCAAGCTGCTCGTCACCCTTGAGGTTGTCGGTGTCCTGCAGCGCGTCATAGCCCTTGATGGTGGAGAAGAAGGAAGAGCACAGCTGCGCGTTCTTCGCATTAGCCGTATAGCTCCAAGCCTTGGTGAAGGACTCGGCGGTCACATCGGTGCCATCGGTGAACTTCCAACCATCCTTGAGCTTGATGTCGTACTGGGTGGCGTCATCATTGGCGGTAATGGACTCAGCCACTTCATTCTGGGCCTTGCCATCCTTATCGAAAGACACCAACCCAGCGAACAGCAGATCGATAGGACGGCCACCGCCGGTTTCATTGGTGTTGCCCGGAATCAAGCCATTCTGCGGTTCGGAGTCAAATGCCGTAATGACATTCGATCCTTCAGTCGCGTTCCCAGACGTGGAAGACCCACAGCCGCCCAGCATCATGCCAAGCACACAGGCCGCCGCCGCAACGGCAAACACCTTGCTTTTCCTTATATTCATTATGTTTTCCCTCATTATTCGGATTACCGGTCGGTATTGTTTCCCCGTACCAGCTTCATCTAGGTAATACACCCTAAATCAAGAAGAAACACCAATTTCTGTTACAGGAATGTAACGAAATATCCATGGACCGCGACTACGCACGAGGAAATGCCTGACCGTATCGGGCTTTCAATTGTTCGATGGAGACATGCGTGTACCGTTGCGTGGTCTTCAGCGAGGAATGTCCCAAGAGCTCCTGCACCTCACGCAAATCCGCTCCCCCGTCAAGCATATGCGTGGCGGCACTGTGCCGCAGAGCATGAGGGCTAATGTCGGGAACGCCGGCATCACGCGCGCATTCGTGCACCACACGACGTACCATCCGCTGATCAATGCGTTTGCCTTGTCTCCCAAGAAACAGCGCAGCCGCGGACTGCTCCCCCACCAACAGGGGACGCCCATCATCCAGCCACCGACGTATCGCTTTTTGCGCCGGAGCGCCAAATGGCATGACTCGTTGTTTGTTGCCTTTGCCGGTCACTTTGACCGTTCGATTGGAAAAGACCACATCCGGCACATCAAGTCCCACCAGTTCAGCCACACGCATGCCCGTTGCATACAACAGTTCCAGCATTGCGGCGTCACGCAGCTCAATGGCCTGCTGCTTCATGGTCCGTTCCTTCGGCTGAGACGTTTCACCGTCCTCATCCACGCGTTCCATCAGCTGTTCAGCCTGTGATTCGCTGAGCACATCCGGCAACGTATCAGGTATTTTCGGGGTCATGAGCGCACAAGCCGGATCCGTCGTCGTCACGCCATGCTCATGCGTCCACGCGAAAAAACCACGTACAGCCACAGTTTTTCGGGCCATGCTGCTTTTCGCATGGTTTTTCGATGATTCCGCCATCCACATGCGAAGATCTTCGATGGTCACCTCGTTAAGATCCCTGCATCTAAGCCGCTCCAAGGCAAGCAGACATTCTTCGACATCGCCTCGGTATGCTTTCCGTGTGTTTTCACTCAATCCACGGTTGGCTTTCAGATATGTATCGAATGCCTCTACGCTCTTATCGAACAGCATGCCGATCAGCCTTTCCCGAGCTCAACAGCAAGCCCGAATCCATGAATTTCTTTCCATTATGTGTCCATTCTCCAATAGAAACCGAAATACCGGCACAACTTGAAAGGAGACCAACTATGCTGTCCAGTAGCGTTCGCTCAGCGAATCCGTCGATGATCGTCTATTCGAAGGAGAGATTATGCCGATTCCAAACGAAATTCCAGCAGGTGCACGCATTGTGGTGCGCACCTGCGAAGGTGTCGATCCAAAGGACCAGCGCATGAAATTCCGCGATTATGTCGGTCACGTACGTTCTTGGGACGGGCAGACATTGGAAATGACGCGCGATGCGGCAGCCAACGGTTCACGCCCAGAACAACGTGTCAGCATTCCCGCCGACACCATCGTCACTGTCAAACCGGTTCCGGAACGTTCCATGACACGGCCGCGCCCATAGCGCGTCACACTGCGGAACGCACCTGTGCCATAGCTTGACGGTAACCGTCGAATCGCACGATATGCTCTCCCCTACGCGCCGACTCCAGAAGCATCTGCTGCCATCCGGTTTCGGGAATTGCCAGTTCGACCGTTTCGCAACGTTCTTCGAAGTCAGGTTCTTTGGCGAGAGCCTTGTATTCACGGAATGGCTGCCCTTGTATGAAGAAACGCGCCATCTCCTTGTCGTCACCGGCAGTGGGCGAGCCCTGTTGCGTGGTCATGCCGTGCAGCACGTTGGCCATAAGCGTCAACCGATTGGCCATATTACGCAGCAACGCTTCGACATTGGCGGCGTCCTCTTCCACCATTGCACGGGTACGGTTTGGATCGGTTAGCGCAACACGAGTCATGTCCCGCCATGAACCAGCGGCGAGCGCGGCTGCGATGTTCCGGTTGGGATTAGCCACCAGCTCGTTGATCATAGCTGTGGAAATGACGTGTGGCATGTGGGAAATCAGTGCCGCGCAACGATCGTGGGTCGCATCGTCAAGAACGATGAGTCGGTTGGAACAATGATCCACAATCATTGTCGCAACGGCGCGGAACCGCTGATACTCGGTGTTTTCATCTACGGTGATGGCCCAGAGCGCGCCATCGTAAAGCGTCGGATCCGACGATTCCCATCCGGACAGCTCATTGCCTGCCATGGGATGCGCGCCCACATAGCAATGTTCCAATCCAACGGCTTTAACCTGTTCCCGAACCATTGCTTTGACACTGCCGACATCGGTGAGCGTGGTGATGTCCGTATCGATCAGTGGCTTCAACGCACCCAGGATTTGCGGCATGGCCTTGAGCGGATTGCATAACACAAGCACGTCAGGTTTTGTGTCGGCGAGCGCGGCCAGTGTGGACACACATCGTATGCCGTCCGCTTTCGCAGTTTCATATGGACGATCGTTATGGTTCCATGCGATGACTTCACAGCCAGCATTAACGAGTCTGCGAGCCAGTGACCCTCCGATAAGACCAAGGCCTACGATTGCGATACGCTGCTTCACCACATCAGCTCCTTTCCGACCGTTTCGCTGTTCTGCCAATCATCTGGCAGATGCTGTTCGTCAAGCCGTACGCCTCCCTGCGGCAGCATCCATGAGGTGACTGGAGGATTGGGGCGTTCTCTTCGTGGGTATACGGCCAGAGTTTTGGCCCAGTCACCGTGTTCGGCGATTTCGACCAGCGCGCCATGGAGCGTTGCTCCCATGGCGCCGCATCGAGCGTCGCGATAAAACTGTATGTGCCTGTGCGTCCTTTGATTGGCCGCGAGATGAAACTTGTCATATTGAGGCCTGCATCGCGGAATACGTCCAGCAGGTTCGCGAGTACGCCAGGACCTGTGACAAGCGGAATAAGCGTCAGCACGGATTCGTATTCCATATCAGCTTGCGAACGAGGCTGTTCCAACAGTTTTCCGGCTTCCTTGCGTGGTGCGAGCACAAGAAAATCAGTCTGTGCGCCTTGATAATCCTGCACGGCGGTACCGATGCGCGTCACATTGTAGAGTTCACCGCAAATACTTGGCCCGAAAGCTATTTCGTTTGCTTTGATATCGCGACATGCGGCAGCATTGGATGGCGCTGGAGTCGGTTCCAAATGGTGTTCCGCGATGAAACGTTTGCATTGCGCGAGACCATGCGCGTGTGCGGTAGCCACGGTGGCGTCTTCCGGATTGGATCCCGCACGCACATATGCGTCGAAAGTTACGTCGACGCCCACTCGCGCAAATCCGACTAGATCTTTGGCGTCGATGAGCGCGTCCAGATTCGGCACCACGTAACCTTCGACGTTGTTTTCCCATGCCACGACGCCCCATCCTTCGCCCCGCTGCGCGGCATCAAGGATTTGCGGTACGTCATCCGCAGCCACCAATTCGAATCCTTCCGGCTCAAGATGGGCCAGTGCCTGCGATGCATTGACTGCGGCCTGATGGGTGAAGGTGCCTTGCGGACCTAGATAGAACAGCTTTCGTGCGCTCATTCAACCCCATTCCTTATTCTTGGTGTTCCCCTGAACCTTACCTCATTGCCGTGGAATCGACTGCCGATTATTCCACCGGTTGGGCGTTATCAGATGTTTTACCCTCGTTCGTCTGCGTATCAGCAGCAAACGCACCATCACGCGTCTCCTTACGCGGAGGTGTGACGAACCAACGTTTCGGCAGCACCAGCATCACAACCGGAATAAGCACGACACCGTACAGCCACATGTATCCTGCCTGTTCACTGAAGAACGGCATGGGATCATCTCCACCGAATCCCACAGGAATCATGGCGTCTCCTCCCGGACCATACCCCGACATCACCGTCCAGACCACCAGAGAGGAGCCGATCAGGTGCAATGCGAGGCCTGAGACACCGTCGCGTGATCGAGCTGACCATGTCGAAATGATCACCATGAGATAGGCGATCGCCAATCCGTAGGGAATATTCATGGATGTGCCCATGCGATGGGCCATGGTTCCCACTACTCCGACTATGATTCCGGAAACCAGATCGACGAGGAACCGTCCCCAAATCGGCAGACGGTATGACCATGGCATCAGTTGCGCATCGGACGCCACGTCTTGATTCGACCCATACGTATCATGCGATTGCTTCATCTGTTGCATCATATCCCCTACTATCGCTCACCAACCTGAAAAGAAAAAGAGATACGCGAGGACACGTATCTCTTTTTCATGGACGCAATAACAGAATCAAATCACTTGTTCTTCTGAGCGTTATTCTGCTGAGCCGTCAAACGGAGAGCCCAGCGGGCTCACCGTAGGCGAAGTGAGCAAGCACACTACCGTGCTTGCGAAGCCGACAGAACAACGTGAAGAATCACTTGTTATTCTGAGCGTTGTTCTGTCGACGCTGCTTGGCGCGCCACTTGTACCAATCCTCACGGCTGAGAATGATCTTGCGCACACGGATGGATTCCGGAGTGCTTCCACGCACTCGTCCTCGTTGGCGAAGTCCAAGGACTCTTCGAGGCTCATCTTGATCGGCGGAGTCAGGGTTTCGAGCACATCTGCGGTGGAGGAACGCATGTTGGTCATATGCTTGGCCAGCGTGATGTTCACATCCAGCTCATCAGGCTTGTTGTTCACGCCGACGACCTGGCCTTCGTACACCGGAGACTGCGGTTCGACGAAGAAGTTGCCACGTGCCTGCAGACGCTGCATGGCGTACGGAGTGGCGATACCCTTGCGATCGCAGACCATGGAACCGTTCTGGCGGGTCACGATCTGGCCAGCCCACGGAGCGTAGCCGGCGGAGATGGAGGATGCGATACCGGTGCCACGGGTGGCGGAAAGCAGTGCGGTGCGGAAGCCGATCAGACCACGGGACGGCACGGTGAACTGCAGACGAACCCAGCCGGTGCCATGGTTGGTCATGTTCTCCATACGGCCCTTACGGTCGGCGAGCAGCTGGGTGACCGTGCCCATGTACTCTTCCGGAACGTCGATGGTGGTGTTTTCCATCGGTTCGTTGATCACGCCGTCGATGGTCTTGGTGACCACCTGCGGGCGGCCGACGGTCAGCTCATAGCCTTCACGACGCATCTGTTCGGCAAGCACGGCCAAGGCGAGCTCGCCACGACCCTGGACTTCCCATGCATCCGGGCGTTCGGTCGGCAGCACCTTGATGGACACGTTGCCGATGAGTTCGCGGTCAAGGCGATCCTTGATCATGCGGGCGGTAAGCTTGTGGTCCTTGCCTTCGGTTCCGGCAAGCGGGGAATCGTTGATGCCGAAAGTCATGGAGATGGCCGGATCATCAACGTGGATCAGCGGCAGCGGACGCGGATCGGACGGATCAACGATGGTTTCGCCGATCATGATGTCATTCACGCCGGCGACTGCGACGATGTCGCCAGGGCCCGCGGAATCGACCGGGGTGCGCTCAAGACCCTGCGTACGCAGCAGTTCGGAGACGCGGAAGTTTTCGACGGAGCCGTCCACACGGGACAGACCGTAGGTCTTGCCCTTTTCGAGAGTGCCGTTGTAGATACGCACCAAGCCGAGTCGACCCAGGAAATCGGAGGAATCGATGTTGGCGACGTGTGCCTGCAAAGGCGCGCCTTCCTCGTATTCCGGAGCCGGAATGTTCTTGATGATGGCTTCGAACAGCGGTTCGAGATCTTCGTTATCCGGCAGACCGCCATTCTCCGGCTGGTTTTCGGAAGCGTAGCCGGCCTTGGCCGCGCAGTAGATGACCGGCAGGTCGAACAGCGCATCCTCATCGAGATCGATACCCTCTTCGATAACGTCCTGAGCCAGGCCGAGCAGCAGATCGGAAGATTCTCCAACGACCTCTTCGATACGTGCGTCCGGACGATCGGTCTTGTTCACGCACAGGATAACCGGCAGCTTGGCTTCCAAAGCCTTGCGCAGCACGAAGCGGGTCTGCGGCAGCGGGCCTTCGGATGCGTCGACGAGCAGCACGACGCCATCAACCATGGAGATGCCACGCTCGACCTCGCCGCCGAAATCGGCGTGACCAGGAGTGTCGATGATGTTGAGGGTGATGCCTTCCGGATGGCCGTACTTGGCGGCCAGCGGACCGGTGTACTGCACAGCGGTGTTCTTGGCGAGGATGGTGATGCCCTTCTCACGTTCCAGATCATTGGAATCCATCACACGATCCGGAACTTCCTCACGTTCGTTGAACACGTGGGACTGTGCCAGCATGGCATTGACCAACGTGGTCTTGCCGTGATCTACGTGTGCCACAATCGCTACATTTCGAATATCGCCGCGAACCGCCATCGAAACCTCTCTTAGTATTGCTGTTCTCTTGCGTTACCGTTCGGTACATACTGGTTATCGGTACTTACAAATCCGTACTCCACACAAACCGAGCCAATCCTAGCGAACCATTACGACAGTTCCGGTCCCAGCGCTTTCGCCCACATACAAAGTTTGCGGTTGTCGAATCTCAACAACCGCAAACGTATGATCTCTTGGGACCACTCAAAATAATTCGTTAATCCTCAAGTTCCTTACCAGTGCGTTCCGGCAAGCACAACGCCGCAACGCAGGCCAGAATGAAGGCGACCGCGAAAACGATGAATGCCACCGCCTTGTTGCCACCGGACAGCGTCAGGAACCACGGCATGAGCAGCGGAGCTATGATGGCAGCCACTCGGCCACATGCCGCAGCAGCACCGGACGCAGCAGCGCGCAGGCGGGTCGGATAGATTTCCGGAGTCACCGCATACAGTACGCCCCACGCGCCAAGATTGGATGCGGACAACAACATGCCAAAGCCCAACACCGCAGCTACGGAACCCGCTTGCGAGAAAGCAAACGCGGCCACGGCCGACACGGCAAGGAACACGCTCAGCGTCTTCCTGCGGCCCCAGATCTCCACCAGCCATGCGGCCAGGAAGTATCCCGGCAACTGCGCGACGGCGATGGCCAGCGTATAGCCGAACGACTTGGTCAGCGAGCCAAACTGGTCGGCCAGCAGCGACGGCATCCATGTGAACGCTCCATAGTAGGAGAAGTTCACGAAGAACCACGTGGCCCAAATGGCTGCGGTGCGCGCGATGCACTTTTTGCCGAACAGTTCGCGGGTGTTGATCTTCGGCAGTGGTTTGCCCTTCGGGGAAGCCACTGGCTCGATGCCACCTGCCTGTTCGAAATAGCGTACGGCCTGTTCGGCTTCGTCCTCACGCCCCTTGGATTCCAGGAATCGCACGGATTCCGGAATATGAACACGCGTCACAATGGCATACAGCAGCGGCAACGCGCCAATGAGCAAAGCCCAGCGCCAACCCCAATCGCCGGTATTCGGAATCACAAAGTAGCCAATGCAGGCGGCGACAATCCAGCCGACAGCCCAGAAGGATTCCAACAGCACCGTCATACGACCGCGTTGTTTGGTCGGAGAGAATTCAGAAACCAGAGTGGAAGCCACTGGCAGTTCGGCGCCCAAACCAAGCCCGATGATCAGACGAGCGATCAAAAGCGCGGCCAACGACCATGACAGTGCCATTCCGCCATTCGCCAAACCGAAAATCACCAGCGTCGCGGAAAAGACCGTTTTGCGGCCAACACGATCGGCTACAAAACCACCCAGCGCAGCACCGATCGCCATGCCGACGAAGCCGATGGACAGCACCCAGCTTTTCTCGGTTGGTGTCAGATTGAAATGCGGGTCAGCCGCGATGGCCGCCACAACGAAGGACACCAAGCCGACGTCCATGGCGTCGAAAGCCCAGCCGATACCGGACGCCACCAGAAGTTTCCTATGCGCTTTGTTAAACGGCAGGCGATCAAGACGCTCATTGCGTGTCAACGAACCCGACGAAGCAACCGATGCGGATTGCACGGATGTCATACTTCTTCCTCTCATACGAAACGACCATGCCTACAAGGCATGCCGAAAACCAGACAGAATCGTCTGAAAAGGAAACAATCCGAAAAGACGTCAGATCGTCGTCAACGCGGAAAGCACATCATCCTGCGTTTCCCGCACATCGAAATCATGGCGATCCCGAGCATCGCTCCATGTCGACTGTCGGAGCACATCCATGGTGTAGCGATACACCGTTGCCGGACGATTGCGTCCGACACGCAATTTGTCACCGGTGTCCTCCAGCTGCCCGGATGCGAGCATCTTACGGCGGAAATTCGCCAGATCGATGCTCTGACCGGCAACGGCCTCGTACACGTCATGCAGCTGGCTCAGCGTAAACCTCTCGCCTACCAATCTGGTGACGATCTGCGGATATTCGATTTTGCCACGAAGTCTGCTGAGGGCGTAGTCCACGATGTCGCCATGGTCAAATGCCAACTCAGGCAGATCATCCACAGGAAACCATTTGACATTGTCGTCGATACTCTGCCCGAGTTGCCCGTTAAGATCGTCGACCAACGCCCAATAGACGATGGATACCATCGGCAGCCCGCCGTGTGAGCGCGCCGGATCGCCGAATGTATACAGCTGTTCAAGATACCGTGGATGCAACGATGTCGTGGATTCCAGCGCAACGTAGGCAGATTGCTCCAGCGAGTGGTCAGCCCTCAAACCACCACCGGGCAACGCCCACTGGCCAAGAAAAGGCTGGCGCACGCGCCGGACCAGCGGTATCCACAAGGTGGATCCCGCACTGGTTCGAGCATGTTCCTGCGTTCCGTGGGAAGCTGGCCCCAAAGCGAGAATGACCACGGAAACGCCCACCTGCGGCGGCTGTTTGCGCCGTTCTGAGACATTGCCCATGATCATCGCGACCTCACCTCTCCGATCTTTTGTCGATTTGAATTGTTCCGGAATCACAGTGTAGCACTTATAGTCAACATGACTATAAGTGCAGTGTTTCACCACACCGCTTGAATTTCAACCCACGTATGCCCTTCAACGAAAAAGGCCCCACGAAGGAGCCCTATGCGTCTTATGCGACGATGCCCTGAGCAATCAGCTCTCGGGCAACCTCACGATATTCCTTCGCGGTCTTATGGTTCGGCGCATAAATGGTGATAGGCGCGGCCGCAACCGTGGAATCCGGAAGTTTGATGGAACGTGAGATGACTGAATGGAAGACCTTGCCTTGGAAGGCCTCATAAATACGCTGCAACACTTCATCACAATGCAAGGTATGCGTGAACATGGTGACGAGCACTCCGTACACTTCCAGAGTCGGATTGATGCGGGATTGTACTTTTTCGATGGACTGCATCAACAAGGCCACGCCTCGCAGTGCGAAGAACTCAGCAGCCACGGGAATGATCACGCCATCGGCCGCGGTCAGCGCATTCACCGTAAGCAAACCCAGAGAAGGCTGGCAATCGACGATGATCACATCGTATTCATCCTTGACCTGACGCAACACGCCAGCCAGCACCTGCTCGCGCCCAACTTCGGTGACCAACTGCACTTCAGCGGCGGACAGATCAATGTTGGCCGGCATGATATCGAGATTCTCGAAATCGGTATGTCGAATCACATCATGCACATCCATGCGAGGATTGAACAGTGCGGTGTACACCGTATCTTCCACGGTATTGGCGTTGATGCCCAACCCCACCGTGGCCGCACCCTGCGGGTCGAAATCGACGATAAGCACGCGACGCCCATACTGGCTCAATGCACCAGCGATATTGATGGAACTGGTGGTCTTGCCGACGCCACCTTTCTGGTTGCACATGGCGATGATCCTCGCCGGACCGTGCGTCTGCAGCGGCTCCGGAGCGGGAAACGTCTCATAATCACGTCCAAGCAAATCCGTAGGCATACCGTTTACCTTACCAACATCCTTGTGTCAATTTTCACTGTAATCCATGCTAGTCCATTGTCACCGTTCAAAACGGCAGCAACACCATCATCTGGCGCGCGGATGAGACATCAGATATGTCTCAATCAGGTTTTCAGGACTGATATGCGTGTAAATCTGTGTGGTGGTAACGCTTGCATGACCAAGCAGCTCCTGCACGGTACGCACATCGGCACCGCCCTGAATAAGGTGCGTGGCGAAAGAGTGCCGCAAGGTGTGAGGATGCAGCGGCTTATCGATGTGCGCACGCTCCCCCGCTCCCCTGATGATTTCCCAAACCGACTGTCGCGACAATCTTTTTCCTCGTTTATTCAGAAATAGGGCACGCCGTTCCACGGGACCTTTCGATTTGGATTCCAGCTTAGGACGCCCCGCATGCAAATACCGGATGATCGCTTCGCACGCATAGCTGCCGACGGGAACCAGCCGCTGCTTAGAGCCTTTGCCCATAAGCCTTGCGATTCTGCCGTCCACATCGACATCATCGAGATTCGCACCGCACGCCTCCGACACACGGGCACCGGTCGCATACATGAATTCAAGCAATGCCTTGTCACGCAACATCACCGGATCATCGGGAAACTCCGACACGGCACCATCATGCTCTCTGTTTTGAGAAACGGGGATAGAGTCCAGCAGTCTAGCCACCTCATCAACGGTCAGCACATCGGGAAGCGTGCTCACGCCCTTAGGGGCCTTTACCTGCGCGGACACATCATCGACAACAATATGTTCGTTCACTGCGAAACGATGAAGCGCATGAATGCTGGCCAACCGGCGTGCCTTGCTTCGAGATGACTCTCCCGACTCGTCAAGGAAGACGATATAACGTTCCACATCCTGTGTCGTCACGGCCGCGATACCGCCAACGCCTTGGTCGGCAAGCCACTGACGATACTTCTTCAAATCGGCGCCATACGCCGACACCGTCGCCTTCGACAGTCCTCGTTCAACGTCGATATGAGCGAGGAATTGCCGAATTGTCCGTTCGAAATCGTCCATCACCCTCCTTCCAGCAGATCCCATCCGGCTCATCGTATACCACTGAGCGGTCCCTTACCATAGGTCAAACGAGCCCTGCCATGCAACGCAGGAACCCCCGCCCATTGCTGGAGCGAGGGTTCCTGTCAATCACGCTGAATCAGCGAAGAAGCTCAGGCTTCCTTCGGAGCATTCACATCAGCCGGAAGAGCGGCCTTAGCCTGCTCGACGATGGCCTTGAAGGTCTCCGGATCAGAGATGGCCAGCTCGGCGAGAGCGCGACGATCCAGTTCGATGCCAGCGAGGTGCAGGCCCTGGATGAAGCGGTTGTAGGTGATGCCCTCAGCGCGGACAGCAGCATTGATGCGCTGGATCCACAGCTTGCGGAAGTCGCCCTTGCGAGCCTTACGATCGCGGAAGTTGTAAGTAAAGGAGTGAAGCAGCTGCTCCTTGGCCTTACGGTACAGACGGGAGCGCTGGCCGCGGTAGCCGGAAGCCCTCTCGAGAACGACGCGACGCTTCTTGTGGGCGTTTACTGCGCGCTTGACACGTGCCATATTTGATTCCTCAGCTTTCTATTAAGTCTTCTTATTCGCTCTCGCTATACTCAGCGACCGAGCAGCTTCTTCATGTTCTTGCTCTGGGAAGTAGCCAGAACGCCGTCGGCCTTCAGTGCGCGACGCTTACGAGCGGATTTGTGCTCGAGGTTGTGGCGCATTGCGGAGCCAGCGTGCATCAGCTTGCCGGAACCGGTCACGCGGACGCGCTTGGAAGCGGCGGAATTAGTTTTCATCTTCGGCATTGCTGCCCTCCTTGTTTATTACTTCGTTTCGGAAGTCTTCGGTTTGTCGGATGCCACTGCAGCCTTGGCTTCGGCCGCCGCCTGAGCTTGGGCTTCCTGCTTGGCCGCCAGACGTGCAGCCTGACGGGCCTGACGCTCGGCACGGGACTGATCACCACGACGACGCTGCTCGGACTGGGTGTGAACCTTCTTGCCCTTCGGTGCGAGCGTCATGATGATATTGCGGCCTTCCTGCTTCGGAGCGAATTCGACGGTGCCGTATTCCTCCACCTCGCTGGCGAGACGCTGCAAGAGCTCGACGCCACCGATCGGACGGGACTGCTCGCGACCGCGCAGCATGATGGTGACCTTGACCTTGTCTCCACCGTTCAGGAAGCGCACAACATGGCCCTTCTTGACTTCGAAGTCATGGTCGTCGATCTTTAGACGGAAGCGAATTTCCTTGATTTCCGCAGTGCTCTGGTTACGACGAGCCTCACGAGCCTTGATCTTCTCGTTGTACTTGTACTTGCCGTAATCGATGAGCTTGGCAACCGGAGGCTTCGCGTTGGGCGCCACCTCGACGAGATCGAGGTTCGCTTCCTTTGCCAGGTTCAGTGCGACGGAAGTCGCGATGACTCCCACCTGTTCGCCGTTCGGGCCGATCAGACGCACCTGGGAGACGCGAATCTCGTCGTTAATGCGTGGTTCGTCGCTGATGATGACTCCAATCCTCATGTTCCATTCGACGGAATGCTCCCAGATCGGCAGTTTTTCAAAGTCTCGCATGTTCACGGCAAGCCAAAACACCCAATTCGAGGGCGCGACAAAGAGCCATACCACAGCTCTTCCACTGCCATTTCATACGGCACCAGAGGCTTATGCCTGAACCCGAGGCCCTGAAAGGCTTCCAGGTGGAGATATCCCGCTTTCTTGATTTCTCAAGCCTTGTAGATAATACCACACGCCGCGACCACAGCGTGTCGCATAATGAAACCTTCTGAAACATCTTCTTTAATCATTCTAACGCCATATTACACTGACCCCATATGACAGATAATTCCAACACATGCGTGATTTTCGCGGCTGGCGAATACTACAGCGATACCCCCATCGTTCCGTCTGGAGCATTCATTATCGCGGCGGACGGAGGGCTTGACCATGCACGCGCACTTGATATGTCGCCTGACGTGGTGGTGGGCGATTTCGATTCGCTTACTGGAGAACGTCCGACACAGGGTGAACACACCATTGCCCTACCTCCAGAAAAAGACGATCCAGACCTTCTGTCGGCACTAAAAATCGGCTGGTCACACCATGCGCGGCTTTTCCATATATATGCGCGCTCGGCGGACGAATCGATCACACCATATCCAATATCCAACTGATGGCATTGCTGGCTCAGCATGGTGCAGTAGGTTTTCTGCACGGGAACGGCTCCATTGTGACCGCGATTTGCGATGGAGCACTCGATTTCGGCGAGAACAACGTCGAACCAGGACGTATGGTTTCCGTATTCTCTCATTCCGACACCTCTCTTGGCGTGAGCGAACGTGGACTGAAATACGAGGTAGATGACATGACGATGACCAGCACACGTGTCAACGGCGTCAGTAACGAATTCCTCAACGGAGCCGCCGCCCATATCGGCGTCGAACATGGCACCTTGGTGGTGACTTTCCCTTCGGAAGCCCCACTACCAGCAGTCTCTTGGCACCACACATTTGAGGGTGACCTCGGATCGTTGGACACCAAAGTATCTTCAGCGCTTGCCAAGCACGAACGCCAATCCCGCTAATCGCAAAGCGAAGAAAATCACCTTCGTCTATCACGTTTATCTCGAAAAGATGATGTGAGCGCTCACGGAAAAATACGACGTTTTCTGAAACACACGCGCGAGTGCGTTGCCTTAAGTACAGGTGACGCACTAAAGTGGGTGACGTTGGTAAACAATGGCTTCTGTGTGCCCAGCACACGCGTGGCCTACCCTAAAGGGAGAATTACATGACAGTTAAGATTGGTATTAACGGCTTTGGTCGTATCGGTCGTCTGGCTTTCCGCCGCATCTTCGAGCTGCAGGCTCGTGGCGGCCAGGCCGGTGACATTGAGGTCGCTGCAATCAACGATCTGACCACCCCGTCCATGCTGGCCTACCTGCTGAAGTACGACAGCACCCACGGCACCTTCCGTCATGACGATGGCACCCCGGTTGAGGTCACCTCCACCGAAGACTCCATCGTGGTCGATGGCAAGGAATACAAGGTTTACGCCGAGAAGGATGCCAACAACATCCCGTGGGTCAAGAACGATGGCGTTGAGTTCGTGCTCGAGTGCACCGGCTTCTACACCTCCGCTGAGAAGTCCCAGGCTCACATCAACGCTGGCGCCAAGAAGGTCCTGATCTCCGCTCCGGCCAAGGACGAGACCACCCCGACCGTCGTCTTCGGCGTGAACCACGAGATCCTGAAGCTTCCGACGTGATCGTGTCCGCCGGCTCCTGCACCACCAACTCCATGGCCGCCATGGTCAAGCTGCTGGACGAGAACTGGGGCATCAAGGCTGGCTTCATGACCACCATCCACGCCTATACCGGCACCCAGATGATCCTCGACGGCCCGCGCTTCCCGAAGGCTCGCAACAACCGTGCCGCCGCAATCAACACCATTCCTCACTCCACCGGCGCTGCCAAGGCTATCGGCAAGGTCGTTCCGTCCGTGAACGGCAAGCTGCAGGGCCACGCCCAGCGTATCCAGGTTCCGGATGGCTCCGTCACCGAGCTGACCACCGTCCTGAACAAGGAAGTCACCGCTGACGAGATCAACGCCGCATTCAAGGCTGCCTTCTCCTCCACCGACTTCTACGGCTACAACGAGGATGGCATTGTGTCTTCCGACATCATCGGAGACACCCACGGTGGCGTGTTCGATCCGACCCAGACCGACGTCAACACCGTTGACGGCGTGACCATGGCTCGTACCGTTTCTTGGTACGACAACGAGTACGGCTTCACCTGCAACATGGTGCGCACCCTGCTGTACTTCGCTGAGATCTCCGAGTGAACCATGGCGGAGCAATCCGCACAGTTCACTAAGTAGAACTTGGTACAAGGGCTTTCGTCTCACGACGAAAGCCCTTTTGCTAACCGACACAAATACGTTTTAGAGTGAATCGATATGGGCAAGAAAAAGCATGAGAAGGGCGCCGGCTCCACGCCGGCAACAGTGCAACTCGAACAAGCGGGAATCCCATTCAAAACATACGAATACGCACATTCGAACGACCATATGGATGACGGTTATGGGGTTGAGGCCGCCACCAAACTGGGCTTCGATGAACATCAGGTATTCAAAACGCTTATGGCCGACACCGGCTCCGAACGTGTGGTGGGCGTGGTTCCAGTAAGCGGGCACATGGATCTGAAGGCGCTGGCCGCAGCAGTCGGAGCCAAGAAAGCCGCTATGGCCGATCCAAAAGTCGCCATGCGCGAATCCGGGTATGTGGTGGGAGGCATCTCACCACTCGGTCAACGTACGCATCACAAAACCGTGCTCGACGAAAGCGCGCTGCAATATGGCGAAATACTACTGTCGGGAGGCAAACGCGGCTTTTCGATCGGCATCAATCCCAATGATCTGCTCAAGGTGCTTGACGGCATAGCCGCACCTATCGGCACCTGGTAATCACCGGTAATAGAAGCCGGTCAGCAGGCTGGTTTCTTACGAAGCTCACTGGGGAGCACGAAATGCATGTTCTCCTTAATGGTTTCGATGGTGGTCACATCATCGAAACCACGCTGTTCCAGCGCTTCGATAACGCCTGACACCAATTCGTCAGGCACGGATGCTCCCGACGAAATCCCCACGGATTCAACGCCTTCAAACCACGCAGGATCAAGCTCGGACGCATCATCCACGCGGTAGGCCTTTCCGTGAGGACCATTCGGCACGCCATCGAAACGCGTGTTCAGCCCCTCCTGCGCAACCTCCATCAGACGAACGGAATTCGACGAATTCGCCGAACCAACGATCACCACGCAATCAGACTGCTCGGCAACCAACTTGACCGCGGCCTGCCGATTCGATGTGGCATAGCAGATATCGGAATTCGGAGGCATCTCAAGCCAGGGGAAACGCTCTTTCAACGCAGCGATCGTGCCCGCCGTCTCATCCACGCTCAATGTGGTCTGCGAAAGCAGCACCAATTTCGCATCCGAAGAAAACTCGAGCGAATCGACATCCGATTCATGTTCGATGAGGTGCACATGTTCCGGGGATTCACCGACCACGCCAACGGCTTCATCATGGCCGTTGTGTCCGATGTAGATGATCTCGTACCCTTCTTTGACGAAACGCAACACTTCACGGTGCACTTTGCTCACCAAAGGGCATGTAGCATCAACGATATGCATGCCCCGAGCTGAAGCTTCAGCCTTCACCTCAGGAGACACGCCGTGCGCAGAAAAGACAATCGGAATTCCCGCGGAAGCCGCGGCATCGGGAACCTCATCCAATTCCTGTACGAACACCGCACCCTGAGCCGACAATTCCTCAACGACATGCTTGTTGTGCACAATCTGACGGCGTACATACACCGGCGGCAGACCATCATTGCGAGACGTATTGGCAGCTTTGAGAATCGTCTGCACAGTCAGAATCGCCCTGTCAACGCCCGCGCAAAAGCCACGTGGATCCGCCAGTACGATACGCTTGGTCATGATGGCCGCCTTTCGTCACTTCGTGAAAACCTCATCAATACTAAAGCATGGGCGGCACGCCGGAGAAACGGCATCGCCATACGGCATAAAACAGGTAGACTGTGGTGTTAGCGGTAACGCTACCGTTACCGGAACATATCCAACGGCACTATGGAGTGACTATGACCTGCATCAATCTGCCTGCCCGCACCGGACAGCAATTCTCCATCTCCCATGGCGACTATGAAGCCGTCATCACCGAACTCGGCGCAACGATGCGCAAGCTGACCTATAAGGGCGAAGATCTGACGGTCGCCCTTGGTCCGGACGATCTGGTGACCTGCTGCCACGGCCAGATCCTCATTCCGTTCCCGAATCGCATCGAGGGTGGCGAGTACACGTTCGAAGGCAAGACCTATTCGCTGCCGATCGATGAGCATGACCGCAACACCGCCATCCACGGCTACGGATACCGCTCGTTCTGGAAGCTGATTTCGCTTGCCGAAGACGCAGTGACCCTCGCTTGGCGTTCCCCCAACATGGTCGGCTACCCGTTTGATCTATATGTCACCGCCACGTACAGCCTCGCCGACGACGGCATGCATCTGACCGTCAGCGCCTACAATAACGGCGACACGAACGCGCCGTGGGCTTTGGCCATTCACCCGTGGCTTGCCAACAGCCTCAACGGCTATGGCGACGAAATCGACGAGCACAACGCCAAGTGCAGCCTTACGCTACCGGCTCGCACGCATGTCACCGTAGATGAAAACCTCATTCCGACCGGCACCGAGCCGGTTGACGGCACCAAATACGACCTGCGCGAAGACACCCTACTTACCGAGCAGCCGTTCGACGATGCATGGACCGATCTGGAGCATGCCGAAGACGGTTCCGTCACGGCAGTGTTCACCCGCGCCGATGGCAAGAAGGTCCGTGTTGGCGGCGATGAAACCATCACTTCGTTCCAGGTGTGCACCGGTACCAAGTTCCCCGCATTCCAGCATCCTGCCGGCGTTGCCGTGGAGCCACAGACCGCCTACGCCAACGCGTTCAACACAGGCAACGAGCTGATCGTGATCAAGCCGGGCGAAACCACCAGCACCTCGCTGTTCCTCGGTATGGCCGAGTAAACATGCGAGTGAGCGTGATCGAGTGATCCAGTCGGTTAAACCGGCTGATTCCGGTCATATAAAAACCCGACGGATAAGTCTAAGTGGCCACCTATCGAACACCGGATTTGGCAAACGTCTCGCTCGTGTGCGATAATCCCGAAGGCTTATTAATCGTAAGTAAAGGAGTCCAATCATGGGCATGCGCGGACGTAAGCGCAAGGATCGTCGTAAGAAGGCCGCCAATCACGGCAAGCGTCCAAACGCCTGATCCCTGCCAGCGTGAATAACGCTACAGAGCATCGAAAACCCCGCTGAATCGTTATGATCGGCGGGGTTTTCTCATACTCTCATCGGCTTGCTCACCGCTCTCCACAACAATGGTCGAGCGTTGCCTCAAGGCGGTCGATAAGACTCTGCGGGGCATGCTGCGGACGCAAATACGCACGCATGGCCGCGATCAATGCCCGTTCACGCTCGTCGCAGCAACGTTCGGGGTCGAAACAATCACCGGAGGTGCTAACGCGCACGCTGGCATGCGTCACCTGTGTCACAGTGCCGTCCTCGCTGGTGGCGACAGTGGTGATATGCCGTTCGATCGATTCACTCATGCTCTGCCCTTCCCTGCCGTGGCATAGCCACGTTCCCTCGCATAGTTGGCAAGTTCTCGTTTCAACTGCGTGCGCGCGCGATTGAGACGGCTCATCACCGTACCGATTTTCACACCCTGTTCGTCAGCTACCTGCTGGTATGATTTGCCGTCGATCGCAGCATCGATGAACACCTGACGGCGTTCCGGCGAAAGCTTGGCGAGCGCCGCCATGATTTCTTCAGGCGCATAGGCATCCAAATATTCCTGTTCCGCCGATTTGAGCTCTTCCGAGGAATGTTCCGAAGCCGAATAAATGTCCCAATCGTCGTATTCGCCGGTGGAATCGTTGGCCCGCTGCGGTCTGCGTTTGGCTTTGGCGTATTGGTTGAAGTAAGCGTTGCGCTCGATGGTCGTCATCCATGCGGCGAAATTCGTTCCCTCCTGAAAGGAGTCGAACGCCTTGAACCCTCGTTCGAAAGTATCCTGCACCAAATCTTGGGCGTCGTCGGGATCGTTGGTCAGCTTCATCGCCTGCCGGTACAACGCATCAACCACAGGCATGGCAAGTTTTTCAAAACGCGCCCTTTTGCTTGCCATGGTTTCCGTTCGTACTTCAGTCACAGCTTCATTGTAACCACATCGACTTCCACATGCCATGCACATAGCTGAAGGTAGAATGGCTGTTCGGTATCCGAAGAACAGGGAGAACACGAAATATGGCTTTGACTCTGGCATCAGCAGCACGTCTGCTCAGCGAGCATGGATTGCTGCGCGAAATCATCCAAGGAGACGCTTGGACGCTTGACGCGCAGACCGTCAACGGATTCGACAAGCCATTCGGTTCAATCACCTACGACACCAGGCAGGTCGTATCTGGCACGCTCCTATGCTGCAAAGGCCGTTTCAAAGCGGAATATCTCGATGGCATCGATGATCGTGGTCTTGCCGCATACGTTGCGGAAAACGACTTCTCCGCGGCGACGAAAGCTCCGGGACTCATCGTGAATGACGCGCGCAAAGCCATGAGTCTGCTGTCCGCGGCATTCTATGGGCACCCGCAGGACCAACTGAAAGTCGTCGGCATTACCGGAACCAAGGGAAAAACCACTACCGCCTACCTCACCCAAGCCATGCTCAACGGCTGCTCCGGCGGCAAATGCGCATTGTTCTCCTCCGTCGATAATTGCCTTGACGGACATACCTATGTCGAGTCCGATTTGACCACCCCGGAGTCCATGGATGCGTTCCGTATGATGCGCGAAGCCGCTGATAACGGCATGGAATACCTGGTTATGGAGGTTTCGTCGCAGGCCTACAAAGTTGATCGTGTTTTCGGAATTACTTTCGACGTCGCCGCGTTCCTCAATATCAGCCCGGACCATATCAGCCCCATCGAGCATCCGACATTCGAGGATTACTTCCACTGCAAACGTCAGATTGTGAAGAATTGCCGTTCCTTGGTTCTCGGCACGGCATGCGCACATGCCGATCTTATTCGTCAGGATGCTGCAATCGCCGATATTCCCGTCACCGCGTTCGCTCTTGGCGAAGCATCGGCCGCGGATGTGATCGCATGGCCGGAATCCGCCGACCATAGCCGATTCGCCATTGCGGTGGAAGGTGAGCAGATCGGCTCGCTCAGCCTGCAGTTGGATGGTGATTTCAATTATGCGAATGCCGCCGCAGCCATTGCCATTGCGCATGCCGTTGGATTCGATTTCCACGAAACCACCGCGAAGGAAGCGCTGCGCAATATGGAACCGGTACGTATCGCCGGTCGTATGGAGCATTTCCACGATACGAAGTCGAACACCATCGCCATCGTCGATTATGCGCACAATTATGCTTCCGTAACGGCGTTGCTCGACTATGTCGACCAACGCTACGGCAAGGACGATCCTGAAGTCACGCTGGTCACTGGATCCGCAGGCAATAAAGCGTACGATCGCAGATCGGAAATCGTCAGGGCCGCGCAGAACCGCGTCAACCATCTGATTCTCACCTTCGAAGACACGGATGACGAGCCTGTGGAACACGTCTGCCAAGACATGCTCGACAGTGTCACCAATCCCGATCTGGATGCGAGGATCATTCTCGACCGTACGAAAGCGGTGGAGTCGACCGTAGCAATTGACCGCAAGAATCCCAACCGCCTCCATATCATCCTTATCATCGGCAAAGGCAACGAGCGCTGGTTCAAAGACCACGGCAAGCATATTCCCTTCGAAGGCGACGACCATATTGTGAAACGTATTTTTGGACTTGCCTGATCTGCAGCAATAGCCAACCATCATCGAGTAATCACCAACCATAAGGAACAATCCAACAATCATGATCACTCTTGAATTCACCGACGCAGCCACCATGGAACAGCAGGCTGTGCAGGCGGGTCTTACCCTGCCCATCGAACAGACCGCGGTATGGGCCAAATACCAGAACACCATTGACGGACGTACGCCGTGGGGTGTGTATGTGGTGAAGCAGGACGGCGCTCCAATCGCGTTCATCGCACTCATCGATTACGAAACCCATGGCTACCACTATTTGAGGTCCGTTCATGGTCCTGCTTGGCTTGACAAGCCTTCCGCGCAGCTGGAAGCACAGGTTCGTGACCTGCTTGTTGAGGACGTACGCAAACGCGATAAAAACGTTGTGTTCCTGCGTATCGACTTGTGGAATTTCGAGGGCTCGTTCCCGGTGCTTTCCACCGTTCCTTACAACGAGACCGTGTATGTGGACATCACCGGTGGCGATGAGGCGATTCTTACACGTATGAAGAAGCGTGGCCGCCGCGACGTGCGTAAGGCGTTGAGGGAGAGCCCCGCCGTTTGCGCCGATGAGACCGCGCAGGCGATGGCTGATTTTTCCGAATACTACGAGGTCATGGTTGACACCGCCAACCGTGACGGATTCTCCCCCGCTCCGATGAGCGACTATGTCGATATGATCAGCAATCTTGGTCCTGATCATGCGCGCGTATTCGCGGCACGTATCGACGGCAAGGTCGTGGCATGGTCCATCGTCACCATCAACGGCGATCACGCGGTCTATTACTATGCCTGCATGCGTACGGAAATCATGCGCCAGCATGTTCCCGACAAACTGATTTACGTTGTATGCTGCACGCTTGGAGAGCAGGGCTGCACAGTGCTTGATTTGATGGGCATCGGCAACGATTTCGCGCCTTCATTGAAGAGTCTGAACGGATTCAAGACGAAATTCTCCGAGAATATCGGACAGGTTTCTGCGGGTCGCGACGTACCGATCAAGAAGGCATTCTATCGTTCGCTCACGCTGCTGCAGTCGCTGCGTCGCAAACTGCGCAAGTAATAATCACGCCTCACGACGGATAGCGCGAAATATCGTACGAAGGAGGATGCAGCGAATCGATATCGCCGCATCCTCCTTTGCATTGCATCACAGATCGTTGGATCGATGGATCGTCAGCAACAACCGACGATCCATCATCGCCATGCATATATGCGATTACCGCATATCTTCAGAAGATGCAGCATCCGCATGCTCAACTTCGGGAGCATCAGCATCTTCATCTTCATCTTCAGCAAGATCCGGACCGACACTGCCGAAATCGTTGATATCGAAATCAGGATTGGCGTCGGATTCGAAATCGAGATCCGCCTCGTCCTGATCCTTACGCGGTTCCGGCTCAACAGCCTCCTGGAAGACACGTTCCGACTTCGGCTTCTTCAAATCGGGATTGACCTTCTCTTCCAGCATGAGACGCGCATCGCCAGCCGTAGTGAAGCTACCGCAAATCAGCACACCGTGACCATAGCCAACACCAAGCTCATCATCGGCGTCAACCATATTAACAGCTCCTGAATGGCATCCGGCAGTTCAGGAACACACGTAACCCTTTCCGCACCAAACACGCGTTCAGCAACCGTTTTCAGGTCTTCCGCGGGCATCACACGATCACGCCACGAGTTTTCAGTGACAACCACATGGCTCAGTAATGGTTCGAGCACGCCCAAATACTCTTCGACCTGCTTGTCTCCCATCATGGCGATCACGCCGACGAGTTGCTGGAAATCGTAATTTTCCTCAATCGCGGCACGCAACGATTCTGCCGCATTCACATTATGCCCGCCATCCAGAATGATCGTTGGCGATGTACGAATCTGCTCGATGCGGCCTGGAATCCTCACCGTGCTCAACGCCTCAGCCACAAGATCACCGTCAAGCGCACCGTTGACGGGAATCACCACTTCCGCCGCGCACAAGGCCGCGAGCGCGTTATGGGCCTGATGCTCGCCGAATTTGGCGATCGGCACTTCCGCGTACGTGCCATTCGGCGTACGCAGGGTCGCAACCTGACCGCCGACTGCCGGAATGCGGGTCACAACTTCCGCTTCGATGCCATCCCTCACCAGATTGGCATGGTTCTGCCTCGCCGCTTCCTCGATAATCGGCATGACGGCCTCTTCATGCGGTTGACGCCCGATGACCGCGGTGCAGCCCGGCTTGATAATGCCGACTTTTTCGGATGCGATCTGTTCCACGGTATTGCCAAGCCATGCCATATGATCCATGTCGATCGGTCCGATAATGGCCGCATCGGCATCGAGCACGTTGGTGGCATCCCAGCGGCCGCCCATACCGACCTCCACGATGGCCACATCGACCGGAGCGTCGGCGAACTTCCAGATGGCCATGGCGGTGAGCACTTCGAAGAAGCTCATTTTTGGCTTGTCGAGTTCTTCCATCTTCATGTCGACCATGGCTACAAGGTCTTTGATTTGATCCCAGGTATCAACGAAATCGTCGTCGGAAAGCTGCTGGCCGTCGATGGCGATGCGCTCGTTGACATGTTCAAGATGCGGTGACGTGTATAAACCGGTTCGCATGCCGTAGGCACGGCAGATCGCCTCGGCCATGCGCGCGGTAGATCCTTTGCCGTTGGTTCCGGTGATGTGAATCACACGGAACGACTGCTCGGGATGTCCCATGATGTCGAGGATCATCTTCATGCGTTGCAGGTCAAGATTGGTGGTATTGCGCTCTGATGGGCGGCTCATGATGTCGCGTTCGACGTCGATCATGCTTTCATTGTTGCGATTCGGATGTTCGAATGACATATTCTTTCGGATTCCTCCCCTACCTTGGGATTGCTCACTCAATCTCCCTTATTCTATGTGCTTGCATGAACGTTGCGCGGCGCAAAAAGTTATAGGATGGTTTGCGGTAATTGCGTAAGCATGGACAACCATATTCAGGAGATGTGATGAACGAAGTCATTACCGATAAAGACAAGGAGTATGAAGCCATGGAGCAGTCCAGCGCTCCCGGCCCTGATCAGGCGATGAGCGACCGTGTGAACAATCGTTCGCTGCGCCCGCGTTCCGAGGCGTTCAAGGAGTTCATGACCACCGGTTGGGATGATAATGAGCCGGCTATTGAACCGTTGGAATCTTCCCATTACATTCAGGCTCGTCTTGACACGCTGGGTAAGGCTTTTCCCGGAGAGCGTATTGTGATCCCGGCCGGTCAGCCGAAGGCGCGCAACAACGACTGCGATTATGCGTTCCGTCCGGATACGACGTTTTCGTATTACACCGGTTTGGGTGAAGACTACGAAGCCGGTGCCGTGCTGGTGTTGAATCCGGTTGATCCCGATTCTCCGGAGGCTGCGGCCGGCAAGACGCATGTGCCGGAATTGTTTGTGGCTCCGCGTGCGAACCATTACACGCAGGACTTTTTCATGAATGCCCATTATGGCGAATATTGGGTTGGACCTCGTGCCGGCTTGCAGGAGATGACTGCAATGACCGGTATTGAGACCAATGACATTGCGCAGTTGGCTGACGCACTGAGCAAGGATGTCGGTTCTGAAGCTGGTGCCGTGCGTGTGCGTGTGATTCGCGAGGCTGATCCGCAGATCACCGAAATGGTGGAGGATATTCGCGAGGCGAACGGTTTCGCCGATCCGGATGGCAATACGCATGCCGATGACAAGCTTCATGAGTTTGCCGCCGAGGCTCGCATGTGCAAGGACGAATATGAGATTCGTGAAATGCGCAAGGCCGTTGCCGCAACCAAGCATGGTTTCGACAATATTCTGCGCAAGCTGCCGTCGTCGCTCGACAAGCCTCGTTCGGAACGTATGCTGGAAGGCGCGTTCAATGCCATTTCCCGTGAGGAAGGCAATGAGGTCGGCTACGATACGATCATCGCTTCCGGCGCTCATGCGCCGATTCTGCATTGGATGCGTAACACCGGTACCGTGGAGTCCGGCGATCTGCTGCTGATTGATGCCGGCGTGGAAGTCAATAGCTTGTATACGGCCGATATCACGCGCACGTTCCCGACCAACGGGAAGTTCACTGATTTCCAGAAAAAGCTGTATCAGGCGGTTTTGGACTCCCAGCAGGCTGGTTTTGAAGCTGCCAAGCCGGGTGCCACGTATTCCGACATTCATCATGCGTGCATGCGTGTGATCGCCGAGCGTCTGCATGATTGGGGCATTCTTCCGGTCGATGTCGAGGAGTCGCTTTCTCCGGAAGGACAGCAGCATCGCCGTTGGCTCGCCTGTGGTGTGGCCCATCATCTTGGTTTGGATGTGCATGATTGCGCTCAGGCACGTTATGAGTCGTATCAGGGTGCTGCGATTCGTCCTGGCATGATTTTCACGATTGAGCCGGGTCTGTATTTCCGTGAGGATGATCTGTTGATTCCGCCGGAGTATCGCGGCATCGGCATTCGCGTTGAGGATGATGTACTGATGACTGAGGATGGTCCGGAATGGATTTCCGCCGGCATTCCAAAGCAGATCGATGAGGTCGAAGAGTGGATGGCCAGCATGGCTGCCGAAGGTGCAAAGGCCTGATATGCCAACGCCTGAATTCATTCTCGAGTTACGCAAGAAAGTCGGTCACGATCTCCTGTGGCTGATGGGCGTCTCCGGCTATGTTGAAGACGAGCAAGGTCGTGTGCTGCTTGGCAGGCGTTCCGATACCGGCGAGTGGGCCATGGTGTATGGCATTAATGAGCCTGGCGAGGAACCTGCCGACACGGTGGCGCGTGAGGTCAAGGAAGAGACTGGCGTGGATGTTATCGTCACCGATTTGGTGTCGGTGAAGTCTTCCCGCAAGGTGCTTACGTATGCGAACGGCGACAACACCATGTATATGGATCACCTGTTCGTGTGCAAGACCGATCCGAATGGTAATGCCGAACCGTTCGTAGGTGACGAGGAAAGCCTCAACGTGGGTTGGTTCTCCCCTGATGACCTGCCTCAGCCCCTGGCCGACACCACAGTGGAACGCATGGGCTACGTGCGTGAGTACCTCAAGAACAAGGCGAACGGCGACGCACACGCGCAATTCTCCTTCAACGGTGCGATTCGCTGAATACAGTCACAATTGAATATATAAACTAGGAGCTGGTGTGACGATCATGAACCGTCACACCAGCTCTTGTGTATGTCAGGAAGCCACGAAACTCACTTCGGAATCAAATTCCTTTGGCGAGCAACTCGTGCAGCTGGGCGCGATGTTTTCGCTGTTCACGCGGATCAGGCACCGGCAGCGATGCCAACAACTTCTGCGTGTAGGGATTCTGCGGGTTATTCATAACCTGATCGGCATCACCATGTTCCACAATCTCGCCCTTATGCATCACCATAATGCGATCGGCCAGCATATCGACCACGGCAAGATCATGGGTGATGAACAAGCATGCGAAACCTATTTCCGCCTGCAGTTTCTTGAACAGCTCCAACACCTTCGCCTGTACCGACACATCCAATGCAGAAGTCGGCTCGTCGGCGATCAGCAGGCTCGGCTTAAGCGCCAGCGCTCGTGCCAAGGAGGCACGCTGACGCTGACCGCCGGAAAGCTCATGCGGGAACCGGTTCATATATGCACGCGGCAACTGCACCATTTCGAGCAGATCTCCCACATAGTCGCTCGCTTCCGACACAGACGAGTACTTTTTATGCACGATCAGCGGTTCTGCCACATTCTCCGCGATGGTCATCAGCGGATTGAATGAACTACCCGGATCTTGGAACACAAAACCAATATCAGCACGCTTGGGTTTGAATTGACGTTCCTTGACACCGTTCATTTCCACACCCAACACGTTCAGGGAGCCGCCGGACACTTTCTGCAAACCCGCGATGGCACGACCGGTAGTGGATTTGCCGGAACCGGATTCGCCGACCAATCCCAGCGACTTCGGAACGGTGAATAGTTGAAATCAATACCATTGACCGCCTTGAAATCAGGCTGCGTCAATGCCCAGGATAGGTGATAGTCAGTCCCTTGGCCTCGACGGCAATGGGTTGGTCATGCCAATCCTTGCTGCGTTCAATCACCTTGCCCTGCTCATCACGAACGACCAGTTTCTGCCCGATACGCGGCACGGCCGCGAGCAACCGCTTGGTGTAATCGTCTTTCGGCGAGTAGAAGATCTGTTCGACGCTTCCCTGCTCGACCACATGACCTCGATACATGACCACCACTTCATCGGCGATATCGGCGATCACACCCATATTATGGGTGATAATCAGCACGGAAGCGCCGAATTCGTCGCGGGCAAGACGCAACAAGTCAAGAATTTCTGCCTGCACGGTCACGTCGAGCGCGGTAGTCGGTTCGTCAGCCAGAATCAGACCTGGATTGAGCACCAACGCCATGGCGATGACGATACGTTGTTTTTGGCCGCCCGAGAACTGATGCGGATAGTAGTCAATTCGAGTTTCGGCATCAGGAATGCCTACTTTTTGAGGATATCCACGGACTTGGCACGAAGCTCCTTCTTGTCTTTCATGCCGTGCGCGCGAAGTCCCTCTTCGATTTGCCATCCGATGGTGTACACCGGATTAAGTACCGAATTAGGTTCCTGGAACACCATGGCCGCTTCTGATCCGCGCATACGGCGCAGATCTTCTCCGGAAAGAGACAGTACGTCAAGCTGCTCATTGCCTTCACGGTTCGACAGATAAATCGCGCCGGAAGTGGTTGCCGTCTCCGGCAACAGCTTGATAATCGAACGTGCGGTCACGGATTTTCCGGAACCTGATTCGCCAACCACACCCACCACGGTTTTGCGTGGGATGGTGAAGCTAATCTTGTCGATGGCTTTGATGGATCCTGCGTCGGTCATGAAGGAAACGCTCAGATCCTTGACTTGCGCAAGATTGGTTTGTTCGTCACTCATTGCGTCACTCTTCTTCCTTGGAGCCCCATTCGGAGGCGGTAAATGACGGGTCGCGATCCGTAACGGTCACTGGCTGATCGCTGGCTCCCATTGGATTCTTGGCGGCCGCGAGCTCGGCTATCACCTCGTTGCGAACGCCCGGCTTCTGGCTGGGATCAACCGAAGTATCTTCGATGGATCCAACCACCTCACCAGCGGATTTGCGTGCACGCAGACGCGGGTCGGCAAGGTCATTGAGGGATTCGCCCACCAAGGTGATACCCAGAACAATCAATACGATGGCGATACCCGGGAACACTGCGGTCCACCAAATGCCCGCGGTTACATCCGACACGGAACGATTCAGATCGTAACCCCATTCAGCGGCTGCGGTAGGTTCGATGCCGAATCCGAGGAAGCCCAATCCCGCAAGAGTCAGAATCGCTTCGGACGAGTTCAACGTCAGAATAACCGGTAACGTTCTGGTGGAGTTCTTAAGAAGGTGCTTGGTCATGATGCGCCATGTCGACGCGCCCACCACGCGAGCGGAATCAACGTAAGCGGATTCCTTGATTCGAATGACCTCGGATCGAATGGTACGGAAATACTGCGGAATATAGACCACGGTGATGGAGATACCCGAAGCGAGAATGCCACTCCACAGACCAGACTGACCGCCGGAAATCATAATGGCCATCAGAATCGCAAGCAGCAGCGAGGGGAAAGAGTAGATGGCGTCGGCGATCATGACAAGCACACGATCCACCCAACCACCGAAATATCCGGAAACCAAACCGAGCAATACACCCGCGAAAATAGAAAGCAGCACAGCGATCACAATCGCAATGACCGCGGTACGAGAGCCCCAAATCACACGGCTGAACACGTCATAACCACCTGCGGTGGTACCCCAAATATGCTCGGATGAGGGTGCTGCCTGGGCCGGGAATGAAACTCCATTGGCATCTTTGAGCTGCGCATAGCCGTACGGTGCAATTACGGGCGCGAACAAGGCCACGAGCAGGAAGAACGCCGTGAGCAACAGGCCGGTAATCAGCATGCCTTTCTGCCAGCCGACCGCTACGCGAAGCTCCTTGATGATCGGAATCTTGGCCCAGAACGGAGCTTTCCTGTTGACTTTGAGATCGTTCAGACGAGTGTCACCCGGGACGGTGACGTTATTTGCTGATGCAGTCATGTCAGTACCTCACTCTCGGATCCACCAACGCGGCGATAACGTCAACGATGAAGTTGACGACGGCCACGATGATGGCGATCAGAATCACAATGCCCTGCACAGCTACGAAGTCACGCGCTTTCAGATATTGGGACAACATGAATCCGAGTCCCTTCCATTCGAAGGTGGTTTCGGTAAGCACCGCGCCGGCGAGCATCAATGCGATCTGCATGCCCATAACGGTGATGATTGGAATAAGCGCCGGCCTCCATGCGTGCTTGCTGAGCAGACGTTTTTTTTTCGGCGACGCCACGCGAACGCGCAGCCTCGACATAGCCGGAATTGTAGGTGGAAATCACATTGGTGCGCACCAAACGAATAAACACGCCTGCGGTGAGCAATCCCAACGCCAGCGCAGGAAGTACGGCGTGACGCAACACGTCGGCCAGCACGCTCATATCACCCAGCTGCAGTGCATCGATAATGTAGAAGCCGGTCGGAGAGACGAGTCGGGTGAACTGCATTTCCGAAGACAACGAGCATCGACCGGATGCCGGCAACACGTTCAGCCAGATGGCGAAAATGAGTTTCAGGACCAATCCCAAGAAGAACACGGGGGTGGCGTAGCACAGAATGGCAAAGGTTCGAATGCCTGCATCGGCAGCGTGATCGCGTCTGCACGCAGCTACACGACCTAAGCCGATACCTACGATCAAAGCAACAATGAGCGATAGGAGCGCCAACTCGAAAGTCGCTGATCCGTAATGAACAAGAATGCTGATAACCGGCTGATTATCAGTCAACGTAGTGCCGAGATCCCCATGGAGCAAACCCCCAAGGTAATCGATATATTGCACAATAAGAGGACGGTCGTAGCCGGCCGCATGAACACGCTTTTGCAACTCGTCAGGGGTAAGACGACCACCCAATGCCGCAGAAATAGGATCGCCTGTAGCTCGCATCACGAAAAACACGACGGTGACGAGAATGAAAACGGTTGGAATAATGAGCAGGAATCGAGTCAGGACGAAACGGAAAAATCCGCCTGACAAATGATTCTTTTTGGCTTGTTTCGGCTTCGCCTCCTGAGAGACGGCCGGAGCTGCTGTGTCTAACACGCGATGCTCCTTGATAAGAAGCCTGTACGGCTTTGATTTACAACAATATCGAATCACTGCGCCGTTTCAGGCAGATAATTCGGGAAATGGGGACCTCCGGCCATAGACCGGGGATCCCCAGTGGTTTTCTATGCAGGCTGCGGCAGGTCATGCCGCACATCCGCACACATCACGCCTTGGTGACAGATGCGAAACGGAAACGGAAGGAAGCGTCGAGCACAACACCCTTCACGTTGGCGCCGGTAACTGCAACCTGCGCACCCTGCAGCAGCGGGATGGTGGACAGGTCTTCGGTTTCAAGGGTCTGAATCTTCTTGAGCAGATCCTCACGGGCGCTTTCGTCGGTTTCACCAGCCTGCTCCATAATCAAATCGTTGATTTCGGAGTTGGAGTAAGCGTTGTTCACGAAGTTGCCGTCACGGAAGAACGGAGACAGATAGTTATCCGGGTCGGAGTAATCCGGGAACCAGCCGAGCTGGTAGACCGGGTAGGATCCATCAGAGTCCTCGGTAACAACACGGTCTTTGTTGTACTGGGTCCATTCGGTGGACTGCAGGTCGACCTTGAACAGACCACCCTCCTCGAGCTGAGCCTTGAGAGCCGCATACTCGTCGGCGGAAGAGGATCCATAGTGGTCCGGATTGTACTGCAGCTTGAGCTCAACCGGAGTGGAAACGCCTGCGTCCTCAAGAACCTTCTTGGCCTTGTCGGCGCTCGGCTTGCCGTTGCCGTCACCATACGCGGTCTTGAAGGTGTCTTCGTGACCAACTAAACCGTCCGGAATGTAGGAGTACATCGGGGTGTACGTGTCCTTATAGACCTTGGTCGCCAACTCCTCGCGGTCGATGAGGTTAGCGACGGCCTGACGCACAGCCTTGGCCTTGTCGGCATTCGGTTCATCGGACTTGGTGCCGTACGGCTGGATGTTGAAGTTGAAGACCAGGAAGCGTTCCTCACCGCCCGGACCCTTGACGACCTTGACCTTGGAATCCTTGGACAGATCATCGATGTCGGTCGGAGTCAGAGAACGGTAGGCCACGTCGACCTGTCCCTGCTGCACGGCCATCTTCAGGTTGGAAGAATCGGCAAAGTACTTGACCTGAACAGTGCTGTTCTTGGCCGGGGTCAGACCCTGATAAGAGTCGTTCTTGGAGTAGCCTGCAACCTCATTGGCCTTGTAGGAGGTCAGAATGTACGGACCGGCGAAAGCCTTCTCCTTGATGATGGTGTCAGCATCAGTGAGCTTGTCGGCGGAGAAGACCTCTTCGTCGACAATCGGACCGGCCGGGCTGGAAAGCACCTGCTTGAGGGTCACATCGTTCTTGACTTTGGAATGGAACACCACAGTGGTGTCATCTGGCGTATCGATGGATTCGATGTTGGCCAGCAACGAACTCGGACCATTCTCATCGTTGATCGTGTTGACACGGTCGAAGGAGAACTTGACATCGGACGAAGTCAGGTCGTGACCATTGGCGAACTTCAGGCCAGACTTGATCTTAACGGTGAACTCAGTGCCGTCGTCACTCCAGGTACCGTCATCCGCAGCGATGTCCGGAGACAGTTCAGAGGTGTTGTAGTCCTGCGCATACAGGAACGGGAACACGTTGATTTGAACGGCATAGGAACCGTTGTCATAGGAGCCGGCAGGGTCAACGCTAGTAACCTTGTCCGTGGTGCCGACGGTAATGACATCCGCATCCCCCGATGCGGAACCGCTATCCTTTACGCCGCCGCATGCCGCGAGCGAGGCCAGTGCGGCAATCGAGACAGCCGCAGCCATAATCTTCTTGTGATTCACTATGGAATCCTTTCTCTTCCTGCTGTCGTAATTGGTACTCCAAAACGACGTGCCATAAGGGTAGGGCACACTTTGTTAGCGGAACATTTCACGGAAGCTCATTTTGCGACATCACCCTTTCTCGATCCAACGAAAACTCAGCAATCACAACGGTTTTGCAGTTAATTTTTTCCGAAAAGAGTGTGTCAAATAATGAGACAGCGAATCCCATATTGAGAATCGACGGTCCTCGTGACACGCCGAAAGACGGAACTTGCATCAACTAATTAACGGCGTTAATATATCAACTAGTTCAACGAAGGGTCCGTGCACTGGCGCAAGGAGGTGTCATGAGTAGTTACAGCGCTCAGCAATCATCGATTTCAGAAAACAATCGTTCCAGAATCCTGCAATACCTCTACCACAACGGCATCAGCTCACGTGCGCAAATCGCCAAAGCCATCGAACTCACACCCGCGGCCATTACGAAAATTACCGCAAAACTACTGTTCCGAGACGTTATCGAAGAAACCGGAGACATGGAAGGCGATAAGAATCGTCGTTCCATCGGCCTGAATCTCAATTGCGCGAAATACCATGTCGTCGGCGTGAAATTCGCACGAAGTCTGGTGCAGATCGCAGTGTTCGACCTGAAATGCAATCGTATTTCCCTCACCGACCTGCCCACCGTTGACGAGGAGCATATTCCCGAAACGGTAGAACAGATCCGGGCCACCGTACGACAGCTCATTGCGGACGATTCGAGCATCGTAGCCGTCGGCATGGCCGTTCCCGGTCCGTATCTGGTGGAGGAAGGTCGCACCGCGCTCGTCTCATCCATGCAGGGTTGGCGGCAGGTCAACTTCATCAAGGAGTTCAGCGAAGCGTTCAACGTACCCGTATTCGTTGAACAGGACGCACGCGCAGGCGCCTTGGCGCAGTTCCTGTTCAACCCGGAACTGTCCGAGGGATCGCTCGCCTACTATCTGCTTGGCGAGGGCATCGGCCTCGGCATCATCGACAATGGTTCGATCTATTACGGCGCGCACGGCACGGCCACCGAAATCGGACACATCTCCGTTGACGTCAACGGCAAGCCTTGCGACTGCGGCAATATCGGGTGCCTGGAACGTTACTGCTCAGCCAACGCAATCCACGAACGGCTCAACGAACAGCCGAGCATTGTGCCCGGATGCGAGGCAATGACGCACGCGCAGGCATGCACCGCGCTGTTCGCCAAAGCTGCGGCAGGAGACAAAGCGGCCATGGATCTGACTTCCGAGGTCGCTCGATATATCGGATATGGCGCGGTCAATATCATCAACGCCTTCAATCCGACGCATATCGTACTCGGCGACATCATCTCCCAAGCCGGACAGCCCTTGCTTAACGAGGTCAAAAAAGTCGTTCGGGAACGTACCATCCCCGAAGTCGGGCACGATACCAAAATCACCTTGTCCAACCTCCCAACGGACGCCACCGTCAGCGGTGCCGCGGCCGTGGCCATCACCAATTTTCTGGAACATCCTTCGATGTTCTTTGACGTCGCATAGCACGCCACAACCAAAGAAAGGAACACCATGTCCAAGCCAATCGTCATTTCTCTCGGCGAAATCCTGTGGGATATGCTCCCCACCGGCAAGCGTGCCGGCGGCGCACCCGTCAATTTCGCATACCATGCGTCCCAGAACGGCGCGAAAAGCTTCGCCATCAGCGCCGTCGGCAACGACGAGCTGGGTGCCGAACTGCTCTCCGACGCTCACAAGGCCGGCATCAACACGCTGGTGCAGACCAACGAATACCCGACCGGCACGGTTGACGTGGCCCTGACCAACGGCATTCCGGAATACACCATCGTCGAAAACGTGGCTTGGGACCACATCAAGCTCACCGACGAGCTCGTCGAAGCCGTGTCCAAGGCCGACGCCGTCTGCTTCGGCACCTTGGGTCTGCGCTCCCCCGAATCCCACGACACCATCGTCGAACTGCTCAAGCACACCAAGGAAGGCGCTCTGAAGTTCTTCGACATCAACCTGCGTGCGAACTTCTACTCCAACGAACTCATCGAAGAACTGCTCGGCTATGCGAACATCTTCAAGATCAACGACGAAGAGCTGATCATGATGCGCGACATGTTCTCCATTCCTGAGTGCAACGACGAAGAGGCCTGCAAGTGGTTCATCGACCGCTTCGACCTTGAGTACATCATTCTGACCGGCGGCGCCACGTTCAGCACCATCACCGCCAAGAATGGCGAGGTTTCCACGCTGCTGACCCCTCACGTCGAGGTTGCCGATACCGTTGGTGCAGGCGACTCCTTCTCCGGTTCCTTCACCGGCAAGCTGCTGAGCGGCGCACCGCTCAAGGAAGCGCATCGTGCGGCTGTGAACACCGCCGCCTACGTGTGCACCAAGGAAGGCGGCTGGCCAACCTACCCTGCGGAAGGCGTTCCGGATTATCTCGCCGAAGCCGGCAAGTAAGCCAGATTTTCCTTTCATCATCATCAACGAGGCCATGTCTGCCATCATGGCCTCGTTTTTCATACCCATATTCAATCCGCAATTGGTGCAATCACGATTGTCACGATATACGCACCTCAACGAAGAATGATGCCATGAACGACACCAGCAACACCACAAATGCCGCTTCACAATCCGATATTCCGCAGTCAGTTTCCGATTTCATGCGGCATATCACCGACTTGTGTGGCGGCGAACACGCAAGATGGGCCGAAAACTTCAACGCAGGATTCGCCAATACACTCACCACCACCGTGAGACGGCATGATGACGGCACGACGTTTCTGCTGACGGGAGACATACCTGCCATGTGGCTGCGCGACTCCTCAGCGCAATTCCGACCATATCTCGCCGTAGCCGTAGACGATCCCGAGCTCACCGCGCTTATTACCGGGCTTGTTCGGCAGCAATTCAGGTTCATCAATATCGATCCATACGCAAACGCGTTCAACGAAACACCCAGCGGCGCTACCTGGGATCCGAACGATCAGACCGATTCGTTCGGACCATGGCTGTGGGAACGCAAATACGAGGTGGACTCCCTGTGCTACCCCATTCAGCTGGCGTGGCTGTTGTATCGCAATACAGGAACCACCAGCCATTTCGATGATGCGTTTGTAAGCGGCATCCGTCGAATCCTTGACGTGTTCGAAACCGAGCTTGACCATTCGAATTCGCATTACCGCTTCTTCCGTCCGAACGACGATCCGCGCGACAGCGTGCCCAACCATGGTGCCGGAGGACCTTTTGCCGTCACCGGCATGACATGGTCCGGATTCCGCCCCAGCGACGACGCCTGCGTCTACCCATATCTCGTGCCGTCCAACATGTTCGCCAGCGTGGTCATGGGATATGTGCAAAGGATTTTCATCGACGTGCTTGACGATCGTGAAATCGCCGGTCGTGCCGCGGCGCTGCAGCATTCCATCGATGATGGTCTTGCCCATCACGCAACCATCCACAATGCGGCCGGAAACGCTATCTACGCATACGAAGTGGACGGTCTCGGCAACGCGTTGCTTATGGATGACAGCAATGTGCCGAATCTTATGTCGGCACCTTATCTCGGATTCTGCGAAGCGGACGATCCGCTGTATCTCGAAACGCGCAATACTTTGCTGAGTGCAGGAGAATCCTTACTATTTCGAGGGTGACTATGCACATGCCATCGGTTCTCCGCATACGCCAGAAGGTTATGTTTGGCCGATCGCCATGGCCATGCAAGGATTGACAAGCCACGACAAAGCCGAAAAAGAACGTATTCTTGATCAACTTGTCGCCGCCGACGCCGGCACGCATCTCATGCATGAAAGCTTTGACGCGAACGACCCGAACTCCTATACCCGTCCGTGGTTCAGCTGGGCCAATATGATGTTCTGTGAATTGGTCATGGATTATTTCGGTATTCACGTCAAGCTGTGAGTGGCTATCAGTTTAAGCTTTGGCTTCGCTCACAGCGCAAGAATTACGGTAGATGATTTGCACTTATTGACATTCCATGATATCTTGAAAAGTCCGGTCTTGCACCGGGTGCTTGATAATTCAAGATTGGGGATGATCGGTTTCGACGGTGACCTGTTCGTCGCAGGGAAGCGTGCCGAGAACGTAGGGTCCGCTCGTGGATGCCCCCTACAAAAGAATAAGTGCTAAATCTAACCGCACTGAGTTCGCTCTCGCTGCCTGAGCTTCGCGCCAGGATTAACCAGTGAGCAGCCGCTCCGTTCACTCCTTCTCGTCTTTGGAAGGATGCTGAGCGTCGTTTAGAAGACTTGCTTTGTCGACTGAGCCACAGGGCCGGCAAGGGACTTTTACTGTAGATATGCCCGCCATCAGTTGTCTGCGATATCGATGGGAGCAGAAAAACCGCCGCACGGCCAGCAGACTACGCACGTAGAAGACTGAGGGTTCGGTTATCGGACCGGGGTTCAATTCCCCGCATCTCCACGAGTTGAAAGCCGCCAGAAATGGCGGCTTTTCTTGTATTTCCAACGGTTTTCGAAGATTCCTGGGTTTACTCCAAATTACCCCCGATGTGCCGGATATTCTAAAAAATGTGGGCAAAAATCCCTCCTCCGGCTTGCTTAATCTCTTCCAAATTCCATCTGTCTACCACCCTAAACAGCATGCAAGGTACGTTTTTAGGTACTCCTCTTCACAAGACAACCTCGTCAAATCAACATACGAAAAATCCAGCTCTCCCCCATCACAAATCATCAGAATCCCACCATCAAATTCCGCGTGTCGACTTGCATTAACCGCTTAAGTGATTAACATAGTTAATACATCAACCTAGTTATCACGTCACAGCAGACGACGTCAAGGAAGGACTTGATCGATGACCTGCACTTACTCTCCCGAAGCCTACGTGTTCGGCTCCGAAGAAAACCATGACCTGCTCGAGGCGGAAACCAACGAGCTCCTGCATTTCGGACACAATTTCCCCGCCCCGCAGGGTGGCTCCTACTGGCTGGACGATACCGGCAATCCGGATCTGACCCAAAACATCCACACGTGGATCACCTGCCGCATGGCGCACGTGTATTCCTTGGGGTTCCTGCACGGCGAGCCGGGCGCCGCAGAACTGGTTGACAAGGCCATCGCCGGCCTGCGCGGTCCGCTGCATGACGATGAAAACGGCGGATGGTATCCGTCCATTTCCGCAGACGGCTCCACCCATGAAGCAGGCAAGGTCTGCTACGCCCACGCTTTCGTGATTCTTGCCGCCACTTCCGCCAAGCTTATCGGCCGCCCGGACGCGGACGAGCTGCTCGAAGAGGCTCTGGCAACCTACGACAAGCATTTCTGGGATGACGAGATCGGTCTGGCCGTCGATACTTGGAACACGGAATTCACCGAGCTTGACTCCTATCGCGGCATCAATGCCAATATGCACACCACCGAAGCATTCCTTGCCGTTGCCGATGTGACCGGAAACGAGGAATACCGCGAGCGCGCTGGTCGTATCATCGATCATGTGGTCGGATGGGCAGCCAACAATAACTGGCATATTCCTGAGCATTTCACCGCCGATTGGCAGCCGGATCTCGAATGCAACCATGACAAGCCGGATGACCAGTTCAAGCCGTACGGCGCCACTCCGGGCCATGGCATCGAGTGGGCACGTCTCATCACCCAGTATGCGTTGAGCTCCAAGCAGCGTTCCGAAGAAGGCAAGCAGCAGCTTATCGAAGCCGCCGAGAACCTGTTCGCTCAGGCACTTGCCGACGCCTGGAACGCCGAAGGCACCATCGGTTTGGCTTACACCACCGATTGGAACGGCAAGCCCGTTGTCACCGACCGCATGCACTGGACGCTTGCCGAATCCGTGAACACCTCGGCCACACTGGCCACCGTCACCGGCAAGCAGGTGTACAAGGATTGGTATGCGACCTTCTGGAAGTACATTGACGAATACCTGATCGACCATAAGAACGGTTCTTGGTTCCACCAGCTGAACAAAGACAACGAGGTCATCGGTACCGTCTGGCCGGGCAAGTCCGACCTGTACCATGCCACGCAGTGCACGCTGATTCCGCGTCTCGATCCCGCGGTCTCCGTCGCTCCTGCGTTGAAGGCCAATCCGAACGCCTGACGGCCTCCAATAATCGAACTTCTCCTTCTCTCCTCCTATTCGCGAAGAACCCCGGTACCGCAAGGCAACCGGGGTTCTTCGTATATCAACGCGACTATTTGATGATTGGACGCAACGGCGCAGACACGTCGACGTTATGCTTGTCTCCGATCACATTCGGATCATTGATGATTTTATCGACGACAGCTTTCTTCAACTTGAGGCCGGATGAATCGCCCCATACGATCACACGGTCTCCCCCATTGATTTCCGTGGTGATGGAATCCTGGGTTTCGGCAGTCACCTTGGTGATGGAGTTGCGCATCGATTCCGGCAATGAGCTGAGGATCTTCAACGCCTCCTTGATGGAACGATTGCTCAGACTTGTTTCGACATCCTTCACTTCAATGACGGGAATTCCTTCCACGGAAGCTCCGCTGACGGAATTCAATATACGCCCCTTGCTGTCGACCGCGGTCATGCTGTCCTCGCCTGTCTTGAGCATCGCAGCAGGCTTTTGCGCCTTGATGGTCACTTCAAGGGAGTCGGGCAGTTTTTTCTTGGATTGCGCGGAAGTGACTCCCGGAATCTCCTTGATTTTCTTTTCCACGTCATTGTTCGACACGAGAAGAATCGATTTTCCTGCTTGCTGGCCCGCAATATCCAACACCTGAGACTCACTCACCCATTCGTTGGCGCCGACAACGCTAATATTGCCGGACTCGAGACGGAATACCGATGAGAAGAAAAACAGCCATACCAACGCGCCTGCAACAACAATGACAGCAGCGGAAACGCACGCGCGCATGGCGACGACACGCGCGTTCGCCTTGCGTCGTTCTTTCAGACGCGCACTGAAATCAACCACCTTCGGGCGCGTTACCACGCCCAACGTGCCTATGGTTTCCTCCAATGTCTTCGAAACGAAATCCTCGCCGGCAAGATTGCGCGCGTCCACGAAATCGCCTGATCTCGAACGACTCACGCTGCCTTTGTTGCCACTCTCAACCGTATTTTCCTGCGTCTTCTTCCCGGAAGAAGACGCGCGTCCCGCTCCACCAGCGACGGAACGGCCTTTCGGCTGAACCTGCTTTCCGGCATCGCTGTGTTTCCGGCTTTGGATGGTTCTACCATGCGACGTCTGATTTTCAGGCGTCGTTGCGGAACCATCCGAACCCGTACCTGAACTGATGACCCTTCGCGTCATCAGCCCTCACAATCCCAACGATGAGCCTGAAGGGAGTGCAGCATCACCTCGTCCATCTGTGTGATGTCGCCTGCGCCAACAGTGAAGATGACATCGCCATGATGAGCACGCATCGTCATCATCTGTGCCGCGGTATGCATATCCTCCACTCCGCGAATCCAATCCTCGGCAGGCGTGTGGTCAAGCTTAAGCGCCTCGTCCACAATGGTGGCGGAGCTAATCGTCGGATAGTCCTCCTGCTTTTCACGTGCGGGGAAAATGCCGGTGACGATCACATCATCCGCCTTGGCCAATGCTTCAGCGAATTCACTCGCAAAGAACATGGTCCGGGAGAACAGGTGCGGCTGGAAGATCACGCGAATCACCGACTGCGGGTACCTGCGGCGCGCCGCATCCAGCAATGCCGAAATCTCCGTAGGATGATGCGCGTAATCATCAACGACAGTCACTTGGCCGACCATACCACGCACTTGGAAACGACGGGCAGCTCCAAGGAACGACGTGGCGGCTTGGGCAGCGTTCTCGACATCGACGCCCAACAACGCAGCCGCAATAATCGCAGCGGAGGCATTGCGCGCGTTGTGAATGCCTGGAACGGTAAGCGTCACCGGAACCATACGCTCATGTTCGCCCAACAATCCCGCGGGCATGTGTAAGGTGAAATGTTCGGCACCGCTTTGCGCGCTTTCGCTTTCCGATTCGATATGCACGAACGCGGCACCGTTCAAATCACCCAACGAAACCGTATCCTGCGTCGCATACACGACCGTACGCTTGGCCGTCTGCGGATCGAGAGCACGCAATACCGCAAGATTGCCTTCATCATCGCCGCACATCACCACCGATTTTTCGGCATGCTGAACATGATTGACAAAAGCCGCACGATAGTTTTCCTGCGTGCCGTAATGGTCGAGATGATCGGCTTCGGAGTTGGTGACAATGGCGATTTCCGGATGATACTTGGCAAAGCTGCCATCGGATTCGTCCGCTTCCGCCACAAGAACGTCGCCCTTACCAGCATGGCCTCCGTCAATCGTCACACCATCCTTGCCTTGGATGGATCCGCCGATGGCATAGCTTGGATCGGCCAGATTTCCCTCACCGGCATGGGTGAGGATATGGGCCAGCATGGAACTGGTCGTGGTTTTGCCATGAGCTCCTGCGACCGTCACCGCACGTTTTGCGTTCATCAGCAATGCGAGAATGTCGCTGCGGTGCACGATGCGTTCGCCTGCTTCGTATGCTGCGACGATTTCCGGATTGTCGGATTTGATGGCGCTGGAGAATACGACGGTATGTTTGCCTTCGACGTTTTCTGCGCGCTGCCCGAATTCGACGGTAATGCCGATTCCCTGCAGACGATCGGTTTTGGCGCTGGGTTCACGATCTGAACCGTCCACTTCAACGCCCTGTTCGTGCAGCATTTCAGCGAGCACGCTCATGCCCGCGCCTCCAATGCCGATGAAATGGGTTGCCCCCAAATCATTCACGCCTTCCTGCGGACTGAACGACGCATGGGTTGGATCAAGAACGATGGTACCGGCTTCACGCTGGTTGTCAGACACGACTGCTCCTCTTGCATGTTTTTTCTAGCTTGTTCCATTATGGTCTCACCCATGGTCTCGCATATGGCCGATCATGGGTGGGATTTTGGAATGCGACGAACGCACCTGCCGTCGCCGCAGCCTACTTTTCGTCAATCATGGAAAGCACGCGCTTGGCCATGACTTCGGCGGCATCTCGAATACCGTATTGCCAGGCGTTGTCGCCATACTTGGCAAGCAGATCCGAATCGGCAAGCAGCTTCGGCACATGCTGTTTGACCCATTCGGCGGTGAATTCGCGATCAGCCACCATCAGACCGCCTTCCGCATCGACGACAGGCTGGGCGTTGAATCGCTGCTCGCCGTTGCCGATTGGCAGCGGAACATAAATCGCGGGGAGTCCCAAAGCCGTCAATTCCGATACGGTGCCGGCCCCAGAGCGACAGATAATCAGGTCGGCGCAAGCGAATGCGAGATCAATACGTTCCAAATACGGCGCAACACGATAATCGCCATCATTGCCATGGTCCGGGCCAAGCTCGCCAAGCACCTGTTCGCCGGCGCTCACCGACACCAATGAACGCACTTCATCATCTTTGCCTTTCCCAGTCAGATGAATCACCTGGGCGTGTTCCAGCAGCTCCCTAGCGGAAGCCGCCACCGCACGGTTCACGTTCACCGCGCCCAGCGACCCTCCAGTCACCACCACCAGTGGACGGTTCGGATCGACACCGAGTTGCGCTGCGGCCGATTGTCTTGTGGCAATGCGGTCATGTTCCATGCCATGGGCTATCGCTGCGATTTCGGCACGCAATGGCAATCCCACACGCTCGGCTTCAACACCCTTGCGTGGCTTCAAGCCGGTTTGCGCATAGGCGGTGCCAATCATGGACGCCCAGCGAGCTCCCAATTTGTTGGCCATTCCGGCACGGGCATTCTGCTCATGCATCGCGATCGGAATGCCCATCTTGTGCGCTGCCGCATATACGGGAGCGGACGTGTATCCGCCGAAGCCGACAACCACCTGCGCCTCATGACGGGTGAGAATGTCACGGACTTTGGCCGTTTCGGCCTTCCACTGCGCGGGAAACTTCAGCGCTGCCATATTGGGCCTGCGTGGGAAAGGAACCTTCTCAATGGTTTCCAGTTCGAAACCGGCCTGGGGAACCAAATCATGTTCCAAGCCGACGACAGTGCCCACCACTGCGATATCGGCGTCTGGTTCAAGCTCGCGAATCACATGCGCCACGGCGAGCAGAGGATTGACATGACCTGCCGTACCACCGCCGGCAAGAACGATATGCTTCTGATTGCTCATAGTGTACGAGCTTAGCCCACGGCACCCCAGTACGCCGCGCGCCATACCGTCGCACACGCGGATGCTCACATTTCATCTACGTTTGCACACCGCAATACGCGGTAGCGTATGCTGCGGTCGCAGCCGACACTCAGACCCGCTGCATCTCCGCTTGGATCTGCGGCTGCTGCTTCATCATGCTGATGGTTACGCCTGCAGCGCCCAAACACAGAATCAACGACGAACCGCCCGCGGACACAAACGGCAATGGCACACCCATCACCGGAAACAATCCCACCACAACGCCGATGTTCACGAATGCCTGGCCGACGATCCACACGGTAATGCTAGCCAATACCAAAGTGATGTACCTGTCCTGCGATTGCAAAGCCACCACGAGCATGCACCATCCAAGCACCAAGAACAGCAGAATGACGAGAGAGGCGCCTACAAAGCCCGTTTCCTCACCGATGATGGCGAAAATGAAATCGTTGTGCGCTTCCGGCAGATATCCCCATTTTTCTCCGGAATTGCCGATGCCCACTCCAAGCAAACCTCCGGAGGCCATGGCGTATTTGCCATGCACCGCCTGATAGCAGACCCCCTGCATGTCGGATGCGGAGCAAGTTTGGTATGTGGCCATGATACGGCTGAGTCGGTTCGGACTGGTGATAACGAGTCCGCCAACCAAAACCGCACCGCCGCATGCCACGATAGCCAACCATTTGCCAGGAAAATCTCCCAACAGCAACGCGGCACCTGCGATCGCGAACAGAATCATGGCCGTGCCAAGATCCTTGCCACTCACAACCAACAGCAATGCAAGACCAAGCCACGCAATCAACTTGAGATATGCCTTATATGGTCCGACTTTGTTTATCTGCTTCTGCGCGTAGATCAGTTCCCGCGGCAGCCATATGCACAACGCAAGCTTAACGACTTCGGCGGGCTGGAAGGTAAATCCAAAAAGGCCGATCCAACCTTTGTTGCCTTGGACATCGATGCCCAAGGGGGTAAACGTCAGCGACTGCAAAAGCAAAGCGATAATCAGGAAGACGAAACTGAATTTCCTGATGAGCTCCGCCGGAATCATCATGCAGGCAACACCCACGATAAGTCCAAGAACGCAGAATCCCCCCTGTTTCAGTGCTTGGGACCACGGAGACTGTCCGTTGGCAATCATGTTTACCGAAGAGCTGGAAAACACCATGATCACACCGAAAATGGTGAGAATGATCACCGCGGTTCTGAACCCATGAAAACACCAAATCGGATTAAGCAGGCTTCGCAGACCGACATAACCATGAAAATCGTCGACCTGCTTTCCGACGGCGGCCTTCTTTTTCTGACGACTACTATCAACCTGCCTGGTTTTAGGCTTTTCCATGCTCGTTCACCCAACGCTGAGCCTGCTGTGCGAACTGGTTTCCACGATCGGCATACGACTTGAACTGATCCATCGACGCACATGCAGGCGCCATCAGCACCACATCACCGGATTGGACATACTCGCCCGCGGCATCGACCGCCCGTTCCATAATGACCCCATTATCCGCCGGATCGATGATGGTCAGAGGAATGTTGGGAGCGCTCGTCTTGAACGCATCCAGCATCGGCTGCTGATCCCTGCCGATGATGACCGCGGCTTTGATGGTATGCGCCTGATCAGCCACCAATTGCTCGAAACTGCTGCCTTTGGCCAGTCCTCCGGCAATCCACACCACGGATTTATCGGCAAAACTATTGAGCGAGGCCTTGGCCGCATGCGCGTTGGTCGCCTTGGAGTCGTCAACGAAACGAATGGCTCCCCCATCCGCCATAGTGGCGGTGGCGACGGTCTGGATACGGTGGCCACCTGGAGTGAACTGCTTCAGGGATGCGATCGCCTTCTCCTTATCCGCGCCAAGTCCCAACACCAACGCCAATGCGGTCAATGCGTCGGCGAGCAAATGCGGATATACCGTGCCATCCGGCTCGGTCAGATGTGTGAACTCGGCAACTTTGGCAACCTGTTCAGGCTTGCCCGCCTCACCGCCCGCGATGCCGGACATGTCGACGATCCAGCCGTCCTTCACGCCAATCTGGCCATCTTGCGGTTCCGACAATGTGAATCCAACCCTACGGCAGCCTTCCGCGGTTTCGGCTGCGAATGCCAGCTTGGTCACGCGCTCATCATCCGCGTTGTACACCAACGCCTTCTTGGCATGGTGGAAGACCTTCGCTTTATCGGACGCGTAATTGTCGATACCGCCATGCCAATCAAGATGGTCGTCAGCGATATTGGTGAGCGCCGCGCAATCCAACTCAAGAGAATCGGTGAAATGCAATTGGAAAGAACTGAGCTCAACACACAGCACATCATTTGCCGGATCGACTGCGGCATGGGACACCGCTTTGCCGATATTGCCGACAGCAGGTGCGGTCAAACCGCAAGCCGTCAACATCTCCGAAGTCATTTCCGTAGTGGAGGTCTTGCCATTGGTACCGGTGATGCCAATCCATTGCGCAGGATGCCCAGTGGCATCGCAATCCACCCGCAGCTGCCAGGCAAGCTCGACCTCGCTCATCACCGGAATGCCACGACGTTGCGCTTCGAGAATGAACGGGGTCCTCGGATTGAATACCGGAGAAGTCATCACCAGGTCGACATGATCCCAATCAATGTGGTCGAAAGAGTGCAGATCGGCATCAGGCTTCTTCTCATCCACGCCCAACACCTTTTCGGCGCGGGAACCCAACACCTCCATCATGCTCTGGCCAGAAACTCCAGACCCGCCACAATCGCGGTCTTACCGCTCATATCCATATCCATCATCCTTCGATCGTCAGAACCTCATACGCCTTAATATCACAGTCATATTGCGTTCATTCGCAACGGCAACAGACCGAGCATCGACTGTCACAAGCCGGAACGGGCAACCCAATCGCCATAGAAAAGCACCAAGGCGACCAGCACGAACAGCAGTTCAATCATCCAGAAGCGAATCACAACCTTGACTTCGGGCCATCCCTTCAATTCGAAATGATGGTGGATCGGAGCCATCTTGAACACACGCTTATGCGTCATCTTGAAATAGCCGACCTGAATGACATCGCTCAACGTTTCCATGACGAACAGGCCGCCGAGAATAATCGCGAGGAATTCCGTATGCGTGGCGATGGACATGGCAGCGAACAGGCCGCCAAGCGCCAACGAACCGGTATCTCCCATGAAAATTGAAGCCGGATTGGAGTTGTACCACAGGAACCCGAAGCATGCTACCGCCGCGCAAGCCGCGATAATGGTCAGATCAAGTGGATCAGATACCGCGTAGGTAAAGCCCTCATGCCCCGATCCCTTAAGGTGGTAGAACTCCCAAAAAGCGATCACCGCATATCCCATGAACGCAATCATCGAAGAGCCAGCTGCCAAACCGTCAAGACCATCAGTCAGATTGATGGCATTGGTCCACGCGGTCATCAGGAAGTTCACCCAAATCACGAACAGCACGATAGCCACGACCTTACCCGCGAATTCGAAACTGAAGAACGGCTCCTCAATGAAGCTCATGCCGGCCTGGGCACTGGGGAAACCGGAATTCGTAGGCAGAATCAACGCCAGCACCGCATATATGGTAGCCAGAATGAACTGACCGATGAACTTGCCCTTAACCGTCAATCCCTCGCTCTGCTTCTTACGAACCTTCGCGAAATCATCAATAAAACCAAGCAATCCCATCGACAACATGGCAAACAGCACCAGCACCGCAGACCACGACGGAGTCTCACCCCGCGTGACGAAGCGGTACAGCGCCGACGAGCCCCAGCCCAACACAACCGCCAAATTGATGACCACGCCACCCAACGTAGGCGTGCCACGCTTGACTAGATGGGATTTCGGACCATCCTGACGTATGTATTGCCCATAATTCAGCTTGTGCACCAAACGAATCAGCAGCGGGGTGCCCACGATCGTCACAACCAGCGACACCACAATTCCGATGATGAGCGAAATCACCTGATGTTCTCCGTTTCAGTCAGACATTCTTCAGATAACGTCGTTTATTCGATTATTCGAATCTTGCCAAATATTCTTGTTCTATTGTGCAGCCAGGGCCTGCCAACGTTCGGCCAAAGCGCTCAAGCCGGAAGCGTGGGAACCCTTAAGCAGCACCACAGCGCCCGGATGTTCCACGGCGAGTTGCGTCACCAGACGATCGGCCTCGTCAATGTCGTGCACCCAATCAATATGGGAAGCACATCCCGCAGCGGATGCACCTTCAGCCATGGCACCGGCCAGAGCGTCCAAAGAGGCATCGGATGTGCTGCCGACCGTCAGCAACGCGTCAACGTCGCCTTCCACCGCATACCGGCCGATGCCAGCATGCAAATCCTTTTCATCCGGACCAAGCTCAAGCATGGCACCCAACACCGCAATACGGAACGGTTGGGTCTCAGCACCCGCCTTCCAACGCAACAATCCGTCAAGCCCCGCCTTCATGGAATCGGGATTGGCATTAAATGAATCGTCGATCAAGGTGAACGATGTTTCAGGCTTGTGCACCGTGGAAACAGCCATACGATGAGGACTGATGGCCGTGACGTCAGACAGCGCGGACGCGACCTCATCCATCGACATACCCAAATGCATCGCTACCGAAGCAGCCGCCAACGCATTCATAACGTTATGCTGACCGCAAATGCCCAGAGTGACCTCGGCATGCTCGCCATCACCATTGTCCAAAATGAAGCTCGGATGGTCCAATTCGTCGCAATGCACATGTTGCGCGCTGATTGCCGGCTTGCCGTCATTGTTCTGCGGAAGTCCGAACCACATCACGTCGCCCGGAGCGATGGCGCTCATCGCAGCCACATGCTCGTCATTCGCGTTCAGTACGGAAAGACCACCTGGAACAAGACCACGGATGATTTCCGATTTGGCTTGTGCGATGCGTTCCGGCGAGCCGAATTCCCCTAGATGCGCGACGCCGACTTTCAACACGACCGCAATATCCGGCGGCACCAGCGACGTCAAATTCGCGATTTCCCCAACATGATTGGCACCCATTTCCGCAACCAGAAAGCGAGTTTCCGCATGTACTTTGAGCGAAGTCAACGGCAGTCCGATTTCATTGTTGAACGATCCGACCGGCGCAATCGTCGGTCCTATGTGCGCCAGCAACGCCTTCATGAGATCCTTGGTAGTGGTTTTTCCGACGGAACCGGTGATGCCAATCACCGTAAACGGCGTTTCCAACGCACGCCGGCGTTCGATATTGTGCTTGGCCAACGCGCCCAAGGCAAGCACCGTATCTTCCACCACGATCTGAGGCACTCCGGCACCGTCGATCTCATGGTCGACTATTGCGGCAACAGCGCCCTGAGCGCCTACCTTCGACACATAATCGTGGCCATCCACGCGTTCTCCGGCAATCGCCACGAATACCGATCCTTCAACAATCTGTCGTGAATCAGTGAATGTGCTGGTGGCCACAGGCGTATCAATCGCCGCGGTGCCGGCAATCAGCCGTCCCTGAACCGCCTGGGCGATTTCCTCCAAGCTCATTGGCATCATGGTCGGGCTGCTCACTCTGATTTCTCCTCTGTGTTGATGTACTGCATATTGTTCACGTTGTTTACGATTATCACTATTCGACGTCCGCATCCGTTCCGATCGAGACTAGTTCAGATCTCGAGATACACGCAATGCGCTTTTAATATTGGCTTTACGTACGCCGGCCGCAAGCACCATGGCGATGGACAATGACAACGCGCTGCTGTCCGTCTGCCCGTATGCCTCCGTCGCTTGCGCTGCGAGCGCATCGGATTCCTGCGTACGACCTGCGATGTGGGTCTGCTTGCCGACAGTGCATCCAAACCGTGCGACCGACTTGACGATCTCAGCCTCGCTGAGACCCTTGTCGTCGCAGCCAAGCACATCAACATTCACCGACTGCAACGCATCGTCATTCAACGTTTCCTCGCTGAGCGCAAGGATCACAGCGGCGGCACCGTCTTCGGCGCACACAGCCATCGTACGCTGCACGTCAAGAATCGACAATGGATAGTTCAGATCAAGGAATCGTTCCAACGATTGCGAATTGCCGGCACTAATCACGCCGACCGGATTGCCGAGCATGTGCAGGAAATCCGCGAGATCCCTCACACCCTGTTCCACCGTTTGCGTATTGCTGCCAGCCACGGCGAACACCGCCAGCGAATCGGATGGGCTGCCCGCCATCTCGCTGGCAAGCTTGCCCAACTGTTGCGCAGTCGGTTCGGCATAAATCAAAGGAATCTGAACGCCATCCGTTTTTCCTCGCAACGCATGCGGCACCACCGCACCATACGCACCAAGCGCTTGCACCTGCCGTAACTGTTGCTCATCCACCTGCATGGACGGCATGAACAACGCTCCCGGCCGCACCGAATCGATGTCGTCGGCAATGGACGTGACCGTCACTTCGGTAGCGAACGCGGGATCAAGGTCAAAGCCATATCTGCTGGCAAGCAGACCCAACGTCATTCGCCTATTCATGGATTCGCTGACCGCGCTCATCTTTCCGCCCCTCCGTTCTTCATGCTCACACACTCACCAAGTCACTGGAATAGCATCAGTTCGCGGACTTGACGCCGGCACTTCGTACTTCTGCATAAGGAATTCACCAATCTCCGCAGTGACCGGGCCTGCCGTCAGACCACCATAACCGCCTTGCGGATCTTTCAACACCACCGTAACGACGAAACGAGGATTATCCGCAGGAATAATCGCAGAATAATCGCTGATAATCGACGACAGACGTCCGTCCGCACCGGCAACTTCCGCGGTACCGGACTTTGCCACGACACGGTAACCATCCACTTTGACGAACTGGGAATAGTGGTCGGACACGGATTCCATGGCATTCATCACCTGCGAGGCCACCTGCTCGTCAATCACGCGCGTCGCTTCGCCTTCAGGCTTCTGCTCTTCGGAATGCCCTTCGGCATCGCTGATCGCCTTGATGATGCGCTGCGGCTTTTTGACGCCCTTGTTGGCGATCACGGCAACCGCGTTCGTCAACTGGAGCGCATTGGTCGTATACGCCTGGCCGAACAGCACGGTGTTCTGGGTTCGCAGATCCCATTGATCGGCCGAATACAGCAGACCATCCGCTTCGCCGGGAAGACCAAGCCCATTGTCTTGTCCGATACCGAATTTGCTGATGAACTCATATCGCTGCTCGTTAGACATCTTCTCCGCGGCGATGATCATGCCGACATTCGACGATTGCTCGAGAATGCCTGCCAGCGTCCAATGCTCATCGCGTGGGTCGTCGCATCGCTGTAGGTCTGCCCGTTCGTCGTAATGTGGTCCGGCACCGTGAATTTATCCGATGCCTGGTGCAATCCAAGCTGAATCATGCCTGACATGGTGAAAACCTTGCCGATGGAACCGGGTTCAAACGTTTCGCTGACGGCCCTGGAAACCGTCATTTTCGCCTGGTCGCTGCCGGCTTCGATTTCGTCGCTATCGGCGAGCGCGAGAATGTCCCCTGTTTGTGTGTCCTGCACCACGGCGACTCCCCACGGTGAACTATATTTCGTGCAGCTTTCCTTCAGCACTTTTTCGACGTACCACTGCACGTCATGGTCGATGGTCAGTGTGACATCGGAGCCGTTGACCGCGTCTTTTGATTCGGTCATGGTTCCGGGGATTTCGACGCCGTTGTTGCCTTGTTGGTAGACTTGGTACCCGTCTTCGCCTGTCAACGTCTTGTTTTCCATCTGTTCGATGCCCGCTACGCCTTTGCCTTCACCGTCGACACCTCCCAGCAGTGCGCCCATCAGGGTTCCGTTGGAATAGATGCGCTCGTTGCTGAGTTCCGCGTAGACGATACCGCCCAGATTGAGTTTGGAGATCTTGCGCTTAACGGCCGGCGTCACATCTTTTTTGAGTACCGCATATTGGCCTGTTCCCGAAAGCATGGCACCCAATTCGGTGGCATCCATGTCCAGTACCGGAGCGAGGAGTCTAGCTACCGCCGCAGCTCCGGTAGCACCTACCGGCTTGCCATCGATCTGATGGCAGTTGTCTCCGGTCTGTTTGGTGCAGGTTGTGGGAGTGAAGGCCTGTGCTTCCTCGGGGTTGCCGATGATGGTGTAGCGCTCCACGCTTTGCGCGAGAATCGAGCCGTTCGTGTCCATGATTTTGCCGCGCCGTGCCTTCAAAGTCACGGTAATCGTGCGGCTTTGCGCCGCGGCCTGCGCCATGGTTTTGCCATTGATCAACTGGATGTTGGCCAATTGAATAAGGCAAGCCGTGCCCATCAACGCCAGAATGACGCCGATGGCCATGGTTTTCGTAAGCAGTTTCTTGTGGAAACGTGCGTAAGTGCGGTGAAAAGGATTCACTGAGCGTCGTCTCCGCTTGGCTGGTAGCCGTTCAGATCAATCGTTAGAGCGCCCTTTTGGGGCACCATGCCCATTTCCTCGGCCTTGCTCGGCAGCGAGGCTTCAAGTTCGTCAAGCTTGGCCTGGTCATCTTCCACGTCTTGGGTCAGGCGGGTAATGTTCGACTCAATCTGGTTCGCCTCGAAGGAATGCTGCACCATTTGGGTACGCAGCGTTAAGGATCCCAGAAGACATCCGCCGAGGAACACCACGGCGATAACCAGATGCAACAATGGAGTGCTTCTGGTGCGCGTCCATGTGATGAGCTGTTCGAATCCTCGCTTGACGCTGTTGCCTTCGGCCCGCGTTCCTTTGACGACGTGCAATTCAGGGCGAGTGGTGCCAGCGGTTTCGGTTTGGTCCCGGCGTCCTGCGGGAGCCGCGTTTGATGCGATCGTTCTTGGTGCGGCCACGTTCAGCCCCTCCTTCCTTGTCGTTTCATGCTTGCGTAATCATTGCCTTGGTCGAATCGTTTTCGCCAGCGTTCAGGAATTGGTCTGGTCAGTTCCACTGCGCGCAGTCGCACAGAGGCCGACCTTGGATTCATGGCGATTTCTTCCTCGGCCGCTTTGATGGCGCCTCGCGTCAGTTCTTTGAAGAACGGCATCATATCCGGGGGTATTACCGGCATATCTGCGGGCACGTCAGCTTTCAGCCTTGATTCATAAATGTTTTGACGGTCTTGTCTTCCAGCGAATGGTACGACTCCACCACCAAACGTCCTCCCACCGCAAGATGGTTGGCGATCTGCGGTAGCGTCCCCGCCAATTTGTCGAGCTCGCCGTTGACTTCAATACGTAATGCCTGGAACACACGTTTCGCGGGATTTCCCGCAGGACGGTGCGCTTGCGGCACAACCTCATCCACCAATCGGTTGAGCTGCCCCGATGTGGTCAATGGTTCGATCTCACGCCTACGCACGATTTCGCGGGCTATCTGCTTGGAGAAGCGTTCCTCACCATATGTACGGAAAATGCGTACCAGATCAGCGAACGAATATTCAGCAAGTATCTGTTCGGCGGTCAATGGCTGGGTCACGTCCATACGCATGTCCAAAGGCGCATCGTGAGAATAGGAGAATCCCCGCTCCGTCTCGTCAATCTGCAAACTCGATAATCCCAAATCCATGAACACGGCGTTTACCTGGTCGATCCCCTGATCATCAAGCACTTGCGCGAAATCGTCGAATGCGGCGTGCACGGGTATGAAGCGGTCGGCAAGACCTTCCATCCGCATTCGCTGCGTGGCGAGCGAAAGCGCCTCCGTGTCTCGATCGATGCCGATCAGACGCGCTTGCGGACTCGCTTTGAGAAAAGCCGTGGAATGCCCCGCCAAACCAAGCGTGCAATCCACCGCAATCGACCCTGGCCTCGCCAACGCCGGGACCACCAGATCCACGCAGTCGCGCAGCAACACTGGCTGATGTATGGTCGTTACATCTGTCATCAGAATTCCACCGCCGGTAATACGTCATCGGCAATATCGGAATATCCCTGCTCCTGTTCGGCGAGATATTCCTCCCATGCCTGCTTGTTCCAAATCTCCGCTCGGGTCCCCACGCCAATCACCACGATGTCGCTTCCCAAATTCGCGTAATCGCGCAACATCTGCGGCACGAGCACACGTCCTTGCCTGTCTGGCTCCTGATTAACCGCGCCGGAAAGGAACACACGCAAATAATCACGTGCAGCCTTGTTTCCCATGGATGTGCGCTGGATCTGCAATGCGATCCGGCGAAATTCCGATTGGGGCAACAGATAGACACATCGCTCCTGACCACGGGCCATCACCATGCCCGGTCCCAGCTGGCTGCGAAATTTTGCAGGCAATGCCATACGTCCTTTGGCGTCGATTTTTGGAGTGTATGTTCCCAACAGCAGCGGAGGCAGTCCAGCCATCACACCGCTCGCTTGCGTCGAACCATCGTCGGAGAAGGGCTCGGTTTCAACGCTTTGAACCATCGCCACACCTCCTTACATGATGCGCGGGAACACCTAGACCCAAAACTCTTTCCCCACTTTACCCCACGCATCACCATAAATCCCCACATAAATGGAAAAAATCAGCAAATGCTGAGGTTGATTTTCCCCACATTGAACGAATGGCATCAAATCAACTACCGTAAATTCATCCTTGCTTCGCTATGTCGCACTCGCCCTCGTCGGTTTTCGTAGAAGCCTCGGGGTACATTGGAGTGCCTAAGTTTTGTGAGGAAGGGATTGCAGATGTCGAGTTATTCCGCCCAGTTGCGTGAAGAACAACAGGCCGTCAGCCGCGCGTACGGCCGCTTGGATGATCTGCGGGCCCAAGCTCGTGCCCGTCTCGACACCGTGCGTGCTGCCGGCTCGCACGGATCGCCCACGCAACGCACCGAACGCGATTCCTTCGCCACCATGTACGAGGATCGCCTCACCCAGCTGCGTGCCGTCGAAGATCGCCTGGTGTTCGGCAGACTCGACGATGTCCACGGTGCGCACAGATACATCGGGCGTATCGGACTGTCCAACGAAAACCACGAGCCGATCCTCACCGATTGGCGAGCCGACGCGGCACGTCCGTTCTACGAAGCGACGCCTTCCAATCATGGCGATATCGTAATGCGCCGCCATATCACACTCAGCTTCCGTGAAGTGGTCGGCGTTGAAGACGAGGTGCTCGATGTGCACTCCGACCAGGTCGGGCAGGCGTCTTCGGACGGCACTCTGACCGGCGAAGGCGCGCTGCTCGCATCGTTGAACGCCAAGCGCACCGGCAAGATGACCGATATCGTGGCAACCATCCAAGCCGAGCAGGATCGCATTATTCGCGCCGACCTCAACCAGGCCGTGGTGGTGCAGGGTGGACCGGGTACCGGCAAAACCGCCGTGGCGCTGCACCGTGCGGCATATCTGCTCTACACGCATCGGCGAATGCTCGAACGCTCCGGTGTGCTCGTGGTCGGACCGAGCTCAACCTTCCTGCATTACATCGATCAGGTGCTCCCCTCCCTCGGCGAGACCGGAGTGGTCAGCCGAACCATCGCCGATCTGATCCCCGGCGTGATCGCGACGGCGCATGACAACCCGTTCGCCGCGAAATTGAAGGGCGAACGTCGTATGTCCAAAGCCATCGCCAATGCCGTTGCCGCACGAGAACGCGTCCCCGCATCATTGCCGTCGATCCGCATCAACGGATTCGCAGTGCCCATCGTGCGCGCGGATATCGAACAGGCCATCACCGATGCCAAGCGCACGCGACAGCAGCACAACAAAGCACGCGAAACTTTCGTGCATAGCATGTTGATCGCCATGCGCAACCGTTATGTGGACAAGCTTGATTACGAGCCGGAGCAGGCGGAGTTGACGGATGTGATGCAGCAGTTGCGCATGAATGACACCTTGCGCAAGACGTTGAATCTCGCATGGTTGCCGATGACCGGCGAATGGCTTATCGACCAACTGTTCTGCAAGCCGCAGCAGCTTCGTCGCTTCGCACCATGGCTTGAGGAACGCGATATCGAAGCATTGGTTCGCCCCAAAGGGTCGCCGTTTACCGTCAGCGATATTCCGCTGCTGGATGAAGCCATGGAACTGCTTGGCCCCGACCCCAAAGCGGTCGCCCGCCAAAAGGCGTTGGACGCCAAGCGCGCCGAGGAGGAGCAGTTCGCGCAAGATACGCTGGCTCAAGCTGGCATCGGCTCCGGCATCGTCACTTCGCAGATGTTGGTCGACAATATCAACGGGATGGACGCGGAACTCACCGTGCAGCGCGCCGCCGCAGACCGTGAATGGACATATGGGCATATCGTTGTCGATGAAGCTCAGGAACTCACCGCCATGGATTGGCGCATGCTCATCCGCCGTTGCCCGTCGCGTTCGTTCACCATTGTGGGCGATGTTGCGCAAACCTCCGCATTGGGCGGCACCCGTTCGTGGCGGCGTATGATGGATCCGTTGTTCGGACCCCACAATTGGCAACTCAACGAATTGACGATTAATTACCGCAATCCGAAGGAAGTGTCGCAGCTCGCCTGTGATTTCGCGGCAACGGAGGGATTGTACATCTCCACCGTCAATGCGGTGCGTGGCGTGCCGGATTCGGTCAAGCGCCTCACTCTGGCCGACGACAGTCTGATTGCCGATGCCGTGGCACAGCAGACCGTCGATCTGGTCCGCGCATTCGTCTCCTCCGATGGCACCGGACGCGTGGCCATCATCGCACCTGACGATATGGTCAAGCCGTTGCGCAGGCGGGTGTACGAACAGCTTCGCGAAACATTGACGGCGAAGGAGTTCGACCGTCTCGATGCGCAGAGCTCTTGGGATGAACAGGTCACCGTTTGTTCCACGCAAATGGTGAAAGGCTTGGAATACGACGCAGTGATGGTGGTGCAGCCGGGAAGCATCGAGGAGAATGCCCCCTCACGCATTGTGGCCGCAGCCGATTTATACGTCGCCATGACCAGACCGACACAACGTCTGCTTATAGTCCGGACAAATGCAGACGAAAAACTGCTCAAGCTATAAGGTAGGAACCATGCCTAAAGCATTGTTACTTGAAAATATTCATCCTGACGCGGCACAGTCACTGCGTGACCACGGCTTCGAAGTCGAGTGCCTCAGGGGCGCCCTCAACGAAGATGAACTCATCGACGCCTTGGAAGACGTTGATCTGCTGGGCATTCGCTCCAAAACCAGCGTGACCAGCAAAGTCATCGACGCACGTCCGACGCTCACGGCCGTCGGCTGCTTCTGCATCGGCACCAATCAGGTCGATCTCGACTATGCGGGCAAGCACGGCGTCGCCGTGTTCAATGCCCCATATTCCAACACTCGCTCCGTGGTGGAACTGGTTATCGGCGACATCATTTGCCTGATGCGCCGCATTCCTGCGCATACCCATCATATGAAGCACGGTATGTGGGACAAGTCTGCTTCCGGCTCTCATGAAGTGCGAGGCAAGACGCTCGGCATCATCGGCTACGGCAATATCGGATCTCAGCTTTCCGTCATCGCCGAGGCACTTGGCATGCGCGTGGTGTTCTACGACATTGAAGAGAAGCTTGCCATGGGCAATGCCCATCGTTGCTCCACGCTGAACGAACTGCTCGAACAGTCCGATGTGGTCACACTGCATGTCGATGGCCGCAAGTCCAATACCGGTTTCTTCGGTGAGGACCAGTTCGCGCATATGAAGCAGGATTCGATCTTCATCAATCTTTCCCGCGGTTTTGTGGCTGATTTGGACGCTCTGAAGAAGCATTTGGACTCCGGCCACATTTCGGGCGCCGCAGTGGATGTGTTCCCTGTCGAGCCGAAGAAGAGCGGCGACGAGTTTTTGACGAGCCTTGCGGATGAAGACAATATGATTCTGACCCCGCATATTGGCGGGTCTACGCTTGAAGCCCAGAAGTCCATCGGACAGTTCGTCTCACAGCGTCTTGAGGATTATTGGTTCAGGGGATCCACCATGTTGTCCGTGAATCTTCCGCAGATCACACTGTCTGATATTCGTTCGAACTTCCGCATCGCGCATCTTCACGCGAATTTGCCTGGCGTACTTGCCAAGGTGAACCGTGTGCTCGGAGAAGAGAATATCAACATCGCGGCACAGGCACTGGGCACCGAAGGCGAAATCGGCTATGTGGTCACCGATGTGGCCCAGCGCCCCAGCCAGAAGGCTTTGGACGAACTCGCAGCCATCGAAGGCACGATCCGTATGCGTGTGATCAGCTGACGATCCCAATCCGGCAAACGCCACTACGATACGAATGCATTGTGGGGGTTCCAATCACTTATTGGCTGGACCCCCCCACAATGCATGAACCCTAATGCCGTTTGCCGTAATCGCCCAGTTTTGCGCTACCAAGTCCATTTCAGCCAAAACAAACGCATTATCATATGCGTTCGCAACCGTTCGAACCTACTTCAGCGCATCGGCCTTCAGCTCGTCGATCGCGTTCTGGAAATCCTCAAGATTCTCAAAATTCTGGTATACACTGGCGAATCGCATATACGCGACCTCATCAAGATCACGCAACGGTTTCAAAATGGCCCTGCCGACCTCGTCGGATTTGACTTGAGCCAGTCCTCGGGCACGAAGATCCTCTTCGACCTGCTGGCCAAGAGCCTTCAAATCGTCTTCCTTGATCGGACGGCCCTGGCATGCCTTGCGAACACCAGAAATCACCTTGTTCCTATCGAACTGCTCAACGTTGCCGGAACGCTTCACCACCAACAACATAGTGGTCTCTAGCGTGGTGAAACGCTTGGAGCATTTCGGGCATTCACGCCTACGGCGGATGGAATGGCCGTCATCGCTGATGCGGGTGTCGACCACCTTGGTATCTGGATTCTGACAAAAAGGGCAATGCATGGTGTCAAGAATAGCCTGAACCATTGAACTAGGCCAATCTTGCGCGGGTTCATACCTCGTCGGGAACGATAAGTCTTTGACCGGCCCGAAGCGATACTGAATCCAGATTATTCAGTCGTACCAGCTCGTCCACAGTATCCGCAACATTGCCACCATCAGGCGTAATACGCGCAGCGTACCCCCACAACGTATCGCCCGGCTGGACGGTATATACCACCACCGGCGTCGCTCCGGGATCTGACTGCGCGCGTGCAGGCATCATCAATCCAGCCAAACACCATGCGAGCACCATCAGCATCATGATTACGGCCAGTCGATCCGCCCAGACTTTGAAATCAACGCCATGAGCCTTCGGCACACGATCCATCACGCCACTCCTTCTCGAACAGATGTTCTATCGAACGCATGTTCTAAGTATGGCACAAATGTTCGATAATTGCAGACACACCTCGAACAGATGTTTGATTTTCTCGGCGTTTCGCGTTATGCTTGCCTAAGACCTGAAAGGAGCCCACCGTGAGCACCGTCCCATTCACGCCCAAAAAGGATGCCGAGCGTCCGGATGAAAGCACGCTGACCGACCGTCAGCGCAAGGTGCTTGGCGCCATTAAAAAACATCTCGTCGAGCAGGGGTTCGCTCCCTCATTCCGCGAAATCGGCGAAGCCGCAGGGCTTAAAAGTCCGTCATCCGTCAAACACCAGTTGCAAGTGCTTGACGACAAGGGCTTCATTCGCATGAACGCGAACAAGGGCAGAGCCATCGAAGTCGTGAGTTTCGACGATGACGAGGTTTCGCCCGGCAAAGTAGCGCAGGTCATCCCATTCCCGAGCCAATCTGATTCCAGCGGATCCATCATGGCTTCCCGCGATGTCCCCTTGGTGGGACGCATCGCGGCAGGCGTGCCCATCACCGCCGAGCAGCATGTGGACGATGTGATGCGTCTGCCGGAACGTCTCACTGGCACCGGCAATCTGTTTATGCTTGAAGTACATGGCGACTCCATGATTGACGCGGCTATCTGCGATGGTGATTTTGTGGTGGTACGCGAGCAGAACACCGCGGAAAATGGAGATATTGTGGCGGCGCTGCTCGACGATGAAGCCACGGTGAAAACGTTCCGCAAGGATCATGGCCATGTCTGGCTCATTCCGCACAATCCCGCCTACTCCCCTATCGATGGCACGCATGCTGAGATCATGGGCAAGGTGGTCACCGTGCTCCGCAAAATCTGACGTTAGACTATTCAACGCCATTGAAATCGCGCCACAAAGATGAAGCCATAAACAAAGACTCCATCTTTGTGGGCGCGATTCTTTTCCGGTAAACGCACCGGTCATTTAAGAATGTTTAGGAATGCATTTCGGATTTGCTGGTCGAACTGTATCCTTCCGGTTCGAGTTGGAAGGTGGTATGAGGTACGGATACGGGGGAAATGTTCGCGCAGGCAATCTTGTAGTTGTGCGAGTATTTCCGCCGCTTCTTTCATGGTGAGTCCTTGTTCGACCACAACATGCGCCATGAAGATCGGCATGCCTGTGGATACGATGCTCGCGTGGATGTCGTGTACCGCCACAACATGCGGCACTTGTTCCAAGTGGGAACGCACTTCATCGAGATCAAGACCGTTGGGGGTTTCTTCGAGAAGCACGCGAACCGCGTTGCGCAACAGTTTGATGGCTCGCGGGATCATCATGAGTGCGATGATGCCACCTGCCACAGCGTCGAATCCGGCCCAGCCGGTGCAGATGAGCACGCTTGCCGATACGATTACGGCAACGGACCCTAAAGCGTCATTCATGACTTCAAGGAATGCCGCTTTCATGTTCATGTTGTCTTCGCTTTGCGATGCGAGGATAAAGATTGATCCGATATTGGCCGCGAGGCCGAGTATGCCCATGAAGAGCAGCAATCGCACGTCGTTTACTTCGTCGGCAGATCCGCCGAAAAGTCTCATGCCGGCTTCCACAAGCGCATAGATACCTACGATGAGGAGGATGAGGGCTCCGACTGCCGCTGTTAGCACTTCGAGCCTTGCCCAGCCCCAGGTGCGTTTGTTGCTGGGCTTGCGTTGCATCAGTATTGCGGTGACGGTTGATGCGATGAGTACGGACATGTCGGTGAGCATGTGTCCGGCATCAACGAGCAGCGCCAACGATTCTGTGATGACCGCGCTGATGACTTCCGCTATGAATACCGTCGAGGTGAGACCGAGCGACATCATGAGCCGTTTTTGATGTTCCGCTCCTGTGTTCGCTATCGATCCGTGCGCGTGGTCATGTGCCATATGCTTAATCTTTCAGCCCGATTAAGAAACTTATTGAAATTGTTTCTCAATACCATTTTCATTGCTCTCAAAACGCAAGAAACCCCAGCCATAGGCCGGGGTTTCCTTTATTTCTTTTTGCAGTCTAACGACTGATCAATCGCCTGTCAATACCCAAGCAACCAAAAAGCGGTAACGCAGCTGGCACTCCGTTGCCGCCAGAAAACAATAAAAAACGCGGTAACGCATGTGACAGCAAGGCGCACGGAATGAAGGCGTACAGAGGTACGTCGAATTCCGTGTAACGCAGCTAGCACTCCGTTACCGCGTTTTTTATCAGAAGCCGAACTGGGCAGCGGTTTCCTTCAGCGTCTCTGCGGAACGCGTAAGGGCTGCAAGCTCGCGGTCGGACACCGGGGTGTTGATGGCGGTGTTGACGCCGGAACGGTTGAGGAGGGTCGGCACGGACATGCAGACGTCGGAGATGCCGTGGAAGTCGTGGAGCATGGAGCTCACCGGCAGGATGCGGTTGGAGTCGCGCATGACGGCTTCGATGATGTCAACGCCGGACATGCCGATGGCGTAGTTGGTTGCGCCCTTGCCGTTGATGATCTTGTAGGCGGCGTTCTTGACGTCCTGGTGAATCTGCTCACGAACTTCGGCGTCGAGCGGAGCGTGACCCGGCAGCGGGGTCCAGTCGCACATCGGGACGCCACCGATGGTGGCGGAGGCCCACAGCGGCACTTCGGAGTCGCCGTGTTCGCCAGCAATGTAGGCGTGCACGTTCTTGACGTTGACGCCGGTCTGCTGGGCGATCAGGAAGCGCAGACGTGCGGAGTCAAGGTTGGTACCGGAGCCGAAGACCTGGTTTGCCGGCAGGCCGGAGATCTTCTGGGCAACATGGGTTGCGATATCAACCGGGTTGGTGATGAGCATGTAGATGGCGTTCGGAGCGACCTTCACGAGGCCAGGAATGATGGCCTTGAGAATGTTGATGGTGGCACCGACCAGTTCGAGACGGGACTGACCCGGCTTCTGACGCGGACCTGCGGTGATGACGATCATGTCGGCGTCGCGGCAGATTTCCGGATCATCGGAGCCTGCGATGGACACGGTCGGGAAGAAGCTGGAGCCGTGCTGCATGTCGAGTACTTCGGCTTCGACGCGTTCCTTGGCAATGTCTTCGAGCACGATCTCACGTGCGACGCCACGCTGAGCGGCAGCGAAAGCGAGAGTGGAGCCGACTGCACCGGCACCGATGATAGCGAGCTTTGTGGGCTTGATTGGTGAATCCACCATGTGCTTACCTCTCTTATAAGAAAGAATGTCCCGCTGGTAGCAGGTTTTCTCTTAGAATTTCATCTTTACTTTATCCACACAGCATGACGTTTCAAGGCGTTATAACACGACTTGCAAATAATGAAAAGTGATATGCATCACAAAAGATGTGAGCGCTCACAAACGCTGTGTCCGTTGCGTTGCACTGTTTTGCAAGGTTTTCAGCCGATTGACTGTTCCACGATTTGCGCAGCCAAATGATCGTCCACTTCCGCTTCGAGCATCATACCGTCGTCACGGTATTCGACGTTGATCACTTTGCCGTATTCACGTACGCGCGACACCAGCGAACCGGCAGTGTATGGCAGCAACGCCTCGACATGCACGTTCGGCGTCGGCAGCATGGATTCCACCTGCATACGCAGCTCGTCGACGCCTTCGCCGGAAAACGCCGATACGATGTACGCTTCCGGCATCAACGCCTCGATACGCTCGCGTGTGGCCTCATCCATACGGTCGGCCTTGTTGAACACGATAATCGTGGGAATGGTTTCGACGCCGTCGATGTCGGAAAGCACATCGTCGACCGCGTCGATTTGCGAGAACGGGTCCGGATGCGATCCGTCCACCACATGCACGATCAGATCGGCTTCGGAAACCTCCTCCAGCGTGGATTTGAACGCTTCAATCAGCTGCGTAGGCAGTCGACGCACGAACCCGACGGTATCGACGTACGCATATTGACGTCCATCTTTGGCACGCGCCCTGCGCACTGCGGTGTCCAATGTGGCGAATAGCGCGTTCTCCACCAATTCCGCTGATCCGGTCAACCGATTCGTCAACGACGATTTGCCCGCGTTCGTATATCCAACCACAGCAACGGTCGGCAATCCGAAACGACGGCGAGCGCCACGTTTGACGTCACGCGCGGGAGCCATCTGTTCGATCTGTTTGCGGAGTTTGGCGATGCGGCTTCGGATCACACGGCGGTCCATTTCGATTTTCGTTTCGCCAGGTCCTCGCGAGCCGATGCCCGCGTCTCCTGCGGCGCGGCCACCTGCCTGTCGCGACAGTGATCCGCCCCAGCCTCGCAGTCGTGGCAGCATGTACTGGAGTTGTGCCAGTTCCACTTGGGCTTTGCCTTCGCGTGAGGTCGCATGTTGGGCGAAAATGTCGAGGATCACGGCAGTGCGATCCACGACCTTCACTTTGGTGGCGTCTTCCAAGGCGCGGCGTTGGCTTGGCGGCAGGTCGTCGTCCACAACGATGGTGTCGGCTTCCTCTTGCGCCACGATTCCGGCGAGTTCGCGGGCTTTACCGGAGCCAACGTATGTAGCTGCGTCCGGCTTGATACGATGCTGCAGCAGGCCGTCGCATACCACGGCGCCGGCGGTTTCGGCAAGCGCGGCAAGTTCTCTCAATGATTCTTCGGCCTGTGCCTGTGTGGTTTCACGGCTGGACCACACGCCGACGAGCACAACGCGTTCGAGGCGGACTTTTCGGTATTCGACTTCGGTGACGTCTTGCATTTCGCCGAGTCCGGACACATGCTTCAACGCATTGCGGGATTCGCGTTCCTGCCATTGTTCGTCATGGGATTCGTTGAAATGGTTCTCGCCGTTGGTATCAAGCAGCACCTCGGACTGGTCGGCGAGCACGCCTGACACGTCGTTGGCGCTCATGCTATGCTCGATGTCGTTTTCTTGGCTCAATGGCACCTCTCACGGTTAAACTATGGTGTCTTTATTATCATCATTCTCTAGAGACATGGGTATCGGGCATTCGCCACGTGGATGAGCGCGGCTTGCGTGATGCCGGAGGCGAGCGTTTGCAAGGAGTGGGTATGGCACAGGCCGAACAGTATTTCGCGGCTGATCCGCAGTCGAAGGATGTACGTAAGAGGCTGCATGTTGTGTTGCGAGGCAATGAGGCCGATGTTGAGGTTTCCAATGGCGTGTTTTCCGGCAATCGCGTGGATTTGGGAACGTCCGTGCTGCTTCGTCAGGCTCCGGAGCCTCCTGAGGAGGGTACGTTCCTTGATCTGGGTTGCGGTTGGGGCCCGATTGCGTTGACACTTGGTTTTGCTTCGCCGAAGGCTGATATTTGGGCGTTGGACGTGAATGAACGCGCGTTGGATCTGACGCGTCGCAATGCCGAGCTCAATGGTGTGAGGAACGTTCATGCGGTCACCGCCGATGAGATCCCTTCGGATATGACGTTTGATCTGATTTGGTCGAATCCGCCGATTCGTGTTGGCAAGGATGTGCTTCATGAGTTGTTGATGACGTGGCTGCCGCGTTTGAATGCGGGTGGTACCGCCTATTTGGTGGTGCAGAAGAATTTGGGGTCGGATTCGTTGATTCCGTGGCTTGCCACGCAGCTTGGCGATGGTTATGAGGTAAGTAAGTACGCGAGTTCGAAGGGCTTCCGCGTTATCGAGGTTATGAAGGCATGAAATTCGAATATCCTTCCCAACTGCCGGTTTCCGCTGCACGTAGCGATATTGCCGAGGCGGTGAAGTCGAGCCAAGTCGTGATTGTGTCTGGTCAGACGGGTTCCGGTAAGACCACGCAGCTGCCGAAGATTCTGTTGGAATTGGGCCGTGGATCGCATGGCAGGCAGATTGTGCACACGCAGCCGCGTAGGCTGGCCGCTCGTACCGTGGCCGAACGTATCGCCGCGGAGATGGGCGTGCGTTTGGGCGACGAGGTCGGCTATCAGGTGCGTTTCACCGATGAGAGCTCACCGAAGACCCGTCTCCGCGTGGTGACCGACGGTATTCTGTTGGCGCAGATTCAACGCGATCCGAAACTGATGCAATACGATACGATCGTTATCGACGAGGCGCACGAACGTAGTCTCAATATTGACTTTCTGCTCGGTTATTTGACTGCGCTATTGCCGAAACGACGTGACCTGAAATTGGTAATCACGTCGGCGACGATTGATTCGGTGAAGTTCCAGGAGCATTTCGAGCACGCTTTGCATACGAAAGTGCCGGTTATCGAGGTTTCGGGACGAACCTACCCCGTGCAGGTCGTGTATGAGCCGCTGGGCACCGCTCCGGCGTTGATGCGTTCCGTACCCGGTTTTGAAACGGGCGCGATGCCGGGCGATGCCGACTATGAAAACGTTGTCGGCCGCTCCCGACGCGAAGGATTCCCATGAGCCGAACGTTGACATGCCGACGGCGGTGGCGCGCGCCTGTGCCGAGTTGGTGATTCATTCGAGTCATGACCGTGGCCCGCGCGATATTCTCGTGTTCGCTTCGGGCGAGCGCGACATTCATGATTTTGAGAATGCGCTGCGCCATCATTATGGTCCGCGTGCCATTGATATGCGTCGTCCTGATGCGATTGAGATCGTGCCGTTGTTCGCGCGGTTGTCCTCCAAGGAGCAGCATCGCGTGTTTGAGCCGCATGACCATCAGCGTATTGTGATCGCTACGAATGTGGCCGAAACGTCGTTGACGGTGCCGGGCATTCGTTATGTGGTCGACCCTGGCACCGCTCGTATTTCACGTTATTCGAAGAGCGCGAAAGTGCAACGGCTTCCGATTGAACCGATCAGTCAGGCGAGCGCGAACCAACGTTCGGGTCGTTGCGGCCGTATTGCCGATGGTATTGCGATTCGCTTGTATTCTCGCGAGGATTTCGAGACGCGCCCGGAATTCACGGAGCCTGAGATTCTGCGCACGTCGTTGGGTGCGGTCGTATTGCATATGCTGTCGGTGGGTGTGGCTCGTACCGCGCAGGATGTTACGGATTTCGGCTTTATCGATCCGCCTGATATGAAGGCGGTGTCTGATGGTTTCAATGAGTTGACCGAGTTGAAGGCCGTGGCGCGCAAGCATGGCGAGGTTGTGCTGACGCATACAGGTCGCATGCTTGCACGCATTCCGATCGACGTGCGTTTGGGTCGTATGATCATCGAGGCTGCGAAGTCGACCACGCCGAACACGTTGGCCGCAGTGCTGGTGGTGGTCGCGTTCCTAAGTTTGCAGGATCCCCGCGAACGTCCGGATGAGAATCGTGAGGAGGCCGACCGCATTCATAACCGGTATGCCGATCCGTCCAGTGATTTTCTGACCGCGTTGAACTTGTGGGATCGCGTGTTCCAAGCTGATGGCGAGCCGAGCAATTCCGCGCTTCGTAGGATTTGCAAGACTGAGTATTTGAGTTGGCTGCGCATCCGTCAGTGGAAGGATCTGGTCACGCAGTTGCGTGAGATGTGCAAGGAATTCAAGTTCAAGGTTGGCGATCCGATTCCGGCTTCGCGTCCGCCGCTTGAGATTCGTCAGCTTCCGTCGAATCAGCAGGCTGCGCATTCGTTGTGTTGTTCGTGGGATGCGCAGGGTATTCATACGTCGATGCTTTCGGGCTTGTTGTCGATGATGGGCATGCAGATCGTGCGTGAACCGAAGGCATCTGATTTCGCTGGCTTGAAGGGCGCTGCCCGTGCGCGTGCCATGAAGCGTGCGCAGAAGATGGCGAAGAATGATTATCAGGGTGCGCGTGGCACGCATTTCGCATTGTTCCCGGCTTCCGCGGTTGCCAAGTCGACACCGCAATGGGTGATGAGCACGGAGTTGGTGGAAACGAGCCGCTTGTGGGCGCGATATTCCGCCCAGATCGATCCTGCTTGGGCTGAACCGTTGGCGGGTTCGTTGACGCGAACCACGTATGCGGATCCGCATTGGTCTGGTTCGCGTGGCTCCGCGGTGGCGAGCGCGAAGGTACTGTTGTATGGTTTGCCGATAGTGCAGGATCGTACGGTGCAGTGGGGTCGTATCAATCCGCTGGAGGCCCGTGATTTTCTGATTCGTCAGGGTTTGGTCGAGGGCGATATTCAGCAGCGGTTCTCGTATGACGATTTCATTGCGAAGAATCGCGATGTGTTGGAGGACGCCGCCGACGATGCGAGTCGCACACGTCAGATGGCGCAGGCGGTCAGTGATGAGGATCTGTTCGATTTTTATAATTCGGTGATTCCCAATACTGTCACGTCGGTTGCGGATCTTGCGAAATGGTGGAAGTCAAAGCATGATGAGCAGCCGGATTTGTTGGATTTTGATCCGGAGAAGGTGGAACGTCTTGCTGATGCCGAGTCAGTGTCGTTGGCTGATTATCCGGATCATTGGCATACGTTGGGTACGGACGGCTCCCCTATCGATTTGCGGTTGAGTTATGTGTATGATCCGCATGATCCAAACGATGGCGTGACCGTGCATGTGCCGTTGAAGGTGTTGTCTCGTTTGACACCGGAACAATTCACGTGGAATGTTCCCGGATTGCTGGATGAGTTGATTGTCGGCATGATCAAATCGTTGCCGAAGACGTTGCGCGTGCAGTTTGTTCCCGCCCCTGATACGGCTCATAAGATTCGTGCGTGGATTGATGAGAGGTATCCGGATCTGCCTGGTTCCGGTAACCAGCAGAAGCCGAATCTTGCTCCTACCAATGCGGAGGGTGTGGCCGCGTGGCCGGATTTGCCTCATACGTTCACGCAGGCGGCAATCAGCATCGTTGGCGCGCAGATTCACCCTGAAGTGTTGACTGGTGAATTGTGGAGCAAGCTCACGCCGTATTTGCGCGTGACGTTCTCTGTGGAGCAGCAGTTGCCTCCGAGTCGCAAGAGTCAGCATGGCAGGCGTCATGCGCGGGGCCCTGTCAAGGTGCTTGGCTCGGGCAAATCGTTGGTGGAGTTGCAGCGCAAGTTTGCGGAGCAAGCCGAGGCTTCCGCACGGCAGATGGTGAAGAAGCAGGCGGAAAACGCTGGAAATCAGGGCAAGCTTGTGGAGCAGGCCAATCTGCTGCATAAGGCTGGTGCCACTACCGAAGCTCGTTCCACCATGCTGTGGCGCGGTGCACTTGATGTTTTGCGTATGCCGAGCGAGCGTATTTCGTCGCGTTGGTTGGGTGCGGAGGCGTTGATGTTGGCGTCCGCACCATATCAGTCCACGAAGGATCTTACTGAGGATCTGCAGTTGGCTGCGGTGAAGCGTTTGCTGCCGAATGTTGACGAATTGCCGGATGATGAGGCGTTGGCGAATGCGGTGCTTGATGTGCGTGAAGTGTTCGAAGATACCGTGTATGCGGTTGCGCATGATGTGATCGCTATTTTGAAGCGGTATGCGGAGGTTGATAAAGCCGTGTCAGGCAAGGCCGATCTGCCGATGTTGAGCGTTTTGCAGTCGATTCGTGAGCATATCGCCACGCTGGTGTATCCGGGATTCATCGGCAAGACTCCCCCGGATGCGTTAGCGTCGATTGAACGGTATCTGCATGCTGACGTGCTTCGTTTAGGTAAGGCGAAGAACGACAAGAATCGTGATGTGCGTTGGGCTTGGGAGGCTGATGAGGCCAAGCAGTTGGCCGACAAGGCCATGGCGAAGGCCGAACGTGAGCCTGCAGGTCCGCGTCATGAGGCGTTGATGAAGCAGGCGGTCACCGCACGTTGGATGCTTGAGGAATTCTACGTATCACTGTGGGCGCAGGAACTCGGCACGCCGAAGCCGATCAGCCTGCAGCGCATCAAGAAAGCGTTGAGCTAACGCATCATCATCTTTCGCATTCCATTGCCGTCGATACTGGCGGTTTCCAGTATCGACGGCAATGGGACCTAATGAAATCATCCTCAGCCGAACCATGGTTAGCACACTCTAGCGTTGCTTGAAGAAACGGAACAACTGCGTTTCACGTATCGTCATACCGACGAGCACGCTTGATACCATCACTCCAGCGAATATCGCACATGGCGCGCGCATCGCACCCAACCATACGGTCATTGAATCGGCGATGCTCATGCGAACGCAATACGCGCCCAACAGCGCGGCCGAAGAGGCACACGCCAAACCGCTCCAAATCAACGTTTCCACAGCGATTTCCAGCAATTGCGCACCTTTGGACTGCCCTGAATGCAATGCGCCAGCATATTCCAATCTACGACGACGCACGCCGAACGCGCCGAGCACCAGCCCCACAACCAATCCCAGCCACGGCATCCAACGAGTCATACGCTGCCCGTACGAAGCCTGCGCATCGTAATGCGAATCGAAACTCTTATTCACCTGCGTCACGCCAGCATTGGATGACGAACCCGACGCAACCAGCGTGGAAAACAACACATCCTCCGTCTGCCCGCTTTGCGGCCACTGTCTGACCCAACATTCGTCGAACGTGCCATTCGACGCGGATACAGGCACAAGGAGAGCGTAGGCGAATCGCGTGTCACGACCATCGTTCGGCCAATCAAACACGCCTGCGACGCTCATCGTTCCCTGTTCGGTCTGCATTACACTGCCTTTGGTGAGACCAAAATCCTTGGCCACGTCGGTAGATACCCACACGCCGGACACATCGGTTTTCGTGTTCCTGGCGATCATCCTGATCATGCCTGGCGTCACTTCATACGACGATATATCCTTGCCGGGCGTGGCAAGCGGCACAATCTGTTGACCGGCACGCATCGCACCGGCCAAGGTGCCCATCACACCGCCGCCAGCGTCGGCGAGCCTGTCACATGCGGCTCCGTCCACCGTTCCCCCAACGATGGCGCCAACGTCGGCATAGGCGTTGATGCGTTGTAGCACCTCGGTTTCGAGCCCCACCACATTGGCGGCCTCATATCCGCCGAGCAATGTAGACGCGAACAATACCGCTGCAAACATAAGCAGCGCATGACTCACTCCCGCGCCAATATTGCGCAACGCTTCGGAAAGCACCGATCGTAATCGCATAATCGCCTACTCGCAGGTGAGATTGTTAAGTCCGCTGCCGATTTCCACATTGGAGATCGAAGCGATGTCTTCGCTGTCGGCTTGCACGAGGCTCACGCCAAGTTCGCCTCCCACGATCGACACTTTCACGGGAGTGTTGCCATGATTGTTGGATTTGGGCACGATGCAGCCGGTTGAACCGTTGATGCCGAATACCGCACCGGCTGGAACGCGCAGCACTCGCATCCGTTCGCTCAAGGCCAGAGTGGCGTCCAATCCCGCTTTTCTGGATTCCACGTCCACGGATTGATAGCTGTCGTTCGCTTCGACTTGTTGTAGGAACCCGGCATCCGTGATTTCAGTAGTATTGGCTGGCAATGTTCCCGTAATGCCGAATATCGTCAACGTGCGGTCCTGCGCGGATGCGGTGCCGTTTTTGATGGTGAGTTTCGTCAATGATCCGGGGATTTTGCCGATTGCGGTTCCGCCCGTCACCATGGATCCGGCGGTTGCGCTCCACTCGTCAACGGCGACTTCGTGTTCGGGAATCCACAATGTGTCGGCCAATGACAACGATCCATCCGACGTATTGCCGTTGTCGGCCATCAACTGCTTCCACCCGTCCGATGTGGCCCGCCAATAGGTATCCGATCCGGGAACGCTGTTGTAGCCAAGTAAGCTGAGTTCATTATTCAGGGCGAGCACATCGCCGCCGATGTCTCCGGTCTTCAAATCGCGATACAAGGGGGTTGCGGTGTTCAGCGCCACTACCGTGCGATCGTTCACCTGGTAGGCACCTTTGCCTGAGGTCAGGCCGTTGCCGGACCAGTCCGCGGTGACCATGCCACTCGCATTGCCGGAAAGGTCACGGTCGTCGGAAATGGTGGGCACCACAGTAACCTGCTGCATGCCCGTATATTCTTGCACACTGGCGGGAGCCACGGTCTTCTCCACCGCCGAGCTCAGTAATGTCGGCGTGCGGTCAGGCAGCCACAATGCGCAGGATCCGACCGCAATACAAGCTGCCGTGACAGTCGCCAGCAAAGTCCAAGTCACAGCAGTGCACTTCGAACGCTTCCCTCCCGTCCTTTGCTTCATTCCGAATCGTCGCGTCATACTCACATATACCCCTTCAATCACGACCAACAAGCACCATCAGCGAATACATCACCATGATTCCCCCTGCGAATCCCTACGAGTAGCCGATCTTTCATATAGACCCCTTCTTTGAACATCAACTATTCGCCATGAAATCGTTCTCATTCTCGATCTCATATTTCCCAATAATGTCCCCAATAAAACAGCATTCGCGCAACATCACTTCGCATGTTCATTGACAGCGATTGCCAACGAACATGCGATTGAGCAGAACAACGAGACCTTGGAATCACTTACCTTCTCACCACAACTGTTCCGTATCGTCGGTCGCATATCCCACGTTGTAGCCGTTCGACACAAGGCAACTGCGCACTTGCAGGTTCTGCATGTCAAACGAAGTATTGCCATCCGTTCCGGAAAACTCCTTGTTGAACCGGCTTACGGTATAGTCCTTCGGCACGAGCGAGTCTCTATGCAAACAATCGACCACGGCCTGCGCTTGATCGGCATACAGATTCGGATTGCCTACGATAATACCGTACACATCTTGCACATCTGCAACATACTCATCGCCGCATTCCGTGGAATCATCGGAATATCGGGATTCCTGAATGGTCGTCCCCTGTTTGTGTCCAGCTTCGGCATAGAGTCCGCTCGGATATTTGATGAGTTTGATTTCCTTATATCCTTTGTCGATCATGCACTGCCGGTAATCGGACCAGGCTTTCTCATAATCCGACGTTGAAATCTCACCCGTACTCTTGGCTTTGTCCAATATCGTTTTCTGCGATTCAGCGATATTACCTTGCGATTCCCGCTGTTCAATCCATTCACTCAAAGACGCCGCCAATTTCTGTCCGCCCGCCGACCCATTTTCGGATGATGATTCCGATGTGGCAGAATCAGAAGATGCGCCTGTGGCATCCCCATTAATTGAGCATCCCGCCAAAAGCATTGACAATGCGACGGCAAGAACGCAAGTCTTGCAAAATGACATCCAAGAAGTCACCATCTTCACCCCCGTACTAATGTGTCACAACGAGTGTAGCACCGCATGATAATGTGCATAGCAGGCGGCATTTCCGAAAAACTTACTTGCATATACGCAAATGAGGTAGGGTGGATGTTGCGTGGCTGCAATTAGGGGACTACAAATGATTGGCAAGGGTGCGTCGGTAAGGTGATTGCCTCGTGAAAGGTTGGCTATGCGCGTTGCGGTTGAGGGGTTGGCTCATCGATTTGAGGGAACCGATCTGCTGTTCGAGAATTTGAGTTTCGTGGCCGAACCTGGTGTGACCATTGCGATATGCGGTCCGTCGGGATGCGGCAAGTCAACATTGCTGTCGATTCTTGCAGGATGGGAGCAGCCTTACGCTGGCACGGTGACGAGAGAAGGTGTGGATCGTGTTGGATGGGTGTTTCAGAATCCGTATGGTGTTGCGGAACGCACGGCGCTCGACCATGTGGTGTTTCCACTGCTCGCCAAGGGAATGAGCCGCCGCGAAGCGGAACCAAAGGCTTTGGAAGCGATGGAACTGTTCGATCTGGCGTATGCGGCGGACAGGCGTTTCTGCGATTTGTCTGGAGGCGAGGCGCAGCGTCTTATGCTCGCGCGTGCGGTATGTTCCAGGCCGAACATGCTGCTGGTTGATGAGCCGACCGCCCAGTTGGATACGCGTACATCACATTCCGTAAGCCATGTGCTCGGCAATCTGGCCGGTCAAGGCATGATCGTGCTGGTGGCAACCCATGATCCGGACACGCGGGACGCCTGCGATCGCGTAATCGATCTAGCCGACTACGCTCCGCAAGTCGGCGGATCTACTGCCCAGTCCGCCAACATCGCAGTCCACTAATCGCTTTCCGCAATCTCAACGAATTACAGATAAAACTTCTATAACTTTGCCGCTTTCAGAAACCGCTCGTTCAAACCCGACCAAATGCCATCAGGCTTGCTGTTTGGTGTAGAAATCGCGTTCTCGAGCTACGAACGGGCGCAGCAGTGTTGTGGTGCCAACCGCACACAGCAGGAAGATCGCGCCCACAGGGCCAAGCCACATCAGTCCCAAATGGGCGTTGACCAGTCCACCAACCGCGGAGCCGACCGCGATGCCGATGTTGAACGACATGGAATTGAGCGATGCGGCCAGATTCAGCGATCCCGGATGCGACTGAGAGGCAACATCCATATATAGCACCTGCGAGGCGGAATTCTGCAGATACATGAACATGCCAAGCACCACCAGCAGCAACGCACCATACACCGGCACCCAATGCGTTACGATCAGCGATGCCATGAGCACGGCGTGCGCGCAGTAGATCGGACGAATATGCGTCAGTGGTTCCACTCCCCTGCCACGGTCGGCAAGCTTGCCGCCATACAGGTTGCTCCACAGGCAGGCCGCGCCGAAAATCACCAGGCCGACGCTTAAATACTGTTCGGGAACATGCACTTCGTCTCGCATGATCGGCGTCAGATACGTGTAGAACACGTAAGTTGCCGCCGCGCCAAACACCACGGCAAGCACGCCCAACTGAATACGACGGTCGAAAAACAGGCGGAACTGCGGCAGAAAACCAATCTTCACAATACGGCTGTTGCGCGGCAGCACCATCACCATGAGCACAATAAGCACCACTGTGAGCACGTTCACCAAATGGAACGCCCAACGCCAGCCGAACGTGTTCGCAACCCACGTGCCAACCGGCACGCCCACCACGGATGCGATGGAGAAGCCGGAAAACACCCATGCGATGAACTTCGTGCGGTACTGTTCAGTTGTTACATCGGGCGCGTACGTCATGGCAATGGCCACCAGCGTGCCGGACACCAGCGCGATGAGAATTCGCGCCACCACGAGCACGCCATAATTCGACGCGAACGCGCACAGCACGTTGCCGATAAGAAACACCCCAACCAGCGTCAGATGCGTGGCAAAACGCGGAAAACGAGCCGACAGCGCCGATCCGAGCGGCGTGACCGGCGCATACACGAACGCGAACAGCGACACAAGATTGCCGACCGTCACCTCCGACACCTTCAAGCCAGCCGCGATATCCGGCAGAACGCCAACGACAATGAACTCGCTCATGCCCAGCATGAAACTCAGCGAGATCAGCACCATCACAGGCAGATTGAAAAACCGTTCCTTCGCCACATCACTCTTCGCCATACACTTCTCCTCCATAGCCCCTCGAACTCCCCACGCCTCGCCAAACTCGCATTGTCATTAAAGCTTCTCACGTCAATCGATTGACGAATCAATCGTCAAACAAACGATAAGCCAAACGCGATACAATGACGCGCGATGACACGCAAAACAACCACCACAGCAAAAAAAAAACAACCGCAAACCCAAGAAAAACAAGCAGCCAAGCCTCACCAAACTCCGTAACGCCTGGAAAAAAGCAAACACCCCAAAACGCATCCTCATAGTCGGCGAAACACTGATAGCCAGTATCGTCGCGCTCGCGTTGATCGTTGGATTGGTGCGATTCGTCGGTTGGCGTGTGCAAGTGGATGAAGCGGTCGCATCGCAGGAACAATTGCAGACGCAATACGATTTCAATCCGGGCAACATCATTTCAGATGGTCTGTTCTTCAACGGGAACGCGTTGAGCGAGCAGCAGGTGAACGCCATCATCGAAAACAGGGTGCCGCATGCAGCGGCGAGAAATGCTTGAAATCCATGACGTTTAGCACCGAATCGCAACCCGCCAACGAATACTGCGAAGCATATGAGGGAGAGCCGAACGAAAGCGCCGCGGCGATCATCTACAAGTCGGGAAAGGCGTGCGACATCAGTCAAAAAGTGCTGCTCACCGTGCTGCAAAAGGAGCAGCATCTGCTTACCGCCACCGATCCAAGCGACTTCCAATTCAAGTCGGCCATGGGATTGAGCTGCCCGGACGACGCGAACTGTGACCCGGAATATGCAGGTTTTTTCAAACAGGTGTATGGCGCGGCGAAACGCTACCAGTATTACGTGCAACATGAGGATCGCTATGGATACCATGCGGGCACGCTCAACTATATTCAATACAATCCGGACGCCAGCTGCGGTGGCAGCAACGTGTACATCGAAAACAAGGCGACAGCACTGCTGTACATTTACACGCCTTATCAGCCGAATGCAGCCGCATTGGATGCGGGAGTCGGCGAAGGCGACGCCTGTTCGACTTACGGCAATCGTAATTTCGCAATCATCTACAATTCGATGTTCGGCTCTCCTCGAGGCTGATTTTTCGATACAATTGCTCATGGAAGGGACTGACCAGAAGGAGCCTTTCATGGGCCTACTCAACAACAACGACTATATCGACCCATTCAAGGGTTCCGATTACATCGATCCCAGCAGCAACGCCGAACGCCTGTCTAATCAGGTGAACTGTGACCATGCACGGCGTGAATCCTATGTCCAGCGGCGATATGTGAAACCCGCGCAGAGCGATCAGGCATCGCGCGACAGGCAGGCCCCACAAAACACCCGATCCAAGCAAGACGGTAGATCTCAACAGGCGCAAGGCGATCAGTCCACACGAGGAGACACGCTCCAAACCATGTTGAACGACTGGTCCACGCAAACCATGCGGTATGCCCAGTCCATGCAGCAAAGCTTGCAACAGGCGTTGCGGCAAAATCAGCAAAACCCGCAGAACCCGCAAGGACGCCCATCGCAGCCCTATAATCCGCCGCGCATACAAACGGAACGAGCCACACGCGAGTTCCAATCCACTTCCGACAAGAAGCAACGCCGCCATAAAAACGGCTTCGTCACCGTTTTGGAGATCGTTATCATCATCGCTGTAATAGCGTCGATTGGCGGAATGCTTTCTGACAGCATGTCAAACATCATCTCCGATTTCGATGGATCCACAAGCCAGTTCGAGGAGCTGTCCACACAGGAAACCGTCAGCGAAGACGTTGGAAAGCTCTACTCCACCGGAGGAAAAGCATTGGAAGTGAACATCGAAGGCGTGCAGACAGGTCCGGAGGATTTGAACGGCGACGCCACGCTCACGGTTTTGCTCACCTGCACGAACATCGGCAAGAAAACGATGTATCCTCATGCCGTCGCAGATCTGATGGTCATGCAAAACGGCATCGAGCTTGCCCCTGCATTCACTTCCAACGAGGATTCCGACCGCACGGAGTTCTCCGGCGCCGAAATGAAACCGAAGAAAAGCTCGCAGACCACCAGCAGTTTCGTTCTTACGGACACCAATTCACCAGTTGTGGTTCAGCTGATGAATTATTCGCAGCATAATGTTGTTCGCGCCGCGTTTTCCTTTGACGAAGTCGACATAGAAGGATCCTTGAAACATATTGATTATGCGGCCGTCCCTCAGCCCGAGCAAGTGGACGCTTCGAATTTCGACGAAGACGGATCCGTAACCGATCATGACGAAAGCACCCTGCATTTCCGCGTAGACTCCATTGAGAAGACAAGCCCCTCATATGCCGATCATGACATAGCGTTCGCACGCATATCCTGGTATGTCGAAAATGGAAGCAAATACCGGGCTTTCCTGAACTATATGGATGTTTCCGCGACCCAAGACGGCACTGAGTTGCATAGCACGTATCTTGACGATGATAGCTATTCCACAACACGCAAGGTCACTCCCGGCGTGAAAATGACGACGACAGTCGCTTTTGAAACGCAAAGCAACTCGCCTGTGACATTCATATTTTCTGACTATGGTGATGAGATTCTTCGCAAAACCGTTAATTTACGGTCAATTGAGTCATTGGAACTTTAATCCGATACTTGCAGAAACATCAAAAGAAGATTCAAATAATCATTCGGAAAGCAAAAGACCGTTGTTGCAATCAGTTTTCTCATGATTGCAACAACGGTCTTTGATGAAACGATTGCGGTTCGCTTACAGCTTCGGCAGGTACTTCTTCAGTTCGAAAGGAGTGACCTGCTTGCGGTATTCCTCCCATTCCTGACGCTTGTTGCGCAGGAAGTATTCGAAGGCATGCTCGCCGAGCACTCCGGCCACGAAGTCGGACTTCTCCATAACCTTCAACGCCTCGTCAAGAGACTCCGGCAATGGCTGGATGCCCATGGCCTGACGTTCCGCATCGGTAAGCTCCCACACGTCGTCGCTGGTCGGCTCGCCCAACTGCATCTGCTTGTCGATGCCGTCAAGGCCTGCTGCCAAGAGCACCGAATATGCGAGGTATGGGTTGGCGACCGGGTCGAGCGCACGGAATTCCATGCGGGCGGAATTGCCCTTGCCTGGCTTGTACTGCGGAATGCGCAGCAGCGCGGAACGGTTGTTGTGGCCCCAGCAGATGTAGCTCGGAGCCTCGTTGCCGCCCCACAGGCGCTTGTAGGAGTTGACGTACTGGTCAGTGACCGCGCAGATTTCAGCCGCGTGGTACAGAATGCCGGCCGCGAACTGGCGTGCGGTGACGGACATGTTGAATTCTTGGCCCGCCTCGTAGAACGCGTTGGCGTCGCCTTCGAACAGGCTCAAGTGGGTATGCATGCCGGAACCTGGAGCGTCGGAAAGCGGCTTCGGCATGAAGCTGGCGTGAATGCCGCGCTCCAGCGAAATCTCTTTGACGACGGTACGGAAGGTCATGATGTTGTCGGCCGTGGTGAGCGCGTCCGCATAACGCAGATCGATCTCGTTCTGGCCTGGACCCGCCTCATGATGCGAGTATTCCACCGAAATGCCCATCTGTTCGAGCATGTTGACGGTGGCGCGGCGGAAGTCCATGCCTGGGCTGCGCGGCACATGGTCGAAATAGCCGCCCTCATCGATTGGGGTTGGCGTCTGGGACCAATCATCCTGTCTTTCGAACAGATAGAATTCGATTTCCGGATGCACGTAGAAGGTGAAGCCTTTTTCCTTGGCTTTCGACAGAGCCTGCTTCAGCACATGACGCGGATCGCCCAACGACGGCTCGCCATCAGGGGTAAGCACGTCGCAGAACATGCGCGCGGTGCCTTGCGGGCCTCCACGCCACGGCAGAATCTGGAATGTCGACGGGTCGGGCTTGACGATCATATCGTCTTCGGACACACGGGTGAGGCCTTCCACTGCGGAACCGTCGAATCCGAGCCCTTCCTCGAACGCAGCTTCCAATTCAGCCGGTGCGATAGCCACGGACTTCAGCGTTCCCAACACATCCGTGAACCACAAACGAATGAAGCGCACGTCGCGTTCTTCGACTGTGCGCAAAGCAAACTCTTGCTGTTTATCCATAGTGCCCCATCGTTCCATGCGCATGTTACGAAAGTCGTTAACACGCGCCGAATATGACGAGACCGTCCACGTTGTGGACGGCCGTATCGTCATGGGTTTGCGAACAATGCTCAACGTGCGACTTCAAGCGCCTCTTCCAAAGTGAAGGCGCGCGCATACAGCGATTTGCCGAGAATCGCGGAATCCACGCCCAGATCGGCAAGTTCCTTGATGGCGCGCAGGTCATCGAGCTTGGAAATGCCACCGGACGCGGTGACCTTCGCATCAGTGCGTTCCGCAACCTCACGCAGCAGATCGATGTTCGGACCGCTCATCATGCCGTCGCGAGCCACGTCGGTGACCACGTAACGAGAGCAGCCAACGGAATCCAGGAACGCCATGGTTTCGAACAGATCGCCGCCTTCCTTCACCCATCCGCGGGCTGCGAGGGTGTGGCCGCGCACGTCAAGGCCAACGGCCACGCGATCGCCGTACTTCTTGATGACGGAAGCTGTCCAATCCGGATTCTCAAGCGCTGCCGTGCCAATGTTCACACGGGCGGCGCCTGCTTCCAAAGCTGCGTCGAGGGATGCGTCGTCGCGCACGCCACCGGACATTTCGATATTGACCTTGTCGCCAAGCTCCTTGACGATGGCGCGCAGCTGGTCACGGTTGTTGCCCGTGCCGAATGCCGCGTCAAGGTCGACCAGATGAATCCATTCCGCACCGGACTCGACCCACGTGCGGGCAGCCTCCAGCGGCGAACCGTAATCGGTTTCCGAACCGGATTCGCCTTGGCGCAAGCGAACGGCCTTGCCATCACGAACATCGACTGCGGGAAGCAATGTCAAAGACATGTCTGTACCTCTCTGTGATCAACCGACCGCCACTAAACGGCAATCGCAAATAAATGTACCAAGTGGTCGTTTTAAAAGCGTATATGTCAAAGCATCGTCGAAACAATCATCGGCGATCTCGCACCATCAGAACGTCGCAATCCAATTGCGCAGCAGCTGCGAGCCCGCTTCGGCGGATTTTTCAGGGTGGAACTGCGTGGCGAACAGCGGACCACGCTCGTAGGCCGCCACGAAACGGCTACGTCCGTACGTGCACCAGGTCACGCGCTCCTCGGCGTCACCGAAATCAAGCTGGTCGCCGGACGTGTCGGCGGGAGCGACGCTCATCGCGGCGAAGGAATGTACGAAATAGAAACGTTCACCTTCCACACCCTTCATGAGCACGGAACCTTCCGGCGCCTCGACGGTGTCCCATCCCATGTGAGGCACCACATCGGCGTCAAGCAGTTCCACGTCGCCCTTGATCAGGCCAAGGCCCGGAGTGCCGGTGCCGTGTTCCATACCGCGTTCGAACATGATCTGCTCGCCCACGCACACGCCGAGCACCGGTCGCCCGGCACGCAGACGATCCTTGATCACGGTGTCTCCGCCCACCGACTTGAGTCCTTCCATGCATGCGCCGAAAGCGCCCACGCCGGGCACTACCAGACCGTTGGCTTCCAAGGCCTGCCGATGGTCGGAAGTGAGGGTCACGTCAAGGTCGAGATCAGCCAGTGCACGAACCATGGAACGCACGTTGCCGAAACCATAATCGAAAACCACCACGGAAGTCATGGGCGTTCTCCTTCTTGTGTCATTCGTTGTTCTGTGGCGCGAGTCGTCTTGTGTCGCATAACGCATGTTCGGCAGGATGACTCGCGTTTACCGTCGTTAACTGATGCTTGATGTGCCGCGTCCGAACCGCGTATGCTCGGCGATAATGCTCATCGCCGCATCCCGATCAAGGTCAGCGGAATCGAAAATGGTCATATCCGCCTGTTCCAGCGCGTTCATATCGGTGATGCCCAGCATGAGATCCTCAACGAACGGCGCGGTGGAGGTGAATAGCACCGGCGGAGCGAAGGTTTTGCCCGCTCTGCCTTCCACGTACATCGTCGCTTCGAGCTTGTCCGCACGGTTGACGGCAAGAATCGCGGGCATGCCGGCAACGACGATCGTCATGTCTTTGACCGCCGCTTCCGGACCGTCTCCGTCGAGATTGCGCAGCACCGCGACAGCACCTTGCGCCGATCCGATGCATTGCGCGGAAATGTCGGACAATTCACAGAATGCCGACAGCAATCGTGGCGAGGTCAGTCTGGTGATGATCACCGCCACTTTCGCGCGATTGCCAAGCAGTCCCTGCAGCTCGTCTTCGAATTTCAACGAATCCTCAGCCGCGTTGAGCATGTCGTCGACTTCCGAGGATTCGGAGGATTCGGAGGATTCGGAGGATTCCGCGTTATCGGAAGCTTCGGAGGAATCGAAAGCTTCAGATGGCGGATTGTCCGCCCGCTCATGCTTGGACGCTTCGGCATCCTTGAATTCCTGCTCGAAGCCGGCCATGGCCGCTTCCAGTTCCTCTTCGCTGAAATGCATGCCGTCGGCGTTGAGGTCACCGAAATCGTTTGATCCATCGAATCCTTGGAAATCGTCGAAATCGTTATTTCGATCGTCGCTCATCACAGAGCGCCCTTCGTGCTCGGAATACCGTCGACACGCGGATCCGACTCGATGGCGAAACGAAGCGCACGTGCCAAGGCCTTGAACTCGGCTTCGGCGATGTGGTGCGGATCACGGCCGGAGATCACCTGCAGATGCAGGCAGATTCCGGCATGCATGGCGATGGATTCCATAACGTGACGCACGAGGGAGCCGGTGAAATGGCCGCCGATCATGCAGTATTCAAAGCCTTCCGGCTCGCCGGTGCACACGCAGTACGGACGCCCGGAAATATCGACCACGGCCTTGGCAAGCGCCTCGTCCAACGGCACGGTCGCATCAGCGAAGCGACGGATGCCGCGCTTGTTCCCCAGCGCCTGCTTCAACGCCTCACCGAACACGATGGCGATGTCTTCGACGGTATGGTGCGCGTCGATGTCGGTGTCACCCGTGGCCTTGATGGTCAGGTCAATCAGCGAATGCTTGCCGAGCGCCGTCATCATATGGTTGTAGAACGGCACCGACGTGTCGATGTCAGTTTTGCCGGTGCCGTCGAGATTCAGGCTCAGTTCGACCTTGGATTCGCTGGTTTCACGAACGATGGTTGCGGTACGCGCCATGTTGCGACTCCTTTTGGAAAATGTTCGGTCCTGTTGTGTTGGTTCAGTCCCGTATGTGCTCAGTCTTGTTCCACAATACGCAACACTTCGACCAAGGCTTCACGGAAACGCGCCATTTCCTCGTCGGTGCCCATGCATACGCGCATCCAGCCGTCAGGGCCGACGGTGCGGATGAGCACACCACGCTTGAGCAGTTCGTCGAAGATGCGGTCGCGATCGTCGAAATGACCGCCGAACAGAATGAAGTTGGACTGCGTCTCGGCCACTTCGAGCGGCTGGCCCTTGTAGGTTTGTTCCTTGAGCCATGCCGCGGTCTGATTGCGGGTGTCACGCAGATGCGCCACACGGCTGAGCTGTTCGTCGGTATGTTCGAACGCGGCAAGCGCGGCTGCCTGGGTGACGGCCGACAGGTGGTACGGCATACGCACGATGCGCACACAGTCGATAATGCCCTTGTTGGCGGCCAGATAGCCGACTCGCGCGCCTGCGAAGGCGAACGCCTTGCTCATGGTTCGGCTCACGGCGAGATTCTCATACTCGCCGATGAGTTCGAGCGCGGTGGGCGTGCCCGGATCACGGAATTCGATGTAGGCTTCGTCCACCACGACCACCGGATGCACGCCTTCGGCGGCACCGGCCACTTCAGCGGTTTCGGCGGCGCCGAGCACGCGCTTGAGATCATCCATCTTCAGCGGTGTGCCGGTCGGATTGTTCGGGCTGGTGAGCACGATCATGGCCGGCTTGACGTCTTCGATGGCCTTGATGGTGGCGTCGACGTTCAGCGAGAAATCCTCGTTGCGGTGCGCAAGCTTCCATGTGGTGAACGTGTCGCGGGCGTATTCCGGATACATCGAATACGTCGGATCGCAGCCGAGCGCAATGCGTCCTGGACCGCCGAAAGCTTGGAACAGCTGCAGCATGATCTCGTTGGATCCGTTGGCACCCCACAACTGGTCGACTTCCAGCTTGACGCCGGACTCGCGTTCGAGATAGTCGCAGAATGCCTGACGCAACGCGATATGCTCACGATCCGGGTAACGGTTGAGCGTCAGAGCGATTTCCTTGACTCGCTGCGCGATGGTTTCGACCACTGCCGGTTCCGGCGCATACGGATTCTCGTTGACGTTGAGGCATACCGGCACGTCCAATTGCGGCGCACCGTACGGCTCCTCACCGATCAGATCGTTGCGCAGCGGAAGATATGCCGGAATGGCGTTGCTGGAAGTCTCACTCATCGAAGGCCTGCCTGCTCTTCCTGTTCCTTGATGGTTTCCTTGTTGTACGGATCGTCGATGAAACGGCTCAGCACGCTTTCACCGTGTGCCGGCAGATCTTCGGAAACGGCGAAGGCGTTCACACGAGCAGCGAGGGTCTTCAATCCCTGCTCGTCGTATTCGATGACTTCGACCGGCTTCATGAAGGTGTGCACGCCCAGACCGGAGGCGAAGCGTGCAGTGCCGGAAGTCGGCAGCACGTGGTTGGAGCCGGACATGTAGTCGCCCAGCGGCACCGGAGAGTACGGGCCACGGAAGATGGCACCGGCGTTGCGAATCTTGGCGATCACGGCATCCGGGTCGGCGGTCTGGACCTCAAGGTGTTCGGCGGCATACGCATTGGCCGCGTCAATGGACTGCTCGATGCCATCGGTGAGGATGATGCCGGACTGGCGTCCGCGTAGCGACGTGTTCACACGCTCGGAGTGCTCGGTGCGCGGCACACGGTACTTGAGGTTCTCCTGCACCTGTTCGGCAATCTCTTCGCTGTCGGTGATGAGCACGGAACCGGCGAGTTCGTCATGCTCGGCCTGACCGATCAGATCGGCGGCCAGCCAGCTCGGGTTGGCACCCTTGTCTGCGATGATGGCGATTTCGGTCGGTCCTGCCACGGCGTCGATGCCGACGATGCCGGACACCATGCGCTTGGCGGTAGCGACGAAGATGTTACCCGGACCGGTGATCTTGTCGACCGGATCGCACAGGATTTCGCCGTCCTGCGGTTCGGAACCCTTGGCGCCGTAAGCGAACATGGCCACGGCCTGAGCGCCGCCGACCGCATACACTTCGTCAACGCCGAGAATGGCGCAGGTGGCGAGAATGGTCTTGTCAGGCAGACCGTCGGCATTGTTACGGCTCGGCGGGGTTGCGATGGCGAGGGATTCCACGCCGGCGGCCTGTGCCGGGACCACGTTCATGATGACGGAGCTCGGGTAGACGGCCTTGCCACCCGGCACATACAGGCCGACACGCTGCACCGGAATCCAACGCTCGGAAACGCGCGCGCCTTCAGCCAGATCGGTGTGGAACGGCGCCGGCACCTGGGAAGCGGACACGGCGCGGGAGCGGCGCACGGATTCTTCGATGGCGGCACGCACTTCCGGATCCAACTCGTCGACGGCGGCCTTCATGGCTTCCACCGGCACGCGCAGGTTCTCCGGACGAATATGGTCGAATTTCTCCGCGAAGTCACGCAGGGCCGCAGCACCGCGGGCCTTCACATCGTCAAGGATGGGCTGCACGAGATCGGTGGCCTCGTTGGTGCCCATCTCGGCGCGAGGCATAGCCTCCAGCATTTCAGCTCGGGTCAGCTTCTTGCCACGCAGGTCAATGATTCGCATATAGTTTTCTTCGCTCATAACGCCCCATGGTAACAACGTGATGTCACGAGAACGCCCGCGCCGTCTCAAGTTCAGCCGCATAGTGAGATATTCGGCTGAACTTTCGGCATCATCCCCACGACCGGTCAGCCCAAAGGCAGAGAACTGGGACCGAAAAGGATTTTGATTTCGGCGAACAGACTCGTGTCGCGGCGTACGCGGAAACGGTCGCCGAACGTCAGTACCTTGGCGTTGCCTTATCGTCCATCAAGGCGAGCTTCACTTCGCAGGGTCCAGGATGATTTGAAAGAATCTGTCCCAACTGCTGCACATGCGATTGGTCAAGCGCAATCGGCGGCAGCATAATCGTCACCGGCTTCTCATCCTGCGCTTCCAACGTCGGCACGTTGAATTCCGTGGCACGCATGCTTACCGTCTCATCGCGTTTCTCAACCTGTCCGCGAATCTGCACCACCGTGTCGACCGCCAGTTCGGGAGCGGCGGCCTCATACACTTTGCCGAAGAACATGCACTGGATGGAGCTTTCCAAATCCTCGATGGTCACAATCGCCCAAGGATTGCCCTTCTTCGACATACGACGGTCCACGTTCGTGATCAAACCCGCCACCGTCACCTGCTGGCCGTCAGGCATATTCGCCGCGCGATCGATCAGATGCGCGATCGACATTTCACGCAACGACACCAGAATCGACTGCATACCGCTCAACGGATGGTCGGACACATACAAGCCAAGCATTTCACGTTCGAAATTCAGCTTGGTTTTCTTATCCCACTCCTCCACATCGGGCACATTCACCATGGCATCGCCCATGCCCGCATCGTCTTCGCCGGCATCTTCCAAATCGGAGAACAAATCAAACTGGCCTTCGGCCTGCTTGCGTTTCAAACCGACCACCGAATTAATCGCAGCCTCATGAATCGTAAACAAGGCACGACGGTTCGGATCGATCGAATCAAACGCACCGGCCTTAATCAACGATTCAACCAATCGACGATTCAACGCCTCCATCGGCACACGCCTGATGAAATCAGGGAAATTCACATACTTGCCATGATCGTTCTCACGTTCCTTGACAATCGCATCAACCGCAGCCTTGCCAACGTTACGGATGGCGCCAAGACCGAAACGCACCACATCGCCGACAGCGGAATACTCGTACACCGACTCGTTCACGTCAGGAGACAACACCTGGATGCCCATGCGACGAGCCTCGCCCAAATACAACGCGGTCTTGTCTTTGTTCGTACTCGCACCCTGCAGCAACGCGGCCATGAATTCCACCGGATAATGCGTTTTCAGATATGCAGTCCAATATGAAATCAAACCGTATGCGGCCGAATGCGCCTTGTTGAACGCATAGCCCGAAAACGGCACAAGAATATCCCACACGGCCTGCGCCGCCTCCTGGGAATACCCATGCTCCTTCATGCCCGCGAAGAACGGCACCTTCTCCTTGGCCAGCACCTCGGGCTTCTTCTTGCCCATTGCTCGACGCAACACGTCTGCCTTGCCCAACGAATAACCCGCCAGAATACGCGCGGCCGACTGCACCTGCTCCTGATACACGATCAGACCATACGTTTCGTCAAGCACTTCCTTCAACGGCTCGGCCACTTCAGGATGAATCGGCGTGATCTTCTGCAAACCATTCTTACGCTTCGCATAATTCGTATGCGAATCCATATCCATCGGACCAGGACGATACAACGCGATCAATGCGGAAATATCGTTGAAGTTATTCGGCTTCAACGTTTTCAGCAACGAACGCATACCATCAGAATCCAACTGGAACACGCCAAGCGTGTCACCTCGCGACAACAGATCGTACGTGGCACGATCGTCCAATGGAATCTTCGTATGGTCGATACGCGTCTTGCCATTCGCCTCGATATTGTTCAACGTATCGCGAATAACCGTCAAGTTGGAAAGACCAAGGAAGTCCATCTTGACTAAACCAAGCGTTTCACACGTATGATACTCCAACGTGGTCGTAACCGTACCATCGGTACGTTCCAGCAGCGGCGACGTATTCGAAATCGGCTCGCTACCCATGATCGTGGCGCACGCATGCACACCGGTCTGACGGATCAAGCCTTCGATACCCATCGCCTCATCCGTGACGCGCTTCACATCCGGATCGGAATCATAAAGCTCACGGAATTCGCGGGCCTCCGCATAACGCTTCGAACTCGGCTCGAAAATATCATGCAGCGGAATATCCTTGCCACCCGTCTGCGCCGGCGGCAACGCTTGGTGATGCGCTCGCCCATGGAGAATTCGTAGCCCATGATTCGTGCGGAGTCCTTCAGCGCCTGTTTGGTTTTGATGGTGCCGTAGATCACGCATTGCGCGACCTTGTCTCGCCCGTACTTGTCTCCGACATAGTCAAGCACGCGACCGCGGCCGTCCGGATCGAAATCGACGTCGATATCAGGCAGCGACACACGTTCCGGGTTAAGGAATCGTTCGAAGATCAAGCCGTGCTTGATTGGATCGAGTTCGGTGATGCCCATGGCATACGCCACCATGGCGCCTGCCGCGGAGCCACGGCCAGGCCCGACCATCACACCATGCGATTTGGCCCAGTTGATGTAGTCGGCCACCACAAGGAAGTATCCGCAGAACTGCATCTGACAGATCACACCGCATTCGTAATCGGCCTGCTTGAGCACTTCGATCGGCGGATGCCCGTCATAACGCCGTTCCAAGCCTTCCTCGACTTTTTTCAGGAACAGCGACGTCTCATCCCAACCTTCCGGGCTGTCGAATTGGGGCATGAACGCGCCATCTTCATGATCGTCGAACATGACATTGCAGCGTTCGGCGATTTCCAACGTATTGTCGCATGCTTCGGGAATGTCTTTGAACAGCTCACGCATTTCTTCGGCGGATTTCAGATAGTAGCCGGTGCCGTCAAATTTGAATCGTCCCGGCTCGTCAAGCGTGGATCCCGAATTGATGCACAGCATGGCATCCTGAGAGCCGGCGTCTTCGGCGCGCACGTAATGGGAATCGTTGGTGGCGAGCAGCGGCGCGTTCAGTTTTTCGCAATGTCCAGCAGACCGTCGGTCACCTGTTTTTCGATTTTCAGACCGTGGTCCATGAATTCGATATAGAAATTGTCACGTCCGAAAATATCCTGCAATTCGCCTGCCGCACGTAATGCCTCGTCGAATTGGCCGAGCAGCAGTCGCGTTTGGATGATGCCCGACGGGCATCCGGAAGATGCGATAATGCCTTTCGAATATTTGGCAAGGATTTCCTTATCCATTCGGGGGTATCGCATGACACGTCCCTCGAGATTCGCGTCAGTGGACGCCTTCATCAGATTGACAAGGCCCTCATCGGTTTCCGCCCACATCGTAAGGTGGGTGATCAGGCCACCGCCGGATACGTCGTTGGGGTTGCGCCTGCGATGTTGCGGATCGATATCGGGATTCCAGTTGGTATCCCAGCTGACGCGGGTTTGATCTTGGCGTGCGGTTTCCGGCGTCACATACGCTTCAATGCCGATAATCGGTTTGACGCCTTCCTTGACCGCAGTGCTCCACATTTCGTATGCGCCATGCATGTTGCCGTGATCGGTGATGCCGACGGCCGGCATGTTGAGTTCTTTGGCGCGCTTGACCAGATCCGGAATCTTTGACGCCCCGTCAAGCAGTGAATAATGCGTGTGATTATGCAGTTGCACGAAATTTCCGGAAGTAGCCATACGTTCCAATCTACCGGTGATTGGTGACGTGCGATCACACTTCAGGCTTGTCTTGTGTGTCGTGCCTGCCGCGCATCACGTCGAGCGCATGCTGCAAATCAGCTGGATAATGCGATTTCACCGTGGTCCACACATGGGTTCGCGGATGGCGGAATTCAAGTTGCTTGGCGTGCAGCCACTGCCGTTCCAATCCCAATGCCTCACCCAACTGCGGATTGGCACCGTACATGGCGTCTCCCGCAAGCGGATGTCCGATGGACGAGAAATGCACGCGGATCTGATGGGTTCGACCGGTTTCCAGATTCACGGAAACCAACGTCGCCTCACCGAAACGTTCCATCACATCCCAATGGGTGATGGCTTCTTTGCCGGCGGGCGTAACGCAAAAACGAAAATCGGAGACTTTGGCACGTCCGATCGGCGCTTCGATCGTGGCCTTGTTTTCCTTGAGATTGCCTTGCACGAGCGCATGATAGGTTTTGACGACTTCATGTTCGGCGAACTGCCTGCGCATTTCCACGTAGGCGAGGTCAGATTTGCACACGAGCATCAATCCGGATGTGCCCACGTCGAGGCGGGATACGATACCCTGACGTCCCGCGGCGCCGTAGGAGGTGATGTGCACTCCCCTGTCAAGCAGACTGCCGAGCACCGTCGGACCGGTCCAACCGACGGAAGCGTGAGCAGCCACACCCACTGGCTTGTCGACCACTATGACGTCATCGTCTTCGTAGACCACTGTCATATCTCGTGCGATCGGTTCAGGCTCGGTCCGTTCCTCGACAATATCGAATTCGACGGTTTCGCCTGATTGCAGAGTCGATGATTTGGAAATGTCACGACCAAGCACGCGCGCCTGTCCACTTTCGATGAGTTCCGCGGCCTTGGCTCGGGAGATACCAAGCATCTTGGCCACGGCCACATCGAATCGTTTGCCGACAAGCGCGTCGGGTGCGGGAACAAGACGGCTCATGCGTTCTGGTCTCCGGTCGTCTGTTTCGTCTGTTCTGCGGCCTGTTCGTCAAGATCCTTCTGGCTGAAGGGCTCTCCGACAAACAGCAGTACGACGGCGGCGACGCCCGCCACCATCAGGAAAATATCCGCAACATTGCCGACCGACCATCCGTAATTGAGGAAATCGACGACCTTGCCATTAAGGAAACCTTCGGCATACATCACACGATCGATGAGATTGCCCAATGCTCCTGCGAAAGCAAGAGCGAACACCACCGTCCATTTCATGGAAATGGTACGGATTGCCAGTACGGCCAACGCCACGCATGCCACGATGGCAAGCAACGAAATCAACCAGGTCATGTTGGATCCCATGCCCAAGGACGCACCCGGATTATGCACCAGCGTGAATGAGAGGATGCCCGGAATCACACGTACCGTCTGCCCGTCGGCAAGCGCCGACTGCGCCCATGCCTTGCTGATCTGGTCGAGTACCAGTGCCACAACGGCGATACACGCAAAGACGGCCACGCGGGTGCGCAGCCGTCTTTGATCATTTGTCATGATGTCAGACACAGCCTAATCTCAGTCGTCCTGGGAGTCCTGATCATAGTTGTTCGTGTCGGACACCTGGGACACGAGCTGGCCGAGGAATTCGGTAAGACGTGCACGGTATTCGGTTTCGAACTGCTTGAGGCCCTGAATGTTGCCTTCGATGACCTTGGTCTGCGCTTCGAGATTGTCGCGGACCTGCTGGGCGTAGTCGTCGGCTGCGGTACGGGTCTTCGAATCGTAGTCGAAGGCGCGCTTCTGCACTTCGGACTCGTATTCGTCGGCTTCGTTGTGCTTCGTGGAGAAGTAGGTATCACCATCCTGGGTCTTCTGCACGAGGTAGGCGTCGCCTTCCTGAGTCTTCTGATCCAAGTAAGCATCACCCTCCTGCGTCTTCTGAGCAAGGTAGGCGTCGCCTTCCTGAGTCTTCTGATCCAAGTAAGCATCACCCTCCTGCGTCTTCTGAGCAAGGTAGGCGTTACCTTCCTGAGTCTTCTGATCCAAGTAAGCATTACCTTCCTGAGTGCGCTGCGCCAGATAGTCATCGCCTTCCTGAGCACGCTTGGTCAGATAGGCATCGCCTTCCTGAGTCTTCTGGTTCAAGTAGCCATCAGCCTTGGCACGAGTGTCAGCCGAATACCGATCGGCTTCGGAACGGGTGCCTTCGGAGTAGTTGTCGGCTTCGGTGCGAGTGCGGTTGGAGTAATCGTTGGCATTGCCGATGAGCTCATCGTACCTACGCTGGGACTCGTCGGTGATTTCCTTAGCCTTGGCTTTGCCCTTGTCGACGTACTGGTCGTGCAGCTGCATAGCCAGGGTCAGCATGGCGGTGGCACGCTCCGGCTCCGTGTTGGCGCTGGCTGCGGCTCCTGCAATCTTCTGCAGGCTTCCGGTTTCGGTACTCGGTTCGACCTTGGCGACCTGCTCGCGCAGCTGGGCTTCACGCTGCTGCGATTCCTGCAGCTGCTGTGCAAGCTGCTGAATCTGCGCGGCCTGCTGCTGGGCACGCTCATCCTGCTGCTGGGACTGTGCCGCATGCTGCTGCGTGAGCTGCTGAGCTTGGGCGACCTGCTCCTGAGCCTCTTCAAGCCTTGCATTGAGCTGCTGGATCTCAGCCGCCTGCTGCTGGGCCACCACAACCTGCTGCTGTGCGGAAGCCAGCTGACGGGACAGGTCTTCGGTCTGTGCACGGAATGCGTCGCGCTCATGCTGCATGGAGGTCAGCTGTTCGCCCAGATCCGCCTGGCCTGCAGCTTCAGCCGCCTGTGCGGTGAGCTGGTCGACCTGTGCGGACAGGCGATCCACCTGACCCTTGAGCTGTTCGTTCTGAGCCGACAGAGCACGGTTGCTTTCCTCAGCCTCGGTGAGCTTGGCTGCTGCGACCTGTGCGGCCTGAGCTGCCTGATCACCAGCGCCAGCTGCCTGCTCGGAGGCGGACTTCAATGTCGCGTTCTCCTGCTGCAGGGACTGAACCTGGGCGCTGAGCTCGGAAATCTTGGAGTTGAGCCCCGCAACATCCGGGCCGAGGGACTGAGTAGCCTGGCCGCTGGCAACCGCCTGCTTGCCAAGGGCCTCCACCGTCTCGGTTACCTGATCGAGAAAATCGTCGACTTCATCGACGTCATACCCCTCCTTGAACCTCACGGTCTGGAAGGTATGCTCTCTGATATCTTTCGGCGTCAACAGAGCCATAAATCTTACACCTCGCTTTGGGCTTGATGCCTTGCTGTTGTTGCTTTCATTGTTCGACTCTAGCACGGGACCACCGATTTTTTGCGAAAAATCGGCATTTGACATACATTAAATGAGGAAATCAATAGCAATGAGAATGAAATAAAGAACGATGAATGCCACATCGAAGTAGATGGGACCCAATGGAATAGGGCGGATATATTGGCGTAGCAGCGCAGTGGGGGCTCCGTCAACTGGTAAACCGCGTCGATCAACGACGACACCAACCCCCGTGGACGCCATGCCGATGCCAACACAGCAACCCAATCGAGAATCATGCGAATGAACAGCACCAGAATGTAGGCATTCACCAAAAAGTGGACGATGCTACCGATCAAAGACAAAATCATGGGGCACCACCTTAGCAACAGAACATAACAAAGCCCCCATCACGGGTGACGGAGGCTTCATGCAGTCTGCTTTCGCAACGGCTTTCGTCTATATCAGTCGGCGAACAAATCGTGCGACGAGTTATTCGCCTGCGGTTCCTCAACCTTGATGTTCACCTGAGCTGGGCTCAGCAGGAACACGCGCGGAGTGACACGTTCGATGGAGCCACGCACGCCAAAAACCACACCCGCGGAAAAGTCCACAATGCGATACGCCACGGCCTCGGCCACACCGGTCAGGTTCAGCACCACCGGAACGCCGTCGCGAATGGCACGTCCGACCAGCTGAGCGTCCTCATAGGATTTCGGGTGAATCGTGGTGATACGGCTCACCCTTCCGCCTTGGAACGGGTTGGCTTTGGTCTGCTCGCGCGGTGCGGACGTCGCGGCAGGAGTCGAAGCCATCGGGGTCACGGAATGGTCGGAATCGAACGAGGTTTCGCTGCTCTCAGCCTCTTCGTTGAAATCCTCGTCACCTTCGGCAACGTCGGTCATGCCCAAATAGGACATCGCGCTTTTCATAAAACCTGCCATGAACGATCCTTTCGCGTCTTCGCGTTGCTTTTAGCGCAGGAAATCCGGAATATCCAAATCGCCGGCGTCGTTCGAAGACACCACTTCATGCTCGGTGGTCTGGTCGAATGACGGAACGACGGGTTCCGGAGTGGACGGAATATAAGTGGACAGCGGCTGCACCTTCGGGGCTTCCGGAGTCTGAATAAGCTGAGGCTGGGGCTGCTGCGGAACCGCCGCTGCCCTCGGGGCCGCGGACAACGCCGACAGCGGCACCGTGCTTTCCGCAGGCTCTGCCTGCTTCTGGGCTTCAGCCTGAGCCGCCTTCTTGGAGTTGGCATCAAAGCCTGCGGCGATAACGGTGACACGCACTTCGTCGCCGTAAGCGTCGTCGAGGGAAAGACCCCAGATGATCTGTGCTTCCGGATGGATGGCCTTGCCCACCAGCTGGGTGGCGGCGGCCGCTTCCTGCAACTTCAGATCGGACGGGCCGGCGATATTGATCAGCGCGCCGTGGGCACCCTCGATGCTTTCTTCCAGCAGCGGCGAGCTGATGGCGATTTCAGCTGCCTGGGTGGCGCGATCCTCGCCTCGTGCGGAACCGATGCCGAACAGTGCGGTGCCCGCGCCACGCAGAATAGCGTTGACATCGTTGAAGTCGACGTGAATGTACGAGTTCGAAGAAATCAGGTCGGTGATGCCCTGCACGCCGGCCAGCAAGGCGGTGTCGGCGGTCTTGAACGCATCGACGATGCCGATGGTGCGATCGGAAAGCTCAAGCAGTCGATCGTTCGGAATCACGATCAGCGCATCGACTTCCTTGCGCAGATTCTCAATGCCAAGTGCTGCGGAAGCCGCACGCTGGGGACCTTCAAAGCTGAACGGGCGGGTAACCACCGCAATGGTCAGGGCACCCTGCTGATGCGCGGCGCGAGCCACGATCGGGCTTGCACCGGTACCGGTGCCACCACCCTCACCGCAGGTCACGAACACCATATCGGCACCCTTGAGCGATTCCTCGATATCGGACTGATGATCCTGAGCGGCCTTGGCACCCTTCTCCGGGTCGGCACCTGCGCCAAGCCCGCGGCTGGTGGCATCGTTCAAGGAGATCTTGACATCGGCGTCGGAACGCATCAGGTCCTTCGCGTCAGTATTGATCGCAATGAATTCAACACTTTGAAGACCCTCGGCAATCATGCGATTGACGGCATTACCGCCAGCTCCACCAACACCGACAACCTTGATATTCGTTTTGTCGTTGAAATTGTCAGTCTGGGCAATCTCGCTCACCATAGTCTCCTGTCACTCGCGTTTACGCACAACTTTATCGCAGACACGCTGCAGTACGCGCACTTTTCGCCGTGTGTAACGGCGTTTTTTCACTTTTTTATTGCTAACGTGTTCATTTCGCCTGCGATTTACCCTCTTTCGGTGCCCCCACGACGATTTAACCACATCAGCATGTCATATTCAATAGCTGGCGTCCATAGGATCATCCCCAAACAACGCCTGACGTTCATCATGCGTTGTTTCCCGTGATTCCAACCATCCGTAAGGCAGATGCACTTTCTTTGCGAAGCGCACGCGCCCCCTTGGCTTGTCGACCACTCGCTCGGGAAAACAGATGTTGGGATCCAGCTTGCCTATTTCGGCTCTGACATCCTCAAGATTTTCACATTCCATGAACGCGCGACGGGTGGAGCCTCCAACGGGGAATCCCTTGAGATACCACGCGATATGCTTACGCAGATCATGCACGGCCATCTGCTCATCGCCATCATAGAATTCGGTCAACAGTTCCGCATGGCGTTCAACCACACGGCACACATCTCCTAACGTGGGGTCAACACGCTTGTCGCTGCCAGCGAACGCATTCTTGATATCGGCGAACAGCCATGGCCTGCCTTGGCAGCCGCGGCCAATCGCAACGCCGGCGCAACCGGTTTCGGCAACCATGGCAAGCGCATCGTTCGCACCCCAAATATCGCCGTTGCCGAACACTGGAATGTCAAGCGCTTCGACCAGCTCGCCAATCCGGCTCCAGTCGGAATGCCCGCCGTAATATTCGGCGGTGGTACGCGCGTGCAAGGTCACCGCCTTGCAGCCTTCCTCCTGCGCGATATGGCCCGCTTCCAAGAACGTTTCATGCTCATGGTCGATGCCGACGCGGATTTTAGCCGTCACCGGCACGTTGGCAGCATCGCAGACCTTGACCACACGCTGGATGATCTCGCGAAACAGATCCGTCTTCCACGGCAAAGCCGATCCGCCGCCGCGTCGGGTCACTTTCGGCACGGGGCATCCGAAGTTCAGATCGACATGGTCGGCCATGTTTTCGTCGATGACGATTTTCGCGGCCTGTTCCACGATCGCCGGGTTCACACCGTACAGTTGCAGCGAACGGATTTTCTCGCTCGGCGCGAAATGGCACAACCGCAACGCTTTGGGATTGCGTGCGACCAACGCGCGCGCGGTGATCATTTCGGCCACGTATAGACCGTCCGGTCCGTAGCTTTCGCAAATCACGCGGAACGGCCAGTTGGTAACGCCCGCCATAGGCGAAAGCACCACCGGGGTTTCAACGTGTACCGGCCCTAAATCAACAGGCTTCATAACCGGAGGAACCGACGGCCTCACCGCGTCGGTACGCGGGTCGAGCACGTCGGATTCCTCGTAAGCAGTCACAATGCTATCTGGCATAAGAACGCTATGATAACCAGTATCCAGCTTTAATACAAGCCACCGGCTTCGGCGATCTTGACGGACTCAGGCCAAGCCTCGCCGCCCATCTCAACCGGCACCTGCGGGTAACGTACATGCTTCTCGCCAATACGTGCGGCCACATAATCAGCCACCTTGTCGAGTGCGACGCGCTCCTGCTGCATGGTATCACGTTCACGAATGGTGACGGCCTGATCGTCAAGCGTGTCGAAGTCGACGGTGATGCACAGCGGGGTGCCGATTTCGTCTTCACGGCGATAGCGACGACCGATCGCACCGGCCTCGTCATAGTCGATCATCCAGTCATGCTGACGCAAATCGGCGGCCAGATCGTGTGCCACGGTCTGCAATTCCGGCTTCTTGCTCAACGGCAGCACAGCGGCCTTGACCGGAGCCAGGCGCGGATCAAGGCGAAGCACGGTGCGCTTGTCGACGCCGCCCTTGGTATTCGGGGCCTCGTCAACGTCGTAGGCGTCAACAAGGAAGGCCATGAGGGAACGGGTCAGGCCGGCGGCCGGTTCGATGACGTACGGCACGTATTTTTCGCCGGTGGCCTGGTTGAAGTAGCTCAGATCCTCGCCGGAATGCTTGGCATGCGCGGAAAGATCGAAGTCGGTACGGTTGGCGACGCCTTCAAGCTCGCCCCAATCGGAACCCTGGAAGCCGAACTTGTATTCGATGTCGACGGTACGCTTCGAATAGTGGGCCAGCTTCTCCTTCGGATGCTCATAATGGCGCAGGTTCTCCGGCTTCACACCAAGGTCGATGTACCACTGGGTACGCGCGTCGATCCAGTACTGGTGCCATTCCTCATCGGTGCCCGGAGCCACGAAGAATTCCATTTCCATCTGCTCGAACTCGCGGGTGCGGAAGATGAAGTTGCCCGGAGTGATCTCGTTACGGAAGGACTTGCCCATGTTGGCGATGCCGAACGGCGGCTTGGAACGCGAAGAAGTCATCACGTTCTTGAAGTCCACGAAAATGCCCTGTGCGGTTTCCGGACGCAGGTAGTGCAGCGAGTTCTCGTCTTCGACCGGTCCGAGGTGGGTGCGCAGCATCATGTTGAAGTCGCGCGGTTCGGTCCAGTTGCCACGGGTGCCGCAATCCGGGCACACAATGTCTTTTAGGCCGTTTTCCGGCAGCTTGTCGCCATGCTTTTCGGCATAGGATTCCTCAAGCTTGTCGGCGCGGTGGCGCTTGTGGCAGTTGAGGCATTCGATCAGCGGATCGTTGAACACGGACACGTGACCGGAAGCCACCCACACGGCCGGCGGAAGAATAATGGACGTGTCAACGCCCACCACGTCGCCACGGGTGACGACCATGGAACGCCACCATTCGCGCTTGATATTGTCTTTCAGCGCAACGCCGAGCGGACCGTAATCCCACGCGGAACGGGTTCCACCATAGATTTCACCGGCGGGAAAAACAAAGCCACGACGCTTGGCGAGGGATACGACTTCATCGAGTTTGGATACAGCCACAATGCACCTTCTGGTTTGAACGGTTTGGGGTCTTTACAAGCGCAAAGCCTACCTTTACGCGGTGACAGAACGCCACCCGCGTTACTGTTTCGTGGCGTTCTCGTCTTCAACCGTGTCGTTGTCGAGCAATAGCGACCAGATCTTGCAATCGATCACCACGGCATTTTTCGTTTCGTCACCGTTTCTGTCAAGTGTGTAGGTCACATTTTCCGGCACGGCGATACGGTTGATGTTCTGCACGGATGCCACGAAATTACGCATGGCATCATAGCTTCCCGTGGCGGTGATACTTACCGACACCTGCACCAGCTGACCGGCTTGAATGGTACCTTGCATTTCAGCTGGAATGTCGGCGTCGACCGCATCATCGAAATTCACCGATTTGATGGCGACGCCGGTTCCCGCAGCGGACGCATCCAACGAATTGATGAATTCCTGCTGGTTATAGCCGTCTGGAATCTGCCGCTGCAACTGGCGCAAACGGTCTTTCTGCAGGCCGATCGTTTCGCTGGCGATGCGTAATGTTTCGATTTCGTCGCGTGTTTCCTTATTGTTCTCATCGATTTGCGCAGTTTGCGCGTCGGATGATTTGATATGGCTGATTTGCGGGGAAACGCCGACCAGCCATGTCAGCATGATGACGAAGACAATACCTGCGGCCAATGCGATCCATGCGATTTTATGCTTGTTCATGATTGCTCCCGATCATTCATTGGATGTTTCGTCAGTTGCGGTCGCGCTGTCGGTAGTATCAGTCGACTCCCCTGCCGCGGCTTTGTTCAGGCTGTCGCGTAGCTGCTGCTGCAATGCTCGGTTGGCTTCGTCAGCACCGGCCGCGTTGTCGCTTCGTGACGTGGTATTGGTATCCATCTTCAACGACACCGTTCCCGTGTATGTATAGGTGGTGCCGTTTTCATCGCTGTTTTCGGTAATGGAACTCACATAGCCTGTTTTATAGGTAGGAATTGCAGCAAAATTACCGATAAAATCTTTTGCAGATATGAAATCTGGAGAAAGAACGGTAAAATCAACGGAAATCACACCATTCCCAGACCATACTGAAGATGTAGCGCTATGCGAAGAAGCGTCAGACCCGCCAATCTGGAAGCTGCTCAACGACAGGTTCGTGTACTGGCCTCCGGCTGGCAGCGCGCCATTGAGCGAATCCACCACCTTCATCCAATCCATTTCGTCGTAGAGCGCGGCGATACGTGACCTTTGCGAATCGGACAGCGAGTTCAACGTGTCTTCCACGTCTTTGAATTCCGCCTTTTCCTTCTGCAACGACAGGGTTTTCGCCTGTGCCTCCTCCACGCGATGGTCGGCCCAGCTCACGCGCACCGCCATGCCCGCGCTGATGGCAATGGCCGCAACCGCCACCACGATAAGCACGTATGACAGCAAGTATTTGATGGCACGATCACGGTTGAGCGTCACGATGGAACGTGGCAGCAGGTTGGCGCGCACATTCCATTCGGCGGGTAGATCAGCCTTTTTGGAGGTTTTCGAACTGCTCGCACGCAGCGCTTTGCCGATGTCGGAAATATTCATCGACAAAATCGAGGTTTTCTCGCCATCACTGGTTTCAGGATTCGGATTATCCTTGATTTTGCCGCGTCGACCGCGGTGGGAGCTGCCGATCTGCTTCATGCTTCCGTTGTTTTTTCTGCTCATCGTCCGTTCACCTCGGCTTCTTTCCGATTACCAGTCCAAGCACTGCGCCCAAATCGATCGCGTGCGCCATGATGTTCTGCCGTTCCACTTCTTTGGAAAGCCGGAAACGGATGAAGGGGTCGCCGATCCGCACCACTTTGTTGATGGAACTGGCCAATACCGGCGGCAGTCCGATCAGCCGTGCGCCGGTTCCGGTAAGCACCACGCCGCTGATGGTGCCGCCCGCATGGTCCACGTCGTACAGGTTGAGCGTATTGCGGATGCCGACGATCAGCTGCGCCGTGGTTTCGCGGATGACTTCCTCGGCTTTTTCGAGTCGTTCGTCGCCGGTCACGTTTTGCAGGCCGATCTGGTTTTTGATGCGTTCGGCGTCTTCGAATGAGATACTGAGCGCGTTGGCGATGGCGTCAGTCACGTCATCCGCGCCGGATGGCACGACGCGCATGTAGGCGGGCTGCCCGTTTTCGAGCACGATCACGTCGGTGCCGTTGCCGCTGATGTTGACCACCGCTTCGGTCTGCTGCTGGTTGGTGTCGGCGAACAGTCTGGCAAGCGCGAACGGGCCCGCATCGATCGATGTGATCACAAATCCCGCGTCTTCGGCTGTGCGCGCGGTTTTTTCCAGTCCGTTACGCAATGTCGCCACGAGTATGCCGTGCAACTGTTTGCCTTGTTCGCTGTCGATGACGTTCAATGGCACGAAGTCGAGCTCGGATTCCTCAATAGGCAGCGGAATCATGCCTTTGGCTTGGAAAGGCAAGGTGGATTTCAGATCGTTCAGCGACATGTAGGGAAAGTCCGCCTCGCGAAACACCATGCGTCGGCTGGAGTAGACGAGAGCCGTGTCCTCGCGGGGGAATTTGAATCGCTTCACCAGTGTGTTCAGCAGTCCGGCCACCACATCATGGTCGACCACTTCGCCATCCACTACGGCTCCGTTCGGCAACGGGATCGCCTGGAAATGCTTGATGGTGGGCAGATCCGAATACGGGTCTGCTATGACCGCCGCACGGATGGCGTCGTTCGCGATCGACAGCGCCGTTATTGATCTCATGCTCTCTCCTTATATATAACGTGTTGCAGGTTGGCTGGGGATTGGTTCAGGCGAGTCCCGTCACTTGCAAGTACAGTGTGGCGATCGGAGCCCCGACGAATATGCCAAGCCATATGCCGAGCAGCATGGACGGTCCGAACGGTATGCCTCCATGCATATCGACTTTTTTGCCGATAATCAGCACAAGACTTAAGAATCCTCCAATAAAGAAGGCTGCGAACGCCCCGATGATGAATTGCGACCATCCGAGCCAGCCCGTAATCAAGCCAAGTATGAACGCAAGTTTGATATCGCCATCGCCCATGCCACCTTTCCATATGATGGAAAGCAATAGGTAGAACGCGCCGAGCACTATCGCACATATCACAGCGCGACCGAGCCTGTTCCACTCATTCGTACCGAGTGATGCCAAAGCCAGCAGTGCCAGTGTTGCAATCAGCGTTGGCAATAGCACAACATTGAGGATCAGATGATGGTCGAGATCAATGTATGCGATCACGATCGAAACCGCTGCGAATACGTAGAGTTCCGGCAATATCCATGGCGAATACGCGCCGAATAGCGCCCCCAAGGTGACGGCGAGGAACGACAGTCCGCCCAACGCTTCCACAATCGGGTAGCGTACGGCGATCGGCTCTTTGCAATGCCGGCATTTCGCGCCGAGCACCAGCCAAGAAATGATGGGAATATTGTCATACCATGCGATCGGGGCTTCGCAGTTCGGGCAGAAACTGCGTTTCGGATTTACCAAGCTGATGTGGTTGGGCACGCGCCAAATCACCACGTTCAGAAACGATCCGAAAATGCAGCCGATTACCAGCGATGCCACGAGTAGCAGCACCACAGTTGGCGTATCGTTCACAATGCTCATGTTCACATCCATCTCGCGCAGCGCTCACCATGCGATAGTGGACGGGTTCAGTTCTTTGGATGTCACGTAGCCTTTGGTGGAGGATGGCTCCAATGTGGTAGAACTACCACCGCCATAAATCACGCCGCCGCCTGAGCCGCCTGTTCCGAGGTTAACCGAGGCATTCCACACCTGCGATTTGATTTCTCGGTTCAAAAAGTCTCGTGACGATCCGCATTTGGCCATAATCACGTCGCATGCCCGTCGATACGTCCGGAGTATGAGGGATTGCCGTCGATTTTGTCTCCCGGATACACTTCCGTCAGGCATTGACCGTTGAGTTGGAACGTACCTTTACTGTGCTCGTCAGACGCTTTTTCGTTGTATCGGGTGAATGTTGGCGCAGCCGAGCATTCCATAAGTTGGAATTTGCCCGAACCGCCGAACCCATAGCAACGCTTCGACCCGTTCACCATCGTCCAAATCTGCGTGTTCACGCCACTGCCGTCACTCGACGTGTCTTCAACATATTCGGCCTGATCGGTTTTACGCTTAGTGGAATCGGACACCCCGCAGTAGTCGATCTGATGCAGATCGGAAGATGATTGCGCCGGATTGCCATTGATGGTGTTGTGGTAGCAGTATGGGTTGAAATCACCGCCACCCACTCGGCAGGTTGACGTGTATGCGTCGAATCCGTCTTGCGATGACGAAATGCAGAATCCGGACGTTTCATTGACGATCTGCTTCGTGGCATAGCCGGCTTCTCCCGCCTGTCCGAACGATGCGGTGGCGTCTTCGAAATCACCGTTCACGTCGAACCAGGATTTCACGTCGGTGAGCGAATAATCCCACTTCGACACCATCAGGAAATGCGGAGTCAAATCGACAGCATCATCGACGTTGGACGCCCAGTGACCGCCGCTCAGATATTGAATAGTGGCGCCCACATTCGCCTTGTTGGAAACTTCCAGCACTTGGAAGCGCGTCTTCTTCTGCATTTGCACACCGCCGACGGCATAGCCTTGCGATTCCGGTAGAGACGCATCATACTTGTTCGCCTCATCGCGCACGCTATCTAGCTCGTTGTAGTAGCCCGCATTGATGAAACCGTTATAGAACGCCCACTTCTGGTATTTGTTGAGCAGGCTTGACGGATCGTTCTTTTCGTCTTGCTGCGCTTTCTTGTCAGGATCGGTGTAATAGTCGCTTTGGTAGTTGGGGCCGTACGACTCGCCGCATTTCTGCAATGTGGCGGCTCCTGCAGTGCCTCCGCCAACATGCGTAATGTCAGCTCCGGTAACGCACAATGTCAGATTGGATGCAGGGCGAATGGAATCATCCTTCCAATACACCCATGTGTTCAGGTCTTTGTAGGCGCCGTTGGCTTTGCACTGTTCCGTGTAATACAGGTCGTCGCTGCTGGAGTCTTTCTTATGTGCCTGCATAAGAATCACCAACGCCGATCCTTCCACCGGCTTGCCGTTCGGGTCAAGCATGGCGTCAAGCGTTTCGACCTTGTCTACAGGCTTGGTGGTGGCAAGCATGCAAGTTTGGTTTGCCGGATTCATAGTGATGGTATTGCTCATGGCGTCGGCCGCATTCTTGGAGCCAGGCTTGTTGACATAGTCCACCATGCCGGTCGGATCACCGTTCTCATCGACATCATATGAGGCGATTTCCTTCCAGGTCGGCTGGTTGGTACGGCGCTCGTTGTTTGGCGCTGCCGCGTAGAAGCCCATACCGAGACGCCCACCCTTGGTGGAGATCACGTAGCTGTCATCACCGCGTTGTCTCGAATTGGTAGATGGCGCTCATGGCTCGGCGCGCGCTGGTTTCCGTACCAGCGCTTCGCCCATTCGGATACCTGTTGATATACCCGTAGGAACGCACCCACGCATATTTCGCGTTCTTCAGCTCGCTTTCGGATGTGAGTCGTTTGGCCGGCGATGAGCTTGGATCGTCGTCATAATATCCGATTTGCACTCGGTACGAGATATCGTCTGGAGTGAACGAGCTCACGCCCGTTGCCGACACGTCGTTGTTGACTTCCGCATTGTTGAGCAGCACCGACCCGTCCGATGCTGTAGTGAAGGTCTCATCCAAGCTGGCATTGCCAGTGTTTGATGCGGTCGACGGTAGCAGTTTCTTATAGTCCTTGCTTGCTTCCGCTTCGCGCAGGAAACTCAATGCCACTTCGAGTCCAGATTCGGCGGCATACCCGACTTGCGCGTTCTCCTTATTATTCCTGTACGGCAATGCTTGCGAAATCAGTATGGTCATTACCAGTGCCGACGTGGTGAGCACCACCATTACGAACAGTACCGCGAGCATCATGGCCGCGCCCTGCTCCCCCATGTGTTGGCGTAATCTGGCACGATACCTGCGGTTGAGTCCGGCCCACAATCCGTTCTTCATGTTCAACCTTCCCGCTTTCGCTTACGCTTGCCCGTTAATGGCGTCGAACATGGAGAACATCGGCATGTACAATGCCACCACCATGAAGCCGACCACGCTACCGAGCACCAGAATCATCAACGGTTCCAGCAGCGAAGTGAGCTGTTTGGCGATGGATTGCGCTTCTTCGTCATACGCTTTGCCCGCGCTGGCGAGCATCTGGTCGATGGCGCCGGAATCCTCACCGATCGCCACCATCTGCACCATCATGTTCGGGAACACTTTTTCGGTACCCATACTGTCCGCCAGCCTATAGCCGCGTTCCACGAGTCGAGACACTCGTTTGGACGCTTCGTCGATTACATAATTGCCGGATGTGGATCCGACAATGTCAAGAGCCTGCAGAATGGGCACGCCCGAAGCGAGCATGGATGCGAAATTGTTGCAGAATCGCGCCAATGCCACATTGGTGGTCAGTTTGCCGAACACGGGCGCCTTCAACGTGAACGGATCCCACCAGGTACGAATGATGTCTTTGTTGCGATTGCACTTCCAAAACATGACGAACGCCACCGCGCACACAATGATCACGGGAATGCCAACCGGTGCGGTCTTGCCCATATCAACCATGATCTGCGTGACCCATGGCAGTTCCGCGCCCATCGACGCATACATGCTGTCGAACATGGGCACGATGGTCAGCAGCATCACGCCCACCAGCAGCACAGCAATGCCGAGCACCACCACCGGGTAAGCCAGTGCGCCTTTGATCTGACCTTGCAAACGCACGTCCGCTTCAAAGCTGTCGGCCACGGTAATCAGGGATTTGTCAAGGAAGCCGCCGGTTTCGCCGGCCCGCACCATGTTGATCATAATGGGCGGAAACAGATGGTCGGGATTATTGTCCATTGCTTCGGAAAACGATGATCCCGCCTCAACCTGCTGCATGCAGTCACGTACCGCATTGCGCAGTTTCACATTTCCGATTTGTTCAGTAACGATATTCAGTGCGCGAATCAGGGAGACGCCTGCCGCCACCATGGTGGCAAGCTGACGTGACATAACCGCGAAGTCTTTTTTGCTTGGATATTTTTCGAACGCTTTGATTTCAATATTAGTATTGAGACCGGTGCCTGCGTTCACGTCAACAAGTTCCGTTGGAATCAGACCGAGCTTATTCACGCGATCGATAGCCTGATCTCGCGTCTGCGCTTCGATAACGCCCTTCTGCTTGGTGCGGCCGTCAGCGGAAACACCCTTGTAACGCCACTTCTTGGTGCCGTTTTGAAATGCCACTTGCGCCTGTTCCCTGGCCATTACTCCCCCATGGAATGATTGACGAACAATAGAACGAATATGGATATGGAACAAGGTATCGGAGCGATACCTCATACGCTCCGATACCTTTAGACTCTGACTTCTGAATTCACTTAGCCTTAATTCTTCGCAGGCTTAATTTCAGAGACGGTGCCATTGGTTGAATCGTAGACAAATGTTGAAGTTGTTTTTCCATTTGAGTTCGTTCCGGTAATGATGTATCCATCACCATTTGCAGTCGTGGCGAAATGGAGCTTCACACCTTCCGTGACGGTAACCTTATTACCATCAATGTCGCAGGCACTAGTGTGAGTGCAATCCGTGCCCGGCAGAGTAGGAATCTTGCCATTGTTGGCAGTGGACGCAGTTTCAACCACGAGGCTGGCGTTCTTGACGTCGGACTCGGTCTGGGAGTTCCAGGCCGACTTGCGCTGGTTCAGGTAGATCGGAACGGAGATGGCGGCGAGGATGCCGATGATGATGACCACCACGAGCAGCTCGACAAGGGTAAAGCCCTTTTCGCCCTTGGCGCGGCGGTTGAGTGCGTTGCGCACGCTCTTCATAATTGAATCCTTCTTTCCTTCGGGAAAGGTCGCCGCTCGCATCCCACGATGGAGCTTCGCGGCGTTCTTCTATCGATCGTCCCCTTGTGGGGGCTGCTGGCTCACATAACCAACAGTCCTAACTTTATCCGCATTGACATCGTTTGCAGAACCATTATTCCGGCGTCAATCGTTTTACGAGCGTTTCATTTTCGATTCATTTTCCCCTCATCCTTCATCCGCACAAAAGCGCTTTAGTTTACCCCACAACCCCCTTCACAACCATCAAGCAAATCACACTTTTTCAAGCGGACACAAAAGGTACAACACAAAACCAAAATCGTGCAACAAAAAATACAACACCACAAATAGCTTGTTTTTCAGTACAATCGCTCAGCAAATCTTTGCAGTCACGTTTTTTTGAAAAAACTGGAACAACCACCCTTTTCGGGCGTGTCGCAGGGTGCTGACGGGGCGACAAAAAACGGCTGGCTCCATAAGGAACCAGCCGTCTGCCGCAAGACCTAGCGGAACACTCAGCCACACGGAGTGAAATCGATTGCAGTTCCACCCGATTTCACATTGCGTGCGGTGAACGACGTGGACGTATTCGACGTGACCGGCTTGCCGCTCACATACGACCCCGTCACCGGCGAATAACGCACCACCCGATTGGTACCATCCACCGTGAATAATCGCGAGGCGAACAGCGAATCATCAGACGTGCCTCCCGACTCGTTGTTCATTACCGACCCCAACACCGCGCGCGTGCTCCATGACGTGACGGACGCATCATACGGCTTCGTTTTTACCTTCACGCTGCCGTAATCGCTTACCGTACCGTTCTTCCACGTGGCGTCCTGGTACGTGATCACCACGCACTGCTTCGCACCAGAATCCCCCGGAGTGACCATGGTGAGCGTATGGTTCGTGGCGTCATACTCAACACCCTCCGCGTAGCGCACATACCGGTCGAGGCTTTGCACCGACGTGGCTATTTCCGTGGAAGACCTGCTTCGTATCGCATCCGCACTGGTGGAATGCAGGTATTGCACGATCGCCGTGGTGAACATGGTGGAGACGATGGCGAAGATGAACAGCGACACCATCATCTCCACCAAGGTGACGCCGCTTTCACCGCGCGCCATACGTTGCGCGACGGCGCGAATACGCAGTTTTCCGCTTGTTGTTCCGCTCATTGCAACCCCTCACTAGATGATGAGCTTGTTGTCGACACCAATATCCAGCAGTTCCGACGTGGTGTACAGGCAGGTTTTGCCCTGATGCATGTTGTCGTCCCATGTGACGCCCACCACCACGCGGATCATGGGCATATACGTGTGCGCACCGAACGTGAACGCGCCCGATACCGTTTTGCCCGGATCCAGAATGTCGGCCGTGGCGCTTGTTGAGGTATTGGCCGTATAGCTCGTTGCGGAACTACGGGAAATGCCCAGCTGAGATGCGGTCTTGCACGAGATCTCGCCGCTGGCACGGAAACAGCGCTCCACCACCGTGTTCACCGTATATTCGGTATGCTTGGCGTCCTTGCCCGCAGTGGCACGAACCGGCTGAATATACTTGCTCTTGTCTGGATCAGGCGAACTGGTATAGCTCAGATCCGCCAATTGCGACGCGATGGCGCCAACGTCGGAAAGATTCTTCTGCGCGGCGGTGACGGACGTTTCCCCCATGCCTTTGATGAGTTCATCGAGATATTGGTTGGCGTCTACATTGGCGATCTGCGCACGCATTCTTTCCATGCCGTCGTCGCCCAGCGACACGGCGGTGGACCGCTGCTGCTGCGCATATGACGTGCGAATGGCCGTAATGGCGAACTGTGCGGCGGCAAGTCCCGTAATGCTCAACACCACGATCGCCACCAGCACTTCCACCAACGTGAAGCCGGACTCGCCACGTTTTGGCAATCGATTGACGCGACTCGCCGCAACCCCTGAATCGGGGGCGTCTCCCGCTGTGCGCAAGCTGTACTCCATGAGCAGCTCCTTCACAAGATGCCACCCCATCATTGGAAGCGGCAGGAATTCGGCACGCAACCAAACGCGGTGCCATAAACATGAGTTACTGTATCACGATATTCTGCCAACGTTTTCACAGCAACATATTTCTCAAAAAACTTTGCCCCGATTAGCTTTTACCTGTTTTTGCGGCTACAATGCTGATTTAGCAGTACACAATACTGCAATCGTTGTAGCTCACATGACTTCGAACAACTGAACATCAGCCACCCCACAAATGCTGCCGTTTGCTTGGGGTTTCATGTTATGCCGTATGACAGGCGCATAAGCGCGCATGCGGTGCAGGAGGTCATTATGAGCGACGCCGGTTCGGGAGGCCGTTTCCCCTTCCTCAGGCGAAACAAAAACAGCGACACGCCGAACGCTTTCCCGCAAAGTATGGATCCGATCGCGCCGACGACCGGCGAGATCCATCAGGTGTTCGCGCCGAGCACACCACGCCATGCGGCAACGACAAGCGACGTCACCGGAGATTTTCCCGCCATGCCAACGTCCACCGAAGGCATGGACGAACAGACCGAACGCCAATATGCCATGGCGTTGGCGCAAGGCATGAGCCTGCCGTTCGTGGACCTCAACGAATACCAGATCGACAAAGAAGTCATCAGCATGGTTCCCGACGATCTGTGCCGACGCAACCAGCTTCTGCCGCTTTCCATCGTCAACGGGCGCATCGCCGTAGCCATGGCGAATCCGAAAAATTTCGCCGCGGTAGACGATGTTTCCGCAACAACCGGCATGCCCGTCATCGCCATGGTCGCCATGCCATCGCAGGTACGCGACTGCATCAACCGGTTCCTGCGCGCCAATGCGGAGTTGACCGAACTATCGCACGAGATCGCCGCGACCGCGAAAAAAGAAGTCGACCTTGAACAAGACGACAGCGAAGACGCCTCCCCCGTGGCACGCTTCGTAAGTCTGCTCATCAACCAGGCCATCGACGACCACTGCTCCGATATCCATATCGAACCGCAGGAAGACGGTCTGCTCGTACGCTACCGCATCGACGGCGTGCTGCATATCTTCCAAAAAGCGCCACGCGCCATGACCCAAGGCGTGATCAGCCGCATTAAGGTCATGGCCGAAATGGATATCGGCGAGCGCCGCAAGCCGCAGGATGGCCGTATTACCGTACGTCACAACGGTCAGAAGGTTGATCTTCGCGTGGCGGCATTGCCTACGGTGTGGGGCGAGAAAATCGTCATGCGTATTTTGAGCACGCCTTCGGGCAATCTCAAAGTGGAGGATCTGAATTTCAGCGAACGCAATTTCGATGTGTTTTCCAAAGCGTACAACCGCCCGTACGGCATGGTGTTGGTGACTGGTCCGACCGGTTCGGGTAAGTCGACCACGTTGTATGCGACGTTGGGCGATGTGGCCCGCCCGGAAATCAACATCATCACGGTTGAAGACCCTGTGGAATTCCGCATGGAGGGCATCAATCAGGTGCAGGTGAACAATAAGGCGGGTATGACCTTCGCCGCCGCGTTGCGTTCGATTCTTCGTGCCGACCCTGATGTGGTGCTGATCGGTGAGATTCGAGACGAGGAGACGGCGACCATTGCGATCGAGGCTTCGCTGACGGGCCATTTGGTGCTGTCCACGTTGCACACCAATGATGCTCCGAGTGCGGTGACGCGTTTGACGGAAATGGGCGTGGAACCGTTTTTGGTGAGCTCGTCGCTGGCTGCGGTGATGGCGCAGCGTCTGGCGAGGCGCCTGTGCAAGAAATGCCGGAAGGCCGATACGGCCACTCCCGTGGAGTTGAAGATGATGGGTGTGCCATATACGCCCGGCTCTCCGTTGCCGACCGTGTACCGTGCGATGGGTTGCCGTGAATGTTCCAACACCGGATATCACGGGCGTGTGGCCATTCAGCAGGTAATGGGCGTGGACACGCAGATGGAGGATTTGATCGCGCGTGGCGCCACGTCGCTGGAAATCGAGCAAGCGGCCAAGTCGAAAGGCATGACATCGCTTCGTGAGGATGGCTGGCAGAAGGTTCTGCAAGGCATTACTTCCGTGGATGAAGTGCTTCGCGTGACCGTGTAGTTGTGTAATCGTGTGACTGCGTTTTCAACATACATAAAGGACAATGATGACCAATATTGAACAGCAACCCGAGCTGAAAACCGAAATGAACACCGCGACGGATCCCGATGCGCAGCCGACTTGGGATGCGAACACCGATTTGTCTGGTTTGAAAGGTGTGACCATTCCCAGTACCGCTCCTTCATTCAACGAGGATCCGCGTAGGGGACGCCATTGGTCGCCCGACAATGCGATTCAGGCTGACGATGACAGTTTGCGCAATATTTTCGCGTCGCTTGACGCCATACCCGCGTTGCGGCATGGTTCCGGTACCGTTCCCGACCCCATGCCTAAGGCCGCGGTCGAGCAACAGCCGGCGGCCGAGCCTCAACAGAGCGCACAGCGGCAGCCTATGCAACAGTCAGCTGCCCCGCAAGCCGTTGCATCACAATCTGTAGCGGAACCGCAGCCCGCTCCGACACGGCCTGCGGAAACACCGCTCATTGCAGAACAACAGGAACTCTCCTACGACACCGCTTTTCCGGAAACCCCGGAAAACGAAGCCGTGGATCAGCAGAATCTGCAATTCGACGATGACGTGACGGAAGTCACCCCTGCATTCGAGTATCATGGACCGATCCAGCAAATCGACGGCGATCCGCCATCATTCATTCCAGGCGGCACGCCGTTCGCGCAACAGCCGGACGACTATGCGGCGTACGAGGAGAACACGCAGACCATGCAGCCTTCCGCCATCAACCATATTGCGCAGCCTGCGCCCGCTGCCAGACCGCAACCCAATATGAACAACAGGCTAATCGTGGATTTCATAGTGCCCGAAACCAATGATTCCGACGAGGACGCTGTTCCCGGACAACGCAGAATCAAAGCGCACCAGGTCAAAGAAACATTGCATGCCGAACATCCCGATGCGGATCCGGAATTCGTGGCTGCCATATGCCAGCTGGTGGAATTGAACGCGTCCGATCTTCATCTGGTGGTCAACGATCCGCCAATGCTGCGCGTGGATGGCAAGCTGCGCCCCGCCAAAGGGCTGAGCGTGTGGAACAAGGACCGCACGTATGAAGCCATCAAAGTGATGACCAACGAGCTGGAGATGGAACGGTTCAAAGACGATTTGGAACTTGATATTTCATTCTCCATCGGCGATCTGCTGCGATTCCGCGTCAACGTATACCGCGACCGTTTGGGCGTGTGCGCGGCATTACGAACCATTCCCACGGAAATCAAAACCGCGCAGGAGCTTGGTCTCGACCCGCATATCGCCGATCTGGCGTTACTGCCGCGTGGACTCGTGCTCGTATGCGGTCCGACCGGCTCCGGCAAATCCACCACGCTCGCCGCGATTGTCGACAGAGCGAATGCCGAACGCGCCGACCATATCATCACCATTGAAGACCCGATCGAATTCGTGCATCAACACAAGCGTTGCGTGATGAGCCAGCGTGAAGTGGGCACCGACACCAAAAGTTTCGCGGAAGCGCTTAAACGCGCGCTTCGTGAAGATCCCGACATTATCGAAGTGGGCGAGCTTCGAGACCTCGAAACCATTTCCACCGCGTTGACCGCCGTGGAAACCGGCCACTTGGTGTTCGCCACCCTGCACACGCAGGACGCCGGTTCGACCGTGGACCGTCTGATCGACGTGTACCCGGAAAATCAGCAGCAGCAGATTCGCGTGCAGGTGGCCTCCACTCTGCGCGCGGTGGTCGTGCAAACCCTGATTTCACGTGCCAGCGGGCATGGCCGCGCTCCTGCCACCGAAGTGATGATCAACACTCCGGCCGTGGCCGCGTTGATTCGCGGAGGCAAGGCGCATCAGATTCGTACCGTGCTGCAATCCGGCGAAAAGGAAGGCATGCATACGCTTGACCAAGATCTGGCGAGACTCGTCAACAAGGGCGTCATCACCTTCGAAGACGCTCTTGCCAAGGTGCAGGTCCTCGAGGAATTCGAAAAACTCTGCGGCGCCCGCTCCTCCTTCTGACCTCGCCGTACCCATACACCATCTTTACACCTATCATGAGCAACACAGCAGAAACACCAACCATCATCCAGCCCGACGTTTCGGCGAACCGCGCGACGAACCTTCGAAAAAGACTCTTCACCTGGTTCGCCGAACAACGGCTGCACTGCATTGTCTTCATCGCCTACGTGACAGTGACCGTCACCGTGTCGTGTTTTCACGAACCATGGTTTGATGAGGCGCAAGCCTGGCTGATCGCACGTGATTGCTCATGGAAGGAACTGCTTACCGTACGCACCCATTACGAAGGACACCCACCTCTTTGGTGGATGCTGCTTGCCATTCCCGCCAAACTTGGCATGCCTTACGAAATAGGATTGAAATCCCTCAATCTTATGTGCGCCGCGCTGATGATCTGGCTTTTGGAATTCAAAACGAAACTACCCGAATTACTAAAGGTAATACTGCCATTTTCCTATTTTCTTTGCTACCAGTATGGCGTAACTTCCAGACCATATGCGCTTATGATCGCCGCAATGCTGCTCATAGCCATCAATTGGAACAACCGCAACACCAAGCCATGGCCAGTCATACTCAGCATGATGCTGCTATGCGCCACGAGCTCTTACGGATTGGCAATCGCCGGCATGCTTGCCTTGAATTGGACGATTCAATTTCTCTGCGGCGAACGCTCGCTTATAAAAAACAAGCAGCGTTTCGCGGGACTTGTTCTGCTACTGGTATTCGCCATCATACTGCTCCTCAACGTACTCCCCGCACCCGGCACATACCACGGTGACTTTGACATACATGGCACTGCAACAACATCACCCGCATGGTTTCCGTATTCAACACCTGGCTGGTAATGCCTTCCGAGACGTTGTTCACTTCAACCCTGTCGGATGGCAATATGCAGTTCATCGCTCTCACGCCAAGCGAGCTGTTTATGCCGTGCGTAATGTCATGCCTGATGTGGTGTTTTCTTATTCAGATTTGCCTACGCCGGAAAACCGCATCATTGCTGCTCACCACATACTTGGGTATAAGCGTTGCGTTCACCGCGCATCTTTCCATGCATCATGCGGGAATCATCTTGGGATTCTTCATCGCCATTCTCGCCATCGATTGCGATATCGAAAAAATCAATTCCAACGATTGGCCTCAGTGGATCCGTAATCTCAACAACCGTGTTATGACTCTTCTTGGACCGAAGAAAACGGAACGGTATCTCCGTTTCTTCAAAATCCTCGGTCTTATCTTCATGCTTGTCAGCGTGTATTGGACGGCAAGCGCCAGTATTTGCGATATTCGGTACGACTATTCGTCTTCCCGGGCGGTAGCGTCTTTTATCAAAACCAACCATTTGGAGCAATACCGTTGGATGGCAGGCTGGACACGCGTCAGCAAGAACGACACCGCTTCCAATCCAGAAATCAACAAAATCATCGACAAAGGCGGATATTGCGGCGGCACCGACTGCATCGACTACACTTCTTGGTACGGCAGCACCCTTATCGATTCAGCCCCTTACTTCGACCATACGCTTCTTGCCAATGCATACAAGGGACGAAGCTATTCGTCGTGGGAATGGTGCGTTGACCCCTATGCGGGAAAGAAAGACATCGAAACATGGAAATCGTGGGGCGAACCCGAATTCTACGACACTCTGTATCAGCCATTTTTCTTCTCCGACCTTGGTTACGACAGAAACCATTACACGAAAATCAAAATCGCCGAAACCAAGACACCTTGGAAAAGCACATGGTCGGAAGGCGCCTGCGAAATTTACGTGCGCAACGACATTTACGAGAACGTATTGCATTCGCCCGATCCTGGAATCGACTGGCCCGACGGCGCAACGCGCAGATAACAAGTGGACCGGCATCCAACTGGAACGTGTCGATTGTTCGTTTATGCAAAACGTGCCACTGTCAGCACCTTTGTATAGGTTAGATATGTTATGTACATGCAGGGGGGCTTCCGGCGAAAGCGGAAGCTGAGATAGGCAAATGCCTGACCCTTTGAACCTGTTGGTTAGGACCAACGTAGGGAGCAGACAATGGGCGATGACTCATATGCAGCTGCATTGCGTGAACAGATTGCGCAGGCAGTAAACGACGTACGCGAAACCACACCTTTGGCACAGTCGTTCACCAATTTCGTAACGATGAATCTTGTGGCCAACGCGCAGCTGGCCGCCGGCGGCACCGCAGCCATGAGCTTCCTGCCTGACGACGTGATCGACACCGCGGAAATCGCCGGATCGAACTACATCAATGTGGGCACACTCCTGCCGTTCTTCAAGGACGCGCTACCGGAAATCGCCTACAAACTGCACAAGAACGGCAAGACGTGGGTACTTGATCCGGTCGCCGCGGGCATCGGCAAAACCCGTACCGCCATTCTCGAATCGTTCCGCACATACCCGCCGACCATTGTGCGCGGCAATGCGAGCGAAATCATCGCGCTCGATGCGATGTGGGGTTTGGCACAGCATGATTCCACCGTTCCCGGCACTCGCCCGGCAGGCGTGGAAGCCGTCGACGAAGTCGATTCCGCCGTTGACGCGGCCAAACGAGTGGCTCGTCATCTTGCGAAATACTCCCCTGTTGGAGCCGGCGCGGTGGCCGTTTCCGGAGCAGTCGATCTGGTGACTGACGGCGAGCGCGTGTTCCGTTTGCCCGGCGGCAGCGCGATGATGACGAAGATCACCGGCGCCGGCTGTTCGCTCGGCGGCGTTACCGCAACGTATCTGGCCGTGGCCGAACCGCTTGTCGCCGCGATTTCGGCATCATTGCTGTATAACAGGGCTTCCGAAATCGCCGAAGCGAAATCGTCCGGTCCCGGATCTTTCCAAGTGGCGCTGCTTGACGCGCTTTGGAACGTCACCGCCGAGGAAGTCGCCGCTTCCGAAATCATCATCGACTAGGCTTTGCCGAACCCTGCATGGTATTCGGCATATCATGCAGGGTTCGGCAATTGCGTATGTGGAAAATATGGACGATTGCCGGTTCACATTGTAGGCTTTCTGAATCACTTACCGAGAAGGGTTGATTATATGAACAATTATTCATATGCATCGATGCGCGATACATTCGATATGAGCGCCTACTTTGTGGTCGGCCCGCAGGATTGCAAGAGCCGTACTATTACCAGTGTGATTGAGGATGCGTTGCGCGGGGGTGCAACGTTCATCCAGCTGCGAGCCAAGAACACCGACGCGAAAGACATCACCAGCATGGCACGCGATATCGCGCAGGTTATCGAGAACAACGGCAAATCCGATTCCGTGGCGTTTGTGATCGACGATCGCGTGGATGTAGTTTGGCAGGCACGTCACAAGGGCATCAAAGTTGACGGCGTGCATATTGGGCAAACCGACTTGGAACCGCAGGAAGCCCGCGCGTTGCTTGGGGAAGATGCCATTGTGGGCTTGTCTGCCGAAACGGAAAGCCTGGTGAAGCTGATCAACGAGCTGCCTGCCGGCTGCATCGACTACATCGGGGCCGGCCCGTTGCACGTGTCCACTACCAAGCCGGAAGCTTCCGTTGGTGGCAACGATGGTTCCGGGCATACGCTCGACGAGGCGCAGATCAATGCGATCTGCGATGCGAGTGATTTTCCGGTTGTGGTCGGCGGTGGAGTGACCGCCAACGATATGGAGATGCTCGCACATTCGAAGGCGGCCGGCTGGTTTGTGGTGTCGGCCATTGCCGGCGCAAGCGATCCGGAAGAGGCGACCCGCAATATGGTTTCGCGATGGAAGGCAGTGCGCGGTGATGCAAAGCATGGGCACGTACTGCGCAAATAGCAATCACGGATCACGAATATTTCAGAACTTCGCATCATAAGCAAGCAAAAGCAAGTAAGGAGTCATTCATGACCAGCACTTTGGCACCGGTATTGAGCATCGCGGGATCGGATTCCTCCGGTGGTGCCGGCATTCAGGCAGATTTGAAAACCATGCTTGCCAATGGCGTGTTCGGTATGACCGCCATCGCGGCGCTGACCGCGCAGAACACCACAGGCGTGACCATGGTCACGAACACTCCTCCGGAAATGCTCGCCGCGCAAATCGACGCAGTATTTGAAGATATTCCGCCGGTCGCGGTGAAGATCGGCATGGTGTCGAGCGTGGAGCTCATCAACGTGATCGCCGACCGTCTGATTGCGCATGATGCCACGAATATTGTGCTTGATCCGGTGATGGTGGCAACGTCCGGCGCGAAGCTTATCGAAGGCGACGCGATTGCGGCACTGACTTCCAAGCTGTTCCCGCTGGCCACCGTCATCACGCCGAATATGCCGGAAACCCAGGCGCTGTGCGAGCTGGCCGTCGAACAGGGTGCCGACGCGATCGACTACGAGAATGGCGAAAGCATCTCCAGTGAGAACGACATGGTGACGGCAGGCCATATGCTCGCCGGCCATTTCGGCTGCGCGGTGCTCGTCAAAGGCGGTCATGGCACGCAGGATGCCAGCGATGTGCTCGTTGAACCGAGCGGCAAAGTCACTTGGTTCCGCGCGCGTCGTATCAATAATCCGAACACGCATGGCACCGGATGCACGCTGTCTTCGGCGATCGCATCGCATCTGGCGCTTGGCGAGACATTGCCGGAAGCCGTCGATAGTGCAAAACTGTATCTGACGGGCGCCTTGGAGGCGCAGCTTGACCTCGGTCACGGATCCGGACCGATGGATCACGCTTGGAAATGGCGCTGACAGCCAAATCCGCACCAACCAATCCAAGTCGTATCAGGCCGATAGGAACGCAACGAAAGGAACGAACATGACCCTTGATCGCAATGCGGAAAAGCAGGAAGTGCCGATCAACCCGGAAACCGGCAAACCGTATATCAACACGCTTGCCGCAGTCGCCATCTCCCCCGCCGGCGCAAGCCCTGAAAAGTCCACGTACGTGGCGCAGGCGGTCGACGTGATCCGTCAATCCGGATTGCCGAGTGAAACCAACGCCATGTTCACCAACATCGAAGGCGACATCGACGACGTGCTCAAGGTGATTCGCGACGCCACCATGAAGCTGGCTGGCCAGGGCTATCGCACCGACGTGGTGATCCGTCTCGACATTCGCCCAGGTTTCGAAGGTCAGATCCACGCCAAGCAGGCACTTGTGGACGAAATCCTGTCGGAATAAATCAGGCAATAAACTGTTAGATCGTCAGAAAAATCGAAAAGCGCGCTATTTATAAGGAATGGCGCGCTTTTCTTATTGATTTGGGTATAGTGTAGCGAATATGACTACGATGAAGGAAATTGCCGAAGCGGCAGGGGTGTCCATTTCCACTGTTTCCCTGGTGCTTAACGGCAGGGATGAAGGACGTGTGAAAGCCCCTTTGGCCGCGCTCGTACGCGAGAAGGCAGACGAACTCGGCTACACGGTCAATCCTCTGGCGCGCAGCCTGCGCACTTGCCGCACGCGAATTCTCGGCTTCATCAGCGAGGAAGTTGCCACCACGCCGTACGCAGGCGGCATCATTCTGGGCGCGCAAGACGCGGCAAGCACCTACGGGTACATGATCATCACGGTCAGCACCGATGGCAGGGCGAGCGAAGAGAACGAAATCGCCACGCTGAAACGGTATGGCGTGGACGGTTTCTTCTATTCGAAGATGTCGAATCGCATTGCGAGCGTGCCAGCCTCGCTCGGCGATTATCCGGTGGTGATGGTGGATGCCACCGATGCCGACAACCAGATTCCCAGCATCGAGCCGGACGAATTCCAAATCGCCTATGATGCCACGAAACGGCTGATTCAGGCCGATTGCAAGCGTATCGCCTACATCGGATGCTCGGAAAACATGATTGCGCAGGATGGCCGTTTTGCCGGGTATCAGGCGGCATTGCAGGATTCCGGTTTCGCCTATGATCCTTCGCTGGTATGCAATGTGCTCAATAATGGTCCTGCGTTGCGTGCCGTCGACAAACTGTTTGACGAACGCAATCCCGACGGTTTCTTTTGCTTCAATGATGCGCGCGCATGGTATGTGTACGAATGTGCGGCACGCCGCGGACTGACCGTCGGCAAGGACGTTTCCATCGTCGGCGTCGACAACCACCGCGTGTTCGCCGAAACGCTGGAACCGCAGCTGACCACGGTGGAACTGCCCCACTATGAGATGGGTTATTGGGCCGCATGCAAGCTTATTTCGATGATCGAACGCAAGCCCGTCGACAGTTCGTCTTGGCCGAATACCACCGCTCCCATGCCGCCGTTGGATTCGCCGATTCCTGCGAAGATCCATTGCGCGCTGATAGAAAAGGGATCGGTTCGCAGCTAAGTTTCGCGATCTAAGACCACATGAAAGGCCTGTTGACGTGTCCGTTACGACACGCCGAGAGGCCTTCTTTTTTATCCCCCATTTCGGCTTAATTCCAACACTTCCAAAAAGCGTTGGAATTACTTACGTCAATCGATTGACGTCAATCGTTTGACGCGCTATTATTTAACCATGTTCATCCACTTGGCACGGCAGCTGGGTGAATGACGGCATAACACAACATCGGCACACAACCGAGGTGCCGCGCGGCAGCGGCACAAACAAAGAGAAACAGAGAAACAACAACATGGCAAGTACAACTCGATCTGCATGGAAGAATCCTTCCTACCTGCAGAGCTCCTTCGGCATCTTCATGTTCTTCTGCTCGTGGGGCATCTGGTGGTCCTTCTTCTCCCGCTGGCTTACCGACCCGGCCCACGGTCTGGGCATGACCTCCGCCGAGCAGGGCCAGATCTACTCCATCAACTCCCTGGCAACCCTGGTCATCATGTTCGCCTACGGCGCCATCCAGGACCAACTGGGCATCAAGCGTAAGCTCGTGATCTTCGTCTCCGCCATCGCAGCGCTCGTCGGCCCGTTCGTGCAGTTCGTGTATGCCCCGATGCTGACAGCCGGCGGCACCACCCGTTTCATCGGCGTGCTCATCGGCTCCATCGTGCTGTCCGCAGGTTTCATGGCCGGCTGCTCCCTGTTCGAGGCACTCACCGAACGCTACTCCCGCAAGTTCGGCTTCGAATACGGCCAGTCCCGAGCTTGGGGCTCATTCGGCTACGCCATCGTGGCGCTGTGTGCAGGCTTCCTGTTCAATATCAACCCGCTGCTGAACTTCTGGGTCGGCTCCATCTGCGGCCTCGGCATGCTGTGCATCTACGCTTTCTGGGTTCCGGCCGAGCAGAAGGAAGAGCTCAAGAAGGAAGCTGATCCGAACGCGGCTCCGACCAACCCGTCCTTCAAGGAAATGATTTCCGTTCTGAAGATGCCGACCCTGTGGGTGCTCATCGTTTTCATGCTGTTCACCAACACCTTCTATACCGTGTTCGATCAGCAGATGTTCCCGAACTACTACGCTTCCCTCTTCTCCACCACTGAAATCGGCAACACCACCTACGGCACCCTGAACTCCTTCCAGGTGTTCCTCGAGTCCGCCATGATGGGTGTTGTTCCGATCATCATGAAGAAGATCGGCGTGCGCAACTCCCTGCTGCTCGGTGCAACCGTGATGTTCCTGCGCATCGGCCTGTGCGGCGTGTTCCACGATCCGGTCAGCGTCTCCATCGTCAAGCTGTTCCACTCCATCGAGGTTCCGCTGTTCTGCCTGCCGGCATTCCGCTACTTCACTCTGCACTTCGACACCAAGCTGTCGGCAACCCTGTACATGGTGGGCTTCCAGATCGCTTCCCAGATCGGCCAGGTGATCTTCTCCACCCCGATGGGCGCCCTGCATGACGCCATGGGCGATCGCCCGACCTTCTTCACCATCTCCGGCATCGTGCTGGCAGCCCTGATCTACGGCTTCTTCGTGATCAAGAAGGACGACCAGGAAGTCGGCGGTGATCCGTTCTACACCGACAAGCAGCTCAAGGCCCAGGCCGCTGCAGAAGCGAACGCCTGAACGCAATCGCAAGTCCGGCCAAGAACATAACTGAATCGTGCTGCTCGAAGCGTTTCCCCTTTTTCCGCTTCGGGCAGCATTCTTACAACTTTTACTCAAAACTCAATAAGCAGCAATTCAACAATCACAAGAAAGGCTATTCAACGATGACTGGCTTCACCCCGGACGCACCCGTCCTTCACGAAATCAAGAACCACAGCGAGGCTCTGGCACAGGCGGAGGCGGGCGTTGCAGCCATGGCCGCCGCGCGCAACAACCGTTGGTATCCGAAGTTCCACATCGCCTCCAACGGCGGCTGGATCAACGATCCGAACGGCCTGTGCTTCTACAAGGGCCGTTGGCACGTGTTCTACCAGCTGCACCCGTACGGCACCCAGTGGGGCCCGATGCACTGGGGTCACGTCTCCTCCAACGACATGCTCAACTGGAAGCGTGAGCCGATCATGTTCGCCCCGACTCTCGAAGAGGAAAAGGACGGCGTGTTCTCCGGTTCCGCAGTGATCGGCGATGACGGCGAGCTCAAGTTCTACTACACCGGCCACCGCTGGGCCAACGGCATCGACAACACCGGCGGCGACTGGCAGGTGCAGATGATCGCCGAACCAGACAACGACGAGCTGACCAGCGCCACCAAGCGCGGCATGATCATCGATTGCCCGCTCGATAAGGTCGACCACCACTACCGTGACCCGAAGGTATGGAAGACCGGAGACAAGTGGTACATGACCTTCGGTGTCTCCTCCGTAGAAAAGCGCGGCCAGATGTGGCTGTTCTCCTCCGATGACATGGTTCGTTGGACCTACGAGCGTGTGCTGTTCGAACACCCGGATCCGAACGTCTTCATGCTTGAATGCCCGGACTTCTTCCCGATCAAGGACGCCGAGGGCAATGAGAAGTGGGTCATCGGCTTCTCCGCCATGGGCGCAAAGGCCTCCGGTTTCATGAACCGCAACGTTTCCAACGCCGGCTACATGATCGGCACGTGGACCCCGGGCGAGGCGTTCCAGCCGGAAACCGAGTTTCGCCTGTGGGATTGCGGCCACAACTATTACGCTCCGCAGTCCTTCAACGATGGCGAGCGCCAGATCGTATACGGCTGGATGAGCCCGTTCGTTGAGCCGATTCCGATGCAGGATGACGGCTGGTGCGGCAACCTGACCCTTCCGCGTGAGATCACCCTGGGCGCCGACGGCGATCTGCACACCGCTCCGGTTGCCGAAATGGAGGGCTTGCGCGAAAACACCACCGATTTCGGTGCGATCTCGCTGGACGTCAATGGCGAGCAGACCATTGCCGACGATGCCGAAGCCGTTGAAATCGAAATGACCATCGATCTCAACGCTTCCACCGCGGAACGCGCCGGTCTGAAGATTCACGCGACTGAGGATGGCTCTTACACGTATGTGGCGTTCGACGATCAGATCGGCCGCGTGGTGATCGACCGTCAGGCCGCAGCCCAGGGCGATCGTGGCTACCGTACCGCGCCGCTTTCCGCCGAAGAACTGGCTTCCGGCGAGCTCAAGCTGCGCGTGTTTGTGGATCGCGGCTGCGTGGAAGTGTACGTAAACGACGGCCGTCAGGCCATGAGCTCCTTCAGCTACGCTTCCGAAGGCCCACGAGCCATCAAACTTGTTGCCGAATCCGGCACGCTTGAGGTCAAGTCCTTGAAGCTCCACACCATGAAGTCCATCGGACTGGAGTGAGGCTAATCCAAGGCAGTAGCAAGGGGTAAAGAGTAAGGGCGTTGTGTCGGAATGAGATAGAAACCCGCCTTTACCGTTTTCGGTTT
>ENA-OPZN01000004-OPZN01000004.1-human-gut-metagenome-genome-assembly--contig:-NODE-4-length-130466-cov-14.196119_pt1 | contig 130466 bp, 96 predicted proteins | sample MGYA00242483_ERZ504503 | MGnify/ENA primary metagenome ERZ504503 (study PRJEB26092, sample SAMD00036285) | human gut metagenome | host: Homo sapiens | study: EMG produced TPA metagenomics assembly of... | reverse complement strand
GAGCCAGAATCGAACCCTCCACAAAAAAACTTTGCAGAAAGCCAACATGTGACTCTCAAAAACAAGAAAATTGACGATCGCCTTATAAGGAAAGGCGCATCGCACGAAAACCTCACCGTCCTTCAAGCCTCCCGGCCACTCGCGAACGAGCGGACGATGAACTGGCAATCATTGACTATAAAGAAGTAGTACAAATACGCTCTTGAGTTCTCAAACCACCACCACACCAGCAGACCGTCCCGAACCTCAGGAGCGGAACCGCCGTGCTGAGCAGCGAGATGTAAACTTACACGTCCTTGCCGATCTACGCAAATCGACCTTCCGTAAACACCGTGTAAACCGTTGAAAAATAACGTATCTCTCGGCGTGTCGAAATCGCAGGAAAATCGAGTGATGAGCACCATTTCACAGCACAATCCCGCTGGAAAAACCTCAACATACCTCGCTACAGGTCAACATCCGGGCGTGTCGCACACGAGACGAACGAATGACAGAAAGGTACAAGACAAACAGCGGGCAAAACATCCAGCGGGAACAGACACAACACGACTACGCCTGACACACATCCAGCAACGTCAATTCGTCCGACCAACTTACGCCTTGCCACACAACCTGCGAGCGACTCCGTCTACCAGCGCTTGCCACAGCGCTTGCCACCATTGCCGGGCCTGCCACCGCGCCCCACGGCCCGCGCCCCTCGGCATGCAGCACACCCAGATGATGCTTCATGGCGACCAGCATGATGTGCGTATCTTCCAAGCCAAGATGTCGTTCGCTTTGGATGCATCCAACGCGCCCTGACGTTTGGCATACGCATCCAACGTATTGTTGCCGTGCGGATGCTCATCATCGGGAATCGACCCCTCATCCCAACGACGGCTCATCGGCAATGTGTCGATGATCGTGATATTGCCGGCACGATAGCTTTCCGCATATCCGGCGACGTTCAGCATGAAAAAGCTATGCTCGAACCGGGCGTTATGCGCAACATATGGCTGCTGTTCGAGTCGTTGCAGCAATCCGATCTGAGCTTCGGGCCATTCGTCGAACAGACGAAAGTCCGCGCTGGCGCGATCGCGCACGTCAATACCGGTAAGGTCGAGAATCAGAGGATTGCCAAGCAGCGCATTCTGCGCGGGAACGCCGAAGGAAAGACGTGCCTGGCCATATGCATCGCCGGTCTCGTAATAATCCTGTTCGTAGCGGTAGCCCGCGGGCTCGCCGGCAGGACGAGGCGAGATCATGTTCATGAATTCGAATCCGGCATCGATGATGTACACGCGAGCCGGATCCGTACCCGTAGTTTCGATATCAATGCCCATCACCGTGTCGACGTCACGGCCGGGAAGGTAGGCGTCACGCCAATCCGACTTTTTGTAATCCGCCAAACGTCGGTCCTGCGCGGCTTCCGCCGAGTCAGCGGAACCGCCAGCGGATCCGAGGGAACCATAGTCGAACACCTTCGAGCCTCCCGGACTCGTCACCCCGCTCAAATTCGCGCGTGACATGGCGTAATCGCTGGCACGCTTCTGTTCACGTTCCGCGGCACGACGTTCGGCACGGCCATTGACGATCTGCGCGGTACGATCCTGAATATCGTTAAGATTCACGAGGCTTTCCGCTCCGGCAACAGACTGCAGCACGGGCACTATCACCCGCTCCCGCCGCTCTTCGGCAATCGTCCACAATCCCATCGCAACACCAATGCGCCGCAACACGGCAATTTCGTCGCACAACCTACGGTTCGCATAGGCGAGCGCGCGAGGCAAACGGTATGAAGCGATCAGACGGTCGAAATCCGTCATGAAGGTGGTATTGCATTGCGCGATGATGGATTCGAGCCGGTCACGGACCGCTAAATCCTTTTTCAGCAGATTATGCAACTGTTGGACGGATAGTACCGAATCCTGCATGGGATCCGTTTTCTCCGAGGTCGACGAAAACGTGGTATCCGCGGCATTCAGAACGGCGATCAGGTCGATGCCTTGGCTTTTGGCGGCTCCGATGCCGTGTTCCAAGTCGAGAGACATGACCCAATGCCAGTCGATGCGCTCATTGTCGGCGTTTTTCGGCATCGATGCCGACCATTGGCTGATGTCTTGTTTGGCTTCGGTAAGCCAGGAACGGCCCGTCTTTGCTTCGTTCATACTTTGCATGGTAGCCGAGAGGGGGCGCAGTACACGTCGGCGCGTACAAAAAACCATGATGCTTCTCGGATAGCGCAATCTTAAGTTTTTTGAGATTCGAAAGGTTATCTTGGGTTCGTTTTATTTCGTTGATTTTCGGTAAGAGAAAGAACAATGCTACGAAAAACGATTATGTTCACCAAGCATTCGTCGTCAGGATACGATCATGCGCGTTGCAGACGGAGCACGACGTCGCGTACGAAATCATTCCATCGCAACGCGAACGCCGATATTGTCGATAATGCTGCGAAATGCAAACATGGTTACGCTCATACGTGCGTCTGCCGTGGGGAGTGTGATGCGTGCGCGCGTTGCACTGGTTATGCGCATGGTGGTATGACGAAAAAATGACGGCATGACAAAAAGGGAGAGGCCTGTGGACCTCTCCCCCTGCAGGATATTCCGCGGATTGCGCAACGATAGGATTCCGTGACAATCGGATTCCGCAGCGTTTTTCGCCGCGCATGTATGCGATTTGCGACGTGCGCTCCTGGTTTACAGTTCGAATCCGAGTTCGGCGGCGGCTTCGGTGGGAACCGGATCGTCGCACCAGAAATCCTCAAGATTCTCGTTGGTGGCGAGGCTGCGGATTTCCGCCTTGTCGATATACAGTTCGCCGCTCAGATGGTCGGTTTCGTGCTGGAAGATGCGGGCCGGCCAGCCGTGCAGATGTTCCTCATGCTGTTTGCCATCTTCATCCTGCCAGCGGGCGGTGATGTCGAGCCAGCGCTTGCGTACCGCCTGATAGCCGTCGAAGCTCAGGCAGCCTTCGTAGAAGCTGCGGGTTTCGGTGCCGATCGGCTCATAGCTGGGGTTGATGATGACGTGGAATGGGAATTCGGACGCTTCGCGCGGGTCATCGTCATCGTCGTCGCGCACATGGTCTTCCACCACGGCAAGCGCCAGTCCGAGGCCGATCTGGGTTGCGGCGAGACCTACGCCCGGCGCTTCGATCATGGTGACGCGCATGGTTTCGATGAGCTTGTCAAGTGTCTTGCGGCTCAGTTGGCCTTCGTAGGCTGCGGTCTGCTGGCGCAGTACCGGTTCACCTGCCTGCACGATGGGAAGCAGCTGTTCCTTGCCGCCGGTTTTGATGAGTTTTTCGACCTCGCGGTTGAGCTCGAGGTTGACTTTCGAGTTACGTCCAAACATGGGGTTCCTTCGCGGATTGGTTCGGGATTTTGGATTGCCAAATACTGTGTGTCGGCGGTGTGATTACAAGGCGAGTTCTTCGGCCACGACTTTGGCGAGACGGTCGCAGACCTCGTCGGCCTGCTGCTGGGTTTCCGCTTCAGCCATGACGCGCACGAGCGGTTCGGTGCCGGAGGGACGCAAGAGCACGCGGCCGGTGTCGCCGAGCATTTTCTCTTCGCGTTCGACGGCCGCCTGCACTTTGGCGTTGGTTTTGGCTGCGAGCTTGTCGACGTTTGGCACGTTGATGAGGGTTTGCGGCAGTTGCGGGAAGTCGGATGCGAGTTCTTTGAGACTCTTGCCGGAGTTGACCACTTCGTTGCACAAGGTCAGTGCGGTGAGTGTACCGTCGCCGGTGGTGGCGAATTCGCGGTTGATCACGTGGCCGGACTGTTCGCCGCCGAGCGAATAGTCGCCGCGCAGCATTTCCTCAAGCACGTAACGGTCGCCCACGCCGGTTTGCACGGTTTTGATGCCCATGGAACGCAGGGCGAGCTTCAGGCCGAGGTTGCTCATCACGGTTACCACGAGGGTGTCGTGGTTGAGTTTGCCCGCGTTTTTCTTGGCACGTGCAAGAATGCCCATGATCTGATCGCCGTTGACCATATTGCCTTCGCCGTCTACGGCAAGGCAACGGTCGGCGTCACCGTCGAATGCCACGCCCAAGTCGGCTCCGGAGGCTTTGACCATGGCCTGCAGCTGTTCGGGGTGTGTGGATCCGGCGTTCTTGTTGATGTTGTAGCCGTCTGGCGAAGCGTTGATCACGATCACGTCGGCTCCTGCGCGGCGCAACGCTTCCGGCGCGACCACGGAGGTGGCGCCGTTGGCGCAGTCAGCCACGACTTTCAAGCCTTTCAACGGTGTCGGCTGGGACTTGTCAGGCCCGATGGGGGCGATGGTGGATACCAGATGGTCGATATACAGGTTGGTTGCGGTTGCCGTGTCGTGGCTGATACGTCCCACGCCTGCACCGGTCGGGCGTTCCCAATCCTGGCCGAGCACGTTTTCGATTTCGTCTTCTTTGGTGTCAGGCAGTTTGAATCCGCCGCGTGCGAAGAATTTGATGCCGTTGTCGGGCATGGGGTTATGGGATGCGGAAATCACGGCACCCATTTCCACGTTCAGCACGGAAGTCAGGTATGCGACACCCGGAGTTGGAATAATGCCCGCGTCGATCACGTCGAATCCACCTGCGGACATGCCTGCGGACAGTGCCGCTGCAAGAAAATCGCCGGAAACGCGAGTATCGCGGCCGACCAGTGCACGGCGACGACCGTCGAATTCGCTTTTGTCTCCATCATCGCCAAGCACGCGCACCGCAGCATCGCCCAAATCCAACGCAAGCTGTGCGGTCAAAGCCCTATTCGCCAATCCTCGAACACCGTCTGTTCCGAACATACGTGGCATGAGTCTCAAGTCCTCGCTATCTCAAGTTATATTGCCGTGCACCATCGTACTCAACGGGTTCACCATTCAACGAAACAGTCGAGAGCATGTTGCGATACCTGCATACTGCGGTACGTAATGTTGCGCAAACCGCAGTATGCAACGGCGCGGGCTTTTCCGCAATCTCACGTTTTCGCAATATCGCGTTATTCGCGCAATACCGCATTCGACAGTTGCGCCACGAACAGGCCTTGGTCTCGAGTGACGATTTGGGCGCGACCGGGCGCCGCCTTCTTCGGTTTGACTTTGCCGATCAGCTGGCCTTCGTTCGAATCTCCGGACAGCAGAATGCCGGTCATGCCGAGATCATGGAACGTCTGCAATACCGGATCGTACATGGCTCGGCTCGCACCGCCGGTTCTGCGGGCCACCACCACATGCAATCCCAGATCGGAGGCCTGCGCCAAATATGGCACCAACGCACGCAGCGGGTTGCCTCGGCTGGTGGAGACCAAATCGTAATCGTCGACCAGCACGTAAACTTCCGAACCCGTCCACCAGGAACGGTCGCGCAACTGTTCGGCAGTCACGTCCTGGCCCGGAATGCGGGTTTTCAGGAATTCCGCAAGCGCGTCGAGACTTTCCGTAGCCTGTTCGTCATTGGTCAGGTACGCTCCAAAATGCGACTGCGGAATCTGCGCAAGATTCGCACGACGATAATCCAACATGAAAATTTTTGCTTTTCCATCCGGATAGCTTCGTACGATTTCGTTGATTATCACGCGAAGGAATGTAGATTTCCCCGAACCGGCGTCACCGAATAGGTAACAGTGCGGTTCGGTGTTGAAGTCGAACACCACTGGAGACAGTGCGTTCTCGTCGATACCGACCACTATGTTGCCTTTGGCGAGCTGGTTGGATGCCTTTTGACGCATGACGGAAGCCATCATCGCCTCGTACGGCAGGTTTTCGGGCAGCAACCGCAGCTTCGGACCATGCGGATGGCCTTGCCATGCGGAACGTACTTTGGCGATGAGATCGTTGATGCCGTCGGACACCGTCGCCGCATCATGCCCGCCATCGATGCGGGGCAGCGCTGCGAGCGTATGCAGTTTGTTGGCGCTCAGGCCACGGCCAGGCGCGCCCTTGGGCACGGTGTCGGCAACGTGGCGGTCGATTTGCGAATCGCTCGGATCGCCCAAACGCAGTTCGAGCTTGGTGCCGATAAGGTCGCTGATATTGGCACGGATTTCCATCCAACGGTTCGCGCTGAACAACACGTGCACGCCGAAGGTGAGACCACGGGCAACGATCTGCTGGACTTTGGTTTCCAATTCGTCATAGTCGCCGCGGAATACGCCCCAACCGTCGATGACGAGGAACACGTCGCCATATCCGTCGTCGACCTTGCCTTCGGCGCGACGGCGACGATACGCGTCCATGCCGTCGATGCGCTGTTCTTTGAAGAATCGTTCGCGCGCGTCGATGATGCCGCTGACTTCGGCAAGCGTACGACGGACTTTTTCATCCTCATTGCCTGCCGCGATGCCGCTGACATGTTCCAATCCATCCATGGAGGAGAACGCGCCGCCACCGCAGTCGATCACATAGAACTGCACTTCGAGCGGCGAATGCGTGAGCGCCAACGATGCGACGATGGAACGCAACATCATGCTTTTACCGCTCAACGGGCCGCCCACCACTGCCACATGGCCTCCCGCACCGGCAAGATTGAGGGCCATGACGTCTCGCCTCTGCTCGCGTGGCTTGTCTTCCAACGCGCATGGTACGACAAGCGCTCCGGCATTGCGCCACCTTGGCGAAATCAAGCCATACTCCTTGGTGACGGTCAGGTCCGGCATGAAATCGTCGAGCGAATTCGGCGTGACCAGCGGAGGCAGCCACACCACGTGCGCGGGATTGCCTTTGCCTCGCATCTGTTCCACCGCATACTGGAAGGTGGTGGTTTCGCCGTCCAACCCCTTCGGCACGCCCGACACGTAAGACGCGCGGAAGCGGGTGATGGTGCCGTCAGGCGATTTCAGATAGCCGATGCCAGGCAGGCTTGGCAGATCGTACGCGTCCGTAATGCCCAGCACGGCACGGGATTCGGTTGCGGAGAACGTTTTCAGACCGATACGGTATGACAGGTGCTCGTCAAGACCACGCAGCTTGCCTTGTTCCAAACGCTGCGATGCGATGAGCAGATGTATGCCCAGCGAACGGCCGACCGCGCCAATGCGAACGAACGATTGCACGATCTCGGGTTTCGCCTTCAACAGTTCGGAGAATTCGTCGACCACGACCAATAGTGACGGCAACGGTTTAAGATCGCTACGCCCGCCGTTGACACGCATCTCCTCATATTCGGTGATGTTGGCAAGGTTGCCCGCATCTCGCAGCAGCTCCTGACGTCGGTTGACTTCGCCATCCAGCGCGTCTTCCATACGGTCGACGAGCGACGCTTCCTTGCCGAGATTCGTAATGATGGATGAAATGTGAGGCATGCCGTCCATACCTGCGAAAGTGGCGCCGCCTTTGAAGTCGATGAGTACGAAATTCAACTGGTCCGGGGAATGGCTCAACGCCAACGACAGTACCAGGGTTCGCAGCACTTCGGATTTACCCGAACCGGTGGCGCCGACGAGCACGCCATGCGGGCCCATGCCATGCTGGCCCATCTCTTTGATGTCAAGGAACGCGGTACTGGTGTCGTCGAATAGGCCGATCGGCACGCGCAAACGCTCCTTGCCCACACGATATGCCCACAGTTTCGCCAGATCGATATGACGAATATCGCTGATGCCAAGCAGATCAGGCAATTCGGGGGATTTCTTGCGATTGACGGATTGTGAGGAATCGTCTCCGGTTTCGTTAACATGCACGCTCTCCAAGCGTTTCGCTATGCAGAGCGCCTCTTCCACAGTCAATTCGTCCGGTTGGATTTCCACAGGCTTGAGTGCCGTGGAAAACACTTCAACCATATTGATGTCGCGCTTTTCGAGAACGTTCAGTCCTTCCTCAACCACGGTCTGCGAATACAGCACACGAAGCACGTCATCTTCCTCGAGCTCCCCCCAATCATTCGGCATGTCGAACACGGTCACTCCACCGAGGCCGTCTTCAGCGAACAATCGGGACTCTCGAGACAATACAGTCCGGTCGAATCCATCATTGATCACCAAAACATGAGGAGCAATCTCATTATCTCCGGTACGCCTGTTGCGGTTCAGCACTTCCTCGCCTATCAACGCATCAACTTCGCGCACGTTGCTCGTCAGCATAAATCCATGACCGTTATACGTGCCTTCCAAGTATTTCTCGTTCAGCACACGGTTATGAGGCAGCAACCGTACCCATTCCCACTGCCCCATGCGATCAGCGGATGCCAGTACGAGCACTCTGCAGCATTCAGCCGGATGCCAAACCGCCGCTTGACAGATCATGGCTCTTGCGAGCGCCTGCGTCTGGCTTTCGTTTCCAAGCAATTCCACACGCTTGTATTTCCTCAGGTCAATGCCGTAAGGCATATTGTGCAACGTTTTTATGTGCAAGCATGAAACGATGCGCCGCCGATGCCGAAACCGGGTCGAGCTGCGCGAGTGGAGGCAATTCAGGTGATTCAAGCTGCAGGCACAATGGCACACTATGCGTGCCGCAACGTAATATCATGAAATCGTCGTCTGCGGGAACACGTTCCCAGCAACGTTCCGGTTCCTGGGCGATCGCCGTCAACGAGGATGGGGATGGAGCGTTCCACAATGCGGCATTGCGTTGTTTCCTTCCCGCGGTGCGCACGGTTTTGCGTATGCCAGCCAAATAAGTGAGATATTCACGTCTTGCCGCCGCGAGGTTCGCCATGCGTTGCGAACGTTGGCGGAAGCCGTTGACCGCCACGAATCCCAATGACGACACCATGAACATGCCGCCGGTAAGCATGCCGGTGAGTCCCGAATTGGTCATCAGCATCATGACCATGGCGCTGGCGGTGCCCAACAATGGCACCAACGATGTGAGCAGCGTGTTGACACCGTCGCTGGGTTCAAGCTCGGGTGGTGCCTGCAATACGATTTTTCCTTTTGGAGGTTTGGGACCTTCGAGCCTGCTGTTTTGTTGTTCCGCAGTAATAGCCATCAACGCCTCCTGCTTTTCGATGTGATGATGCTGCAGCCCATGTCTCCCAGTCCGATGCGGGATCCGACATGCATACGCGTTCGGACGTTCGGTTCAAGTTCCGTCTCTTCGCCGCTTTCGTCAAGCACTCGCGTACCGTTGGTGCTCGCTAAGTCAGTGATCCAGATTTGGTCGTCCACCAATTCGATCCGAGCATGGTTTCGTGAGACCGTACCAGTATGGTCAGGCACAGCCAACGCGATGTCCCCTGTCTGCTGCGGGGCTGGCTTGCGCCCGAGAATCAATGAAGAAGGCACGCTGAGAGTTCTCTTGGAGCCATCTTCAAAGAAGAGAAAGGTTTGGGGTTTCTCAGGAGGTGTCACTGGCACCGAGGCCGTCTGTTGTTCAACCGTTGTCCGAACCGGATACATCGGCTTTTCCGAAGGCATGGGTACAGGAGAAACCTGTTTTGCCATTGGCATGGGAACCGGTTTGGACACGTCCGCCACTGTTTTGGGAAGAGGCACGGGAGGAGTGGGCTGCATCCGAGGCATGGGAACCGGAGGAATTTGCCTCGATACGACCGGTTGTTCCTCCAACGCCTCAACACGTTGATGAATATCGACGCATCCCAAAGATGCCAGTCTGTCTGCCCATCCCTGATGCAAATCATCCTTGGCGAACAACGGTGAGCAAATCACCGCAATCAGACCTATGACCAACGCAAGCGTGGATCCGATAAGCACACAATACTTCACAAGAATCCGGCCCATTCCGGCGGGCAAAGTTCCCGCCGTGACGTCACGCATGCCTTCCACGCGAACCGTACGCAAACCGAACATCATATTCCCCGGAGTCAGACCGCGCGAACCTTCTCCAATAGCCAGCACCGCAACCGATTCGAGCATCACCAGGAACGTGACGGGAATATTATGTCCGAGCAAAGCCGCAATCACGCCGCAAAGCAATACGAAACCGCAATCGACGAATGCGGCCGCACATTGTTTTCCGGCTCCTGCCGGACGACATCTCATTACGGAATTCGAATCCGACATCACAATCCCCTTATATACTGCAACGCGCCAGCTGCGAAGAAAGCCGCCACAGGCGTGACCATCATGGACAGGAAGCACAACGCATCGCCGGCGCGAGACAATACAAGCGAATGAAAACCGCCTTTTTGCACAGGAATGGCATATACCAGCAGAACGCCAATCAGGCCAATCGCGCATACGCCGAACAGCCTCATGTTTTCGGTTGTCATGAAGCCCCAGGCCCTCACGCAGGCCATAGCCATCACCATCACCGCAGACAAACGCATGCAGTATCGTTCGAAAGGTCTGCCCGACCGGCGCGGCTTAAGGGTGAGAAAGAGAAACAGGGCCGCGGTAAGCACGAGAAAGCCGACAACATCATACATCCGATGGAAATCGCAGAATGCGACCAATGCCGCGTACGGCAATACCAGCAGCGCCAAGCAAAGCACGAAACCGGTCGCGTATCGGGCCTGAAACGTCTGCATATCTTCACGAATATCAACTTGGGTCAATACACGGGCCTCTTCGGGAATGCCACCGCGCACCGTCCAACGACGTGTCATGTAGGCACGCCATTGCACAAGATAACGGTCCGGCACATGCACCACGATGTTCGGCAGCATTTGCAGACAGCATATGGCAGCGGCAAGCACCAAACCGGCAAGCAGCCGTACGTCCAACGAACACATCAGCGTTCCCGTACTGGCGAGCAGCAACAGCAACGATACGGCAAAGCATGCGGATATCACGCCATTAAGCACCGGCTGATCAATGCAAACCGTCATTAACGACATATTGAGGCATACGCAAGAAGAAGATAGGAAAACCGCCGCCGCGATCGGCTGAGCGCAAGGTTCAACGCAGCTCGCCGCCACACCGGCACACACCGACAGCAGCACAGCGCAAGCCATGGCAACCAGCGCAACGGTTTGCTCGTGTGAGCGTATGCTCACCACGCATAACCGATCACAAAACAGCATCAGCAATATGAGGCTTGCCACAAGCAGCACAGGCAATCCTCGCATCCGCTCGTCGCCACCGGGAAGCAACACGCTTTCGGACAGCACCGTAACGGCAATACCAGCAAAAAGCACTGCGCAGACGAGCGATACAATGCATATCGCCTGTAAGTCAGCTGGCTTGGTTTCTTTGTGCCGCATATTGGCTTTCCCACTCACGCAGACGAGTCATTCCTTTATCGAGCGCAACACGAGCCTGGGCCGCTTCATTATCTTCGTCGTCCGCATCCTCCACGCTATCTCGCACATAACTCATATTCTGCGCGAGGTAACCACGTACTTCACGCGCTTCCGGAGACTTGTCAATGCCAGCAAGGATGTCTTCCTCACAGGTTTTCCCCATGTCGATACGCTGCTGCAATACTTGCCAAGCGCGCCCACATTCACCTTTACGCCGCTTATTTTCAAGTTCTTTCGTTTTTTCGGCTATTTTTTCATCTATTTGAACTTTCTCTTTTTCGAATTTCGCCCGCTGCTTGTCAAGCCGGGCAGACAGTGAATCCATTTGGTTCATGAAAGCTTCGAATTCCGCTGATGTCATTCCACTTCTCTTTTCTTCGCACATAAAATTGTCGTACCGAGGTCATCGTCCGTTTCGCAATGCAAGTCATAACGATGCGGTTGGAAGGACATGACGATTATCTTCCATCGGACGATCCACCGGATGCCCCGGCAAACGCTACGTCATTCGACGTACTGCCAGTTCCACCGTTCGACGTGCCTCCGCCAAAAACGCTCAGCATGCCCTCTGTTTTTACGGAAAGCCGTTGCATAACCATGAGGCATACACACAATCCGTTAAGGGCTTCATACAGATTGTTAAGATATTCCACGATATCGGATGCCCATTGAATCGCCTGGGTGACTTCCGCAGCGACAGTGACCGTAGCGAGCACCGGACCGGCTCCAGGAATAATCAGCTCACCCGCAATAAGCTTCAACAGCGAAATGATTTCACTCAACGTGTCGAATATCAGATTCAATGTTTTTTCCGCATTGTCCGCCAAAGCGTTCAACGCCTGGGCCATTTCCGAACATGGCTCCGGAGCTTCCACAAGCGCGTCGGCCACCGCCTCATTGCGAACAACATATATGTCCGCGGCCTGCCCAGACCACACTGTCTCGTCGAGACTATTGGAAATTTCCAATAACGCCGTCTGCACTTCAGGCAGTGTTTCAGCCAGCGACTGCCATTTTCCCGCAGTATCGCGAAGCTCATCCCAATCGCCGAAGAATGGTTTCCTGACCCACTCATCTATAGGACTGACACCAAACAATGCCTTGCAAATGAAGTCAACACCTGAGATGGCAATGCGAAGCGTAGTAATCTTGCTATCCAGCGTTTTCGCCAAATCATGCGCACTTTGACGAGTCAAATCCCCTTCCAAAGATTCTGTGAACCTTTTTGACGCATCCTCGAACTTCTGGCTTTTCCTTCCGATGTCTTTCTTATCAAGTCCTGTTTTTTCCAGGATTCTCCCAACCACTTTGTCGGCTGACGTGTAGCCAAATTTCTGTCCGGAAAGGAGGGCTGAGGCAGCCTTTCCCACTTTCCTACTGTCATAGGCCTCGCCGACTTTTTGATAAAACTTCAAGTCGCGTTTAATGTCGCTTAAATCGTCTGGAACATCGATGGTAATCGGGCCGAAATGCAAGTCGTTGGCAGAGCCATCATCTTCTTTTGCAGCCATACTCTTCCCCTTGTGTATAGTTTGAATGTGATATTTACCCGGTTACGGCCGGATATGCTTTGCACAGCATCCTGTTTTATTGAATCGTCGTGCGTTCAGGTAGCTGAATGGTTTCTCTGTCTTCGTACAAGGCACGAAGCTCATCCGCCGTTCTTCCCAGAGGATCTTTAGCTGCGATGCTTTGCCAGGCTTCATCCTCGGCTTGCTTACGCATGGCTTCCCTTGCCGCTTCGGAATCTCCGACGCGGACGGCGACATCGTAATCGCCGTCATTGTCGTAGTCGAGGGCAACGTACCGCGAATCTTCATCCTCATATACGCTGAAACGGGCATTCGCGCCTGAATCGGAGTTCATGGACACGTCGTCCACGCCATCGTTGTCCACATCCAGATCAAACGAAGCGGATCCTGTTTTGCTTGCATCAGAAGGCATCGGAATGGTGGAATTGTCACGCTTTGTCAGAGTAACGGAACCATCCGCCCCAATCACGGCATGCGTATTGCCATCAGTGAGATTCAGAGAGTAGTCGTCTTTGGCGTTTCCATCCACATCCAATCCAATCGTGGTTGGTCTTGTTGGAAGTGGAACCTCATTGAAAATCGGATAAGTGTTCGATTCCGCCGCATCACGCGCACCATCAGATGTTGTTTTTTCTGATCATGGCCGAATTCTTGCGATCCCGACGCCATTGCACCAGAACCTGTCGCAGATGATGCCGGACTTCCTGCCGCTTCGGAACCACCGTCGGATCGACCATTAAACTGATCCACTGGCTGATATTGCTTGCTTTGCAAGGAATCAGCTCTTGAGCCACCACCATTGCCAAAGCTGCCGCCATAGCCGGAATTGCCGCCTATTCCGCCATTTCCCTCGGACCGTGCGTTATGAGGATCCGAGGAATCCAACTTGTCATCCACCTGCTGAAGCAGTTGCAGAATCTTCTTCAGCGCTTCAAGTATCTCCTCTTCAGTGGTGGTGGAATCTTCTACGGTCCCCTGTATGGCCGAAGCAATCAATTTCAGCATTGTTTCAACGTTGGCCAAGTATTCTTGCGTAGACTGCTTCGCCGCTTCATACGCCGGTTCCAGGCATTTGAGAATCAGCCCGAAATTCGGGGTTCCCGCAGACACAAACTGCGCTTTTGCCATAGCGAACTGTTGTGCGGCCTGTTCATAGTTTTTCGCCGACGTTTCCAGATCGGACGGGTCAACGCATATGCATGAGGAAGACACTGCCTTCGCTCCTTTCCTGTTCAACAAGAGAACGTTTTGTTCAACGACGTGCGGTCATGCGCATAGCGCATTCCGCCCATGCCTCATTCGCCGGGACGCCTGCGGTGACCTGCCATGGCCGCCAACGGCTTGGGCTGGAATTCTTCTTCCTCTTCAATGGTCGGAGCAATGTAGCCCAAGGAGTTGCGCCTCTTATCCTTGCTCTGAGACGCACCGCCACGCCCCATACCCATCATTCCCGGAGTGTTTGCACGAGATGACGCCGCAGCTTCGGCACGCGCAATTTCTCCCTTGCGCAATCCCGCAGCCATACCGGTTGCACCTTTGATCGACGAGGATGCAATGGACGCCTTGACCGGATTGTTCGCATAATACGAACCGACGCCGGAGCCAGAAACCGCTGCCATGGAAGCTTCAGACAGTGCTCCGGAACTTGAACCAGCTCCACCTGCGAGCTTGGATACGGCTAACGCTCCACCGGCACCGATGCCAGCGCCAGCGCCAGCCGCCACCGCAGTACGCCCGATTCCGGAACCCGATCCCGCAGAGCCTCCGGACATGCCGCCATGGGCGGAACCGGAACCGTTATAGCTCATATCGCTATCCACGGCCATGTGGTTCCGATACACGTAGCGGCCTGTTGCCGGATCGTATACGTATAGGTTACGGTCAAGCCAACGTCCGCTTGCCGGATCATACACGTATTTGCTTGTGTCGATCCATTCACCGGTGTTCGGGTCAAACATCCGACCATTATGGCTATTGTTATTGTCACCGCCCGTATCGGCAGCGTCCGTAGGGTTGTTACGTGGAGGAAGAGGCGGCGTAGGGCTCACGTTGGGGCGAGAAATTGAGGCCGAACCTGATTTGGGGGTATTGGAGAATTTCGATGATGCGACAGCCGCACCGCCAGCGGCCGCGAGACCAGCGCCACCTGCTACAGCAGCTGAGATTCCAGTGTCGCCAAACGAGGCGGGATACACATCTTCGATTTCCGAAGAATTGTTTTCACCATCCTGTGCTGGCCACAGGCCGTTGATATCGACAACGGGAGCAGACGGTAAATCATTTCTAGGACACTTCTGCTTACATTCTGACTTAATTCGCTGGTATTCCTTCTTTGCAGTCTCCTCTCGTTTATCGGCAAGCATGTTTGAGATCAGGCTGACGCCGGCATTTCCAATTATCCCGGTTAATGTTCCTAATCCGGGAACGACAATATTCAATGGCGTTTCAGCCGCTTTAATAGCTTGTTCAATATCACTGGTCAACCTAGTGCCGGGCAGCTCCACATTCCTCGCATCGTCGATCGCCTGATTGTATGCGTCAACAGTCTTAAATAGTTTACGCAAGGCTGTTGGTATGTCCACATCCTCAATACCTTCGGAAATTCCTTGAGCGCATTCCAAAGCTACCTTTTGGGTTTCGCCCCCAAAAACATAACCTTCTTCAAGTTCCTTTTTCATGGTTTTGAGTTTCGCGGCGGCATCATCTATGACTCGTTCAAACCGTTTGAAATCGTCAAATTCCTCAATAGACCACTTGGCGGTATTGGCGATATCTGACAGTTTTTCCTCATATGTTTCCATAAATCTTCCTCTCGTGTCTTCTTACCCGCTATCGTTTATTGCCTAGGCGGCAATGGCGGTTGAGGAACGTGCTGACCGACCTGCCCGTTCCCAGCCTGCGTTGGAGGGTACGCGTATCCGGCCGGCGCACCGGCGTTCGGATACGAGCCAGTGACGGGAGCGGACCGCGCCGCGGGACCGCCATACGATGGCGCCACACCATACGGGACCGGCGGAACACCGGCCCCACCGACGGTTCCAACCGGCACGGCACGGCCCGCATCCCTCGCCCTCCGCATCCTGCGGACCAGCACCGCCGCCAGCACCACGCCAGCCAACACCAGCACACCGGCACCCGCCAGCACCACGGGAACCACCCACGACGGCACCACGGACGAACCCGAAGCATCCGACGCCATATCCCCGGCGACCTTCCCATCCTCCTCATCGGCCGTGGCCGTCGCGGAATACTTCATGCAATCGCTCCCGCCGTCCGCACGGCACGACTCCACCTTCTCCCACGCGGCCTGCTGACGCTGCAGCTCACGACCCACCAAGGACGCCTCGACCGTAGCCGAAATCCTCTCCCCGTTCGGAGAGAACACGTCGGTATCCGCTACTCCATTCCTCCCCAATGGGGATGGATACTCGTACATGCCCTTGGTCTCCTCATGCTCCCCGCTGGTCTTCACGGCCCATTCCAGGAGCGGGTTCACATCCGGGTACCGGGTCGGATCGACCGACAGCAACTTGCCTGGATCCACGATCCCGAAACCACGCTTGTGTTCCGGATCCAGTTTCGGCCCGCCCGACGCGTTGCCCTTCGTGTTGCGAATCAGGGACTGCAGGATCTGGTTGCCCGTCGCATCCGGCCACCGCTGCATCACGAGCGCGAGATACGCGCTCAGATTCGCCGCCGCGGTCGACGTGCCGCCGCCAGTCAAATCCATCTCACGCGAATCCGTGCTCCGGTAGGACGGCACGCCCACGCCCGGACTCAGCACCGAAACGTTCCCGTCCATCACATCCGACGACTCCTGCAGATTCCCCGCCGAATCCACCGCGTTCACCGTCACCACACCGGGGAAATAATCAGTCGTGCCCGGAGCGCCCACCAGATCATATAGGCCAGCCCAAGAGCCATTGGACCTACCTGAGACCATCACCACGCCATGGCGCAGCGCATACAACATATAGTCTCGGAAAATAGCATCACTGACATCCCCATACCCGAACGACATATTGATGATCCTCGCGCCGGAATCAACCGCATCACGAACACTCGGACCTATTGTCTGCACAGTGGATTCGTTATTCTGAGTTCTGCAGGCAAGAGGCATATTAAGCTCTCCCAGATTGCCCTTTGAGTCCGCGTCCAGCATATAGGCAATCACGGAAGCCCTAGAAGCGATGCCTTGGATACCGGAACCACCATCCCAGCCGCTACCGTTACCCGCAATCAGCGACACCATGTGAGTGCCATGCGTCATCATGTATCCACTGGACGAAAGGACCGTTGGATCATCCGTGGAAACCGGCTCGGAGGAAACGGAACCATCACCGGTTTCCAGATAGCAGGGCTGGCCGCCCTCGGTCACCAGCTTGTACGACACGTCCGCGCCCGCCAGCGCGGGATAGTCGGACACAATCTGATTATCAAGCACGGCGACCTTCACGCCCTTGCCGGTGATACCCGACGCCCATGCGTCGCGCACGCCCATACCATCGACACGCCAATCCACACCATCCGAAGCCACCGCCGACGGCACACACAACCCCACACAAGCCAACACCGCCGCCAACGCCGACAGCACACCGCGCACCTTTCGCACATGCGATGCACACAAATCTCGCGTCATCAATAACCCCTTCTCGTATGGAAATAACAAACGCAACACGTCACTTAATCAGCAAATTCAAAGAGTCTTCGGCGGTAGCGGAGGAATCGAAAGCACATTCACCACACTATCCACTAATGACAGCAGTGGCTCAAACGCCTCATCGCTCTCGTTCTTCTTAGAAGTCTCGTGTATGTCGGATGCTTTACCCTTTGTTTTTCCAACAACAGGTGCAGCCTCCTGAACTGTTACCTCAGCCTTATCGATAGAAGCCACCTGCTGTTCTTCGGCCTGTTCAAATATTTTCGCAGCGCTGCAAACGCGCTGCGAGAAACTACTCATGCTTCGCCTATATTCGCTCCAGTTCCCTGTAGCAGCTGGGTATACGCGGAAGCGCTCCTCATGAATTCCTTGCCAAAAGCAGTATCGCGGCTATACGCTTCCTGGCCGCAACGCCCTGCAGATTCAGAAACCGACTCGCCATATGAATCCATGTCATTCGCTATCGCACGCGCATTGTCAACATCCGCTTTGATCTCAACTACCATACCCGATCCGCTCCTCGTCAACACCCATATTCCCAACCGGAAAGATTCCGTGTGCGCCCCACACCTTTCGTGGAACACACACGGAATCACACGACATCAGAAACGACCCGCCGAACGCGCGTCAGACTCCACGTACTGCTGTGCGATCTGTGAGGTGGCTTGGGAAATCTGGCCAAGAATCTGATTCATTTCCTGCAACTTGCCATCCCAATTGCGTTGCGCCTGATGATATGCCTCACGAGCGGAACCGTCCCACTGACCAATCAAAGCGCTCACCTGGCTATTGAGGTTTTCAAGCTCCTGAGCAATGCTCTTGGCATCGGCAGCGATATCGCTCGCCAAAACATCCACCTGCTCCGGACGAACCGAAAAAGAACTTACCATAATATGTTTTCTCCTTTAGCTTTCTAGTTCAATTCGATGATGTCAGCCAAGCAACGCCTGCAACTTGGACGTACGGGACTGGTTGTCTTCCTCATTCGCAGCCTGATCCTTGGCTGTACCCCGTAGGTTATCCGAAAGATCAATGAGAATATTGTTCAAGGACGTGGCCTTCTCCTGCCAACTGGACATCAGCGCGTTGAACGACACGGCCGCGTCACCACTCCAGAAAGAGCCCAGCTCCGCCATCTTCGCTTCGATATCTTTGATTCGGTTCTCGATACCCGAGCGCGCATTGTCGACCGCAGTGGCACCCTTCTCAATTGCCCCTTCTTCGGCTCTGATCTGTTCCGCCATCTTGTTTCCTTCCTTGGAGGCATTCTTTCTTAGGGAAGCCACAATGAGACACGACTCCCCCAAGGAATAACAATAACAGCAATAACAAATTCAGTAAAATTTAAATTCATTAAGTATCCAAAACCCGAGATGAACTCACGTCAATCGTTTGACGTTAACTTAAAAGTCACTTAGGCATAGCAATTTTACTGAAAATTAAGCAATTTTTTCAGAAACAAATGACAATCACTGCAAAAATGCAATCATTTTTCTCAATGCCTTATAGTTGTATTGTTTATAGACACGATACAGCGCCTTACGGCATTCTCTAAGGAAGAGCATGAACATCTCCCTGCCACCGCTCCCGCACGGAAGACAAAATACCCCATCTTCACCCCCCATCAATACGACAGATACACTCCAAATCACCGTCTCCTATAAAACGCGCACAATCGCGCTGCGGGTGAACGACGGCCCCATCATCGCCGATCTTCTACCAGACATAGCCCGACGACTCGGCATACTCGATCCGTCGATCGTGTACGGAGGGTACAGGCTGCTCACCAGCGACGGCGATCCACTCTCCCCCGCAAAGACTCTTCGCGAACAACACGTTCCAAACCACTCCACGCTCACGCTTGAGCCCGGAGCATCATCAGACACCGACATCATTTACGATGACGTCGTAGAGGCAGTAGGCGCCAGCGTACAGCACGTATACCGCCCTTGGACCAGCGACCACACCACATTCACGTCACTTGTCATCGGCCTCGGCATGCTTGTTATCAGCGCCGGATGGATCGCGCTTTTCCCCGCATCCATATGGGCATCGGTTCTCGCATTTGGATTCAGCGCAATACTTCTAGCGCTCACAGCCGCATTATGCGGCAAAAACCTGCTCGTGCAATCAACCGCAATCGGACTCATCGCCAGCATTTTTACTGCGATTGGCGGATATCAACTCGTCAACCTGCTCGCAGGCAAACAGCCACTGCATGCCCTGCCACTTCTTGGAGCGAGCCTGGGACTCGCCGCCGCAGGCATACTCATGAGTCTCGCCGCATCCAAAACACGCCCATACAGTTATATTCCCATTTTGATAGGTGCCATCTGCGCCATACCAAGCGTCCTCAGCACACTCATGCCGCAGCAGATGGGGCATATCTGGATCCTCACATCAGCCGTAACCGCACTCACCGCGAGCGCCCTGCCTTGGATGTGTCTGTCTTTTGCAAGAATCAGCGTAGACAGTCCGCATAGCGAATCGGAAATCTTCGCGCTTCCTAACGACATTGACTACCAAGACATCAAACGTAGATATATAGCAGGCTCGACCATGCTCTTCATCGGACGAATCTGCGTCGCCGCGCTGCTGCTCATAGCGGCACCGCTCCTCAACACGTTGGGCACGCCACTCGGGTCAGCATTATGCCTCGCCGCATTCCTCGGCATGCTGCTCGATTCCAGGCAGATCTATACGTTCCGCGAAATGTGCGTAACTGTAGGCGCCGCAGGCATAGGAATCATCGTGACCGGATCGCTCAGCGTGCAAACGCATCAGGAATTCAGCATTCCGCTGATTCTACTCATGCTCGCATGCGCCTTCGCGACCATACTGTTCACCTATGTCTTACGCAAGCATACGCTATTCGCCACACGCGTGGCGGACGCCGCAGAAACCATATGCATCATGCTTATTTTGCCGCTCGCATACCTGGCAATCACGCTGTAAGGACGCTCATGGCCAACAAGAAAGACCTTGCCGAAGCTCAAAGCTACTCGCGCCGCAGACTTGTCACCGCTTTCAGCAGCGGCATTCCAGACGGCGTGGAACTCACTCCGAAGAAAAACCAGACTCCCGTAATAGTGGGTGTAGGGCTTACCGTCATAGCAATACTTGTCAGCCTTTTCTACGGCATGGTAAGTCCATCATTGCCAGACGGTTGGGAGAACAACAAGCTCATCGTCGCAAAAAACTCAGCGGCACGATATGTCAGTTCAAATGGAACGTTGCACCCCGTCATCAATGCCATCAGCGCACGACTGCTCATTCCGTCATCCGACTTCAAAGTGCTCACGGTAGCCGACGACCAGCTCAAAAACATTCCCATCGGTTCCACCATAGGCATCCTCGGCGCGCCAGATTCGCTACCGGAAGAAAACAATCTCATCGCAGGATCCATCAATAGCTGCGTCTCCGACAGCAACGTCACAACCACGCTCAGCAACGCTTCGTCTCAAGTCACAGACACGGCAACGGCAATTGTCGCCAATGTGGACGGCATCAGCTACCTCGTCAACGGAAGTCACCGATACCAGCTTCCTCAGGAAGCGACCTTACGAGACGCGTTCCTCAGAGCATTCGGCATTCCCGAAACCGCTTCCACCGACGCAACCACACAATGGATCAACCTGTTCGAGCAAGGAAGCCCGATCGAACAAATCTCGGTGGACGGAGCAGGCAACAGCATTACCGTCCACGGCGTTGAAGCGCTGGTCGGCAGCGTAGTCATGCAGCAAGGCGATGCCAAGAAAACCAAATATGTGGTTCGTTCCGATGGATCGCTTTCCCCACTCACCGATTTTACCTACGGCCTGTACATCACGGGAAAAACGGATGAATTCACACAGCCGAACGTTCTCAGCGCGGCCGACTTCCAATTCTTCTCAAACTCCACCGAATCCGCAATTCCGGAAGATTGGCCCTCCGAAGAGCTATCGGCAACATCCGGAAACGTCTCCGCGTGCGCAATCTACAATTTGGAAACGGCAGGAAGGAAAAAAGCCGACACCCATGTAAATTTAGCAGTCAAACAAAACAACTCAGCACATAGCGGCACATCCAAAACAAACCCGTCAAGCAATACCAGTTCAACAGTGAAGCTCAAAGGCGGCACCGGAGCATTACTGCAGGCCTCCATCGGCACATCCGACAAAGGCTACATTTTCGCCGTGGATTCCACAGGAACCGCGTATCCCATTGCGAATGCCAACAAAGAAACCCTCAAACGGCTTGGATACGCCAAAAACGACGTGCAAGCCATTCCCCGCGCATGGATAGACCTATTTAGCCAAGGCGTCGAACTATCAGCCCAAGCAGCAGGATCCGCTCCAGGAAGCAACCAATCCAGCGCATCGCAAACAAACGATGGCGGCAATGCGTCGTCATCAACCGCCGATACGACCACTGACGCAGCCACTAACGCAACGGATGATCCTGAAACAGGCGCCGCATCGGCAGACGCGCAAGCACAATGCCAAGCCGGCGTCGAAAACTACATCAATGACACTCCTTGGACCAACACGCTCTTCGACTTCGAAACACTGCACCGTCAATCCACGGGCAAAGGCGTAACCGTGGCGGTAGTCGACTCCGGGGTAGATGCGGATAATCCACATTTGGCAAACGCCGTAACACCTGGGGTAAGTCATATTTCAGGAGACGCCACCAACGGCATGACCGACATATACTCCCACGGAACCATCATCGCAGGAATCATCGCGGCGCGTGCAGTAGACGGGTCGTCCGTAGAAGGATTCGCCCCAGACGCGACCATACTGCCGATCCGCATATTCGAATCGCTCCACGAAGAAAACGGAAAGCAAACCGGCGGACCAAGCATGGAAGACGTCAGCAAAGCGGTAATCGAAGCCGTGGACCACCATGCGCAAATCATCAATATTTCATTAAGCGACATCACCGATCTTCCTCAAATGAGGCGAGCCGTGGATTACGCAGAATCACATGGCAGTCTCATCATCTCCAGCGCAGGAAACCGGCTCACGTCAGCCAGCACCAAGGACGGACGACGATTCCCCGCAGCCTACAGCCAAGTCGTAGGAGTCACCGCCGTGGATACGGATTTGAATATCACCGACGATTCCGTCCACGGCACCCAAGTGGACATCGCGGCCCCCGGCGCATACGTTGCCTCAACCGTCCCCGGCGGCGTGGACTGCCTTTACGCCACCGACGCAGCCTCAACAAGCTTCGCGACCGCATATGTAAGCGGCGCGGCAGCCCTCATCGCCTCACAATATCCGAATGAAACACCCGCACAATGGCGGCAACGACTGCTCGTTTCAGCGAATCGACCAAATTCCGACCAGCGAGACAACAACATTGGATGGGGACTGGTGGACCCACAAACCGCGCTGAACATAGCGCTTTCCGACAGTCTTCGAGGCCCGACTTCAACAGGTGGCATGCACGCCCAGAATAATGCCGAAACGTCCATGAAACCGCTTGTATTGCACAAAATCCAAGATCCTGATACGAATTTCAAACGATTCGTGGAAGCTGCCAGTATCGCCGTGTCTTGCGCGTATATGGTGGCATGGCTTGTACGGACCGCGCGAAAGACCGCGCGAAAGAACACTTCGCAAAGTATATCAACAAATGAGCATAGTTTTAACTAGAATAATTAGATATTTTCAGATAGTCATTTGAAATTAATGCCGATCTGAACACTTATTCATAGAGAAACGAACGGCATCCGCCTTATGCAGTCCCTCGCGAAGTAATCACTCGTCCATAGGAAAAGAAGATCATATTAGCGTCCCATGGCGCTGACGCCCATTCAGCTCGTTTTGCCACCGTACGACAGTCCGCCGGAATACACCCACATGCCGTAGTGTGCGGCACGCGGATCGTTCTCCAACGGAAACCGCGGGTCGCACTGGTCCGGCCAGACGATGTCGCCCATGCAGGGTGCCGGGATTTCCCGCTGCAGCTGCTCGTAGTAGACGCGGTAGGCGCGGAACAGCTCCAGCTCCGTGTACGGCTCCAAGGCGCAGTGCATGGCGACATGCGGTTCGCGGCCCGCTTGCAGCATTCGGTTGATCCACGCGTACAGGTACCCCTTGTAGACGAAGAATCCCGGCTTGTGGGGGAACGTGTTCATCAGGTCGAGCATACGTTTCGAACATGAACCGTTACGCAGGTCGGCGTATGGCGTCCATGCCAGCTCGCCGACGCTGCATGCGGCGTATTGGAACAGGTTCAGGTCAACGGTCAACGGGAACGGGGCCCTTACGGCGACCCCTCTTAGACCGAATCGTGAAATCATCGGATCCACCGATCGGAAACGATACCGTCCCCCATCGGCGAACTCGTCATAGTACAGAGGCTCGCTGTCCAGAACGACGCCATCCCAGCCGTCGCGATGATGGGCGGAACGACAGTAGCAGTGTTTTTCGTACAGTCCACCGGTCCAGCCGCGTATCGGCTCGTTCCAGCCGCCCATGCACATGTAGACCAGCCATCTAGGCAGGGGATAATAGGAGCCCGTCGAGCCGACATCCTCCACCCAGCCACGCTCCTCAAGCGAATACGGGTCGTCCACCTGACGCCAGCCGAAAAAACCGTCTCGTTCCGACACCAGAGACATATTTGGCTCCCATCTGCAAATTAGTGAGAATGGATTCGGCCTGACCGTTATGGAAACCAGCTTTTGTTTGGGATGGCTTGTTTGGAGGCGAACCAGCCCGGACTGGCAGCGGGATAAGCCGCGCCGCCGGTCCGGTCTTGTAAGGCAATATCACAAGAGTGATATCAGATGCAGTTATCAGAAGTAGCTACTAAGAATAGCTACCGGAAGTGGCATTTAGAAACGGCATCAGAGGGACGCGTTGAAATCGCGCACCTTGAGCGTGCGGTGCGACGATTCGACATTGCCGCGCACAATACGCTGCAACGCGTTGTCGGCGTCCGCATGCGAAGCCAGCCAAGCATCACCGAGATCCACCAGCGTGGCCGGATCGGCATAGCTCGGATACAGGCCTTCCAGCAGGGCCTCAGCCATGTGGAAGGTCTTGTTCTGCCAAATCCAGTCGGCAACCTCGAAATACTTGGCCGCATACGGTTCAGCCAAGTCGGCACGTGGAGTTGATGCGAAACCACGGGCCACGGATTCCAACTGCATGTTGGTCAGCTCATCGTTGTGCAAAGCCTCATTCCAAGCCCATTCCTTGGCCTTCGCAGTGCCTGCGACCGCGCGAGCGCCCAATGCGAACTCACGGTTCTCAGTGGTTTCACGCTTGGCAAGCTCCGCGTCGATATCGCTCTGGCTGATGGCGTTGATCGTGCTCAACGCGTTGATGATGGTCCAGCGGAAGTTGTTGTCGATTTCCAAGCCGTCAAGCTTCACGGAACCATCGAGCAGACCCTTCGCATTCGCTTCGAAAGCGGCGTCGCCCGGCTCGCCATAACCCAAGTAGGCTGTGATCAGCTGGAACTGCTCGTCGGAACCGGCTTCGGCGGCCTGAGACAGCTTGAACAGTTCGGCAGCCACATGCTCCACCACTTCGGCACGGTCGGCCGGAGCGGTGTAATGCCATGCGGTGGTGCTGATCTGCGCCAGAGCGTAACGGAACGTGGTGGACTCATGTTCCGTGGCAAGCGCAGCCAAAGAGGTTTCGATGAACTGCTTTGCCGGCAATTCGCCGTCGCGGGTCATATCCCAGAATGTAAGCCAAATCACGGAACGAGCCAACGCATCGTCGAAACGATACAGGTTCTCCGCAGCGAACTTGAGGCTCTTCTCGTCGAAGCGCAGCTTCGTGTATGTCAGATCGTCGTCATTCACCAAAATCAGCGCCGGACGTGCCTTGCCGGCGGCTGCTTCGACAATCGTCAGTTCGCCGTCAACATCAAGTTCGAACTGTTCGGTACGCACGATCTTGCCGGTTTCCGGATCCTCATTGTAGAAGCCGACAGCCAGACGATGTGCGCGCAGCACCGGATGCTCAGCCGAAGCGGACTGGCGCAACGCAAGCTGGCGAATCGTGCCATCCTCGTTTTCCTCAACTTCGGTGGCGATGGTGTTGATGCCGGACTGTTCAAGCCACTGGGCGCTCCACGCCTTGAGATCGCGGCCGGACGTCAACTCGAGTTCAGCCAGCAGATCGGCGAGCGTAGCGTTGGAGTACGCATGCTTGTTCAGATAATTGTTGATGCCCTTGAAGAACTTCTCACGACCCACATAGAACACGAGCTGCTTCAACACGGAAGCGCCCTTGGCATAGGTGATGCCGTCGAAGTTGACGTACGTGTCGTTCAGATCGTTGATCGGCGCGACGATCGGGTGGGTGGTGCTCAGCTGGTCCTGGCGCAGTGCCCAGCTCTTCTCGCCGGAGCTGAATGTGGCCCAAGCGTCCTTCCATTCCGTGGCTTCGGCAGTGGCGAGAGTGGACGTGAACTCGGCGAAGGATTCGTTGAGCCACAGGTCGTTCCACCACTTCATGGTCACGTAGTCGCCGAACCACATGTGTGCAAGCTCGTGCAGCACGGTGACCACGCGGCGCTCGGCATACGCGTCGGTGACCTTCGATTCGAACACGTACTGGTCGCGGATGGTGACCATGCCGATGTTCTCCATAGCGCCGGCGTTGTATTCCGGCACGTAAATCTGGTCGTACTTGGCGTACGGATACGGCACGCCCCAAGTCTTCGCATAGAAGGCGAAACCCTTCTTGGTGATGTCGAACAGGTAGTCGACATCCTTGGCGAACGCTTCGGCGAGCGCCTGACGGCAGTACATGGACATCGGCACGGTGCGACCGTCTTCGTTGGCGTATTCGGTGTGCCATTCGGCGTACGGTCCTGCGCAGATGGCGGTGAGGTAGGAGCTCATGGTCGGCGTGGATTCGAACACCCACAGCTTGGTGGTTTCGGCTTCGTGCGTGCCGAGCGTGCCCTCTTCGGTAACGGTTTCATTGTCGGTCACGGATGCGGCAGGCATGTTGGAGGTGACGATCCACGACTTGGCTGCAAGCACGGAAAAATCGAACACGGCCTTGATGTCGGGCTGGTCGAACACGGCATACACGCGGCGGGCATCCGGCACTTCGAACTGAGAGTACAGGTAGATGTTGCCGTCGGAAGGGTCGACGCTACGGTGCAGGCCTTCACCGGTGTTGGAATACTGGCACAGTGCCTTGACGGTCACTTCGTTGTGCGCTTCGAGGTTCTTCAGTTCGATACGGCTGTCGGCGAACGCTTCGGCCGGATCGAGAGTTTCGCCGTTGAGTACGATTTCGCTCACTTCGGTGGCGATCAGGTCAAGGAAGCTGGTAGCTCCCGGCTCGGCGTCGAACGTGATGGTGGTTTCGGAACCGAAATTCTTGGCTCCACGGGTCAGATCAAGTTTGACCGTGTAATGAACCGGTGCTGCGATAACGCTTTTGCGTTCTTCCGCTTCGATTCGGGTGAGATTTGCTCCTGGCATGTCACTCCTTATTTGTGTTGAGATTCCTATTTATTGAATAGGAGACGGCGCAACCGGTTGTGCCGGTTACGCCGTCCTTCTTTTGATTATGTAATCAACAATTATTGACGATCTGTCGATATTTCAATATTATTCCAATATTGATTTCGCTGGAATCGGCGATATTGCGAAAAATATTGACTATCTGTCGATTCATCATTGCGCTGCGTTCAATCCCATCGCTTCGTCAACATCCTGTGCGATATCGGCAACGACCGGAACGATCATCGGCTTGCGATGCAGCTGACGTGCGACCCAGCTACCCAACGTACGACGCATGATCTGCTGCAACTTGTATGTATCGTGCGTGCCAGCCATCATCGCATCCTGCAATTGCTCGACGATCTGATGACGAACCTTGTCGAATTCGCTTTCGTCTTCGGCCACCGCGTTGAGATAGATCTTCGGACCTGCGACAACGTCAGCCGTTTCCGTATCGACGACGACGAAGCTCGACACGAAACCTTCCGTGCCAAGAATACGACGCTTCTCAAGCTCGTCCTCGGTAAGTTCGCCAACGGAATCGCCATCGACGTACACGTAGCCGCATGGCACGGAACCGACAACAGCAGCTTGGCCGTGGTACAAATCGACCACATCGCCGTCTTCGGCAAGCACCACATTCTGCGGATCGACGCCCGTCTTGACCGCGATCATGCCGTTGGCCACCAAGTGACGGTTCTCGCCGTGGATCGGCATGGCGCACTTCGGCTTGACGATGTTGTACATGTACAGCAGTTCGCCCTCATTGCAGTGGCCGGACACATGCACGGCGGCATTGTCTCGATTGACCACACGAGCGCCAAGCTGCACCAGCTTGTTGATGATCTTGTACACGCCATGCTCGTTGCCCGGAATCAGGGAGCTCGCAAGAATGACAGTGTCGAATTCGTTGATGGTGATGTCGCGATGATTGCCGTCGGCGATACGGCCAAGCGCGGCCATCGGCTCGCCTTGGGAACCGGTGCACATGTAGACGAGCTTGTCATCCTGCACGTCATGGGCCTTCTTCAGGTCGATGACCGTGTCTTCCGGAAGTCTCAAGTAGCCCAAATCCGCAGCGATGGACATGTTGCGAACCATGGAACGGCCCACGAACACCACCTTGCGACCGTACTTGTGGGCGGCGTCGACAACCTGCTGCACACGGTGCACATGGCTGGAGAAGCTGGCCACGATGATCTTGCGCGTGGCCTGGGCGAACGCCTGATCAAGAGCTGGGCCAATGGTGGTTTCCGGCTTGACGAAGCCTGGAACCTCAGCGTTGGTGGAATCCATCATCAGCAGATCCACGCCCTTTTCGCCGAGCTTGCCGAACTCCACCAAATCGGTGATGCGATGGTCGAGCGGCAGCTGGTCAAGCTTGATATCGCCGGTATCGATGAGACTTCCGGCCGGAGTCTGCACGAACACAGCCAGAGCGTCCGGAATGGAATGCGTGACGTTCACGAACTCAAGATTGAACGGACCGACCTTCAGCTTGTCACGACCCTTGACCTCAACCAGTCGCGGATTGATGCGATGCTCCTTGCACTTGGCTTCAACGAAAGCAACGTGAGCTTGGAACCAATCAGCGGAATGTCGGGGCGGAGCTTCAGCAGATACGGCACGCCGCCGATATGATCCTCGTGGCCGTGGGTAAGCACCAGAGCCTCGACCTTGTCGAGACGGTCCTTGATGTAGTGGAAGTCAGGCAGAATCAGATCGACACCCGGCTGCTCCTCTTCGGGGAAAAGCACACCGCAGTCGATGAGCAGCAGGTGACCGTTGTATTCGATCACGTTCATGTTGCGGCCGATTTCGCCCAGGCCACCAAGCGGCACGATGCGCATGGAGCCCTTACGGTACTTCGGCGGAGCGATCAACACGTCATCCTGCTGGGGCGCGGTGGTCTGCGGAGCAAGACGGGAATTGCGACGGCTTCCAGCAGAAGAGCTTGCCGCGCTGGAGTTCTTGGAACCTCTGGAGTTCTTCGTGTTCTTTGCGGCCTTCACGTTTTTCGTGCTCTTCGAGCCCTTGGAGGAGCCGCTGCCGTTGCCGCGAGAACCGCCACGAACGGAACCGGACGCATCGCCCGCACGATTGCCACGGCCACCGCCACGGCCAGAAGACTTCGCCTTCTTGGAAGTCGTTTCAGCCTTGCTGACCTTCTCAGAGCTCACAGACTTCACGGATTTCACATCCGCGGTCTGCGTGTTTTCAGTGCGCTTGGCAGCTTTGCTGCCGCGCTTGTGCGTAGTTACTGTTTTGGTTTCTTCTATAGCCATTTCCTAGTTGGATTTCTATTACTAATTGTCTCCGCCTGTGCGGAAACGAGGAATTCAGTTAGTTTGCCGTATTACGGCAAACCCAGCAAACTTGTGATCGCAACAATGCCCGGAATCAGCGCAATCGCCGACAATCAAGCGCTTCGCAATCACAAGTTTCGCAATCACAAGTTCTTCAATTACAGCAAGCCGGAAGCGCGCATGCCATCTTCCGCGCGCTTGATCTCAGCCTCGCCCGGACCGACGTTCGGCAGACGCATCGTCGTGGAGTCGAGAATGCCACGCACCTTCAGCGAGCCTTGGCCATAACAGCCTGGAAACCGTTGCCGTTCATTGCTTCGACCAGTGGAGCAAGCTGCACGGCAATGCGCTGAGCCCCATGAATGTCACCGCGGTCGAATGCGGCAGCCAAATCGCGCATCGGACCGGAAGCAGCATGTGCGATCACGGAAATAATGCCGACTGCACCAACCGAAAGGAACGGCAGGAACAGACCGTCATCGCCCGAATACCAAGTCAAACCGGTTTCCATACGCTTACGCACGGCACCCGCGATATCTCCGGTGGCGTCCTTCACCGCCTTGACGTGACCAAGCTCAGCCAAACGACGGTAGGTTTCCAACTGAATGTGCAGACCGGTGCGGCCAGGCACATCGTAAACGATAATCGGCTTGTCCGCGGAATCATTGACCGCCTTGTAGTGACGGAACACGCCTTCCTGCGACGGGCGCGAATAGTACGGAGCGACCACAAGCACCGCATCGGCGCCCGCCTCCTGAGTCTGCTCCACCATGCGCACGGTGTGGGCGGTATCGTTGGAACCCGCACCGGAGATAACGGGCACGCTCACCACATCCTTGACGGCCTGAACCAGCTCGACCTTCTCCTCCATGTGGGTGGTGGGAGACTCGCCCGTGGTGCCATTGACCACAAGGCCATCGGCGCCATCGGCAACAAGCTGCTTCGCAAGCTTCTGCGCGGCCTCGAAATCAACGGAACCATCGGCCTTCATGGGGGTGACCATGGCCGGAAGAATACGTCCGAAAGGAGCAGGATCAAGAAGATGCATAGTACCGTCAGTCATAGTGCCAACGGTACTTCCCGCCACGGACGCCGAAGCGCCCGAGTTCGCGACCATATCGCAATATGAACTGCCTTCCAGAGACCAAAATCCTCCACCCGCTGGAACAATCCTCCCGTCAACCAGCCTCCCAGAGACCCAAAACCTCCAGTTAATGGAACAATCCTCCCGCTGCCAAGCCTCCCACAGTCCAAAATCCCCCAGCAAGTGGAAGAATCGGTACGCTTAGCCGCATACTCAGGGGGGATTCAAGCCAAATGACTTCACGATTTTGATCTGGTGACCGCACGATTTCGGAATATCGCACGATTTTGCTTTCCTGACCGCACAACACTCCAAAACAGTGCGATCACCAAGAGGGAAAGTGCGCCCACCAAAACAAACTCAGGCAAGGTATTGGGTGGGGTTCTGCTCGAACTTGGCGGCGCAGCCCGGGTTGCAGAAGTAGTAGGTGGTGCCGTTGTATTCGCGGGTTGCTGCGGCAGTGGCCGGATCCACGCTCATGCCGCAGACCGGATCTTTGGCGGGCGCGCTCTGATTGCCGTTGGCAGTGTGGCCGCCACAGCAGGAGTGCGCGCCGCCCATGCCTTCCATACCCTCGTGCATACCTTCCTTCTTGGCCTTGTGATCACTGAACAGTCCCATGATGAATCCTTTCTGACTATGGTTGTTGTGATTATTATCGTTCGGGTTCGGCTGGCGAACCTGATATGTCTTATTTGCGGCACGCACCACCTTGTCTGGATCGAACAGGCGCAGTCGGCTCGCGTTCGTCACCACGCATAGCGACGAGAATGCCATGGCCGCGCCCGCGATCATCGGATTGAGCATCATGCCGGTGAACGGGTACAGTACGCCCGCCGCAATGGAAATGCCGACGCTGTTATAGCCGAGCGCAAATCCAAGATTCTGCGCGATATTGCGCATGGTGGCGCGGGTCAAGTCGAGCGCATGCACCAAACCCATCAGCGAGCCATTCATCAATGTCACGTCTGCGGATTGGATCGCCACATCCGTACCGGTACCGATGGCGAATCCCACATTCGCGCGGGCAAGCGCCGGAGCATCATTGATACCATCGCCGACCATCGCCACCGTATAGCCTTGCGCCTGCAGTTTCGCGATTTCGTCCGCCTTGTTTTCCGGGCGCACTCCCGCGATCACATTGCCAACGCCAACTTGATCGGCCACGGCACGCGCCGTCGTTTCGTTGTCTCCAGTGAGCATCACCACGTTGACGCCACGCGATTTCAAAGCTGCGATGGCCTGCTGCGAATCGGCTTTCACCGTATCCGCAACGGCCACGATTCCCGCAAGCTCGCCGTCGATTGCTGCGAGCATCGGCGTTTTCCCTTCCGCCGATAGCCGTTCCATGGTTGCGATAATGTCGTCAAGATCCTCGTTGCCGACACTCGGCATGGCCACGTCAAGATCGTCGATCAGATCGGTATTGCCGACCGCAACGTTGTACATTGCGGTTTCGAGAGAAGATATGGATGATTCGAAGGTCACGGAAGATGCAGAGGATTCGTCAGCTGCAACAGTCGGATTATTTGCAGATATTAACGGCAACGCGACGTGCGCAGTGACGCCCCGACCGGAAATCGCACGGAATTGCGTGGTCTCGCCTAACGTAAGATGCCTCTCTTGCGCGCCCGCAACAATCGCGGCGGCAAGAGGATGTTCGGAATCCCGTTCGGCACTGGCGGTAATCGCCAGCAGATCATCCGGCATTTTGCGCCATTTTCCAAGCGGAAACACGTCGGTCAACGATGGCTTTCCAGCGGTGATCGTGCCTGTTTTGTCAAGCACGACGGCATTGATTTTGCCGCAGGTTTCCAATGCTTCGGCGGAACGGATCAGCACGCCCATCTGCGCGGCACGACCAGTCGAAACCGTTACGGAAAGCGGCGTGGCAAGACCCAACGCGCACGGGCATGCGATCAGCAGCACCGAAACCGCAGCCACCAACGCATGCACCACGCGTGGTTCCGGCCCAAACGCAAACCACAACGCGCACGACCACACGGCAATCAGCACCACAATCGGCACGAAAATGCCTGAAATCTTATCCGCCATGCGCTGCACCGGCGCTTTTGAACTTTGCGCGGATTGCACCAATCCGATAATCTGCGCGAGCACCGTGTCTTTGCCGACTTTCGTGGCACGATACCGCAGCGATCCAGTGCCATTGATGGTGGCGCCGGTCACGGAACCGCCGGCCTGCTTCACCACAGGCATGGATTCGCCGGTAATCATGGATTCGTCAACAGCCGACGAACCAGCAATAACCACACCGTCAACAGGAAGTTGTTCGCCGGGGCGAATCGCAATAATATCTCCGACCGCCACCTGCTCGACCGGAATTTCCTCTTCAATTTCACCTCGTACCACGCGAGCGTTTTTCGGCTGCAATCCCGCCAACGCGCGCATGGCCTCTCCAGTACCGACACGAGCGCGCGCTTCAAGCAATTGGCCGACCAGCATCAGCGTAATAACCACACCAACCGCTTCAAAATACGGTTCGCGAGCATTCTCAGGCAGAATCTGCGGAATAAACGTGACCACGCACGAGTAGGCAAACGCACATACGGTACCCAGACTGACCAGCGCATTCATTTCCGGCGAACGGTGAATAATCGCCGCGAAACCACTGCGGAAAATCGGTAATGCGGCATAGCACATCACCGGCAGCATCAGCACAAATTGCACCCAATTCGGCATCGGATACAGCATCAACATCGTCGAACCGAATACTGGAATCGTAACGATGGCTGACACAATAAGACGCGCAATCAGCGTTCGCATCTCACGAGATTCGGAAGAATCGTTTGACGAATCAGAAGAATCTGAAGAAATATTGGAAGATTCAGCGGATTCATACGATTTTTCATCAACAACAGTTTGTTGCGATTGCATATGAACGTGAGATTCAGCAGTATTCGTGCTCTCTTCCGATTCCGAATGTTCTTTCGGCATTGCGGCATGATGTTTTCCCGGCACCACCCGTAATGTGCCATGCAGCATGTTCATGCCACATGCGAAACCGTACTCCCCCGGTTCGTTAGGGTGAAGCGTCAATGTCGTTGTGCGGAAAGCGGGCAATGCCAGGTCGACACCGAAATCGGAGAACACCACGTGCGACGAGCATTCACCGTCTTCTTTGCGATCGAATATCAATCGCAATGGCAAACCGGCCTCAGCTTCGATGATTGCCGGACTATACCCACCTTTGACTTCGACAACCGCCTCTTGCACGCCGTTATCGACACGAGCGCGGAATGCTTTGCGCGGCGCGAAGAAGAACCATAACACGGCTGCCGTCACAATGAACGCGACAATGACGGCAATCAAAGCCTGCATATTCTCACCAACCTTATTCACGTTCACGTCTCAATGACCATCATCACAATATACCCCTATAGGGTATATTTGCAAGAGAAAAGCGGTATCTTCAGCGGTAAGATCAAGATTTCAGCGTTACGAGGAGCAGCATCATGAACGCAACCCATCACGGATACGCGGACGACCAGAAGAAAATCATCGCGCGCCTCAACCGCATTGAAGGGCAAGTGCGAGGCATACGCCAAATGACGGAAAACGGCGAATACTGCATCGACATCCTGACGCAGATATCAGCCGTGAACAGTGCGTTGAAATCGGTAGCGCTGCTGCTCGTCGACGATCATCTCAACCACTGTGTCAAAGAAGCCATCGAAGAGGGCAGGGAAGTTTCCGAAGCGAAAATCGCCGAGGCAAGCGCGGCCATAGCACGCCTCGTAAAATCGTAGACCGCAAAACATGTCAATCCCCGATCCAGCAAGCGAAAACTCACCATCGCCGCCAAATCGGGGATCGTATGATCAGACCGGAAAAGTTCCAGACCCCATAGATTTACGAGGTAGATTTACAGGTCGAGGAAGTTGTCGAGGCCGACGGTCACGCCTGGGTATGCGCCGGTGGAGACCTTGCGTACGGCCAGCAGCACGCCCGGCATGAAGGAGATGCGGTCGAAGCTGTCGGCACGAATGGTCAGCTGCTCGCCGTCATTACCGAACAGGGCCTCCTCATGGGCGTTAAGACCGCGCAGACGTACGGCGTGCACGTGAATGCCGTCAACCACCTGGCCACGGGAGCCGCCATCGGTTTCGGTGGCATCCGGCACAGGGCCAAGACCTGCGGCCTTGCGGGCTGCGGCGATGCCCTGCGCGGTGTGGAATGCGGTGCCGGACGGAGCATCCACCTTGTTCGGGTGATGCAGCTCGATCACTTCAGCGGATTCGAAGTACGGAGCCGCAACCTTGGCGAAATAGTCGGCGAGCACGGCGGAAATGGCGAAATTCGGCGCAATGAACACACTCTGGCCCTCGCGAGGCGCGGCAGCGAGCGCGGCACGCACCTGATCGAGCTTCTCGTCGGTCCAGCCGGTGGTACCCACCACCACGTCGACACCTTGCGCCACGAGTGCGAGCACATTGTCAAGAGACACGCTCGGCACGGTGAACTCCACCACCACGTCAGTGTTGCCGGGGGTGATTTGGGTGAGGTCGTCGCCGGCGTCAAGCGCGAGCGCCAATTCGGTGTCGGCCGCGTTGTTCACGGCATCGACCACATGGGAACCCATACGTCCTTTGGCGCCAACTACAGAAACCTTGATCATTGCAGCTCCTTCAAGCATGTCGCACGTACGAGCGTACGAACAGCATTTCAAATCAGTCTCACTCATTCTACTGAGGAATGTTCCATTTACGAATGTAAAGAGACGCTTCGACGCGTCACCGCCCAGCCGATCAAGGCGAGCGGAATCGAAGCGAGCACGAAAATCCATGGCAGCATCAGACTTATGTCTGGGCTGAAATGGTCGAGCATGATTCCCGTGGTCATCGAACCGAATGACGCGCCGATGGTTCCCGCGGTGCTCACCCACGCGAGGCCTTCGGTCAGCGATTCTTCCGGCACGGTCTCCTTCATAACGAGATTGCCCGAAGCGAACACCGACGAAACGGTAAGACCCGTAAGGATTTCAAACACTCCCATCATAATCAGATTGCCTTGGCACATGTGAATGATGAAGAAGCCTACCGTTATGATCGCGAGGAACGTGATCATATGCGCCAGCGGGAGCCCTTCAGCTCGCGCGTGCCGAAAACCAGCGCGCCTATGCACGAGCCGACCGCCAACATCGCAAGCTGCACACCAAGCAGGGAATCAAGATGCAACGCTTTCATAACGGCCGTCATCGACGTATCGAATGCGGTGAAACTCATGTTGAACACGATGAATACCATCAAAAGCGGAATCACGCCCGCATAGGTGAGCACATTGCGTTTCTTGCGATTGTCATTCGACTTCAACTGCGCGACGGTCAGTTTGTCTTGTTGTTTGTCTTGTTGCACGGAATTTGCGCCGCCATTATTTCCAGTATTGCCGTCAACCGCCAATCGCACGTCCGCATCGTCGGAAGATGCCGAAACAACAGTGATTTCACGTACTACCGGCGGTTGCGTGTCACGCAATGCGAAGAACACCGTGCCGCCGATCGCGCACGCAATCGTCGGCACAAACAACTGCGAAACGGGATGCACGGAAGCCGCCAGGAACGCGGCCAGAATCGGTCCGAAAATGAATACGATCTCATCGATGGCGGATTCCAATGCATACGCAGTGTTCAGCAATGAGCCGTTGCCGGTACGGTCAAGCACATACGTCCAACGGGTACGCACAAGCGCGCCGAACGAGAATTGCGTGAGCCCCATCACCACAGCCAAGGCGAACAGCAGTGGAATCGGCACGCGCACCAATGCCGCGAACGCAAAGCCAAGCATGGCGATGATTTGCACGACAAGCACCACCGATCCGACCTTGCGCTGGCCGAATCGGTCGAACAGTCGTGCGTACAGTGGCGTGACCGCCGCCGTGGAAAGCACATATGCCGCGCTCATCACGCCTGCGATCGTCCAATTGTCATACAAATGGTTGAGTGCGAGGATAATGCCAAGGCTCATCATCGACATCGGCAGTCGCGCCAAGGCTCCGGAAGCACAGAACGCTTTGGTTCCCGGAATGGAGAACAGTACGGAATATGGCGACTTCGGGATTTCGGTTGCGCTGGTGGCAGCATGATTATCACTCCTTAACTTTCGTTGCGTCCGGCACGTGTGCCCGCCCACACATGCTGCACGAGGGTAGCGGCGCTCCTCCACAACGCTGCCCATAGTGCGTTACCCTACGGGCAGGCTGGAAAGCGCCGCACGTTCGGCGCACCAGCACTAGTCGTTGTCGGATTGTTCCGGAATTCCGTAGCTCAACTCGGCAAGGATCTCTTCTTCTGTTTTGTCGGCGGCATTGAGCTGTCGATCGCCCTCAATGGGTTCACTCAGATAGTAGAGGCAGGCGTCGATAGCGGTGAGCGGTACACCCTCCATTGCCGACAGCAAGATACGATACATATCCAACTGTGCTAATTTTTTCTGAATTTCCTCTTTTTTGCGAGGTTTTTTTCCAGTTTTCCAATCGACAATAGTATATTGTTTCGACCGATCCACCCCATCGAGACCCCCGAAGAACACCGCGTCGAGCTTGCCGTTGACGATGGTGCCCAATTGCGGCACGTTGACGACGATTTGCCGTTCCGCCCACGCGGGCTTGCGCCGTGCCCATGTCGACGTTGCGAGACGCTGTTGCCAATCGAATATCCCGTTATTGTCTGCCCCATTATCGTCTTGATTGTCTTGCGATTGCGCCGCATTGTTGCGTCGCAGCTCGGCAAGCATCGCCAATCGCGATTCAGCTACGCGAGTACCGCCATTGCCGCTCGCGCCAACGCCAATGCCGGCATCATTCGCATCGGCCATGATGAACCGTTCCGCCCAAGCATGGAACTGCGTGCCCAGTTGCGCGGCCGGAGACGCTACGTTCGGTATCGGACGCACCAGCCCACGCCAGTAAGTGCGGGCGCCACGCTCGTCCATCATGCCTGCGCGCGCCTGCAGCGAGGTGACGTTCTGACGACCTGACGCAAGAATCCTCTCGCCCTTCGCACGCACCGCGCTGTCGAACGCATCCTGCGACGCCTCTCCAAGCATGTCAGGCATGAGATTGCTGTCGGCCACCAGCAATTGCGCGCATCGCAGCAGCGAAGCACCCGTATTTTCGCAACGCCCAGCACCTTCGCCACCGACAGGCTCGCCAACTTGCCCGCCGGCCCGTTCGCCAGCCCGCCCATCAGTCTGCCCGACAGCATTGTTCATCGCCGAATCCACCTGCAACGCAGACAAACGCAACGTCTGCAGGGTCTCATCGCTCAACTCGCACGGCCATGGCAGGAACTGGTTGCCTTCCGACGGCTCGAGCGGCGCATTCCAAGCGTCGCCGACCACCGCATCTTCAAAATCGCGGGCATGCTCGCCCACAAAAAATCCATCCGGCAACGGCGCATCGATCGAATGCAGACTGGTCATGCCGTTTTCGGAGGAATCGACATCCTCAACTTCCGCAATATCGGCCAGGTTGCTCGGCTCAGCCGCTCTGGAAACGATATTGAGCATGGAATCGCGCACTTCCACTAGGAAATTCGACGGTTTGGACACACGTTTGCGATCGCCCACGGCACGCGGATCACGGCTTTCCGCATTCGTTGCGCTGCAGGTGAGCAGCGCCTCATGACGGGCGCGAGTCAACGCCACATACGCGAGGCGACGCTCGTCGGCATGCAACCGACGGCCATACTCCTCGATTTGCGTCAAATACAGTCCGTCCGGATCAATACCTTCCATGTCATCGACGCTCATATTCCGCAAGGTGCCGAACACTTCGTCGTCAATGATTTCCGCATCCTCCAGCATTTCCAACGCTTCCAACGGATTTCCACCCACAAGCGCGTCATGGGGGAATCGCGGCAGAATATCGGCGTCCACACGCACCGGAACCGGCACCGCAGCAGGATCGGTCAGCCACGTTTTGGCGGTCTCATGATATTCGGGCGGCGTCCACACGCCATCCTGGAAACCGTTGAGATGCTCTTCATCAACGACCACACGCAGATCGCTGCCCTTGTTGGTGGGGAATCCGCCATCGGTCATGCCGACCACGGCCACGGCATCCCATTCAAGGCCCTTCGACTGGTGTACGGTCATCAGCACCACGTCGACAGGCACATCGGGAGCCACCGCGTTCTCCTCGCGTGCGTCGCGCAGCGAATCCGCCCATGAGATGAACGCGCGCAGGCTCGGCGTTCCCTGCGACGCGATCTCCTGCATATACGTGTCGACGAGCTTCAGCAACGCATCGATCGGCGATTTGGCGAGCGCCACCCGGGATGCGGCGAGCGTGGCATCGGCCTGACCGCCGCGCATATGCTCGGCCAGCTGCATGTCGATATCGAGATTCAATGCGACGATGGCCTCACGAACCACTTCCGGCAACGGGTGGCCAAGCATGCGCTGCACCTGACGGATCGCATCCGCGGCGCGAAGCACTTCCTTCGTCCCCTCACGACTCACCCTGCCGTCAATGAGTTCCGCGAGATCGTCACGCAACATGAGGTCCACAAGGAAAACCGCATTCGGCACTTGATCTCGATATTCACGTACGATGGCACGGATTTCAGCATCGGAAGGACCCGACTTGGGAGTTACTCCATAAATTCCCAGATTTTCCGGTTTTTCTTCCTTGTTGGATTGCTCCTGCACGATTCCAGCTGAAACAAGCGCACGATACCGGCACATCGTGTTCACCTGTTCCGCGGTATCGGCGAGCGCCTGCAGATCGTTGGCGCTGATGGAGAATCGCGGCGTGGCCAGCAATCGCATAAGCGCCGCACTGTCGGTATGATCGCTGACGACGCGTAGCAAAGCGAACACGTCCTGCACCGCCGGGCGTTCCAGCAACGCCGACCGCCCCACTACCAGCGTGGTCAGGCCTGCGCGTTCGAGCGCTTCCGCGAATTGCGACATGATTCCTTTGGAACGGAACAGCACCGCCACGTGCGGACGATTGTCTTTCATGCCATTGTCGAGGTCGCGCGAGGAAGGCGTGTGCAGGGCGATCGCATGTTTGGCGAAGCGCACGACCGCGTCGACCTCCTGCCCGAACGTGTCGAACGCAAGCACGCCCACCGTTCCTTCGGGGGCTTCGTCGGTATTGACGAGCGCCGGAACGTCGACTTCGCGCATCAGCGAGCTGCTGAGGCGTCTGGCAGGCAAGCGGAGCGGTTTGGTGAGATTGTTCGCCGCTTCGAGCACCATGCGTGAGTTGCGCCGCGTCACGGTCAATGCGAACGGCCTGCTGGTGGCGTCCATGCCGAAATCGTGTTGCAGCATGCGGAATGCGCCAGGGCTCGCCCCTCGCCATGCGTAGATCGATTGGAAGGGGTCGCCGACCGCGTTGACCGCGCTGCGATGCGTATCGTCAGCGTGGAACAGCGCGCTCAGCAGTGCCGCCTGCGTGGTGGACGTGTCTTGGTATTCGTCGAGGAGCACATGCGAATAGCGTTTGCGGTAGACCGCTCCGATGGACGGGAATCGGGAGACAAGCTGGAATGCCGCGATGGTGAAATCGCTGAATTCCGCCATATTGCAGGCGCGTTTTTCGGCATGATAGTCAAGCACAAGATCGAGCAGCAAGTCGCGTTGCTTGGCGACGAATGCGAGTTGCGCGCTGTTGAACACGCACATGTCGTGCCCGAGTTCGCGGTATTTCTCCAGTTTCTTTTCGTAGTCCGCGTCGGAATCCTTTTTCAGTCGTTTCGGCAGCTTTGGCGATTTCGGCTCTTCCGTTGGCACGGTTTCGCCGTCAAGCGCTTGGCGATCTGTTCGACGAACGCCTCATCCCAGTCGCGCACGCGTTGCACGGCTTCGTCGAAGCTGGTGCAGTCGCCGCCGATCATGGCGCCGGAAATGGCGTTGGACAGGGCGAACACGTTGCCCGCTATGGTGTTGAACGATTTCAGATCGCCGTCGAACGCCATAAGATCATCCATATGCCTGTCAAGCACGGTGTGGATGAGCTGCATGGCACCTGCTTCGCTCAATGGCTGCGTGTTCTGGTCAAAGCCGACGAGCAGTCCATATTGGCGCACGATGGATTGGAAGAAAGCGTCGTACGTGGAGACTTCCGGTTTGAGGAACGTCATGTTCGCTGATTTCAGGCCGCGTTCGCGCTGGTCGCGAGTCACGGCCGCAGACACTCGAGACAATAGTTCCGAGGCCGCTTTGCGCGTGAAGGTCAGTCCGAGGATCTTTTCGGGGCTTACCCCCTGTTCGATCAGCGTGATGATGCGTCTGGTCATCGTGTAGGTTTTGCCGGATCCAGCGCCGGCCACCACCACCACATCCGCATACGAGGGCGCTTGGACGACGGCAGCCTGCTCAGGACTGTCGGTGAACTTCATGGTTCCGCTCATGCCGTTCTCCTTTCGAATACGGTGTTCTGTTCGCCCGCACAGGCCGGGCAGATCGTAGTGTTTCTGCAGTATTTCACATGTTCCGTCGTCGGTCTTGCGGTGATTTCGTTCGCCCTGCTGGCCGCGGCCGCATAGAAGACCCTCGCGATCATGGTGAGGGACCATACCGCCATCGTGCCGCGTAAGCCAAGGAACTCATTCCAATGCTCGTCGCTCACTTCCAACGGAGGAAGCATGTCATCGAGTCCGTCGTGGAAATCCTTGTCGAGTTTTTTGACGTAATAGCGCGGTATGAATTCGCCGGTATTGAGACTTCCATTGGCGAACAGCGCCTGCTGCATATGCGATTCGGCGGCGGTGTCGCCATACGGCGCAGGGTATGCGTGCTTGGCTACATGGAATAGCGCGCTTTGCGTGATGTTCGGCGCGTTCGCCACCGCCTGCGCCCCGCGCATGCCGCTTTCCTCGGGGAATACGAGTCCCAGCTGATAGCAGACGAGCTGCAGATCGTTGAACAGGCCTTCGCCGGTCGGACTGACACCGGTTTTGTAGTCGATCAGACGCACCTGCTGCGTGCCATCCGCCATTTCACGCCGTTCCAAACGGTCGATCCTGCCGGTCAAACGCACGGTGAGATACTCGCTCATGCCGGTTTCCGGCCATCCTCCGACCAACGCTCCCATAATGGCGATCAATTCGTTCCGTGAAATCGCGTGAACGCCGTCCATCGCATTGTAGGCGTCGAGAATATCGTCGAAATCGAATTTTGCGGTAAATTTCAGCTCAGGTTCGGCTTTCGTAAGTTTTCCAACGCTGAATGCATCATTATTTTTAATCGGATAATCACCATGATTCGATTGCACGAAATACGTGGCGATGTTACGCAACGCCTCCTGCGCCTGCTCATCTTTCTTCAACGCCTGATACCGTTGCGCGGGATCGGCAATGGCGTTGAAATCACCGCATAGACGCTTGTATTCGGCATACATCCATTCGGTGATCGCATTGATATTGTCCACGTCGCTGATGGCGGTATGGTGTTCCGGCATATCAAGTCCGGCTTCGGTGGCCTGTTGCGCCACCTTGTGGATCAGCGAGCCGAAACTCGTGGCGACGCTGCCCATGCGCGGGCCGGAGAAGCGGTTTTCCAACATCCAACACACCGGGCACGCCCACAGATTGTCTACCGCAGAAGGAGACAAAGTCACCACGTCGGATCGCCGCGATTTACCGTTTCGGCCCGACGTCGAGCTTTCCGACGTGTCGCTCATGCCCGTCCGCATGACGGCCGCGATCTTCCGCATGGTGGCCTCGACCGTCTCCCCCATAAACGGCCAACGGTCAGGGTCGGCCGCCGTAACACCATGCGAAGCCAGCAATGCCAACGCTTCCGCGGCATCACGCGCCTTCGGGCTGTCCTCAGGTTCCGACGCGAGCACGCTTCGGGCGGCCGCGACCAGACCACGGGGATCGGTTTCCAGCCCCGCGTAATCGCCTTGGCCGCCGACCGACGCATATTCTCGCCGTTCCATATCGGCGTCGCGATCGCGGTCGAAGCACTCCGGCATATATCCGTATAGAAAATCCGAAGGCACATTGTCGTCATTCAGCACGGCGCTCACCACCACACGCTCGCTGGCACGGGTCAACGCCACCAACAGGCTCTTCTGTTCGGAGGCGAGCACCGACGCCAGTTGCGCGTCCTGCCTGCCCGCCGGAGTGACGATCGTGTCGGACAATACGCCGTGCAGCATCACATCGGCCAGTTCCTCACCGCCGAACAACGTGTTGCGTGGTGTGAGATTCGGCCACTGCCCCTGCTGCAAAGCCGGCAGAAAAACCAGATTCCAGCGCTTTCCCGCCGCTCCTGCGGGAGTCGTCAGGGTCACCGCCTGATCAATGGGCGCGGTATGCGCCAGCGAATCCGCCTCAATGGTCAGCAAACGCACCTGTTCGATGAACGCCTCGATGGTGTGTACCGCGAATTCCCCGCTTGACTCGCCGCCTGAAGCATAGTTGAACAAACGCATCGCCGCGTCAAGCCGATCATTCGCGGCACGGCCGGCAGCCGAATGCTCCAGCGCCACACGCTGCCAGACTTCCGCCTTGCCGCAGGCCCTCCATGCGCAATCCAACACATATTGCGGTTCACGCGAAACCAGTTTGGCTTCCGACTCGCATGTTTTGTCAAGAACCTTCCACAATGATGCGAACGCCTTGATCTGCGGATCCGCGCCCAGCACGGAGGCGATCGCATCGACCACGCGATCGGTATTGCCCTCCATAAGAAGCACGTACAGCGCTTCCATACTCAGCGCGAAATCGCCTTCATGCTCGTCTTCATGCTCACTATCATGCTCGCCATCGGCGCGAATCGCATGATAGTCCGTCATATAATCGCGCCAGTCTTCCATCAAACGAGGGAGCAACGCCTGTTGTTCGACGGCAGCGTCCGCCGCATCCTCATCATCTTCGAAATCATCTTCAAAGTAATCTTCGAAATCATCTTCGTCGTATTCTTCGGCAGCATCCTCATCATGGTTCGCAGCCTTGCTTTCCACAATCGAAGCGAGCGAAACCAACGCGTTCATCGCGGATTCGATGGATGCGAGACGGGCCGGACGCCCCTCATGCCGTTGATCACCACCGACCGTAATCAGCGGAGATCCCATAATCAACGCCACGCGCGAACGAATATAGGATCCGGCGGTCTGCAGGTCCATGGTCGAAGCCGCGATCGTCTGGTTTTTCAATTCGGCCAACTCGATCAACGCGAACAGACCCTGCACGAACGGCTCATCCTTCAACGGCCGGGTCACGCTGGAATAGCGCACGGGAACGCCGTCAGCGCGCAACCGCTCGCCGAATGCGCGCACGGTGGCATTGTCGTGCGCGATCACGGCCATGTCGTTCCATACACGGGAACGTTGCAAATGCTCAGTTTTGATCTTCCACACCACGTCGTCGAGCTCTTCGGAAGAGGAACGGTACAAGGCTGTTTCCACACTGCCGTCGGCCGGCGTGACACGAGCGCCCGTATCGTCGGCCGGCAACGTTTCGATGGGCATCGCGCCTGGCATATCGCTCATTTTGCCGGGACGATCGGGCAGAGGCACGTCCGTCGACTCCGTGCTTGCGATCGACAGGCTCACTCGCGTCGCGACAAGCGTGCGATAGTCGCCATGCACGCCTTGCTGGTTCGACACGGTTTGCGCGGTATCGCCTTCGTGCGCCGTTTGCAGACCTTCGATGCGTTCAAGCCTCGCTCCCATGCGCGTCTGCGCCTGGTTGAACAGATATTCCGGATATGATCCTCGGAACGTCTGCACGGCTTCGTCGGGATTGCCAACCAACAGCAGGCGCACCCCGCGTTCATGCAGGGCTTCAAGCAGTGCGAAACCAGCCAACGTCGTATCTTGAAAATCGTCGACGATCAGCATGTTCGCAATATCGGCTTCCTGTATGCCAGACACGGCTTCGGTGGCGTCGATCATCAGCTGCGACGCGTCGAGACGATATTCGCCAGGATAAGACGAACGGATCGCCTCATTGTATTCCTCACGCAAGGCGAAGGCGAGACGCCATTGAGTGCGCAGGCGTTCGCGACGTTCGTCAAGCATGCCGTCCCTGCTGGCCGCACGGGCGATCAGCATGTCTTCGAACTGCGGTTTCGCGCCAATCTCGTTCATGCGTGCGAGCATGTCGCGCAATTGGTTGGCGAATGCGTCGGTGGAATCGTCGGCCACCAGTCCTGACCATTCGGAAACCGCGAAATAGGTGCGCAGCAGATCGCAGGTGGCGCAATCGTCGCCATGTTGCCTATGCTCCACATGCGAAGCCAGTACCTTGCGGATGATCACATCCTGTTCCGCACCGTTCAACAGTTTCGGCAACGGTTCGCCTTGACTTGATCTCACGGCCGTCAGCAGACGGAATGCGACGGCAGGCAACGTAGTGACCGGTCGCGCCTGCGACACGGCCGACAATTCGCGGACCGCCCGATCGCCCAACGCATCGGCGATCTGCCTGCCAGACACCGTCATCACGGCATTCCCGTCACCATACCGCCTCATTGCGGCAACCAGCATGCCCAGCGCAAACTCGGTTTTTCCACTGCTCGGCGCGCCCGCAACCAACGTGACGCGGTCAAGGTCTTCCAAATTCATCATGCCTCCCAACACTACTAGTCTCGCCCTCCTTTACCTGACAAATCCGGAACCTGCAAAGTTGTCTCGAAGCCAACCTTTATCCAACACGATCTGCGGTGCAACCACTCCTTCGTGGCATCTGCAGCAACGCCGACAACACATCAATGGTCATTTCCATTTGAGCCAGATGCCCGTCATCCAGCAACTGAATGTATGTACCCTCATCGTCGCCACGAAGGCCGTCTCTTAAGGTTCGCACGTTCTTTCTATCACTACGACTTCTATTATTCAGCCACAACATGTCTCAGATGCCCGTCTTTGTATATGGACATTTTGACCCCTTGCTGATAGGTTTCTGGGTTGGTCTTCAGTTAGGATAGGATCCAGAGAGAGCGGCCGAAAAGCATACGCACCACGAGGAAAGAGAGCATATGGAAGCCATGAACGGCATTCCCCCTCAAATCCCTGGGTATACATTCGCCCAAAAGTTGGGTTCAGGTTCCGAAGCGAACGTGTATTTGTACCAGCAGCTTTCCCCCAGCCGACAAGTGGCCATCAAAGTCAGCAAGGGAACGCTCGATCCGCGCGCGGCGGCGCGGTTCCGTTCCGAAGCGAACTTCATGGGCAGGATCTCCTCGCATCCCTACATTCTTTCGGTGTACGAAAGCGGCGTCACCACCACGGGCAACGGCTACACCGTATTCGAATACGCTCCGGGAGGCAATTACAAGACCTTCCTGGAATCCAACAGGCTCAACGCAGACCAGATGCTCACCGTCGGCATCAATCTGGCGAGCGCCCTTTCCACGGCGCACCGCGAAGGCATCATCCACCGCGACATCAAGCCCAGCAATATTCTCATCAACACGCATGGCATGCCCATGCTTGCCGATTTCGGCATCGCGGGAACGATTTACGGGCGTCCCGGCATCGGCTACACCATCGCGTGGGCTCCGCCGGAAGTGCTTGCGAAGAACGGCGGAGGCAACGAATCCTCCGACATTTATTCGCTGGGAGCAACGCTGTTCGCCATGCTGACGGGCCAGTCGCCGTACGAATACGGCTATTCCGCAGCTCTTGGCGCAACCCGAGGCAAAGAGCGCGGCGCTCTGCTGAGAAACATCATTCTCACCGATCCGCTCCCTAAGCTCAATAGGCCGGATATTCCCCCGCAAGTGGAGCGGATCTTGCGCAAGGCGTTGAATAAAACGCCGGAGGACCGGTATTATTCCGCATATGATTTCGCGCGTGACATGCAGCGTGCGCAGCAGGAATTGTATGGCCATGCCACGCCGACCACGGTCGAAGGCGAACCGCCGTTCCCGCAGAACCTGTACGCACAGTCCCAGGCGAACAGCCAGGCAGCCGCGGTTGTTCCGAAACAGCGCAACACTTGGGCCAAGCCTCTTGCGATCGTCGTTTCGGCGGTTGCCGCGATCACGGCCGTCGCGTTGGTGTTCGCGTATGTGATCTTGCCGAATATGGATTCGGCTTCCGACAATAGCAGCGTGCAGATCAAGACTCCGGGAATGCACGATCAGGACAACGATTCGCCTGATTCGGCCATCACCACAAGTAGCGTGCCCAGTGTCGAGAATCTGGCCGGCTCATATTCCGCCGATGGCAGCAGCGTGCAGTTCACATGGGTGAACCCCGACCCTCAGGACGGCGATTCGTACGCATGGTCGCTGGTAGGCGATGCAGGAGTAGACCCGAACGCCCAAGGAACCACCACCACCGACACGCGCATCAGTATCGACCCCGCCGACGGCTCGCAGACCTGCATCCAGGTGAGCCTCATCCGAGCCGACCGGCAGATGTCGCAGAATCCTGCGATCGCGTGCGCGGCCAAACCATAAGCATCACCATACTTCGCAACCGGACCGTCCAACGGCATATTTTCAATCGCAAACGGCATATACGGACCGATCACAACGACAATCGGAACATTCAGGGAAGAGCCAGAAATGGGCAAACGCAAGAACGGTGCCAACCAATCGGCGCAATCATATGAACGTCAACTACGTTTCGGATCAATGGTACGCAAACTGCTGTTGCCATCGGGAAGCAGGCGGTGGATCACGCCGATCGTCATGCTGCTTCTGCTGCTGGGCATCATCGCGGGCGCGTTCATCGTCAGTTCGGTGACGCAACGGCATGTGCAGCTCGACGACGGCACCGTGTGGATCACGTCGCTGAAGGACCGCAAAGCCGCACGATTCAATGCGAAAAACAAGGATGTGGACGCCGGAGTCTCGTCCGCAGCCTCCCGTTTCGACGTGGCACAGCATGATGGCGACACCGTGATCTCCGAAGGCACCAAAGCCAGCAATATCGCGGCTTCCACCATTAGCGAAACCGGCAACACCGCCATCAAAACGGATATCGCAACCATTGTCGGAGGCGACACCGCAGCGTTCATCAACACCAAAACCGGCAATGTGTGGGTGGGATCCGCTGCCGATGTGAAATCCGTCAACCCCACCACCGACAAGCCGAATATGAAACTGGGATCCGGTGGAAAAATCGCGGTGACGCACAACGGAACCGTATACGGATACCGCGCTTCCGATGGCGCGGTGCTGAGCATCGACGGGCCGCAGGGCACGCGTGAGCAAGTCGGCACGATAGGAGGCGCACCGCATGCCGAATCGTTCACCGTCATCGGCGAAACCCCGGTGGTGGCGGCGAAAAGCACCGTGTATTGGCCGCAGGGAAGCGCAGCCATCAATCTGCAGGGCAGCATGACCTTGCAGGCCCCCTCCACGGACGGCAAACAGAACGGATGGGTGGCCGTGGCGACGCCGCGCGGACTCGCAACGGTGGATCTCAACACCAAAAAGACCGCGGAAACAACGAATTCCGGCAAGGGCGAGCCCGCCCAGCCGGTATCCACAGGCGGATGCGTGTTCGCCGCATGGGCGCAGAAAGCCAACAATTACGCCAAAGTGTGCTCCGTAGACGGTTCGGATACGGCATTCGACACCCTGACCAACATCAACGCCACTTCGGAACTGATATTCCGCACCAACCATCGCCTGGTCATACTCAACGACGTGGTCAACGGCAACGTTTGGAATCCACAGGAATCCACCAAGGTCATCAAAATCCAATGGAACAAGGTGGAAACCAAACAGTCGAAGCAACAGGAACAGAACAACGACAGCGCCAACAACCAGCATAATTTCAGCAAGACCTGCTCGTCGCAATCCGGCCAGATCAAAGCCGAAGATGATTCGTTCGGCGCGAGAACAGGATCGCAGCAGATCCTCGACGTGCTCCGCAACGACGAACAGACCGACTGCTCCGTACTGCGCATCACCTCGGTAAGCGCCCCCGACGGCGCCAACATCAGCGTTTCCCCCGTATACGACGGACGATATCTGCAGCTCGACGCTTCCGCGGCATCCGAAGGTCCGTATCGTTCAGCTATGAAATCTCCGACGGACGCGGGCAAACCTCCAACGCCGACGTAAGCCTCACACTGGTAGGCGGGGACGACAACGCGCCCCAGCAAACCGATACGCCACCGGAAATCGACGTGGAACAAGGAGCGACCTACACCACCAACGCGCTGGGCAGCTTCTCCGATCCCGACGGCGACCCGCTCACCCTCGTATCCGCAACCCCGCAAAACACCGACCAGGTGACCGTTTCCACACGCGCCGACGGGCAGCTCGTGTTCAACGCGGGATCCATGTCTTCCGGACGCGCCGGCATCGAAGTGACCGTTTCCGACGGCCAGCAGACCGGCACCGGCATGGTGTATTTCTCAGTGAAACCGGCCAACACGCTGGCCGCGGTGATCGATCCGGCCGTCAAGCAGACCACGCCAGACACCCGCACCACCATCGCGCTCAAACAATACGTGCATGGCACCTCGGCCGAACCCGCGCAGCTGACCGCCGTGGAAACCCCATCCGGCGCATCCACCACCATGAACGCCACCGATATGTCGTTCACCTTCAGCGCATCCAACCCCGGCACCTACTACGTGCCCTACACCATCACACAAGGATCCATCCCCTCGACCGGCCTGGCCCGCATCGAAGTGCAGGCGGTGACCGGAGACTCCGCCAAGCCCATCGCAGCCAACGACGTGGCACTGCTCGGCGCCGACAACACCGCAATCGTGGAACCACTGTCTAACGACGTCGACCCGATGGGTGGTGTGCTATCCGTGACCAGCGTGACCGCCGATGCGGCGAGCGGCATCAAAACCGGCGTCGTAAGCAACAAGCGCGTCTACATCACCGCACGACAGGTACCGACCGAACCCGTGCAAATCACATACAGCGTAGCCAACGCGGCAGGCACGTCAACCGGCGTGATCGTACTGCAGCCACCGGCACTGACCACCTCCAACTCCGTGCCGAAAGCCGACAACATCACCACGCAGGTACGCACCGACGGCATCGTCTCCATCGACGTGCTCGACCACGTGACCTACTCCGACGGCACCACGGTAAGCCTGCAAAACGACCTGCAATACGACAAAAACACGTTCAAAGGACTCGTATTCGTATCAGGCAACACCGTACGATACCAAGCATCCGACCAAACCGGATCTTTCCCCGTAACGTACACCGTCAAAGACAATCTCGGCAACGCGGCATCCGCCACAATCACCATCAACGTGCATCAAAAAGACGCTTCCAACAAGGCTGCGCCAACACCATCCGACGTCGAGGCGCAAGTCGCGGCCGGCCAAAAAGTCCAGATCCCGATCACCTTGACCGGCATCGACGCCGACGGCGACGACGTGCAGCTGCTCGGTCTCGGCAACAAGGCGCCGACACTCGGACGCATCAGCGAAGTCGGCGCCACCTACCTGGTATACGAAGCCTATGCCGACTCCACAGGAACGGACACCTTCTCATACGCCGTCGAAGACTGGACCGGCCAACGATCCCAAGCGCAAATCCGCGTAGGCGTATTCACATCCGGCACCGACTCGGGCGTATACGCGCGCGATGACGAAATCACATTGCGCCCCAACACCGCAGCAACCGTGCCCGTGGCGCAAAACGACATCTCCGGAGACAACACCGACCTGGCCGTCAGCGAAAACGTCGGATCGCAAGACATCAGCAATGTGACCGTGGCGGACAATGCGCTCGCCTTCACCACTCCTCAGCAGGCGGGCACCTATTACGTGGTGTATACGGTCAAAGACAAGGCAGGATTGTCCGACACCGCGACATTGACGGTGAACGTGGACGACAACGCCACCATCGAACCGCCGACAGCATACGACTACCGTGTGCCATCTTCCGCGACGATCGATAAGAAATCCATCGACGTGGACGTTTCGCAATGGATCGCGAACCCTTCCGGCAGCGCCGACGAACTGCACGTGGCCGTTGATGATTCCGCCACCGACCATGCGCATGTCAAGGGCGGTGACAAGTCCACGACCATTAGCGTGGAATTGACGGATGAGGCGCGAGCCGTGCCGTACACCGTGACCAACACGACATACAACATCACGTCCACTGCGTTCATCCAAGTGCCCGCGTACGGCGTGTTCCCGCCGACCCTTCGACCGAAGCGCCGGCATTGAAGGTGAACGCACGCGAGACGATCACCATCAATATCGCCGATTATGTGCGCGTGGGCGCAGGCAAGATCGCGTATGTGGACGGCGCCGATTCGGTGAGCGCCACGAAGGCCGCGGACGGAGACCTGTATGTGAACGACCAGACGTTGAAGTTCACCGCATCAAAGGATTATTCCGGTCCAGCGTCCATCACCTTCACCGCGGTGGATGGCAAACGCGACAAGAACGACAAGGTGAAAATCATCAATTCGGCGGTGTTGACGTTGCCGATCACCGTGATCGGACGTGACATGCCCGCGCCGACGTTCTCCTCGTCCACCATTGACGTGGTCGCAGGAGAAAGCGCCACCACCATCGATCTGACCGCGTTGACCCATTCGGCGTCCGACCTGTATGACGATGAGAAGCAGTACACGTATTCGGGTGGCACCGATTCCGACCAGGTGAGCGCCAAAGTGAGTTCGAACGGCAAGCTGACCGTGTCCGCCGACAAGACCGCTTCGCCGGGAACAACGGTGAGCGTGCCGATTTCGATTCAATATTCGAAGGGCACGGTGAGTGCGGGCGTCACGGTTCGTGTGACGGCCTCCAACAGGCCTTTGGCACGCATCAACGCGAAAACCGTGAAGGTCAAGGCAGGATCCAGTGAGGAAGTGAACCTGCTGTCCGATGCGTATAATCCGTTCCCCGATTCCGCATTGACCGTGACCGGATGCACGTCCGATGGCGCGTCGAAGCTGACCGTGGACTGCCCGTCCAACGGTGTGGTGTCGATCAGCGTCTCGTCCGATATCGGCGCGAGCACCAACAAGGTGATCGTCAACGTGCGCGATGCCACCAATACGAAGGAACGTGAGGTGACGGGCACCATCAACGTTTCGGTGATGGACAAGCCGGATGCGCCGCTGCTCTCCCCCATCGCCGGAGACCCGCAGGATGGCGCGGTGAATCTGAGTTGGACGGCCGGCTCTTCGAACGGCAGTCCGATCAGCGAATACAAGGTGTCGTGGGGCGGCGACGGTTCCGGCGAGAAATCGTGCGGATCCGTGACCTCCTGCCAAATCACCGGCTTGAAGAACGGCAAGACGTACTCGTTCAAGGTGCAGGCCAAGAATGAGGTCGGCTGGTCGAAGGAGTCGAATGGCGTGGAAGGCACGCCTGACAAGCTTCCGGACGCGCCGACCGATGTGAAGGCCGAAGCTAGCAAGAACACCATCACTGTCACATGGAAGGCTTTGGAGGGTAATTTCTCCGCCGTCGACAAGTATCAGGTGACGTTGAGCGGTCCGAATGTGGCGAATCCGGTCCAGGAAGTCACTGGCACCAGCATCACGTTCAAATTCGACAACAATGCGATCACCGACGGCGCATCCTATACCGCCACGGTCAAGGCGCATAACAAAGTGAACTGGAGCCAGCCCTCCACGGCATCCAATGCCGTTTCGCCTTGGGGTACGCCTGACAATCCGACTATTTCCGCCGATCAATCAGGCGACAAGATCGTGGTGAGAGGGCGGATCAATGACGCACGTAACTCGAAATACCAGTCGATTACGGTAAGCATCGAGGGCGAAGACAAATCCGTGGAGACAAGCGCCAAGGATTATTCCGTCGAATTCGACATTAAGAACGAGTGGTACTACAGAAAACTTAAGCCGACGATTACCGTGGTTACGGAACGCAGTGGCTCATTGCGCAACGAAGCGTCCGTTTCGACTTTCACAGCAGTCGATCCTCCAACCAATGTGAAGCTGGAACTCAACAACAACACATGTGTGGCGACCTGGTCCAGAAAAGGTGGACGCGTCACAGGTTTCGTTGTAAAGGCCAAGGGTTATTACGATGATGATGTTCATGAGAGCAGAGCCGAATGGCCGCTTTCCGGTGATTGGAGCACCTGCGATACGGTAAGCGTGCAACAGTACTTCATCGACACCTCACATCTCAGCGACCCAGCAATCGCTACCGATAATACCGTCGGCAACAAAAAGCCAGCGGAAATCACACTGCCATCCTCATTGACGTGGGATACACAGAACGCCAACATCATTCATGTCAATGGCGGTAGTTGGGAGGCCCACGGGCGAAGTGTCAAAGGCCAGATCGTCATCACTCCGTCAGGGGAAAGCTCGCATACCTACGATTGGCCAGCTAACGGCACACTGGATGCTTCCGACATCACCAGTCCTTCCGGTACCAGATGCGATTGGGAGGTTCGCGTGATCACCACTGCCGGGGAACCAGAAATCAATGCGACCAAGAAAAGCTCTGATCCCGTGACCGGAGTCCGATACGAGGAGAAAACCCCCGATCCGGAACCGGGACCAACCCCTGATAATGGAGAGACGCAATCCTCGATAGACACCAATGCTTCAGCCATCTCATTACGAACAGGGTTGGCAGGAAAACAGGCGCGAGGCATCTCATTCACCGTCAAATAAGCAAATTCAACATCACAACCAATCATCAATACGATCAATAGAAGCAACCAAGGAGTACCTATGAGCAACGAAAACGACGACGCCACCCAGCTGGGTTCCATTGGGCGCCATATGAGCAAGCCGCAACAGCCCGGCAATCCGCAGGCACGCCCCGCATTCCAAGCTCCAAGCCTGCCGACGCATCCGCAGGAACAGGACGGAGACGAAGAGGGCACGGTACTCAGCACGCATAACGCTACCCACTACGCCGCCAACACATTCGACGCCGACGAGGAGGGCACGGTACTCAGCACGCATAACGCAACTCCTTCCAGGCCGACGAGGCCTACGGTTCCAATGGCGCAGCCCATGCAGGCGCAACCGACGCAATCCGCTCCAACACAACAGCCGCTACCACAATCGCAATCGGCTCCCGTAATGGCAACGCGCCAATTCCCGCAGACTACGGCACCAAGCGTCAAGCCCGCGCAGCCGGCCATGGCTTCTTCCATGATGTCCGCGCCGCAGGCCGACATCACCGAATTCCATGAACTGTTCGCCCAACTGGTCGGCAACGTCTCACAAGTCGTGGTCGGCAAGGAACAGCCGATCCGCCAATGCGCCACCGCCATGATCGTCGGTGGCCACATTCTGCTCGAAGACAATCCGGGGACCGGCAAAACGCAGCTGGCCCGCGGCCTCGCCAACTCCATCGACATGTCGTTCAAACGTATCCAGTTCACTCCGGATCTGCTGCCGTCCGACGTGGTCGGCGTAACCTACTACGACCAGAAGAACGGCGAATTCGAATACCGCGAAGGTCCGATTTTCGCATCCATCGTGCTCGCCGACGAAATCAACCGAGCCTCGCCAAAAACGCAGTCCGCACTGCTCGAGGTCATGGAAGAGCAGAAAGTCACCGTCGACGGCGAAACCCATGCGGTACCGCAGCCGTTCCTGGTCATCGCCACTCAGAACCCCATCGAGCAACTCGGCACCTACAAACTGCCTGAGGCGCAGATGGACCGTTTCCTCATCAAAACAACCATCGGCTATCCGAGCCATGACGTAAGCGTGAACATCCTCAAACAGGTCAACGTCACCGACCGTGCCTCCACCGTACATGCGGTGCTCACCGGCAATGACGTGCTGCGCATGCGCGCCATCAGCGAAACCGTGCGTCTCGACGACGCGATCATCGAATACATCGTGCGCTTGGTGGAAGCGACGCGCCACAACGAACGCATCCAAGTCGGATCGTCCATGCGAGGCGCGCTCGCACTGACCCGATGCGCCCGCGTGTGGGCCGCGTCCAGCAATCGCGGATACGTGGTGCCCGACGATGTGAAGCAACTGGCCGTCGCCGTGCTCGCACACCGCATCACGCTCACCGCGGAGGCCACATTCGCGGGATCCACCCCCGAACAGATGATCGAACAGATCCTTGATGAAGTGCCTTCACCGACCGTGGGCGCCACCGCCTGAAACGCACGGCGCAGCCAGCCGCGTACGACACGGCACACGCAAAGCGCACACCCCGCACGAAACGTTCGTAAACCCCCGAAAGGTCAAGCATGCGACAATCCAAAACCATGCAGCGCAGGAGAACCATGCAACGATCCTTGCGACGCATCAAGCATCGCATCAAACGACTGGTCACCTCATACGTGTCGCCGCTCGGATGGGCCGTGACCGGACTCGCCATCGCCTCACTCATAGCGTTCACAATCCTCAGCTGGCATGAACTGCTGACCATGGCGATCGTGTTCGCATGCATGATGGTCGCCGCCATCATGCTGTCGCTCGGCAACACGTCGTTCACCGCCACCATAGACGTGTCCAGCAGGCGCGTCACCGTGTCAGACACGGTGAAAGTCGATGTGTGCGTCGACAATCCAGGGCGCACGCCAACCACATCAGCACGCGGCGACCTGCCCATCGGAGACAGCCACGAACGATTCGCCATCCCCATGCTCGCCGCCGGCCAATCACGCCAAACCACCGTGGAATTCACCGCCGTCTCCCGCGCGGTACTGCCGGTCGGTCCCCTGTCCATACGCAAAGGCGACCCATTCGGACTCGTACGACACGAAAAGAAACTTGTCGACCAAATCAACGTGTTCATCCACCCGAAAACCGTTATGCTGAACACACTCAACGCCGGAATTCCGCGAGATCTCGAAGGCCAGCCAAGCGGCGAAATCGTCGACGACGACCTCGATTTCTACGGACTGCGTGAATACGAGCCAGGCGACGACGTACGCAACGTGCACTGGCTCAGCTCCGCAAAAACAGGCGCACTGATGATCCGTCAATACGAGGCGACCCGACGCACCGACACCGCATTGACCATCAGCGTGAACCCCGACGACTATGTGAGCTCCGACGAATTCGAACTGGCGGTATCCGTCCATGCCTCCATCGGCGTGCAATGCCTGCTCCAAAACCGACCGGTGACCTCACACGCGGGAACCGAACACATCATGCCACGCAACTCCACGGAATTCCTTGACGGCTGCAGCGCCATCTCCCCCGATATCAGCGACAATCCGAATCTGGCGCAAACCACCCTCGCCCATGCCCCCGACTCATCGTTCTACTACATCACCGTCGGCAGGCTCAAAAACATCGACGAAATCAAACACATGGCGCTCGCACTCCCCCGATCCGCAACCTGCGTGGTACTGCAAACCGCCATCGGACAGCCACGCGCCATCAAACGATACGCCGATTTCACCCTGGCGACCGTAGGAAACCTAGACGATCTCCCAATGATCATGGGGGTACTGGAATGAGCACCACAGGACTTTCCACCCACAACACCAACACCGGCGACACCGGCCGCACCACCGGATTCGGCAACACCTTCACCGGAACCGGCACCGGCTCATGGGCCGACTCCACACACTCCGTCATCTGGATGTCACGAGACGGCAAATCACAGGCACTCCCCTACCTACGCCGGACACGCGCCTCGCAATACGCAAGCCTGCTCGTCGCAGCCCTACTCACCCTCGCCGCCGCCAGCAACCTCATCGACGTCTACGGATCGGCCACATCCTGGGCGCTCGCCGCCATTCCGGCCACCATCATCGGATCTCTCGTGGCGCTCGCAGGCACGGTTCCGGCACTTCGTCTCTGGTGGCAGATGCTGTTCATGGTCGTCGCCCAGCTGGTTGTCGGCCCTGTACTGTTCCTCAACGACACCACCATCGCCCATATTGTTCCGACCTTGCGCACGCTTACACAAGGCTGGATGAACATGCTCGGATCGTTCAAATTCATTCTGTCGGTCGAACCTCCTACCGGTACCGCCGATGGCTGTTTGCTGGCCGTATGGACCATCTGCCTGTGGTTCGCGCTACTGACCGGCATTTTCGCAGTGACTGAAGATGGCCGATTCACCATGATCGCCATTATTCCCGTTACCGCCAATCTTGCGATTTGCGCGCTGCTCGGCTCATCTTCCGGCTATTACCGCATGTTCGTAGGCACCATAATGGCGCTCATATTGGTGATTTGGATCAGCGCACGTTGGAAATTACTGGAATTGGGACGTTGGCTCAGTTCCGTCGTGATCGTGGTGCTTTCCGTCGCATTGGCGATTGGAGGATGCCTCGTCGTCGATCAGGACCGCACCATTCTGCGCGACCATTATGATCCGCCGCTTAGCCCGTACAATTACACCAGTCCGTTAAGCGGCATGCGCTCGTACATTACAAACAGTAAGGACGATGTGCTCCTCACCGTCGAAAACCTGCCCGCTGGATCAAGCGTGCGACTAGCGGTCATGGACCGTTTCGACGGCAACGTATGGAATCTGTCCGACTCCACCATGTCGTCGGACTCCTCCAATTACCGACGTGTCGGCACCTCCATCACCAACAATGCCGAAGGAAGAAATTCACCGCCACATTCACCGTGGACAAAGGACTCAGCGACTACTGGCTGCCCATGGCCGGAGCCGCATCCAGCGTGACATTCGACAACAGCGAAAACTCCGACTCGTTCTACTACAACAGCGACACCATGTCGGCCATCTACCCCTCACGCACCTCCGAGGTCTCACCTACACGGAAACCGGTATCATGCCAACGGTTCCCACCGACAAACAGATCGCCAAAACAGACGCGGCCGCCATCAGCCAGCCAAAAGCCGAAGATGTGCCCGACTGCGTAGACAAACTCGCCACAGCCATCGCCGGAGGCCAATCCAAAGGCGGCGAAGCGGCCCAGGCCTTAGCCGAAAAGCTCAAAGAATCCGGTTGGTTCTCACACGGATTAAGCGGCGACTACCCGTCAACCGCAGGCCACGGCAACTACCGCATCGACCAACTGCTCGCCGGAACGGCCATGGTCGGAGACAGTGAACAATACGCCTCCGCCATGGCATTGATGGCACGCAGCCTAGGTCTTCCCAGCCGTGTGGTACTCGGATTCCTGCCAAAAGACGACGAAGGTGAAATCAGCGAAAGCCGCACCGAAGAACAAGGAACAACCACCATCACGAAATTCACCGGCAACGACGTGACCGCATGGGTGGAAATCAAACTGGACGGCTACGGTTGGGTGGCATTCTATCCAACGCCAAAAGAAACCAAAGTCCCCGACGAAACCCAGAACCTCACCCCACCGAATCCGCAAACCCTGGTACGCCAGCCCCCGGTACCACTCACCGACCCGCTACGCGACGACACCCAGGCCAAAGGCAAGTCCTCAATCGGCGGAAGCATGGCCGACGAAACCTCAGCCAACCTGTTCTGGCAGCATTTCGGCAGAATCGCAAGAAAAGTAGCCATCTACGGAAGCCCTCTATGGACGCTGCTCATCATATGCGGTCTCCTGCTCGCCATCAAAGCGATCGCACTGGCACGATCAAGAAAACACGGCAGCACGCAGCAGCGTGTGGCAGCCGGCTGGCAATCGGTCGCCGCGCTCGCACGGCAAAGCGGACTCGACATTCGAGGCACACGCAGCGAACAGGCGGTTTCGATCGCGAATCAGATGGATATTTCCCGCGAGACCTTGCTCGCTTTGGGCGCGCAAGCCGATTACGCGGCCTTCTCCGGTAATTTCGTCAACGAAGAGCATGTGCAGCAGTATTGGCGCGATATTGCGCAGGAACGCAAGTACATGCTCAAGTCATTGCCGACGTTACGCCGATGGCGTGCCAAACTTTCGCTTGCCGACGTTTTCCACTTCCGCAGCAACCGCAGCGGGCGGAACAACGGCAGCGATCGGAAGCACAATCGTAAGAAAGGACGGGACTCATGATCTTCCGTAGCATCGAGGCCGGCCTGAATAGCAATGTCGGGTGCAAAAGAAAAAACAACCAAGACAACGCTCTCGCCAGCCGTGGCGTATATGTCGTATGCGATGGCATGGGCGGCGGCAAAGGCGGCGAGCGGGCCAGCGCACAGGTGGCGGCATGTTTCTCGCAGCTTGCCGAACAGCCGTCGCGCAACCGTACGTCCATCGAACATGCGTTGAGCCAATCGCAGCAACAGGTGCTCGAACTTGGCCAGGAGCTTGGCGGCATCGCCGGAACCACCATCACCGGCGTGGTGCTGCCGACTCGCGTTGAAGATAGCGTGCATGAACAAGCCATCGATGAGTACTGCTACGTCATCAATGTCGGAGATTCACGCACCTACCATATGCGCGCCGATGCGGAAGGCCATTGGATGGCGGAGTCGCTGACCCGGATCACACGTGACCATTCCGAACGGCAGAACGCCATCGACACCGGCGAAATGCTACCGGACGAGGCGAACCGATGCATACCGCGCAATATCATCACCCAATGCGTCGGCGCTCCTGACGGCATTCAGCCGGACTGGTATGCGGCGCGCTCCACGGGACGTTTCATCATCTGCTCGGATGGCCTGCACGCGCAGATCGATCGGGAACTGCTCGCCGATGTGGCGGCCGCATATGGCGATCCGCAAGTCGCCGCGGATATGCTGGTGCAGTCCGCGCTCGACGCGGGCGGCAACGACAACGTCACCGTGATTGTGCTTGATATATGCGGCAAATCATCGGATTATTCGGCAAACGACGATTGGAACGTCAGCAAAATCGACGATCACGAGGATATCGGCGATTTACAGGAAAGCACATTGCAAACGTTACGTGCCGTCCAATAATGCGCATATTCCCGCAATGACAATCGTCAATAATCGGATTTGTCACGTTATATCAGCGTATTCAATACAATATTTACAGAACACGAGATAAGGAGATCATGATGGTCGATTTCGATGCCGCGGTGGCGGCCGTGCAGGATCCGAACGCAGATCCCGTGTTTCTGGCGAAAATCGCTTACGAAAATCCGGAATTCGGCGCGAATGTGGTTGCCAATCCGCGTGCGTACCCAGGCCTGAAGCGTTGGGTCGCCCAGTTCGGCGACGAACGCGCACGTCAGCAGCTGGTCGCGATGGGGTGGCCGGTTCCACAGGACGGAATCATGCAGCAGGAGGCCGAGACGGCTTCTGAACAGACGCAATACCAGATGCCAAGCGAACAGGCGCAATACCAGCAGCCGCAGCAATCATCGGAAGTGCAATATCAGGCGCAGTACCAGCCGCCGGCAACCCAGCAATGCCAGCCTGAGCCGTTTGCGGCAACACCTGCATCGAATATGGCGAACGATGCTTCGACGGAATACGTCGACCCATATACCAACCCGCAGACCTGTCTGAAGTGGCTGATTTTTCGCCGATTCAGCCGCAAGAGCCAGTCGCGTCGAATGCTGGTTTCACCGCAGAATTGGCCATGACCACGGAAGATCAGATGCTGATGGCTGAAATCGCAAGCAAAGCTCCGGAGCTGCACCCCTTCCTTGCGCGCAATCCGCATATCTACCCGGATCTGCTCAACTGGCTTGCCAGTCTCAATGATTCCGCCATCAACGCAGCCATCCGTCTGCGACGGTAACCCTTGGTAGAACTTGGCAAAAGCCCGACGAAAGCCGCCAAACAAGGCCTAATAAGGCCTAATAAAAGCCGCTTGCATTGGTAAGCTTTCGTACCATAATATGTTCGTTGCGCCGTCATCCTCATTTATGGATTGACGACGCAACATGTATCGCGGCGCGAAGGAAATCAGCGCTGTTCGAAAGTGAAGAACTGGTCTCCGATACGCACCGTGCAAGGCGCGTCAAGCTTCATCGGCTTGCGTTCGACCTTGATCTCCTCATTGCCTTGAATGATGTACGTGCCGTTGAGCGAACCGTAATCCTCGATCCACAATACGCCATCCTGATCGAAGCTGATCGCCGCATGATTGCGTGAGATGGTGCGCGTCGGATCCTCCAACTTCACGAATTTCGCACCTTCCGGCACTTCAGCGGAAGGCTTGCGCCCCAGCAGCACACCCATATCGACGATCACTTCCTGGCCGGTCTGCTCGTTGTAAAGCACATACTCCAGCTTCGGCTGCTTCATGGTGAATGTCGAAGAGAGCACCGTGCCATCCCAGTCGATGTCATCATCGTCATTGACCGGTTCGACGTCGGACGGTTCCAGCGCTGCGGCAGCCTGTTCCACCGGCTGTATGTTCGCCGCATACGATTCCGCGGATTCCTGCACATTTTCCAATGCTTGGAATGCTTGGGATTCCGGTGATTCGTATGTTGGCTGCGATGTTGGCTGCGACTGCGCAGCCTCCGCCATGGCGGGCTCAACGAGAGAAGACATTACTGTGGCATCATCGTCATACCAACCTGGTTCAGGTGGAGGCGGATATGGAAGAAAGCTCATACCTTCATTGTAATTTGCCATGCGATTTTGCGATGAAGATATCCGCTCTGCAATACGTACGGTTCCGCAATAGGCTGACTGTTGTCGTAGGGATCGCAGCAACTGCAGTTCCGCATTAAAAATAGTTCCGCATTAAAAAATGGGGATCAGCTGTTTCCAGCCAATCCCCATTCATGTATTGAGATGATTTCAGACGTTATGCCATTCCATCATCGCTTTTCGGATCACAGGGTGTCGCCCAAATCCATCTGACCGCCATTGTCGTCCAGGAAGTCATCCGGATTGAAGTCGTCGCCGAGCTTCAGATCTCCGAAGTCGATGTTCGAGAAGTCGACTTCGGACAGATCGGCGTCGCCGAAGGCGGCATCGGACTCGTCGCCACCCAAACCGAAGTTCGGGTAGATGGTGTCGCGAATGGCCTTGTCAGGCTCGACCACGGCGTTACGGTAACGGGCAAGGCCGGTACCTGCCGGGATGAGCTTACCGATGATGACGTTCTCCTTGAGGCCCTTGAGGTCATCGACCTTCTGGCTCAGAGCGGCTTCGGTAAGCACGCGGGTGGTCTCCTGGAAGGAAGCCGCGGACAGCCAGGAATCGGTTGCCAGCGAGGCCTTGGTGATGCCCATCAGCTCCGGACGACCGGCAGCAGGCTTGCCACCTTCCTTCACGGCCTTCATATTGGCGGCCTTGAAGCGGGCCTGATCCACCAGTTCACCCGGAAGAAGGTCGGTATCGCCGGAATCGATCACCGTGATACGACGCAGCATCTGGTGCACGATGACCTCGATGTGCTTATCGTGGATATCCACGCCCTGGGAGCGGTACACGGTGTGCACTTCCTCCACAATGTTCACCTGGGCAGCACGCGGGCCGAGGATGCGCAGGATCTTCTTAGGATCGACGGAGCCTTCGATCAGCTGGGTGCCGGCTTCGACATGATCGCCGTCCTTGACCATCATCGGGGCGCGACGGGTCACCGGGTAGGCGATCGGCTCGACGGAATCGTCGTCCGGCTTCAGGATGACCTGACGGCCGCGCTCGGTGTCTTCCACCTTGACCACGCCAGCGAACTCTGCGATCGGGGCCTCACCCTTCGGAGTACGGGCTTCGAAAAGCTCGGTAACACGAGGGAGACCCTGGGTGATATCGGATGCGGAAGCAACGCCACCGGAGTGGAAGGAACGCAGCGTCAGCTGGGTACCAGGCTCGCCGATGGACTGTGCGGCCACGATGCCAACGGCCTCGCCGACATCCACCAGCTTGTTGGTGGCCAGCGACCAGCCATAGCACTTGGCGCACACGCCGCGCTTGGATTCGCAGGTAAGCACGGAACGGGCCTTGACCTCTTCCACGTCGTGGGCAACAAGATCGTTGAGCACGTCCATGGACAGCGCGTCACCGGCCTTGTACAGCACGGTCTCGCCGTCGGCGGGATCGATCACGTCGGTTGCGAGCAGACGGGAGTACGGACCGCCATCGGCGGCCTTGACCAGATGCAGGTTGCCTTCAGCATCACGCTCGCCGACCTTCATCGTCAGGCCACGCTTGGTGCCGCAATCCTCTTCGCGCACGATTACGTCCTGGGAAACGTCCACCAGACGACGGGTCAGGTAGCCAGACTCTGCGGTACGCAGTGCGGTATCGGCCAGACCCTTACGTGCACCGTGCTGGGAGATGAAGTATTCCAGCACGGACAGGCCGTCACGGTAGTTGGACTTCACCGGTCGAGGAATGATCTCGCCCTTCGGGTTAGCCACGAGGCCTCGCATGCCTGCGATCTGGTTGATCTGCATCATGTTTCCTCGTGCACCGGACTGCACGATGATAGCCAGGTTGTTCTTGGAGTCGAAGTGTTCCTCGACCGCCTCAGAAACCTCGCTGGTGCACTTGGTCCACAGGTCGATGAGTTCCTGACGGCGCTCCTCTTCGGTGAGCATACCGATTTCGTAGTTCTCGTTGACCTTGTCGGCTTCGGCTTCGTACTTCTCGATGTACTCGTCGCGCTCGGACGGCTGGATAACGTCGGAGAACGCGAAGGACACACCGGACCACGGTGCGCGGGTGAAGCCCATATCCTTCAGCGCGTCCAGCGTTGCCGCCACCTGTGCGGTGGAGTAACGGGTTGCGATGTCGTCGACGATCTTGCTCAGACGCTTCTTCGGAGCCTGATCGTTCACGAACGGGTAATCCACCGGCAGCGTGCTGTTGAACAGAATACGGCCATAGGAGGTTGCGAAAAGCACGGAACCATCATGGAAGCGCTCTTCCTTCACCACGGCCGGGCTGCCCGGTTCCGGATCGACGACTTCGATTTCGCTCGGCTCCCAGCCCTTCGGCAGCACAAAGTCTTCCGGAAGGCGGATAAGCACCTTGGCCTGCATGTCGATCTCATGCTTGTCGAGGGCCATTTCGGCCTCTTCCAGCGAGGAGAACACGCGGCCCTGGCCCTTGGCACCGTCGATGACGGTGGTCAGGTAGTACAGACCGAGGATCATATCCTGGCTCGGCATGGTCACGGTGTGGCCGTCAGCCGGCTTCAGAATATTGTCGGAAGCCATCATCAGGGAGCGTGCTTCAGCCTGGGCTTCAGCGGACAGCGGCAGGTGGACTGCCATCTGATCGCCATCGAAGTCGGCGTTGAATGCGGCGCAGGCAAGCGGCGGCAGGTGGATGGCCTTGCCTTCCACCAGAATCGGCTCGAATGCCTGAATACCCAGACGGTGCAACGTAGGTGCACGGTTCAGGAGCACCGGATGCTCGGCGATGACCTCTTCGAGCACGCCCCACACTTCGGAGTCGCCGCGGTCCACGAGACGCTTGGCGCTCTTCATGTTCTGGGCATAGTTGAGGTCGACAAGGCGCTTGATGACGAACGGCTTGAACAGCTCGAGGGCCATCGGCTTCGGCAGACCGCACTGGTGCATGCGCAGGGACGGACCGACCACGATCACGGAACGGCCGGAATAATCCACACGCTTACCGAGCAGGTTCTGACGGAAACGACCCTGCTTACCCTTGAGCATGTCGCTCAGGGACTTCAGCGGACGGTTGGAGGCGCCGGTGACCGGGCGGCCACGACGACCGTTGTCGAACAGGGAATCGACGGCTTCCTGCAGCATGCGCTTCTCGTTGTTGAGCATGATTTCAGGAGCGCCGAGCTCGATCAGTCGCTTCAGACGGTTGTTACGGTTGATCACACGACGGTAGAGGTCGTTGAGATCGGAAGTGGCGAAACGGCCACCGTCGAGCTGCACCATCGGGCGCAGATCCGGCGGAATGACCGGAATCACGTCGAGCACCATGGCCTCCGGCTTGTTGCCGGTGGTCAGGAAGGCGTTGACGACCTTCAGTCGCTTCAGGGCGCGGGCCTTGCGTTGGCCGGTACCGGTGTCGATCTCTTCGCGCAGCTGCTTGGAAGCGGCTTCAAGATCGAAGTCCTGCAGGCGCTTCTTAATGGCTTCGGCGCCCATGCAGCCTTCGAAGTAATCGCCGTAGCGGTCTTCCATCTCACGCCACAGGTCGACGTCGCCTTCCATGTCGCCCGGCTTCAGGTTCTTGAAGCGGTCGAACACGGCGCTCAGACGCTGGATCTGCTCGTCGAAACGAACGCGGATGGCGGCCATTTCACGCTCGGCGCTGTTGCGCAGCTTGGCGCGTGCGGAGCCCTTGGCTTCGCCTTCGGCCTCAAGTTCAGCCAGATCGGCTTCGACCTTCTTGGCACGCTCTTCGATTTCCGCGTTGCGGCGCTTCTCCAAGTTGGCGATATCGTTGTCGAACTCGTCCTGCAGACCCGGAAGATCCTCATGACGCTGTTCCTCATCGACGCTGGTGACCATGTAGGCAGCGAAGTAGATGACCTTTTCCAGATCCTTCGGAGCGATGTCCAGCAGGTAGCCCAAACGGGACGGAACACCCTTGAAGAACCAGATGTGGGTCACCGGAGCGGCAAGCTCGATATGGCCCATGCGCTCACGACGAACACGGCTCTTGGTGACTTCCACACCGCAGCGTTCGCAGACGATGCCCTTGAAGCGCACGCGCTTGTACTTGCCGCAGGCGCATTCCCAGTCGCGGGTAGGTCCGAAGATCTGCTCGCCGAACAGGCCGTCTTTCTCCGGTTTCAGGGTACGGTAGTTGATGGTTTCAGGCTTCTTGACCTCGCCGTGGCTCCAGTTACGGATATCGTCGGCGGTGGCCAGGCCAATCCTCAGTTTGTCAAATGCGTTGACGTCCAGCACTCTATTGTCCTGTCTATCGATTCTTAATGCTTAATCACGTTTCATCAGCTGGTCGCGCCGCGCTGTCAGGCAACGCGACCAGCCTTGGGATCACTGGAATTCAGGTTCTTCCACAACCTGGTCTTCCTTGGCGGCCGCGTCAGGACGTGCGCCAATGTTGAAGCCCAAATCGTCGGAGGAAGTAGACGGATCGTCGTCCTCGTCCTTCATGTCGATGGCCACGCCTTCGGCGTTGAGCACTTCGACGTTCAGCGACAGGGACTGCATTTCCTTAAGCAGCACCTTGAAGGATTCCGGAATGCCTGCCGGCGGCAGGTTGTCGCCCTTCACGATGGCGCCGTAGACACGCACGCGGCCGTCGACGTCATCGGACTTGGTGGTCATCATTTCATGCAGCGTGTAGGCGGCGCCATAGGCCTCGAGGGCCCACACTTCCATCTCGCCGAAACGCTGGCCACCGAACTGAGCCTTACCGCCCAACGGCTGCTGGGTGATCATGGAGTACGGGCCAGTGGAACGCGCGTGGATCTTGTCGTCGACTAGGTGGTGCAGCTTCAGCATGTACATGTAGCCAACGGAGATCGGCTTCGGATACGGTTCGCCGGTACGGCCGTCGAACAGCACAGCCTTGCCGTCGTCGCCGACCAGCTTGTTGCCGTCGCGATCCGGAAGGGTGCAGGACAGCAGGCCCTTGATGGTTTCCGGACGAACGCCGTCGAACACCGGGGTTGCCACCGGAGTGCCCGGCTCGCCCTTTTCGGCGCCCTGCGGAATGTACTTCTTCCAAGCGGCTTCGGCATCCGGATCAAGGGAGATGTCCCAGCCGGCGTGCGCGATCCAGCCCAAGTGCAGTTCCAGCACCTGGCCAAGGTTCATTCGAGAAGGCACGCCCAGCGGGTTCAGCATGATGTCGACCGGAGTACCGTCGGCAAGGAACGGCATATCCTCTTCCGGCAGAATGCGGGAGATAACACCCTTGTTGCCGTGGCGGCCGGACAGCTTGTCTCCCTGGGTGATCTTACGATGCTGCGCGATGTAGACGCGGATCATCTGGTTCACGCCGTTCGGCAGCTCGTCGCCGTCTTCCTCGGCATCCTCGCGAGTGATCTCCTTGACGGCGATCACCGTACCGGTTTCGCCGTGAGGCACGCGCAGCGAGGTGTCACGCACCTCGCGGCTCTTCTCGCCGAAGATGGCGCGGAGCAGACGCTCTTCCGGAGTCAGCTCGGTCTCGCCCTTCGGGGTGACCTTGCCCACCAGAATGTCGCCGGCTTCGACCTCGGCACCGATGCGAATGATGCCACGCTCGTCGAGGTTGGCCACCGCGTCCTCGCCGACGTTCGGCAGATCGCGGGTGATCTCTTCGGCACCCAGCTTGGTTTCGCGGGCGTCGATCTCATATTCCTCGATGTGGATGGAGCTCAGGGTGTCGTCCTGCACGAGACGCTGGGAGATGATCACAGCATCCTCGTAGTTGTAGCCGTTCCACGGCATGAAGGCGATGAGCAGGTTCTTGCCCAGTGCCATTTCGCCCTTCTGGGTGGCCGGACCATCGGCAAGCACGGTACCGGCTTCCACACGTTCGCCGTCGTGGATCAGCGGAACCTGGTTGTAGCAGGTGGTCTGGTTGGAACGCAGGAACTTGGCCAGCTTGTAGGAGCTGGTGGTGCCGTCGTCGTTCATCACACGGATGATGTCGGCGGAAACATACGTCACCACACCCGGCTTCTCAGCCAGAATGACATCGCCGGAATCGACGGCCGCACGCCATTCGGCACCGGTGCCCACCAGCGGGCGCTCGGATTCGATCAGCGGCACTGCCTGACGCTGCATGTTGGTACCCATCAGCGCTCGGTGGCCCTCATCGTGCTCCAGGAACGGAATCAGGGAGGCGCCGACGGAAACCATCTGACGCGGGGAAACGTCCATGTAGTCAACGGAGCTGACGGGCACATCGACTGCTTCTTCTTCGCCGACTCGGGCAAGAGCCTGCTTCTTGACGAAGTTGCCGTTCTCGTCGAGTTCCTGGTTGGCCTGTGCGATCACGTGCTCGGCATCGCGGTCTGCGGTCATGTATTCGACCTCGTCGGTCACATGGCCGTTGATGACCTTACGGTACGGGGTCTCGATGAAGCCGAACGGATTGATGCGGCCGAAGGTTGCCAGAGAACCGATAAGACCGATGTTCGGACCTTCAGGAGATTCGATCGGGCACATACGGCCGAAGTGGGACGGGTGCACGTCTCGCACTTCCATGGATGCGCGGTCACGAGACAGACCGCCAGGGCCCAGAGCGGACAGACGACGCTTGTTGGTGACGCCTGCCAACGGGTTGTTCTGATCCATGAACTGCGACAGCTGGGAAGTTCCGAAGAACTCCTTGATGGTGGCGTTCACCGGACGAATGTTGATCAGGGACTGCGGGGTGATGGCCTCCGGATCCTGGGTGGTCATACGTTCGCGGACCACACGCTCCATACGGCTCAGACCGGTACGCAGCTGGTTCTGGATCAGTTCGCCGACCTGGCGGATACGACGGTTGCCGAAATGATCGATATCGTCGACGTCCACGCGCAGATCCACATCCTGGCCGTCACGCTTGCCCGGGAACTTGGTGTCGCCGGCATGCAGGGTGACCAGGTACTTGATGGTGGAGATGATGTCTTCGCGAGACAGGCTGCGATCGTTGACATCCTTTTCCAGACCAAGCTTGCGGTTGATCTTGTAACGGCCAACGCGGGCCAGATCGTAACGCTTGGTGTTGAAGTAGAAGGAATCCAGCAGGTTGCGGCCAGCTTCCGGCGTCGGGGTGTCGGCCGGGCGGATCTTGCGGTACAGATCGGTCAGAGCCTCGTCCTGGGTCTGCACGGTCTCCTTGGCAAGCGCGTCCATAACCAGCGGGTAATCCCTGAACGCATCGGCGATCTCATCCTTGGTCATGCCGATGGCCATGAGGAACACGATGGCGGACTGCTTGCGCTTGCGGTCCACGCGCACGCCAAGCACGTCACGCTTGTCGATCTCGAACTCAAGCCATGCGCCACGGCTCGGGATGATCTTCGCGCCGAAGACTTCCTTGTCGGAAGTGCGATCCTGGCTGCGGTCGAAGTACACGCCCGGAGAACGCACCAGCTGAGACACGATCACTCGCTCGGTACCACCGATGATGAAGGTGCCGTGCGGGGTCTGCAGCGGGAAATCGCCCATGAACACGGTCTGGGACTTGATTTCGCCGGTGTCGCCGTTTTCGAATTCAGCGTTCACATACAGCGGCGCGGAGTAGGTGTAATCCTTCTCCTTGCACTCCTGCACGGTGTGGCGCGGTTCTTCGAAATACGGATCGGAGAAGGTCAGGCTCATGGTCTGAGCGAAGTTCTCGATCGGTGAGATCTCCTGGAAGACCTCATCAAGACCGGAGGTGTGGGGCACGGTGTTGGTGCCGTTCGCCAGATCCTCCTCGACACGCTTCTGCCAGCGCTCGTTGCCGATGAGCCAGTCGAAGCTGTCAGTCTGTACACCCAACAGGAGGGTACATCAATGGGCTCGCGGATGGAGCCGAAGTTCACACGGTCCGACGCCTTGTGCAGATCAATATCGTGCTGGTCGGCGCGTGCGATGATGGTGGTGGTGTTCGTCGTAGCCTCAGCCAATGGACGTTCCTTATCGCTCGCTAAATCGTTTCGATATGTTTCCCCGGAAGCGCTCCCATTGGCCACCATATGCCTAGTACGCGGGCGCTTCTTCCTTGTCAGCGTGCCCGCTATATGACACGCATGTACGCAAAGTCATGAGAATAACATATCCTATAGATTTTTATTCAATAGTGACGCCGACCGGATCGGACTTCGCTTTGGGATGCCCTTCAATCGAAAGCTGCGCCGAATACACGCCACGATCCACCTTCGGCAGGGTGGATTGATCCTCCACGCATTCGCTGCCAGTACGCGTTCCCGGCCAGGTGATCGTCTGTCTGACCTCGTCGCCCTTCGCCAACAGACGATAGTCGGTGTCAACGGGGCACACATTCGACTTCCAAACCACATCATCGCCCGATTTGATCGTCAACACCACGCTGGAAGCCGACACATCAACCAAGCAACCAACCTTGCTGGAACCGTCATATTTGACGTCCGTAGTGAAATCCATCGAATCGCCCACACCGAAACTTGACGCCGCAGGAGTCAACGAAAGCGCGACATTGGACGCATCGCAATCCGGCACCCCGCTTTTCTTCTCCTTGGTCGGGGACGGCACTTCCTTACGGGAAATCGCATACACGTCCGCATGATGAATCTCACGATTCACCGCGACAATCCCCCTCGACAGGGAGTACAGGCAAAACACCAGAAAAGAAATCAGCACTATCGCAGCGATGCCGACGACGATGCGACGGCGACGAAATATCGCCTGCTGTTTTTTCGAACGTTTCTTGCCGGATTTCGAGGACGTCTTCTGTGCCATGATTTCACAGTCTAGCGTGCGCACATCCAAAGAACGTCGGCATTCTTCCTTTCATACCGGAAGACGCACATCCGCATTCGGCAGGATTTCGATAAGACCATCCTCATCCAACGATGCGATGCACCGATCAAGCTGGATATGGTCATCCCACAGTCGTTCAAGCGACTTGCGATTAAGGGCGGTCGCACCTTCCGGCAGATTGCGCAGCGCATTCAGCACCAGCCCACGCACCTGACGATCCGTACCTTGGAAACGTTGACGCGGCCGCGTGCGACGTTCCCCCAATCCCGGACGACCATTATGCAAAAACACGCAATGTCCCGAAACAGGGCACGCCTCGCACAACGGAGCCTTTGCCGTGCAGACAGTCGCGCCCAATTCCATAACGGACTGATTCCACACCACTGAAGGACGGTCGAACCGTCTGCATTTTGAGGCATCATCCTGCGGCAACATCTGCTTCGCCAACGCACGTTCCGCAGGTCTTGCGGCGCCGCCAAGCGACTCCTCGCCAAGAAAAACCCTCGAAAGCACCCTGCGAATATTCGTATCCACCACCGCGATGCGCTCACCAAACGCGAAACTCATCACCGCGCTGGCCGTATAATCGCCGATACCCGGCAATGCCAGCAACTCATCGTACGTACGCGGCAGCTTGTTATCGTAATCGGAAGCGACCACGCGGGCGCATTCCTGCAATCGCAAGGCGCGTCTCGGATAGCCGAGCCTGCCCCAAGCCGTGATCACATCCGCTTTCGCGGCATCGGCAAGCGCGACCGCATCAGGCCAGCGTTCCATCCAATCGTTCCAATACGGTACCACACGGCTCATCTGCGTCTGCTGGCTCATCACTTCGGAGACAAGCACGCCCCACGCAGTAGTGCGGCCGAAACGCCATGGCAGGTCACGCGCCGAAGCATGCCACCATTCGGCAAGCGCGTCCGCCACAGCTTCGGCGTTTTCAATTTCGGTATTAGGCTCGTTCGTGTCGTTCATCGTACCTATTCTTGCATTCATGACGAACGAAGAGCATACCAATGACGCGCAAGGCGCAACCGCAGAGGAAGCCAAAGTCGAGAAAATGTTCGAATACGGCTACCGCAAGTCGAATTATGGGCCGGACGAACTCGTGACCGACGCGCACGGCAATCCGATTTCCGTGGTCGACGCGATGCTGTCAGCCGAAGACGCGGCCAAAGCCGAAACCTCCACGCCCCACTTGTGCTACTACTCCCCCCGCATTCCGGGCAATACCGGTTCGGCAATCCGCCTATGCGCGGTGACCGGCACGATCCTGCATTTGGTGGAGCCGCTCGGATTCAATCTGCGCGATACGAAGCTGCGCCGCGCCGGACTGGACTACCACGACATGGCGCACGTGGTATTGCACCCGAATTTTGAGAATCTGGTGGAATCCATGCCGAATTCGCGCATCATCGCGTTCACCGCGCACGCCACCAAACTGTATACCGACATCGAATACAAGCCGACTGACATTCTGCTGTTCGGCCCGGAGCCAGGCAATATTCCCGATCCGATGGATATTATGGCCGGTCCGCACGTGGCCGAACAGGTGCGTCTGCCGATGCGTCCAAGCCTGCGTTCCCTGAACCTCACCAACTGCGCATCCATCGCCATCTACGAAGCCTGGCGCCAACTAGGCTTCGCCGGCGGCCAGTGATCCCTCCCCTGCCTGCCAACTTTCGTTTCAATTCATTACCTTATGGATATTGGGGACGCAGTAGGGCGGGATATTCCATTCGTGACACACTCAAGGCCGTTCGGCCAAGCCTACGGTCCCGAACGGAATATCCCGCCCTACTGCTTGCTATGGCACACAAACCAACGTGTTGCAAACAAAAAGCAAGCGTCAACCTAATCTGATGTGAAACGCAACATAAGCGGGGAGCCGGCATGTTCTGTTTCAGACCGTAAAGACTTGGCCTGAGCGGCCCGGAGCGTGTCGGGAATAGAATATGCCGGCTCCCCGCGACCTTCCGCAACCAACGCAACCACTGCGAAAGATGCGTAGGGAAGGGAGAAGCTAGTTTTTGAAGCTGTGGATTGGGGCGGGGATGCGACCGCCTCGGGTCACGAAAGCTTCGCAGCTGGTCTGGTTGACTGGAATGATCGGCGCATAGCCCATCAGGCCGCCGAAGTTGGCCATCTCCCCTACGCCTTTGCCTTCAACCGGAATCACGCGCACGGCCGTGGTTTTCTGGTTGACCATGCCGATCGCAGCCTCGTCGGCGATGATGCCGGAAATGGTGGAGGCGGTGGTATCTCCCGGAATGGCGATCATGTCAAGGCCGACGGAGCATACGCAGGTCATGGCTTCGAGCTTTTCGATCTTCAGGCAGCCGTTGGTTGCCGCGTCGATCATGTTCTTGTCTTCGGAGACGGGGATGAACGCGCCGGAAAGTCCGCCGACGTAGGAGGACGCCATGATGCCGCCCTTCTTCACCTGATCGTTGAGCATGGCGAGCGCTGCGGTGGTGCCCGGTGCGCCAACCTGTTCGAGGCCGATCTTCTCAAGCACTTCGCCGACGGAGTCGCCTACGGCCGGGGTTGGCGCGAGGGAAAGGTCGATGATGCCGAATGGAATGCCGAGGCGACGGGATGCCTCCTGTGCCACCAGCTGGCCGACACGCGTGATCTTGAACGCGGTGCGCTTGATGGTTTCACATAGGAATTCGAAGTTTTTGCCCTTGGCTTCGTCGAGCGCGCGGGAAACCACGCCGGGGCCGGAAACGCCAACGTTGATGACCGCATCGCCTTCGGTTACGCCATGGAAGCCGCCTGCCATGAACGGGTTGTCGTCGGGGGCATTGCAGAATGCCACGAATTTCACGCATCCGTATGAATCGTTATCTGCGGTGGCGTGCGCGATGTCTTTGATGATGTGGCCGAGCAGTTCGACGGAGTTCATGTCGATACCGGTTTTGGTGGATCCCACGTTGACGGACGAGCAGACGATGTCGGTTTCGCTCAGCGCTTTCGGCAGGGAGCGGATGAGCAGCTCTTCGGCGGGGGTCATGGACTTGGATACGAGCGCGGAGTAGCCGCCGATCAGGTCGACGCCGACCTTCTTCGCCGCATGGTCAAGTGCATGCGCGATTTTCACGAAATCGTCCGACGTTTTACACGAGCTTGCGCCGACTAGGGAAATCGGGGTGACGGTGATGCGCTTATTGACGATCGGAATGCCGTAGTCGCGTTCGATGGCTTTGCCGGTGGATACGAGATCCTTGGCGTACGTGGTGATTTTGTTGTAGATGTTGTCGCAGACTTCGTCGACGCTGTCGGCCGCGCAGTCCAGCAGGCTGATGCCCATGGTGATGGTGCGCACGTCGAGCTTCTCCTGCTCGATCATCTGGTTGGTCTCGTGGACCTCCATGATATTCAGCATGGTTTTTCCTTACGATTAGTACGATTCGTGGCTTCGATTACTTGCGTGGCTCACGTATGCCGCGGATCAGACGCGGTGCATCTTGGTAAAGATCTCCTCGCGCTGGCAGCGGATGCGCACGCCGATCTCCTCGCCAAGCTTGTCGAGATCGTCCACGACCTCGCCGAATTCCTTGTCGGCGTTGGAATAATCCACAATCATCATCATGTTGAAGAAACCGTCGATGATGGTCTGGGAAATGTCAAGCACGTTGACCTGATGTTCGGAAAGGTATGTGCAGACGCGTGCGATGATGCCGACAGTATCCTGACCGACGACGGTGATGATTGCCTTGTTCATGGAACTCCCTAAACGTTAGGTGCGAATATCCAGTTACCGTCTCGGCAAAATGCCGGACGTGCCTTAAGTATAGAAAAGGCAGATGTCAAAAAAGTCGTTTTTTCGGCAATCGCATTACATTGTGAGACGATTTCTTCCGCCAAACCAGTTTCAAAAGTTGCGGAAAGTCGTTTTTTGGAATATCTGTTTTCGACGTGAAATCGGATTTCATAAAAGAAAAGCGCCTGCCGATCGTTTGGAAATACGATTTCGGCAAGCGCTTTTTACAATATGTCATGCGATTCACTTTTCGCTGATCTTGTCTTCTTTCAGGAAGAAGGAGAAGACCAGCACGATGACGATCAGCACCAAGCCGAACACATAGCCGTAGCGGGATCCCGCAACGAAGCCTTCCGCATCGGTGGCGCCGGAGCCCATCGACAGCAGGCAGGTGGCGATGGACGTGCCAATCGCGCCGAACACCTGCTGCATGGTGTTAAGAATGGTGGAGCCGCAGCTTCGGCATCTCATCAAGCTAGCCGTATCTGGTCTACGGCATCGTGCCTGCTGGCCATCGTCGTGAGATAGCTGTGCACCCATCTGGCCCACAGTAAATCATGAAAAACGCGCGTTGGCGCACGTCCTTTTCATGGACGTGCGCCAACGCGCGTTTTTGCATCAGCTTCTGCGATCAGGCCTCGCGGCTCGCGGAAGCCGCAGCGAACGCCGGCAAGGCGCGAGGTGCGTTGAAACCTTCCTTTTCGAAGCGGTCAGCAATCTTCTGTGCGATCTCGTGCCCCTGGCCCTTATCCACCAGGGCGATGATGGAGCCACCAAAGCCGCCGCCGGTCATACGCGCACCATACGCACCGTTGGCACGGGCCACGTCCACGGCAATATCCAACTCGGGCACAGTCACTTCATAATCCGCAGCGAGCGAATCATGAGACGCGTTGAACAGTCGGCCGGCCTCGTCGATCTTGCCGTTGGCGAAGGCACGCACGAAGGAGTTGACACGGGCGATTTCGGTGATGACGTGGCGCACGCGCTTCTTCATCGTGTCGTCTTCCAGCTTGTCGAGCGTTTCCTTGAGCGCCTGGAACGGATCGTCGGACTTGGCGATGCTGTCGGCGACCACACGCAGGTTGGCCACGCCGAGGATTTCGGCGGCCTTCTCGCAAGTGGCGCGACGCTGGGCATACTGTCCGTCGTTGAGCTGGTGCGGAGCCTGAGTGTCAAGCACCAGCAGTTCCAGACCGTACTTGTCGAGATCGAATTCCTGCTGGGAGACGTTCTCCAGCGGGCTCAGCTCTGGACGGCAATCAAGACGCAACGCATGGCCGAAAGTGCAGCGCATGGATGCGTTCTGATCGAGCCCACCGGTGGACGCGCCCGCCATGTCGTTTTCCGACTTGATGGCGGCGTTGATCAGCGTCACACGACCGGCATCGGATGCGCCATAACCCAAACCGTACACGTCATCCAACGCCAAGGCGGTGGAGCAGGTCATGGCTGCGGAGGAGCTCAGACCGGATCCGAGCGGCACGCAGGAGGAGAATGCCGCATCGAAGCCCTGCACCGCATCGAAGCCGGCTTCGCGCAATGCCCAGGCAACGCCTACCGGGTAGGCGGCCCAGCCTTCCACGCCACCGGCCTGCAGGCCGTCGAGGTCGGCTTCGGTGACGTTTTCGGAGTCAACGTCGGAAACCACGCGCACCTTGGTGTCTTCACGCGGCTTGAGCGCGATGAACGTGCGGTGCGGCAGTGCGATCGGCAGGCACAGGCCCGCGTTGTAGTCGGTGTGTTCGCCGATCAGGTTCACACGGCCCGGTGCGGCCCATACGCCAGCCGGCTCCTCACCGTAGGTGGCACGGAACAGATCGGTCGCGTTCTTCACACCCTCGTCGTGCGAGAGCGGCTCAATGAATTCAACAGCAGTCATTGGTGTTTTGTCCTTTGGGTTTTATTGGCTTTCAGCCTTCGATATCGATTGGTCCGAGCTCGTGGAAGCGCTTGGCGATGAGTTCCGGCGTGGTGTCGGAAACCCATGCGGCCATGCCGGATTCGGATCCGGCCAGATACTTGATCTTGTTGGCTGCGCGGCGGAACGAGAAGAACTGCAGGTTCAGGCGGTAGTTTTCACGGCGTACGTCGTGGATCGGAGCCTGATGCCATGCTGCGATGTACGGCAGGTCCATACCCTTGCCGTCACCCTTGTCGAAGAACGCGTTGCCGCGCTTGAGCAGGGTGGAGTACATGACGGCCAGATCCCAACGTTCCTGGTCGTTGAGCTCGTCGAGGGTGAGCACGTCGCGCACCGGGGCCACATGCACCTCGAGGGGCCAGCGGGCTGCTGCTGGCACGTAGGCCACCCAGCTGTGGTTGCGCATGACGATGCGCTCCCCGGCCTCGATTTCGGAGTTCATGAGATCCTTGAGCAGGTTGCCGCCGGTCTTCTCATGGTAGGCTTCGGTCTGCTTGAGTTCGGCTTCCATCTTCGGCGCGATGAACGGGTAGCAGTAGACCTGTCCGTGAGGGTGCGCCAGGGAGACGCCGATTTCCTGTCCGTGGTTTTCGAACGGGAAGATCTGTTCGATGCCTTCCATCTTGGAGATTTCGGCGGTACGGAACGCCCATGCTTCCACGACGGTGCGCAGACGGGAGACCGGTAGGTCTGCCGGCAGACCATTTTCGTCCGGGTCGAAGCAGATCACTTCGCAGCGGCCTGCGGCGAGCTTCTTCTCCCACAGCGGGTTGCCGTTGACGTATTCCACGGCTTCGGAACGGCCCGGCACGCGAACCATGGACGGGAAGCGGTTTTCGAACACGACCACGTTGTAGTCGGTGTCCGGCACTTCGCCGTCTTGGTACGGGTCGCCCGGCTTGCGTGCGGCCAGCGGGTTGCCTTTGGCGGTGGCGCCAGGGCCCGCGGTGATCGGACGGTTCATGCGTGCGGTCGCCATAGGAATCCAGTCGCCGGTCAGTGGATCGCGACGCATTTCCGGAGCAGCGTACGGCACTTCCTCACCGGCCGCGTTGAGCTGGTTGGAGAAACGGTATGCCAGCTGACGAGGATCGTTCAGTTCGCGCGTCTTCGCGCGGAAACGTATTCCGGATCATCGTCGAGGTAGAAGAAAGCGCGGCCATCGGCGAGCGTGGTCGGCGTGATGCGAATGTGCTCCTTCGCGTACTCTCCGGGAGTGTAGTTTGCGAATTCACTCATTATGGTTATTCACCTTCCTGAATAGGCTCGCTCTGGTGTGCCAGCACGAGCTCTTTAACCAAATCCCTTGTTTTCCCAACCGAATCGGGGTCTAGTCCATCATCGGTAATGACCGTGTCCACCTGGTCGAAGCGTGCGAAAAGCGACAATGATGTGCAGCTCCACTTGGTGTGATCGGTCAAAATTATGGTGCGATCGGCAATGTCCATCATTGCCATATCGGTTGCGGCCTCAAGCGAGTTCGGCATGAGGAAGCCGCGCGGAATGGACACGGAATGCGTGCCCAGGAAGACTGTGTTGACGCGCAGGGAGGCCACCACTTTGTCTGCGATCGGGCCTACGAGCGAGTTGGATCGGGTGGTCACGCCGCCGGTCACGATGACTTCCACGTCTTTCGATTCCAGCGCCTGCACCAGTTCCGCCACCGGAATGGAGTTGGTGAGGATGGTGATCCCCGACGACTGCTGTGATTCCAACAGATGTTGCGCGAATACGTATGCGGTGGTGCCGCCGCCGATGGCGATCACGTCGCCGGGTGCCACATATTTGATGGCTTCCTGTGCGATGGCGTCCTTCAATCCGATGTCCATCTGCGACTTTACGGAGAACAGCGGCTCACTCAGCAGCGTGCTGGTGGTGACGGCGCCGCCGTGCACACGCTTCAGCAGACCCTTGTCGGCCAGATCGGCGATATCGCGTCGGATGGTCATGGCGGAAACGCCCAATTCCTTGGACAATGCGGTGATACGCACCGCACCGCGGGTACGCAACCTGCTCAAAATCAAATGCTGACGTTGTGACGATATCATTCGAACATTATCGCACATGTTCACTCAAAATAAAAACTGAGATGAGCGTTTCGCGCGTTTTCCTCACGAAAAAATATACTTGGCACTCCTGTAATCGTTCAAATCGAACAAAAACGAACGTCGACATCCCGTCAGCGAAATCAATCGACGTGTTGCTTTCCTGCGACAAACGGTGCGAGAATAGTGAACCATGACGTATGTTTCTGAGAATTTCTGGCACGATGCGGTGAACAAAGCCACCACAGATCTCTTCACCTTCGGCTACAAGCACATCATCAAGCCGCATTTCGTGTTCAATCAGACGCCCGATGTGGCGCACGACCAGATGATTCAGTTCTGCAAGATCACCAAGAACATTCCGCCGCTGATGTGGGCGTGCCGTGAAATGCTCAACTATTCCGACCCCGTGCTGGAAACCAGCGTGATGGGCGTCGACTTCGTCAATCCGTTCGGCCTTTCCGCCGGCCTCGACAAGAACTGCGAGATGCCGGTGCTGCTCGACAACGCCGGCTTCGGCTTCGAAACGGTCGGATCCACCACGTCTCGTCCGTGCCCCGGCAATCCGAAGCCGTGGTTCCACCGTCTGCCCGAATATGATTCGATGATGGTGCATGTCGGTCTTGCCAATGAGGGTTCGGAAATCGTTGTTCCGCGCGCGGAACAGGCTTGGACGAAGGCGCGCGACATGCAGATTTCCGTGTCGATCGCGCGTACGAATGACGATAAGACCGGCGATTTGGACGAAGGCATCGAGGATTACTGCATTTCGATGCGCCGCACGGCCGGTCGCACCGCCATGGTCGAAGTGAACATCTCCTGCCCGAACACGATGGCCGGCGAACCGTTCAATCAGAGCCCTGAAGCGCTCGACAAGCTGTTCACCGAACTCGACAAGATCGAACGTCCACAGCCCACGCTGGTGAAGATGCCGTTGAATAAGTCCTGGGAAGAGTTCAAGGATCTGCTTGACGTGCTTGCCGAACACAATGTGCAGGGCTTGTCGATTGCGAATCTGCAGAAGGACCGCGCCGGCATGGAGATTCCTCGCGATTGGGAGGGCGGACTGTCAGGTTCGCCATGCTATGAGGCCAGCAACGAACGCATCAAGCAGGTGTACCGCGAGTATGGCGACCGTTTTGCGATTGCCGGCATCGGCGGCGTGTTCACTCCGCAGCAGGCGTATGCGAAGATTCGTTCCGGCTCGTCGTTGGTCATGTTCATCAGCTCGCTGATGTATCGCGGACCGCAGCAGATCACCGTGTTGAAGCGCGGCCTTGCCGAACTGCTCAAGCGGGACGGATTCGACCATGTGAGCCAGGCTGTCGGCATCGACGCCTGATACCGATTATTTCAATCGGCAGCGAGCACCAAATAATAATGCGCTGCGACCGCCAACGCGGTGCAGGGCGCATTATTGTTGTTCGATTGTTGTTCGATATTACCTTGGTTATTGGTTGCGTTTAGTATGCGCCACGCACATACTGCGGCTGGTAGGGCGCATCTTCGGTCGGAATACCGAGCTTGTGAGCGGCGCGAAGAGGCCAATTCGGATCACGAAGCGCCGCACGTCCGATTTCGATGGCGTCGGCGGCACCGGATTTCAAAATCTTCTTGGCCTGCTTCGGCTTGGTGATCAATCCGACGGCCGTGGTTGGAATTTCGGCACGCGAGCGCACCTGTTCGGCGAATGGAACCTGATAATCGGGTTTGACGGGAATGGTCACGCCCGGAATCATGCCTCCGGTGGAGACGTCCATCAGATCGACACCGTGCTTCTTCAGGACTTTGGCAAGGTCGACGGTCTGATCGAGATCCCAGCCTCCGGCGGCCCAATCGGTCGCGGAAACGCGCACCAGCACCGGCATGGTGTCGGGGATGACGGAACGCACGGCGTCCACGACTTCGACCAGTATGCGGATACGGTTGTCGAACGATCCGCCGTATTCATCCTCGCGCTCGTTGATCAGCGGATCGAGGAATTGCGACAGCAGATAGCCGTGGGCCGCATGAATTTCCACCGCGTCGAAGCCGATATCATAAGCACGCCAAGCGGCGTCGCGGAACTGGTCGACGATGGCATGGATTTCGTCAACGGTGAGTTCGCGAGGCTTGTCCAACGGCCCGAACGCGTTGGCGCTTGGCCCCACGGTCTGCCATCCGCCCTGCTCTTCCGGCACGCTCTCATGCTCGTATCCGATGGAGAAGCAGCCGGTGGAAGCCTTGCGTCCGGCATGGTTGAGCTGCACCGCCATCGTCGCGCCGGCGGCCTTCGCATCGGCAACGATCCAACGCCATGCGTCCATCTGCTCGTCGGCCCACAATCCCAAGTCGCACGGCGAAATACGACCCTCCGGCGTCACTGCGGTGGCTTCCACGATAACCATGCCGAAACCGCCCATGGCACGTGACACATAATGCTGGTAGTGGAATGGCGTGGGCAGGCCATCCTGGGCCAACGCGGAATACGTGTCCATTGGCGGCAGCCAGATGCGGTTGCGCACGGTCATGCCACGCAAAGTCATAGGATCGAACAGGCCAACCGTGCCATTGGTTGTAGCCTTCTTCGACCGCTTCGCCTTCTTTTCGTCTTCGCTCATCGTAGTAGCTCCCCTCCGGTCGCACCTACTGGCTCCATGCCGATCGGCTGAACCTTCTTCTTGTATTCCCCTTGAGCTTCTCTGGAGATTTCGTGCCATAAAACCGGCACTATCTGCATTCTACGCAGAACGCCCGCCGAGCGTGGCGGGCGTTCATTGATTGTTCACTTCCATTCGCTGAATTGCGGAAGCGTCACTCATCTTCGGTCTGCTGCTGATCCTGATCATCCTGCTGGTCGTTCTGCTGGCTTTGCTGCTGAAGCGACTGGTTCTGCTGCTGAATGATTGTGCTTTGCTGCTGGGTGGCATTCTGCTTTCCACCGCCGATCTTGGTGACCGTGCTGGATGTTGCGGAATACTTGGCCGCAGGCTGCCCATAATCGTTGTCAATCGGCAGCTGTTTGCGTTCCGCATAAGCATTCATAAAGTCACGCCATGCCGGGGCCGCGATGGTGGAACCATCCCAGTAGCTGTGGTACTGGCCGTTGATAGCGATATTCGCAATCGGGTGTCCAACCGGGTTCTGCACGTCACCGACGAGCACGAATGTGGCGATCTGGTTCGGAATGAAACCACCCGTCGTAACTAGCTGATCCTCGTGGGTACCGGTCTTGGCGAAGGTCTTACGTCCATTGGCTAGCTGTGCCACACCGCCTGCGCCGTCAGGACGGACAACGCCTTGATTCATGGCCCAAGCAAGCGTTTGGATGATTTCCGGATCGACCGCCTGATGGCAGTTCGCGGAAGGCACCTTAATATCATTGCCGTCCACATCAGTCACCTGCTTCAGCGCGATCGGATCGCACTGCACGCCATTGGACGCATATACAGCGAAGATGCTTGCCATCGTCAGCGGGGACACGTTGACGTTGCCGACCATCATGGCAGGCACGAATGATGAGGTCTTGTCGAGCGTCTCACCGGTATTCGCATCATGATAGCCAAGTTCAGTTGCGGTATCGGCAATCTTGCACAAGCCGATGATGGATCCCATGGAAGCCTGCGTGGTGTTATGAGACCTTGCCAAAGCCAATGCCGGCGTTTCCGGGTTCACCGTTCCATTGGTGATTGCGTTGGTGACGTTCCACGTATCAGTGCCGCCGGTATAACGATCGCATGCGAACAACGAGGTCGAATACCTCGTGGACGTCTGCAGGTTTTCGTTGACGGAATGTCCCGCTTCCATCCATGCCACCAGATTGACAGGCTTCCACGACGAGCCGATGGAGAAGCCCATGCCGCCGCCGTCTTCTCGATCCACGGCATAGTTCATGGAATCCCTGGTCTGGTCGTTCTGCGCCGCTTCGGTGGCATCATACGTTCGATTCAGACCGAAGCCCAACACTTCTCCGGTACCCGGTTTGACGGACGCCATCACGATTTCCATGCCGGAGGAATCTTCCGGTGGGATGGTGTTGCGCGCGGTTTCGTTCAACAAGGTGTTGGCATCGATATCCAACGTGGTGACGATCTTCAGACCGCCTTCTTTCAGCAGCTTTTCTCGATCCTCACTGGTCTTGCCGAATTCCTTGGAATTCAAGATCTTGTGCACCACGTAATCGCAGAAATAGCCCGCATCATAGTCCGCGGCCATGCAACCGGTGGAAATAGGCTGGACATCAAGCGTATCTGCGAGCGGAGTATTGACCGCCTCCTGATATTCCGCATCCGAAATATAGCCCTGCTCGTTCATCAGCTGCAGCACGATATTGCGTTGCTTCTCGGATTCCGGCTGGTTCGATTCGACGGAAGGATCGTAAGCGTTCGGATTCTTGGTGATTGCCGCGATGGTGGCGGACTGCACGATGTTCAGCTGATCTGCGGTGGTGTTGAAATACCGCTTCGCAGCCGCCTGCACGCCATAGAGGCTATTGCCGCCAAACTGTGCGATATTGAGATATCCCTGCAAAATTTCAGGCTTGGAATACTGCTTTTCCATTTGCACGGAAATCAGCATTTCCCTCATTTTTCGTGCGATGGTATCTTCCGACGCATGGTATTGTGCAATCGGATCGTCATCCTGCTGCGCCTGCAGGATCAGCACGTTTTTGACATACTGCTGGGTAAGGGAGGAACCGCCCTGATGGTCGCCCTTCATATATGTTTGGACGAACGCGCGGAACACACCCTGCACATCAACGCCGCCGTGAGTGAAGAATCGTCTGTCTTCACGCGCTACCACGGCCTGCTGCATGTATTTGGAAATCTTCTTCAACGGCACGACTTCACGATTCTGATCCCAGAATTCGGTGATTTTCGTGGTGCCATCGGAAGCGTACATGGTCGACTTCTGCGGCAGGCTGGTCACATCAAAATCAATACCTTCGACCGACAGCGACGGAATAACCGCCTTGGCGACGCTGTTCGCGCCGAAAACCGCCGGTAGGAGGAACAAACTGGCGGCCACGCCGCCACCCACACTCAGCGTGATGTAGGCAATCACGAGTGCGAGCACACGTTGAACGGTCAAAGTCTTCTTTTCGGGCATGGTGCCCATTCTAAAGTGGTGGGTCTACTAATCAACCGGCCGATCGCAGCCATCACGGGTTTCTCACAAACAACCGTAAAACTTGAAAAACACTGGAAAACAGTCGAAAATTATCGTCTCGATCGTCGAATAAGCATGCCAGGCTGGTAGATGATGATGGAACGGCCCTCACGCGCAATCCATCCACGGTTGGCGAAATCCATCAGCGCCTTGTTCACCGTCTCGCGCGACGAACCGACCAGCTGCGCCATTTCCTCCTGCGTCAGATCGTGCGGCACCTTCAACCCCGCCTCGACCGGCTCGCCGAAGCGTGATGCCAGATTCAGCAGCGTTTTCGCCAAAACGTCCCGGCACGTCCATGAACACAAGCTCCGAAATGCGCTCGTTGTTGTCACGCATGCGATGCGCGAGCACCTGAAGCATGTCGACGGCCACGCGTGGATGCTCGTCAAGCCATGCGAACAGGGCGTCATGCTCAAGCCATACGACTTTCGTGTCACTGGTCATGGCCACGGCGGACGCGGTGCGCGGCCCACCGTGCGGATCGAACACCGGAATCTCACCCAGCACTTCGCCGTACGCATGAATGCTCAACAACTGCACACGTCTGTCGGACGATTGCCGGATCAGTTTGACGCGCCCGCGTTCCAGCAGATACATGCGGTGATCGGTGTCGCCTTCGCGGAAAATATAGTCGCCCTTGTTGTATTCGGCATGCTGCAGATGCGGCAGCAGTTCCTCCGCCTCTTCGGAAGAAACCTGCTTGAACAACGCGGTGTGCAGCAACGTCGCGCTTTCGCCACTGGGTCCACTATTGGTCTCGTTTGGCGTAGCCATTTGTCACACCTCCGTTCATAGGCACATCCTCTGGGCACGCCGCCAGGCGCGCTGCCGGGCGCGCTGCCGCGGCCTCGAAAGCTTGGCGCGATTCCACATGCCCTCACGGAACACAAGCTTTCGTAACGTTCTCATTGCCCTTGATATCAGGGCGGCTTCGACCATCGGGCTACATTGTAACTCGCCTGGCGGCGTCGAGCAGCCGTTCAACCACGTCTTCACGACTCATGCCCGTCTGCGAGCGCATTGGATCGACTCGTTTTACCGCTGATTTCACCGCTTTGTCCGACATTTTCTCACGTGAGGTGTTCAATACCCGCCCCATTTTTTCCGCGTCGATATCGTAGGCGAGGGTCACGTGGTGCAGTATGGCGCCAGGCCCTCCCTCTACTGGTGTGAAGCGGCGTTGCGCGGCTCCGCCGAGTTTGCCGTATTGCGTGGCGATGTCGTTGAGACCGGCGAATCGTACGTCGAGCCCGAGTTCCTTAAGCGCGCGCACCAGCCAGAAATCGCAGAGCCGGTATGATTCCTCGATGCTTATGCCTTGGGTGAAATCGAACGGCGCGTACAACGAGTAAGTGATGGTATTGCCCGGTTCGATGAACATCGCCCCGCCGCCGGTGCAACGTCGGACCACGGTGAATCCTTCCTTCTGCGCGACCGCCGTATTGACTTCGTCTTCGAGCGACTGGAATTTGCCGATGACCACGGCCGGAGCGGCCCATTCCCAGATACGCAGCGTGGGTTCGCGTTTGCCTGCCGCCACTTCGCGCGCCCATGCGATGTCGGTTTCCATTTGTTCGTTCGGGTCGCGCGGCTTGTCGTGGATGACGGTCGGTTTCAGGGCCCGCCAGCGTTCCAGATATTCCTCTTGTGTCAGCGCATTATGCATTCCCGGTTGTTCCTCGGAATATTGTTTCGTGGACCGCGCGATATTTCCGTTGCCCGTTGCATCTTCCGCATTGCGCGATTCACTGCTTGTGATTGCGCGGAGAAAAGCGATGGCAATGCCTTCTGCCGTCATACCCACCAATCGCACGTTCGGATAGTTCGCGGTAATCGCTTGCAATCGTCGCGTAATGTCGCGTGTGGGCGCGCCTCGCTGGCTTTGCAGCAAGTTTTCCCAATCCTGCAATAGTCGGCGGGAATCCTTGTCATCGCCGTCAAGAAAGAAATCGCCGTCGATCCGACATTGTTCCACGGATTGGATGGAACTTGCACATTCGCGGAAATATGCTGGAATGTCATCAGAAAGCCGGACGGAAACCCCTACGAGTTTGCCGCCCGGCTGCTTATACAGGCCTCTGCCCATCAATCTTGGAGTTCTTGGCCGTGCCCATCGCGGTGCCAGTTGGACCCGTAGCTGGAGCACAGGATGAGGACGGCTTCGATCAGAGCCCAGATTCCGGAAATGATCGGTCCGATGAAGATGATCCATCCGATCAGGGTCAGCAACAGCTGAGCCACGGCCTTGCCGGTATATCCCAGATAGAAGTTGTGCACGCCGAGGGTGCCGAGGAACAGGCCGAGCAGGCCGGCGACGATCTTCGACTTCTGCGCGTAGCCATAGCCGGGCTGCTGTTGGGTCGCCTGATAGTAGGTCTGCTGCGCGTAGGTTGGTGGCTGATTGTATGCGGACTGCGTGTATTGGGGCTGAGTCGGCTCCTGATAATAGGGGGTCTGCGCCGATTGTGCGTAATCCGTAGGTCCGTACGTCGGCTGGCCGTAGATGGGCTGTGCAGGTTGCGCAGGCTGAGTCGGCTGCCCGTAAGCGGGAGCGGCCGAGCCATATGCGGGGACGGACGAACCGTAAGCAGCCGACTGACCATATGGCTGACCATTGCCATACGTACCGCCGGGGATGTTGTTGCCCTGCGTACCCGGGGCATATCCCTGCACGGGCTGCTGCGATGCGTACGGGTCGGGATTGTGCGGCTGTGATGCAGGCTGATTGTAGCCATCCTGCGACTGCCTGTAATCGGCTTGAGTTGAATCGTTCGTCGCGAAATACTCGTCTTGGCCGGAACCGTTGTAATCGGCATTGTTGTCACTCATGGTTTCAACAATATCCCATAATTTGCCTTGTTGCTTTCATCCACCCTGAAAGCAATCCCTGAAATCCCCCTGAATATGCGAGACGCCTGTCGAATTCAAGCATGAACTCGATTTCGACAGGCGTCTCAACAGGCGAACATATCCGGCGCAATCATGCGTTCCGGATCATATGTCACATGCGTGCCAGAATGTCGCGTCCGACCTCGTCGGTGGAGCGTGTAGCGGATCCCAGCTCTTCGATGTCCGCTTCGACGGCCGCATCGATCTTGGCCGCGGCGTCGTCGAAACCGAGGTGGCGCAGCAGCATGGCCGCAGAAAGGATCGCGGCGGTCGGATTGGCCTTGTTCTGGCCTGCGATATCCGGTGCGGAACCGTGAATCGGCTCGAACATGGACGGGTATTCGTTGGAAGCGTTGATGCATCCGGAAGCGGAGTATCCGACACCGCCGACCACGGCACCTGCCTCGTCGGTGATGATGTCGCCGAACAGGTTGTCAGTGAGGATCACGTCGAAGCGGGACGGATTCGACACCATGAAAATGGTGGTCGCGTCGATATGCAGATAGTCGTGGGAAACTTCCGGATATTCCTCGGCGACCTTATCGACGATGCGCTGCCACATGTCTCCGGCGTTGACGAGCACGTTCTTCTTGTGCACGAGGGTCACATGCTTCCTGCGCTTCATGGCCAGCTGGAAGGCGTAACGCACCACACGTTCCACGCCGTAGGCGGTGTTGATGGAAACTTCGGTGGCCACCTCGTTCGGGGTGCCGCGGCGAACCGCTCCGCCGGCGCCGCAGTACAGGCCTTCGGTGCCTTCACGCACCACGACGAAGTCGATATCACCCGGGTTGGCGAGCGGGGAGGTCACGCCCTTGTACAGCTTGGACGGACGCAGGTTGACGTACTGGTCGAGATCGAAACGGAGCTTGAGCAGCAGGCCACGTTCGAGAATGCCGGCCTTGATACGCGGATCGCCGACTGCGCCCAACAGGATCGCGTCGGTCTTCTTGATGCGTTCCTCTTCCTCTTCCGGAAGAATCGCACCGTCACGCAGGTAACGTTCGGCGCCAAGATCGAAATTCTCGTAATCGAATTCGGCAACGCCCTCGGCCGCCTTCTCCAGAGCCTTCTGAGCCCACGGAGTCACTTCCTTGCCAATGCCATCGCCCGGAATGACGGCGATGGTGTACTTCTTTGCAGAATCACTCATAGCACGCGACTCTAGTCAACGAATCAGCACGTGGACTTAAAACGCTCAACTAATGGACACTCCATGCCGCTTTCCTGTACGAAAAGCATGAATCATACGAATCTCACAAATCGCACAGCCTAATCAGCTGGTAATACCCATCACGCCAAGACACCAAGCATTCTCATAGGAGATCTCCTCCCACTGCTTGTACCTTCCAGACGTCCCCCCATGACCAGCCTCAACCTCAATCTTCGCCACGGCATCCACGCCCGCACGCTGCAGTCGGGCCAACCATTTCATCGGCTCCACATACAGCACACGCGTGTCATTCATCGACGTGGTAATGAAAATCTTGGGAAAAACCGCAACCCGCGCATCATTTGCATCAGACGGCGCATTCTCATACGGCGTATATTCCTTCATATACCTGTACACGTCCGCATTATGCAGCGGATCGCCCCACTCATCCCACTCCGTAACCGTCAACGGCAACGACGGATCAAGAATCGACGTCAACGCATCCACAAAAGGCACATCCGCCTCAACGCCCGCGAAACATTCGGGAGCCATATTCGCCACGGCACCCATCAACAGGCCACCGGCGGAACCGCCATCGGCCACCGTGCGAGCAGGCGACGCCAAACCGGCACGCTGCAACGCACGCACGGCATCAACGAAATCCTCAAACGAATGCTTCTTATTGAGCAAATGCCCCTGCTCATACCAAGCACGACCCATCTCACCGCCGCCGCGAATGTGCGGCACCGCATAAAGCACACCACGATCAAGCATGCTGATGCGAGACACCGAGAATCCCGGATCCGAACTGATCTCATACGCGCCATACCCGGTAACGAACATCGCCGAATCACACGCAGGCACATCCCTGCGCCACACCAAGGAAACAGGAATGCGCTCGCCATCGCGGGCGGTGACCCACACCCTGCGCTCCATGTATTCGCGCGGTTCAAATCCACCAAGCACCGTGGCACGCCTCAACAGGCGATCCTCGCCGGTCGCCGGATCGATATCATGCAGTTCGCCGGGACGCGTGTAACTGGAGAACGAGTAGCGCATGCGGGGCGCATCATACGAAGGATTGCCTCCCACACCAATCGAATACAAGCGCCGGGTCTCCCCCGGCATCGCATCGGCGGTCGCGCCATCCGATGAGGTCATCGCCTTGCGGGAAACCCCATGCACGGCCGACCCCTCGCCTTGCGCGGCGGCCAATTGGTCGAGCGCGCCCCACACTTCGGCACGTTCCTCGTTGATCTCGTCCACCGACTCGTCGACATCCCAATCGTCTTCCAACGCGTGGGGAACCAGCTCGGTGAACTTCCATGGACGCCCCGCAAGAAAATCCTCCGCAGCGGCATCCTTCGTCATCACCGCAATATGCGTCAGGCTTTCCGCCCGGTACTGCAGCGCCACATAATGCCGGTGAATCGAGATCCCCTCAATGCCAAGACCATGCGCGCCCTGCAAAATGGCTGGATTGCAGGGATTGGAATACGGTGTGCCGATCGGCATCTCAGAAGCGCCCGGTTCGACTTCGTCGCCGTGCTCGCATCCGTACGGCGAACCGACGGCCACACGCACGCCCTCACCCAAACGGTACGGGGGCTCATGGGAGCGCATGTCGATCACATCGATTTCGAAATTCGGGTTCAACGCATTGTGATAGACCACGGCGAGCGGAATATCCTCACCGCGTTCGCCGGCACCTTCGAAACGGCTGAAACTCACGTCGTATTCCACGTCCTGCTCGCGCGGAATGAACGCGCGGAATTCGCCTTCCGGATCGTCGGTGGAAAGCAGCAGCACTTCGGTGGTAGTCTTCGACCCGGTGCCGATCACCAGATTGCGTTCGTCGAACGACAGGCCGATGCCAACCCAGAATCGTTCGTCCTGTTCGCGGTACACCTCCACATCGTCGACGATGGGAGTGCCGACGCGGTGCCTCATCACCGCGTATGGACGCCACGCGTCGTCGAGCTTCACATAGAACACCCATTGCGCGTCCGGTGTGAAGCAGGCGCCACCGATGCCCTTGAACACTTCCGGCAGTTCCTTGCCGGTTTCCAAGCTGCGGATGCGGAAATCGTAACGTTCGTCGCCGCTGGTGTCGGTGCCATACAGCATCCAACGTCCGTCTTTGGAAATATCCATGCCGCCGATACGGAAGAAATCATGGCCTTGCGCTTCGGCATTGGTGTCGAACACCACTTGTTCGCCGTCGATGGGCACGCCGATTTCAATGGTTGGCGGATCCCAATCGTCTGCGCCTCGAATAGGCACACGGCATTGCACCGCATACTGCTGGCCCTCCTGGGTGCGTACGAAATACCAGTAGCCATCCATGCGTGTCGGCACGGACATGTCGTTTTCCTGAACGTGCGACTTGAGCTCGTCGAACAGTGTGGAGCGTAGGGTTTTCAACGGTTCCATGCGCTGCTCGCAATACCGGTTCTGCGCGGCGACGTAATCCTGCACGTCATGCGATTCCTTGTCGCGCAGCCATTCGTACTCGTCGATGAAGGTGTCGCCGTGGAATACGCGCTCCTTCGGCACACGCTTCGCGATCGGCATCCCGCATTTGTCTTGCACGCTTTCGTCGCTTTCTCGCGCGCCCGTTGCGCCCTGTTCACCCCGAAAATCAGTCATGCACGCGATTATACCGGCATTGCATTCCCAATCCCACGCGGCACGCACCCCCTGCTCCGGGCGTACGAAAAAGTCAGACGCCCATCTGTTGTTTCAGGAACGGCAGCATGGTTTTCATCAGATTCGAGCCGGTCGTTCCCGTGAATACCGGGACATCGGTGACCGGGATCGGCTGCGTGACCGCACGCCCCGCAACGGTGCCGAGATTGCCGGCGACTTCGCGTGGAGACAACTGCCGGATGCCGATCGCCAGCACACGCCCTGGGTATCGGCGTGCGATCGTGGCGTACGTGGTCGGATCCCTCTGCCCGTCATCGCCGATCAGAATGAACTTCATATCAGGAAAATCAGCCATCAATTGTTCGGCATACTCGAGTTTGTGCTGCACTCCGGAAGGAATGAACGTTTTCGGGCGAGGATCGAGGTCGCGCAATAGCAGCGGACCTTCCGGAAAACCATGGTTGGCGATGAAATGCCGGATCGAGCTTTCCACATTCCATGGCGATGTCGACAGGTAGAAGAACGGCGCGTCCGGGAACATGTCCGCAATGCGGTTGAACAGCAGGTTCATGCCCGCAACCGGCATTTTCTTCTTTGGATCGAGCAGCAGCAGATTGTAGGCGGCTTTCATCAGGCTTGGCGCCTGCGTGACCATGATGGTGTCGTCCACGTCGGAGATCACGCCGACTTTCGTACCGCTGGGGATGGTGAACAGGTTGGCTGTGACTGGTTTGCGGCTGCGTACCTTGTATGACACGTCGTGCACGCCCGGTTCGAGCGAATGTTCGGCCACGAGATCGAGATATCCTGCGGAATCGGAGGCTGCGAATTCACTGGAGACATTGCGCTGCGCGTCCACTTCGTCGTGCACTTCGGATGCGCCCACCTGCACGGTTTCGAGGGGCACGCCGTCGATGGCGATGCGCACCTTCGTATGCGGCGAGGGGATGGTGAGCATGGCACGGATGCCACGGGTCAGACGGCCCGCCTGACGTTTGAAGGGCCCGTACACGGTTCGGCAGATCAGTCGAGAGTAATGTTCGGTGCCGTAGCCGACATATGGTTCCACGCGCGGATACCAGTTGAGATTGAGCACCATGCTTGTTGAGAACGTCACCCACTTGTTGAACGCTCTGGTAATGGTGCGGCGGAACAGTCGTGTCAGCGGAGGCTTGACTTCGATGCGTTCGTGTTTCGAAGCCGCGTCGAAGGTGGTGACCACCTTGCGTGCGGGAATGGGCACGGTCGGCATGTCATCTTCGGATATGGAATCCGGTTCACGCTGGGGCAACGGCTGCGGTTCGGTCATAACCCCACTATAAAGGCGATTATTGAATTACCTGGTACCCCAGCGTGAAAATCAGGGATTTTTCAGGGAATACCGATGATTTCCCATCCAATTTCCCGAATCGTGCCGTTCACTGAGCCACGATGTTGGCGTATTCCTCGGAGGAAAGCAGTCCCGGCTCGTCATCCTCAAGTTCGATTTTGAAAATCCAGCCTTCGCCATACGGGTCACCCGTTACGATGCTTGGATCGTCGGCGGCCTCGTTGTTCACATAGCGAATCACGCCGGCCACCGGAGCGACCAGCGGCGTGACCGCCTTGGAGGATTCCAGTTCCGCCACCTCGTCGCCCGCCTGCACTTCGGTGCCGACTTCCGGCAGATCGATGTACACGAGTTCGCCAAGCTGGTCGGCCGCATATTCGGTGATACCCACCATGGCCGGCTCGGTGGAAGCATCCACCCACACATGCTCGTCGGAATATTCAAGATGCTCGGGAACATCCAGATTCGGCTTGTTATCGTTTTCTTCGCTCATGAAAGCTCATTCTACGTCAATCGTATGTATTTCCCTAGAGCAGTGCCGAAACTTGTTACGGGAGGTCGTGACCGAGCCATTCTTCGATCATGTAGCGGGCGATGGTGGCCTTTCCGGGAGCTTCCATACGCCCTGCCACCAACTCGTTCATGTATTCGTCGCGGGTCACCCAACGCGCCTGCAGGGTCTCGTCGCCGTCCACGCGCACGTCGGTGGTGTTGGCCACGCCTTTGAACGCCATCATGAGCGATGCGGGGAACGGCCATGGCTGCGATCCCAAGTATTTGAGTTCGCCGATGTCTATGCCGACTTCCTCTTTGGCTTCGCGCCGGCAGGCATGCTCCAGGTTTTCTCCGGCTTCCACGAAGCCGGCCGATACGGAGTACAGTCCGGTGTTGCGCCATGCGCTGTTGTGTTGCAGCAGCAGACGGTCCTCATGGTCCACGATCGCCGTGATGACGGCCGGTTCCACTCTGGGGAACAGCAGTCGCTTGCCGTCCGCTTCGCTGGTGCAGCGTTGCGCCCATCCTCCCAACGCCGGTTCGGTCGGAGCGCCGCATGTGGGGCAATGACGTTGGCGCGCATGCCATACGCCCAGCGAGATCGCCGTCGTGGCCTGGCCTGCTTCGCGCGCGCTGGCATGCGGTGCGAATCCGCGCAGATCGACCCAGTCGAATCGTTCCGCAGCGCTTTCCAGCAACGATTTCGACGTTTTCGCTTCCGGTTCGTGCTGTTCGCCGAACGCATCGTCCGCGCCCATATGCTCGCTGCTTGCGACCACCGTCTCCGCGGCTTTCATGCGAGACACGTCAACGGCGACCACGTGTTCGTCGCGTTTGCCGCCATACGATCCAAGGAATATGGCGAGCGCCGTCGGATGCGTGTGCAGTTCCGCCGCCACGTAGGCGCCGGGCAATTGCGCGAGACGCATATGCACGTTGGCGTAGTCCGCGATGGCTCCCTGTCCGCGCGGCACCGCCACCATGCCGTCTTTGACGAGAATGACCTTCGTGTCCGGCTCCAGCAGCGCCGTGTCGAACAGGTCGGGTTCGTCGCGTCTCGAAACCTCATAGTCGATGTCGCCTTGCGCAAGTGGCAGGAACGGCAGTGCCTGGGTCAGCGCCAGTGGCGAGAACACGCTCATCGATTGCTTCTTTCCTTGAATACGATTGATAGAGCGGATATTTTTTCTCTATTCCGTATTTTCTTTTCTATTTTTTTATATCTTTTTGTATTTCTGATTGCGATATTGACGGCAGCGGCGGAAAATACCGGCTACTGCACCCTGCGCACCAGCGCGAGCAGCGCGTCGGCAACCGCCTGCGGATGCTCGTATGCGCTGAAATGCCCGCAATCGAATACCACCGTCATATCCGCGCTCGTGCCTGTCATCGCATCGGCGATCGGCGTCATCACGCTCGGCGGGCTCGACGGATCCTTGTCGCCGCAGATCACCGCAACCGGTGCCGTAATCGCAGGCAACACATCGTTCAGATCCGGGCGCCCAGCCGCCATGCGCTCACGCCATGCGATGCCTTCGGCAGACTGTTCGTTGATCCACGTCGTGAACTGTTCACGGTAGGCGGCCGACTGTTTGATGGTGGAATCCTCAGGTGTGGATGCCGCAAATCCCATCACCGGCTCATGCGTGCCCGTCGATTCGCATGCTTCGGCGATCGCGATGCGCTTCGCGCGCATCTGCGCGGAATCCGCCGCGGCCTTCGTGTCGCACAATGCCAACGCGGCAACAGCTTCGGGGTGCAGACGCTGAATGTCGAGAACCAGATAGCCGCCCATCGAAAGGCCCGCCCAAATCGCCTTGTCGTAACCGGCCGCATGCAACATCGCGACATAGGCGTCGGCCATATGGTCCAAACCGTTCGGGAAAGCGCCGTCCGCGTCTTTGCCGCCACTGGTCTCATCGGAAGGAATCGGCCCTTCTCCCGCACCGGGCATGTCGGGACCCCAGATCGGGAACCGTTTCACACCATGTTCCACAGCGGTCGCCTCCAACGCCTCCGCACATTCGTCCCACATGCGGTGGTCCACGGGGAACCCGTGCACCAGCACCACGGGAAGCCCCTCGCCCTCGCAATACACGTTATTATGTAATTCGATCGTCATCGTCTCACTCCGTTCCTCTCCCCTATATTGCCTATATATCTATCGCTTACGCTGCCTGCATTCGCAAGCTGCCACGCGCTTTCCTGGCGCCCACGGCCGACCGGTTTCGACGTCAACCATAAGCCTGTCGGCTACCTGCCGGCCCAAGCGATCGCCTGACGCACAATCGTGCCATATCCGTTGCTCATCTGGTTTATGAAAGTGTCGAGGATCTCGCTGTTCGTGTTGACCCATTCCACGTCAAGCGTCTCATCCTGCGGCTTGCAGTCGCCCGCGATCGGCACCACGTAGCACAATGCGATCGCATGCTGGCGGGAATCGAAATAATCGGATAGTCCCGGCGTCGGGAAAAACTCGGCCACGGTGAACGGCTGCAGACTCACCGGCAGCTGCGGCAACGCGATATCGCCCAAATCCTTGGCGACATTACGCGCCACGGCCTCACGCAACGATTCGTGATAGAGCACGCGCCCGGCAATCAGCGTTCGCTCGATACTGCCGTCGTCAGACACGCGAAGCAACGATCCGACCTGTGAAACACGCCCCAGATCATCGGTGCGCACCGGCACCACAAGCACGTATGGAATCGGCATTTCGCCGCGCATACGGTTGATTTCGCCGGAAGCAAGCCATCCTGGAGGATTACCTATTCCGCGAATGAAATCCTCCGGCGTAATGTCGTCGAATTCTCCGCGACGACGGCCTGCATCGAAATCGCCCTCGTCGGGCACTTCATCATTCATCACTGGCATAGTCCCATTATCACGCATCTTGTGTGAATTGGCTGGAAAAGAATGCGCCGAAAGACGATTCTTCTGACAGCGGATATTGCATATGCCGGGAATGCGGCGGGTTGGGGCGCGGTTATATACTCCAAAGCAATCGCATACGAGGGGCGTAGCCCGTCACGCGCGTCGATGGAACGAACAGCAAGGAGCAATCATGGCAACGCATGCGGTCACTTCGCAGGATTTCAATCAGGTCGTCGAATCCAACGATCTGGTATTCGTGGATTTCTGGGCAACCTGGTGCGGTCCGTGCCGTGCGTTCGGCCCGACGTTCGAAAAGGCAAGCGAAGCGAATCCTGACATTTATTTCGCGAAGGTCGATATCGACCAGAATCCGGATCTCGCCTCCGCCGCCAAAGTGCAGGCCGTGCCGACCTTGATGGTGATCAAGAACCAGCAGATCGTATTCCAGCAGGCTGGCGCGTTGCGCGCGTCGGATCTGGACGATCTGATCGCCCAGGCCAAGGAGCTGGACGTCAATGCGGCCGCTGCCGAAGAGGCTACGGAACAGGCGCAATAAGGCGAATATCAAAGGATTGCAAAGGTGCCGTTCGATGGCGAAACATCAACGGCACCTTTTTGCTTTGCATGCCCGCTTTGCATGCCCGCTTTGCCCGCCTGTTACATATGCGCTCGCCCGGATTCCATGGCATGGAGTAGAATGTCGCGTTGGATATGCGCTTTCCGGCGAAGCCTGAAGTGGCGGCGCACCGCATGCCGTGCATGTGTGAATTCGTCGAGGATCTGAACGCGCGTTTAGGAGCAGAATGGCTAACCACAGCAAGCACGCCCGATCGTCTACCTTCGCCATGCCGAGCAAGTCCTCGCTGGTGAAGATCGCCGCAACGGTCGCGGCGGTGGGCCTGTTGGCTACCGGCGGCATTGTGTCGCGCAATCTTTACACCTCCGCGGAGCAAAACACGGCCAATCAGGTCACGGCCTTCTCCGTCACCGATTCCGCTGAAGCATCCCGTGGCAACGCCCGTGAGCTGCTCAATGGAGACACCTCGTACGTCACCGTGAAGATCAACGGCAAGTCGCGCGTGGTGCCCGGTACCAATTTCACCGACGTGAAGTCCGTGCTCGACGCGGGAGACATCACGCTCGAACCGGAAGACACGGTCTCCCCTTCGCTCACCACCAAGGTGGATGAGAAGACCGTAATCACCATTCAGCGTGCCGGCGCAAGCGTTGAGGTTTCCGACACCGCCATCGGTTTCAATGTCGTCAAGAAGGAAACCTCAAGCCTGCCGGAAGGCCAGGAGAAGGTTGAGACGGAAGGCGAAGAGGGCGTGATGGAAACCACGAACCTCGTAACCAAGTCCGGCGACACCGTGGTCTCCTCCAATATGATCAGCTCGTATGTGAAGAAGGCTCCGGTCGACAAGGTCATTCTCGTCGGCACCGGCTCCACTTCGTCGTCGTCCTCCAGCGCTTCCGCGTCGATCGGCACCACTGTGCCGGCGGGCGAAATGCAGCAGTGGGCTCACGATTATCTGCTGTCGAACGGCTACACCGAAGCCGATTTCACCGCCACCGTATACATCATCACCCACGAGTCCGGCTGGAGCGTCACCGCAACGAATCCGAGTTCGGGCGCCTATGGTCTGCCCCAGGCGTTGCCTGGCAGCAAGATGGTGAGCGCGGGCGCCGATTGGGCCACCAATTATCAGACTCAGCTCAAGTGGTTCTGGGGTTATTGCGCGCAGCGTTATGGTTCCATTCAGGGAGCCTACACGTACTGGCTAGCCAATCACTGCTATTAAATCGCGATTGATCATCATTGATTGATTCGATGATGATATAGTTTGAGCTCCGTAATATTCGAAGATATTACGGAGCTCAAACTATATTACGATCTTAAATATCACTGGGATATCGCCGATTTCACAGGGCATTGTTGGAACCGATCACCGTGGCTTCCTTGACGTCATCGATCTTCCTGCGCCTGCGGCCGCCGTGACCGGCCTTCGGACCACGCTTGCCGACAGTGCCGCTGCGGACCCCGTTCTTGGCATCGAAGATGATCACGCGCTCATCGCTGTGATATTCGCCGTCCAGAGCGAAGAAGGCGATCTTGTCTGCAGGCACTTCCGGGAAGGTGAAGAACTTCTGCGTCGCAACGAGCAGGTCAAGGTTGCGGGTGGTGACGGAAGACGGCGTATCGGCGTTCGGAGCATTGAACTGAAGAGCGAAATCGTCATTCTCATCGCATACCTGGATTGCGAACTTGCCGCGCTCGTAATTCACCAGCAGCTTGACGTATTCAGGACGTCCGAGAACTTCGGAAACACCCTTGGAAAAACGAACGGATTCAAGCATGACCGTCATGGTCAACTTGCCACCAGTTCTTTCGCCAACTTCTTTGAAACCATCAAGAACGGACATGTAAATCCTTCCTTTATTGTAAATAACTACGTGAAATACTGTACCTCATTGTTAAGAATAAAACGAATCGAATTTCGGGGAATATATTCATATTTTCAAGAACACAACGTAATACGAAAAAACATACCGCAGACCATGCTTGTCTCAATGAGAAATTCGATACGGTTCAGCCAGCGCGCTTCCTAAGCCAACTCGATGGGCACACCACCCCTTGTCACCCCGACGGTTTTCCGCTAAAAACAGATGTGGCAACCCCTACCTCACCCCCGCACTACGGGTTGCGCAAATTGCAAATACTTTGCAGCACAGTTTTCCAATTTCATATAGGAAGCGCTGAAATACCGTGCTTTATGCATGCATATCATTTGCAAAACGGTTCATATAGGGGCTATCTTGCGCAACTATCTTTTGCAATCATTTTCATTTTTACAATGATTTTCTCAGTAACGATTTTCATTGAAAATCCGCCATTTTTCAGCATCTTTTACACTCCAACCGGGATAGAATATACACTACACGGTTGCAGTATTGCAAACGCTATCAAAGAAGATGGGACCCCCGTCGCAAAGCAGCGGCCACGATAACGGAGCCACAAGCCCCGATACCGGCCCAAACACAAGAAAAAGAAGGATCAGGAAGGTCAATGAAACATCGGAAACCAACTCCCGCCTGGCAGAAGCTGGGTCTGCGCGTCAGCAAGAAGCTGGCGGTGGGCGCCACAGCCCTTGCCACAGTTTTCGGCGGACTGGCAGTCGCCAGCGTCTCCGCACAGGCGAGCACCGACCGTAACAGTTATGCGGACACCGTAGGCAACCCGACTTTCGAAGCAGCACGCAAAAAGTACGGTCTGACCAAGGAGATGAAGAACGGCGCCATTCTGCACGCGTGGATGTGGTCGTTCAACACCATCACCGAACATATGGATGAGATCGCCGAAGCCGGTTACACCTCCATTCAGACCGAGCCGATGAGCAAAATCAAGGTGAACGACGCCAACGGCAAGAAATTCACCGAAAATTGGTATTACGTGTATCAGCCGACGAACACCTCCATCGGCAACTTCGTGGTCGGCAGCGAAGACGACCTGAAAGCCATGACCGCGGCAGCCCACGCGCATGGCATCCGCATCATCGTCGACGTTGTGGCCAACCACTTCACCGCCGACTGGAACGCCATCGACTCCGACTGGCAGAAGAGCGAATATTTCCATGCGCGCAACTCCTGCAGCGGCTCCGGCGGCGACAACATCGATTATTCCAACCGTTGGCAGGTGACGCACTGCCACCTGCTGGGCCTATGGGATCTGAACACCGCCAATCCGGAAGTCGCCAATCGTATGCACGACTTCCTGAAAACCGCGGTGAACGACGGTGTTGACGGCTTCCGTTTCGACGCCGGCAAGCACGTCGAACTGCCGAACGAATTCGACGGTTCGCAGTATTGGACCACCATTCTGCAGAACGGCTCGCAATACCAGTACGGCGAAGTGCTGCAGGGCGATTCCGGACTGGATTACAAGGCGTACGCCAACCTGTATGCCAAGTATGGCGAAGGCGGCGGCGGAGCCACGGCCTCCGACTATGGCAAGACCATCCGTTCTGCACTGTGGAGCAAGAATCTCAATGCGGGCAATCTTATGAGCTTGCGCAACGGGGGCGTCAACGACGATCAGCTGGTCACCTGGGTGGAGTCCCACGACAACTATGCCAATAGCGACAAGGAATCCACGTATCTGACCAACGATCAGATACGCTTCGGCTGGGCCGTGGTCGGCGCACGCGCAGGCGGAGCGCCACTGTTCTTCAACCGTCCGAGGCCTCCGGCGGCAATCAGCCCCAGTTCGCAGAAGCCTCTCAGCTGGGCGACGCCGGCGATGACATGTGGAAAGACACGGCTGTTGCGGCCGTCAACCATTTCCGCAATGCCATGGACGGCGAGGCCGAATACCTGCGCAACTGCGGTTCCGAACAGAACAACAACTCCTGCCTCATGGTGGAACGTTACAAGACCGACAACAATGCCGGCAATGACGGCGTGAGCATCGCCAACATGGGCGGCGACCAGAATCTGGCCGGCACTCCGACCAAGCTTGACGACGGCACGTACACCGATCAGGTGAACGGCGGCACCATCACCGTTTCCAACGGCAAGATCACTTCCGGCACCGCCAAGGGCGATGCGGTGAGCGTGTACTTCAACACGAGCGTGAAGGAATCCGTTTCCGCGACCGTCAGCAAGAAGTTCTCCTCCAACACCATCAAGGTGACGTTGAACGCCAGCAATGCCACCAATCTCACTTACTCACTGAGCAATGGCAAGAACGGCTCCTTCGTTGACGGCGACTCGCTCACCATCGGCGGCGATATGGAGATCGGCGATTCCGTCACCCTGACCGTCAAGGGCACCGGCGCCGAAAGCGGCGAAGCGCTCGAGTCACCGCAACCTACACCAAGGTTGAGGTTCAGGCGAACACGATTTATGCGACGAAGCCTTCCGGCTGGAGCAAGATGTACGCGTACGTGTACACGGGCGACGGAGCGACCGCGAAGAACAACGCGGCCTGGCCGGGCGTGGAGATGACCGCGATGGCGGCCGCCGATTCGTGCGCCAAGGCCGGCACATACAAGTATGAGGTTCCGGATTTGGGCGAGGGCACCTATCGCGTGATCTTCTCCAACGGCAACGGCTCGCAGATGCCGGGGGCCAGCCAGCCTGGTTTTGAATTCTCGGGCAAGGTGAGCTGGGATGGTTCGTCCGCCTCGCTGACAGCCATCACCTGCACGGCAACGCCTCCGGTTATCAAGACCGCGGACATCACCTTCAGCGCCACGGCCGACCTCAAGACCGGCGAGACCCTGTACGCGGTCGGCGACTGGGGCCAGGGCAAGGGCAAGACCTGGACCCGCGCCGGCGGCGTCAAGCTCGCCAAGAACGGCAACGCGTACACCGGCACCACCACCATGACCAAGGGCCAGGCCATCACCGCCCGACTGATCAAGGTCGACGCGAACGGCAAGACCACATGGGACGAGATCGGCGACGTCAAGGCCACCGCCGACAAGACCAAGACCGTGGACCTCAAGTGGACCAACGCGGTCGAGAACACCGTGGACATCACCATCAACGCGGCCGCGACCTCAAGACCGGCGAGACCCTGTACGCGGTCGGCGACTGGGGCCAGGGCAAGGGCAAGACCTGGACCCGCGCCGGCGGCGTCAAGCTCGCCAGGTACGGCAACGCGTACACCGGCACCACGAAGGTCGGCAAGGGCAACGCCATCACATTCCGTCTGATCAAGGTCGACGCCAACGGCAAGACCACATGGGACTCGGCCAGGGACCGCAAGTCCAAGGCCGACAAGACCAAGGCGCTCGGCGTCTCCTGGACCTCCGGCAAGGTGAACGAGGACGGCACGATCCCGGACGACTCCGCCATCAGCATCTCCGGCAAGGGCGTCGCGGACGGCAAACTGTCCATCCAGAAAGGCAACCTCGCCGAGCTCTACGTGATCGGCACCCAGGACGCCACCCCGTCCGACGCTGTCTGGTGGAGTGACGGGGCCGCCGTGGCGGTCTCCGGCACCGGCACCGTCTACGGCGTCCAGACCGGCACCGCCAAGGTGAACGTGAAGGTCGGCAACCAAACCGCCACCATCACCATCACCATCAAGTAAACGGCAACCGCCGATATCCATAAAACATTTGAGCCTTGGAATTCAATATCACTCCAAGGCTCAAATCATATTCAAACGCTTCTATACGCATGAAAATACACACATCAAAATCAGCGGATTTAGCATAATCAGCTCAAAGCGTCGTGCAGATATCGCTTTGAGCGGCTGCGCATGATATCCAGTGCAATATCGGCATTGCAGAAATCGATGGTTTGTGAGGTATCAGTACAATCAACTTCGGAAAAATCAGTGATGATTCTGTCGGCGAATTGCACTTCCTGCAGGATTTGACCGCGTCTGGTGCCGAGTTCATGCTCTTTGGTACCTTCCGTATACACCCAGAACGGTTTATGGAAGTTGATGGAGAACAGCGTGCCATGGTAGGAGTCCGTAACTACACCCTCCGCATATTTCACCAGCGAGAGGAATTCTTCCGGCCCTGCCTCGAGCACATTGACAAGCTCATCGCATTTCGGCACATTGCCCGCCTGCGGCGTCAGCACTGCGACAGGCAGGCCGACTCGACGAGACAGTTCACGCAGTTGCCTGAATACGCCGACAGCACGCTTGGGACGCAGCAGCGAATAAAACAGCAGATACTGTTCGGGCACGTGTTGCGACTTACGCAACGGTATGCGTTCCTCCCATTCGCCCGCGTTGAGCAACAGCGTCGGATCGCATACGTGTTCCACATATTTGCCGCTTACCTGCCGCAGTTTGCCGCATGCGGAACGTTCCCTCGCCGAAAGCGCGCTGAATTCCACCAACGCCGGTCCGATGCGCCGCAGCTCATCGTCGGTCATGGTGGCCGGCGACGAAGCATACGAGATTTTCCTGCAGTTCGCCCATTTCAGCAGGTACGGGTCCATGTACTTCCAGTCGACGCGTTCCAGCTCGTTGGAATGCTTGTTGATGATCTGGTCGCTGCCGCTCACGGCCACGTCGAATGCGTCAGCCAGCGAATTCAGCTCTTCCGGCTCCTGATAGCGTCGTTGGCCCACATGTATGTTCGTGCTGATGAACCGCTCGAAATTGCGCATGCGCTTCTTGCGCAGTCCCGCAACCGGCAGCATGGTTAAATCCGCGAGGGACGATTTGAGGCCCAGCCCACGCCAATATAAGCGTTCATAGTAGCGTTCGCCCTCAAGCGGCCGGTAGTCGATGACGGTAACGTCATGCCCCATGTCCGTGATGGTTGATTGCGTGGCATACGCCTGCAATACCGAACCATAATTATAGGCAGCATGATACGTGATTAGACCGATAATATTATGCTTCTCGTCCATATTTCCTCGTCGTTCAAGTAGTTATTTCTTTGTTTTCTCGCTATTGCAGAAGCACTCCGCTTTCTCATTGTTTTCCACTGAATTGCTTATGACGCACCCATGCGATCGCAGCGCTCACGTAATACCATCGATATTTCATCGAAAGCAACGCGATTTGTCGGGTCACAGGAAAACGACCTCCCCGATATCGATCAAGCGGCTGCCGAAAAACCGGCATGTTCACTACTTTTCCATAGTGATTCTTTCGTTCATGACGGTTCCATGGCGCTTCGGGATTGAACAGATCATTGATCATAATGATCGTCAGATGAAATAATGTGTAATCATCGAGCGTTCCATCAGATATTTCCCGAAATTGACGAATGGTATCGCGCATTGTTTCGATCGCAGATATTGTTCGCCGCACATAATCGTTGGAGAACGACCGCACCACCGAATCCGCATTGCGGCGGTATTCGTACACCATTTCATCCACATAGCCGATTCGATTCGCCGCCGCGACCGCACGGAACGCATATTCGGCGTCCTCTCCCAAACTCAAGGTTTCGTTGAATCCGTCGATCCCTTTGATCAGCGGCATGCTGTACAGCTTGCCCCAAACAAGCGCGATACCTCGCTGCGGTCGGAGCATATCCTCGCATAGGTCAAGACGCCTGCGTCCCTCGAACACCATGTCAGTTTCAGCATAATGGTGTTCTTCCACACTTGGAGATCCCTCGCCTTTGCCGCCCATAATGACGGCACCAGCGGCGTCGGGAACACCGTTCGCATCGGCATCGGCACCTGCAAGCACGTTGCGGTACGCTCCCATCACCACATCGCAGCGGTATCGCACCGCAAACGCAAGCATGCCGTCGACGGCATGCTTGGCGAGCACATCATCCGCATCGAGGAACATCGCCCACTGCCCCGTGGCCGCGCGCAATCCCGCGTTGCGAGCCGCGGAGACTCCGGCATGGGCGATCGTTTCCGTACGAATGCTGACCAATGGCGAATTCCAATTCGAGATCGGTGCCGTTTCGAATGCCGGCTTACCATCGAATACAATCACCGCTTCGATACGGAAGCCACTGCCCTGCTGCCGTTGCAGACTGTTCACGCAATCATGCAACGTTTGCAACGTGGCACGGTAGACGGGAATGATCACACTGATGGTATGGCTCATCGTCAGTTCAGCTCCCGTGTGATCACCGAAGCATCATACCGGAACGATACCGGCGATTCGATGCTTTCCGGGAAGTTGCCGATCGCCACGAACGCAATCAGCGTTTCGTAGTCGGGCACGCCCAACAGCTTGCGGATCTCATGCTCCTGCTTCTCACGCATCATGGTGTTGAGAGGGCAGGCGGCCAGCGACTCGCATTCCAATGCGGTCAGGAACGCCATGGCGAACAGGCCTCCGTCGATATACGGCTCGTTGCGTTCCTCAACGCTTACGAAACTGCGCACGTCCACGCTGATCAACGCCAGCACCGGAGGCGCATCGTACCCACGCCACCCGCCCTGCAACGCCAATGCCTGTTCGATGAATTTCGGATTGCTGATCAGCAGCACGCGATATGCCTGCCTATTGCATACCGATGGCGTTTTCATCGACATGCTTACGGCCTTACGCACCGTTCCCATATCAACAGGGGTTTCGGCATACTCGCGTACGCTGGAACGCCCTGCGAACAATGCTGCATAGTCGAGCGATGCGTTGTCGCGTTTGTCTGCGGCACGCACGGTTTCACGCCCGCATTGCCCGCAACGTCGGCTTTTTCGGCTTGTTCAACGCTTTCGATATCCACCGAGGCCACTTCGTCGGCAAACCATACGCCCACAAACTCAGGAATCGGCTTCTCCAACGCCCGATGCTTGCGCACGTATGCACGAACCACCTGCCGTGCCGCGATATACGTCACATCGTCAACCGGATAGTCGCGTTCCCGCCATTCATCCATCACGGAACGCAACTCCCCGAACGCGGATCTGCCGAATCCCGCACGGAACCGTCTATGCGACAATCCTTTTTCAATACGATGAATGTAATACACCATAGTGCCGCGCAATTGCTCGGATTGCCCCACATTCCATTGCCCAGCACAGAATCTCAGGAACCGTTTGCGCTGCCCCGCATAGTACGAAGCCAATGTCATGTTCGCTTTGCATCCTTGCAATACGCGCCAGACGCGATGCGGAACGATGGTTTTGATTCGCTGCTTCACGCCCATGATTTCACCTTTCCTTGTTTTCTCGACGCAACGACGGCAATACCGCCTGCACCTTGGCCATGACTTCCCTTGTAAACCAGCCTTCACGCAGCTTCTGCCCCAATTGCGAAGCCCGTCGTACCATTCGCGCATACTCGCTTTGCGTCATGCCGTATTCCACGGCCATGGCCTCTTGCAACGATTCGACGGCAACGCCCACTCCCTGTTCGACTACGAATGGTGCGAGCGCCGCCTTGTTCCATATGATCACCGGCTTGTCGGCTGCAAGATACAGCGACAGCTTATGCGGATTGTTGACGGTCAGATATTTGCCGTAATAGCCGCCGCAGGTGTCGAGACTGTCGCCGTCCCAGATCAGACCAAATCGTCCTTCCAGTTTGTCTGGCAGTTCATCGGGTGCGACGATTCCGCGGTACCACGCCGTTTTGCCGTTCCGCCGGTCATATTTCGGCCCGTACAGATTGATGTCGGCTTTGGGGAATCGCTCGGCCAGCCGATACACGTATTCGGCTTTGCCATGGCTGAGATTTCCCGCGATATCGATGCCGTGACGCTGTTCCACGGGCACAGGATTCGCTTGCGGCAGCAGGTAATCAAAAATGCCGATCTCCACGATCGGCACGGTCGCGCCGTACTTGCGCAACACTTCGCTCATGCGCGGATTGTGGCTGATGAGCAGATCCGCTTCGGTCACCCATTGTTTGTCGAAATCGGCGTAGGAGTAGCCGCGTAGCGTTTCCAAATCATGAATCAGGAAAACAAACAACGCTCCGCGCGCTTTCATCCTACGCACGGAAGGCAAGGCGTACAGCGACACCTTATTGTACATGATGAGCGGAAATTGCACCAACACCACGTCCCCGCAGCGAACGGTTCGTTCCAGCCGATGCCAATCGGCAAGCGTACGCCCAACGCACACCAGCTTGTCGAAATACCCTTTGTTCTCGCCGGGACGCACTTCGAACGGCTGCCAGGATTGGCTTTCGAGCACCTGCCGAATGTCATCGCGCGCTTTGGATCCAGCGTGCGCATGATGCAGCGAACGTTCGCAGATCACGTAGTTCGTCATTGCCAACCTCCATTGTTTGCATATCGTCCGTCACTCGCATTGCTTGCGCCATGCGCGTTATTCTCATCATTCGTTTTCCGTACATGCAGTCGGTTGAATACCGGCTGAAGCATGGCCATAACGAATCGTTCGCGGCACAGCAGCAACGCGATGCCATATATCAGCGCGAACAGGAATCCGCCGAACATCAGCCACAGGAAGGCGTTCCATGTCTCGGCACCGCATATCGCGATCGCGCCCCGCGTAAGGCAGCCTGCCGCAATCGCACTGAGCAGAATACGTATCGGATCGATCGACGTGCGAATGCCAACCAAAAACCCGCGGCACACATATGAGCGCATCGCCAGCATCAACGCTTCGCACAATGAAATGCTGATGGCGGAACCGACCACGCCGAGCTGTGGAATCAGCAGCACGTTTGCGAGTACGGCCAAGGCAAGTCCGATCGCGTTCACCATGGCCCATGTACGTTCCATTCCTTTGGAAATCATGACATTCGCAAGCACGATATTCATGGCCGAACACATCACCGCAATACCGACGAATCGTAGCGGAACCGCGGATTCCGCGAAGTCAGCGCCACCGAGCAATGCCACGATCGGGTCGGCAAGCAATATCAGCAGAGCAATGATCGCGGAGCCGAATACCATAACGAAATTCATGTTTTTCGCGATCAGTTCGCCTGCCTGCCGCTCTTTGCGCCGCGCCTGATAATACGAAAGGCGTGGCAGCATCACGTTGCCGACGGAATTGACGGCGGTGACGAGCACGGATTTGATTTTGGATACCAGCTGGTACAGGCCGACCATATCGGTGGTGCCAAGGAAGCCGAGCATCACAATGTCTACTTGAATATACATGCCGGATGAAATGGATGCGATGGTGAACCATAGCATCGGTTTGAAATGGCGGGAAATATTGAGATGTCCACAATTGCGGAAGTCCACGAACCTGCGTAGCCGCAGGAGATTGAGCATGTTGGATCCGTACCCGGCCACCACCACGATCAGGCCGTATATCGCGTAGTCGCCGCGCTGCCGTACAAAAGCGAACATGAGCACCAATGCCAGCAGTTTGAAACATACGCTACGCACGGTGATGTATTCGTATTGTTCCAACGCCTGATAGAACCATTCCACACCGAACGAGGAAAGCCAGATGGCCAGGCCGAAAAGCGCGAACAGCCCGAATTGCGCGTTCATTTTCGGTACGGTGAACAGGCACGCCAGGTAGACCGCGAACACCATGGTGGTGGAGCATGCCAGAATAACCAGCAATTCCAGCACCGTACGCGATAGTTCCGCGCGGTCGTCGCGTACGCGAGCGCAGACGCGCACTCCGTAGTAGGTAACGCCCAGGAGGGCCACCAGCGAAAAGTATGAGGCCACGGATTGAGCGAACGCCACATGCCCGGTGCCACCGGTGGAAAGCACGCGCGACACGTATGGCACGGTGATGAGCGGGAAGATCACTGACGACGTGGTGACGATCATGTTCATCAGCACGTTGAATTTCACGGATCGAATGCGCACGTCGGTTGGATGCTTGGCCGGCTTGCTGGACGGCTGCCCGACCGGCTTGGTCGGCTGACGTTCAGGCATAAAGCACCACCCGCTTGGCGAAGGCGCGTTTGCGTATGCGCACGGAGTTCACGAAGAATATCAGCACCATCCAAATAATGATGTTTCTGAGCATGATCTGGTTGAACATGGTTGACATCCAACGGTTGGAGAAAAAGCTGAACGCACAGCAATAGCCGATGGCACCGTACAGCATCATCGATATGGGAATGCCCGCCTTGCCGTATTGCAATGCGAAAACCGCGCTTTCATAGCAAAGCTGAGAAAGTGCGGCGATCAGCACGATGGCAAGCATCGCACCCGCGATGCCCCAGTCGAAAATGAATGCGTAATATGTGGTGAATACGTTGCCAAGACTGCGCTCGCCATACCGTTGGAAGGGTTGCCATTGCATCCAGTCAAGCACGGTTTTGCCGAATATCTGGGGGAACGAGGCCCGGGTGGAAGCCAATGTCATGTCTCCCCATTGCGTGGATTTGACCGCCAACGAAGGCGACATGGAGTTCGTGAGATACGCGTCTAGGTTTTTATCGGCGCTCCAATGTAGATGGACAGGTATTCGTACATGGTCGAGTCGCCCGCCTTGCGTCCCATCAGCGACAGCAGTGGCTTGAACGAAGCCAATCCCACGAGCGCGATGGCCACGAATTTCAACACAGTGCGGAAGCCGAGCCGCATGCCTTTCCAACGGTTGTTCTGCCTGCGGAACAACGCCCAGTATGTCCATGCGGCAACGCCAAGCTGAATGAGGCTATTGCGTCCGCCGGAAATCAACGTCATCGGAACTGCCGCCAACACATTGATGACCGCAAGATAATCGTTGCGCAACGAACGGACCACCACGCTGCGCATGGCGAGAAACAGCCACGCATAGGCCATGGCGTTGGTCGCCAGATGCAGTAGCGAGGGAATTCCAGAGAGGGCCACGCCTTTGGTGCTGAATTTGTTGAGTTTGTCATACAAGCCGATGGCTTTGTCCAGAGAGCCGTCTCCCCCGTAGGGCAGTGTCAATGAGATTATCTGCCGTGACACGATCAGCAATGCCAAACCGGTGAACAGCAGGCCGCCAACGTACACCCACATCGGCAGAACGATATCTTGCGGCTCACCGTATTCCCGATGTGCTGTCCGATGTCCGACGCAGCTGCGGAAAAACACCTTCACACCGTAAGCCGTCAATGCGAATGCGAACGTGCCGAATCCAACCACGAAGCAGGTTTGCATCGACAGGTCGAAATCCCAGGTCCGGTAATTGGTGAGTCCATTGAATACCGCGAGCGTGAATCCGACCACGAATAGTATGGATGGTTCCGCGAAATCCCCGCGATATGCCACTATCAGCAGCACCAGCAATGCCAGCAATGTCAAGAACAGTATGGTCGAGGTCATCTCATCACCATGCCTAATGTGATGCGATTTCCGGATGCCGTCGCTTGTACAGCGCGTACATCATGCCGTACAGCGTCGGAGAGGTGGCCAGGAGTTTCCATTGCAGCAGTTGACTTTTCCCAATGATTCCCTTGCGTTCCACCATTGGCAGCAATTCGCGCAATTCCGTACGCGCATACCGTTCGAATTGCGCCCATTGCTTGCGTTGATGCGCGAGCATGATGCGATTGCAGGTACCGACAATGGATTCGAGATGCCCATATGCGGCATATGCTTCAACATGCGGATATTTGGTTCGCACCAAGTCGAGCATGGCTCCGGTGGATTGTGCGAATTTGTCGGTGATGCCATGCGACTGACTGTTTTCCGACATTCTGTAACGGTACAGCGGCGTGGAATCGTATACGATGCGATCCGCCTTGTCGAGCAGCTGGTAGGTGACCGGCGAATCTTCCGCATAGACGGCGTCGAGCGGGTAGCGCAGGTTATCGAAGAGTTCTTTTTTGGCGAGTTTGTCCCACGCGGTCACATAAAAGTAGCCATGCTGATTCACATAGGCGAATGCTTCCTGCGAGGTCATGACGATTTTCTTGTCGGGAAAAGCGTTGCAGTAGGTGCTGCCGTCAGGGTTTTCCCGTTCGTACGAGATGATCGACAGGTCGGCGTCGGATTCCTGCAGATTGTGCAGCAACGTGCCGAACATATCGGGAAGCACGTAATCGTCGGAATCCACGAATCCGATGTATTCGCCTTTGGCAAGGTCGAGCCCGGTGTTGCGGGCCGCCGCCAAGCCGGCATTGCATTGGCGCACCGCACGAATGCGGTTGTCACGATTCGCCCAAGCATTGCACTGTTCGCCGGAGGAATCGGTGGATCCGTCGTCGACCAGTATGATTTCCAATCGTTCGTAGGTTTGCCCGATAAGACTTTCCACGCATTGGTCGAGATACCGTTCCACGTTGTAGACCGGCACTATCACGCTGATGAGGGGTTGGGTCGAAACTGCCATAAGACCTGTTTTCAGCAGCTTTTCACGTACTTTTTGCCTACGAATTTCGCCATAAGGAAACCGGACCCCTTTTTGATCCAGTCCACTGGTTCGGGGCTGATGATAGGCATTTCGACGTACGGGTAATGGTTGGTTTCCAGCCATACATCGAAGAGGATTTCGCTGATGCGTCCGGGAAATCGCATTTCGAAGACGCTGTATGAGCTTGAATCGATATGCTTGGCCAGTTCTCCGATGATGGGAAACATCCACGAGCAGTATTCGTTGATGAGGTCTTTGCGCATCACGAACATGTTGAACAGGTGCGCCGAGGTTTTGTTCATTTGCGCGTCGAATGCGTCGAGGTAGTCGGAATTGGTTTGCGCGATAATGCTTCGTGTCGCATCGAGCTGCCCTTCCTGCATGGTGTGCTCGTAATGTGAATATACGGTTTCGATATAGTAGTTGCGTCGTTCCGGCACAATGATTTCGCACGTATCGAGCAGACGCGCATAGTCTTGTTTTCCTGCGATGCAGCTGAAGCGTTCGTTTTCGTCTCCGTGGCGTTTCGCACTGTCATTTTTGGCAAAATGACGGCGGTAGTGCACCAATCCCTGATAATCGGCATCGCAGTTTTTCCACATCCAATACAGTCCGGTCAGTTCGGAATATTGTGCGTTCAACTGCGAAATATTATCGCCGGTGTTGTCGCACGTCATACCCAAATCGACGTTCGGATGCAACGCCCTACCGACCTGCAACGGCATATATACGCCGTCGATCGGCATACGGTACGCCTTATGCGTGGCCACGGCCACCGTGATGTCGGAGTCCGCCATCACTGTCATCCCTTCTATACCGGACGCGCACTACTGCCAAAGCACGCCCTTATACTTCACCCTCCCCCTTGCCTGGAGGGTACAGCATACGTTTTCATTTTATCTCAACAGTTCATCTAGATTTCACCAAACGTCAGACACTCCCGTTTTACAAACCCCATTTTTCAAGCTTTTTCAAGATTATTTTACAAATTATCATGTTTTGCAAGAGATTGCAGACGTTTGCATACACGACGTGAAAACGAACTGATTTAAAGCTTTAATCACACCCCACACACACCATCCAACACCCCCGATATGGCAATTTCAGGATCGCCTCTTTCATAAATATTGAAAATCTCGTCACAACTGTTTCATTACTACTTCGGCGTTTCGCTGCCATCATGTTGGGATTACAAGAAAAAACGTTTGCAGATCATTGCAAACGATTATGAAAAACAGGGCGCACGACTCCAATATCACATATTGAAATCGCACGCCCCTGAGATCTACCGGTCAGACCGGTGGATGTATGGCTTTATGAAATCCGTTTGATTCCTTATTTGACGGTGATGGTGATGGTTGCGGTCTTGCCCGCGGCCTTCACATTCACCTTTGCGGTTCCCGTCTCGACGCCGTACACGACACCGGTTCCGGAAACCGCCACTGCCGCGCCGTCGCTCCACCACATGTCGGGATCACCCGTGGCGCCCTTCACGGAGAGGTTCGCGAGCTGGCCCTTCTGGATGGTGAGCTTGCCGTTCGAGACGCCGTCACCGGTGATTGCGAACGTTACCGGCACGGTGCCGTCCTCGTTCACGGTGTTCACATCCCAGGCCACGCCGACGGTCTTGGCCTTGTCGGCGGTGGTCTTGCGGTCGGTGGACGGATCCCACGTGGTCTTGCCGTTCGCGTCGACCTTGATCAGGCGGAAGGTCATGGACTTGCCGGTCTTCACGTTCGCGGTGCCGGAGTAGACGCCGTCGGCTCCCGTGGCGGTCAGGCGGATGCCGGAGGCGCGGGTCCAGGTCTTGCCGTCCTGACCCCAGTCGCCTACCGCGTACAGGCTTTCGCCGCTCTTCAAGTCGGCGGCCGCGTTGATGGTCACGTCCACGCTTTGCGAAACCTGGCGCTCATCCCACTTGAGGGTGAGGGTCTTGGCCTTGTCGGCGGTGGTCTTGCGGTCGGTGGACGGATCCCACGTGGTCTTGCCGTCAGCGGAAACCTTGATCAGGCGCATGGTCATGGACTGGCCCTTGGCCACGGTCGCGGTTCCGGTCAGTTCGCCGCCCACGGTAGTGAGCTCGACGCCACCGGCGCGGTTCCAGGTCTTGCCCTTGCCTTGGCCCCAGTCACCGACCACGTAGGCCCTCTCGCCGGACTTCAGGTCAACGCCGGTCGCCTTGAACGTGATCTGCACGTTCTTGTCGTCGTCAGGAGGCACCACCACGGTGCAATCCACGGCCTTCAACGAAGCAGACGAACCATCCCACGTTACGGTGCCGCCGTTGTAGTCGATGCCCGGCTGCCGGGAGCCCGGATACTGCTGGCTGCCACCGTCGTTGAAAATCACCTTCGCGCCGGACGCGAGCGAATCAGGCACCTCGTACTGGTAACCGGTCTGGTCGCAGTTGTCGGCAGCCACCATCTCGACGCCCGGCCAGGCCGCGTTGTTCTTCGCGGTCGCCCCGTCGCCGGTGTACACGTACGCGTACATCTTGCTCCAACCGGAAGGCTTGGTCGCATAGATGGTGTTCTTCGCCACCGGCGGTGTCGGAAGCGTGCCGGTCACCGTAACGGTGATCGAATCGCTCTGAGAACCGGACTTTGCGGTGATGGTCGTGGTACCGGCCTTCTTCGGCGTGACCGTACCGTTGGCGGAAACCGTGGCGACGGCCGTGTTGGAGGAGCTCCAGCTCACGGACGAACCAGCCGGATCGGTGGTGGCGGTCAGCTTTTTCGCAACGGCGCCATTGGAAAGATCAGTGGTGTAGCTGCCACCGTTGATCTTCACGCTGGTCACCGGAGTCGGATCTTCATGGCCACCGATATTGGCCATGGCAACGGTGAACGTGTCTTCGTCGGACTTCTCGTAGGAGTTGTTGACCTGAGAGGAGGTGTCCGGCAGATCGGCATTGTCGTTCATCGCCATGTCATACGGCAGCGAATCCATTGCGGAAAGGCCGAAGGTGGCTGCCAGTTCAACGCCGAGACCGTACTTTTCGATATGGTCCGCGGTGGTGCCGAGTTCGCTCAGCGGAATGGCGATCTCGTAGTGATCGTCCATGCCTGCGGAGTTGTGGCCCAGATCGTTGAAGTTGACCCACTGTGCGGAGCCTTCCTTGTCGGCGCTCATGTCGCCGACCACTCGACCGTTGCTTTCACCCCAGCCGCCGTTGATGCCGATCACCTGGCTGCTCAGGATGCCGTTGCCGTAACCGAACTTGACGCCGGAAGCCTTGGTGTTGGTCTTGGCGTTGGCTGCCGGACCATATTCGGCGTTGGAATCAAGACCTGTAGCGTCGCCCTTGTAGATCCACGGACCGTTGGAACCGTTGGTGGAAATCGTCACGACCTTGTTGACGTTCTGCTCACCGCTCCACTTGATGCCGGAAGCCCACAGGGTTCCGCCGGTGGAAAGTCCGCCGTCCTTGCCCACTCGGGTGCTTTCGTCCTTCGTGTCGATGGCGATGTGGAACGGCAGATTCTGCGTCTGCCACAGGTGGCCTTGGCTGAGCGGATAATCGTCGCCGGTGTCGACCACGTCTTGCACGTTGGTCATTTCCCACATGAGGTACAGATTGTCGTCATCGTAGGCACCATACAGTGCATACAGATCGATCGGCACCTCATACATGGAATTCGGTCGGTAGACGCGCGGATCGTCGTTGGCTGCGCCCTGTGCGATCAGCATGGAGCTGTCCCAATCGGAGATGCTCGCGCCTTTTCCGGCATTGAAGCTGATGGTTTTCTTCACGCCGAAGCCGACTTTGTTCGTGCCATATCGCGAGGCGAGGTTCTGTCTGGCGACTTCCGTCTTGGTCACCGTGGTTTTTCCGGTGAGTTTGGAACCGTCTTCCGTGCTTGTGCCGGTCACGGTCACGGTTACGGACTCGCCCACGGAGATGGAGCTGCCCACGGTGATGACGTCACCGTTCTTGAAGGTGCCGGACTTGCCTTCGGAGGTCGTGTACTTGAGGTTTTCGGCCTTGCTTGCGCGCAGGGTCACGTCAACGCTGCTTCCGCTGAATGTTGCGGAAGACGGTTCCGCGGAAACGTACGGCTTGGCTTCGGCCTTCAGATAGTAGGCGCTGACCGCGTTGCCCTTGGCGGTGCCGGAGGTGATCTTGCCGCCGGAAACGGTGATGCTTCCGCCGTTGACGTCATCCGGATACACGCCGTCGTCAAGGTTGGTGCTCATGCCGACGAGGCTCTGGTCGCCGCCCATGTTGGCGATTACCACGCCATCGTTGGCGGTGCCGTCCTTGGTGAAGCGTTCGATCATCAGGCAGGACTTGTTGGCGTTGTTCTGATCGGAGCCGCAGTTCTGCAGATATTCGCTCTTGCCGTCCATGGCGTTACGGAAGTGGTTGACGGCCACGACCGACTTGTTCTTCCACATGTCGTCGCCCGCATCACCCAGCTGGGACTGCTCGGCGAATTGTGCATTGGTTCCGCCAGAGCCGACCGGACGGTTGAAGTACAGCGGTGCGCCGGCCTTGCGGGAGCCCACGATCGCCCAGCCGAATACGATCTGATCATTGGTCAGATACGTGGATTCCTTGTCGCCATTGGCATAGTTGTCATGCGACTCCACCCAAGTGACGAGCTGGTCTTCCTTGGCGCCGCCGGTATCGATGTTCTGCACCATCTTGGTGCTCAGATTGCCTGAGCTGATGGCCGCGCGCACGGACTTGCCATAGTTGGATGCGGTGTTGCCGCCGCCGTCGGAGGAATTGTTGGCGAACAGGTCCGCATAGGCCTTGTAGTCGAGGCCGGAATCGCCCTGCAGCACTTCGCCGTACTGGAACTGCGAACCATTGTTCAAAATGGTGTTCCAATAGTTGGAGGTCTTGTTGTCGAACACTTCGGTCGGCAGCTCGACGTGCTTGGCGGCATCGAAGCGGAAGCCGTCAACGCCGTCCGCGACTGCGGTCTTCAGGAAGTCCTGCATGCGGTCGGCCACATACTGGTTCTGCGTGTTCAGGTCCCACAGGCCAAGCAGGTGGCACTGGGTCACATCGCGGCGGCTGGAATAGTTGATCTGGTCGCCGTCGTTGCCGCCGCAGTTGGAACGGGAGTGGAAGTAGTCTTTGTTCTGCCAATCGGAGTCGATGGCGCTCCAGTCGGAGGTGAAGTGGTTGGCTACCACGTCTACGATTACGCGCACGCCGTACTTGTGTGCAGTGGCGGTCATTTCCTTCAGATCGTCTTCGCTGCCGACCACGAAGTTGCCGATGGAGGTGTTCGCCGGCTGGTACACGTAATACCAGTTTTCGGTGAACTTCTTGCCGTTGGCGGCGACTTCCTTGATTTTGCTCATCGGCTCGGTTTGCACGGAGGTGTAGCCGGCCGCGGCGATCTCAGGCATATGTTCGGTGATGGTTTTGAACGACCACATCCACGCATGCAGGATGGCGCCGTTCTTCATGCTCTCGGTCAGGCCGTACTGTTCGCGGGCCTGCTCGAACGTGGCATTGCCGACCGTATCCTGGTAGCTGTCACGGTCCGAGGCGAGTGCGGTGGAGGCCACGCCCATGCCGCCCAGCATGGTGGCGACGGCCGCGACTCCGGCGGCGGCTTTCTTCCACGTTTTGATGGTGCGGGCCTTGCGGGCCGCCTGCCTGCGCTCGACGCGGGTCATCGGTTCGGATGGACCCCCGTCTTGCGGGGGCTGTTGCTTAGTGAATACGTGCGCAATACCTGCGAACGTACGCGAACTTATTCGCACTTTGTCCTCCTGCTTCCTTGCATCTTTCCTTTGAAAACGTTTGCTCCTTAGCGAACGTAATCCTTAAAATATCACAAATTTTTGGTGAAAAATGAGTGATTTTTAATGAAATCGACGATGAAAAATGATTGGTTTTTCTGCTTTTTTACAAACGCTTTCAGCAAGGTTGTCCCCCATCCTTCGACCCCCGATATACGACATGCCTCGAAACAGCCACATGCAAACGTTTCTGAAAATCGTTTCACCGCATGCACCCGTCAACAGCCTTTCCCCCGCTTCTTCACCCCTCTTCAGGGCAACGGGTACAATACGAAATCGTCGGAAAACACGAAGAAACACGGTAGGAAAGGACAGACCCGTGACCTTCAACCGCTACATCCTCTTCCGCATGGTCGTTGAATTTGTGGGAGCCATCGCCTGCGCCATCCAAATGTTCCAGCATCACACGTGGCCGGGCATCATCACCATGGGCGTGTTCGCGCTGGTGTGGGCCATAGGCGAGATCTGGCTGAGCACGGTGTACAACCGCGCGCACCCCCGCCGCGACGAGCTGTCCGACGAGCATCAGGCGACGGCCATCCGTTTCACGTTCTTCGTGCTTGTGGTGGCGCTGGTGGTGTTGGGCTTCGCGGGCATGATCGTCACACTGTTCAGGCATGCGCCGTTCACCGTTCCCGCCATGGCGTTGCCGACGTTGGGCATGCTGGCGCTGGCCATCGCCGACGCCCGCTACCTGTGGCTTGAGCATGAGGGCGGGGACACCGATGAAGACTAGTTTGAAGTTCAAACGTATGGAACGCGGCTTGAAACAGGCCGATCTTGCCGACTTGGTGAACGTGCGCCGCGAGACGATAGGACGCCTCGAACAGGGGCAGTATTGCCCGTCGCTACGCCTTGCCATGGATCTTGCAAAAGCGCTTGATACCACGGTTGAAGACCTGTTCAGTTTTGACGACGAAGAGTGACGCTTCGGCGTGTTGCGTTTGTAAATTCTTATCAAAATGGCGATTTTCCAACGAAAAATCGCCATTTTTCATATTCGGGGGCATGTGCGAACGTCGTCACATGGTGTGACAACGCCGTCACATATGTGCGATTCACCTCACATCCCCCGAGAGCGCGGTTCTCAACGGGGGCGTATAGTCAAGGTCGTAGCGGGAAACCACTACGGCAAACCGCTGAAATGTACGTTTTATTTAGAGAGGAATCACGATTATGAAGAAGAAGATCGTCGCAATTCTCGCCACCATCGCCGCCGTGTTCGGCTTTGGCTTTGCCGCTAACACCGCTATGGCTTATGGCGCGACCGGCACCGTTTCCGGCAACGTCGCCACCTTCACGTTTACGGGACTGACTCCGGGCCAGCGCTACGTGGTGTCCTACGATGACACCACCGTCGAGAACGTCACCCTGGCTGCCACCAAGTACTCCAACGCTGCCCCGGCCCATGAGGATGGCACCCTGACCGCCACCTACACCTTCAAGTCTGGCTTTGCTGGCACCATCGCATCTTCCATCTATGCAGTCGATGGGGCAGACAAGCCGACCGGCGCCGCTCTCGCTTCCGCCTCCGTGACCGTCGCCGCTACCGGCGAAGGCACCGCCAAGAAGAACGAGACCGCTTCCACCGGTGCTGCTATCGCTCCGTACGTTGTGGCCGTCGTGCTGCTGGCTGCCGCTGGCATCTCCCTGGTTGCCGTTCGCAAGAGCTCTGCTCGCTGAACAATAACCAAGTAGATACACACCATATCTATGTTTCATGAAGGGGCTTGGGTTTTCCCAAGTCCCTTCATTTATTCGAAAACAAGCATCGTAAAACCGATTGTTTTCTTTTTTCAGGAAGAGATCATGAAAGTCCTGTTTATCTGCACCGGTAATATCTGCCGCTCTCCTATGGGAGAACTGCTCCTCCCCCAATTCATGCCCGATCTTGAATCCGACAGTGCGGGCACACGCGGGCTCGTTTCGCACGAAATCGCACCGAACAGCAAAAGGCTGCTCGACCAGCATGGCATCGATTCCAGCAGCTTCCGCGACGAAACGAGTCACCCCGCAAATCGCGCAGGGCAGCGATCTCATCCTCTGCTTCGAACACGAGCAGCGCAAGGAAATCGCGGTGATTGCACCAACCGCGGCCCGCAAAACCTTCCTCATCGACGATTTCGCCAACATGTGCGTCTACTGCAAGGAACAGGGGTACATGGGGGGTAATACCCGGCAGGAAAAACTCGAATCGGTAATCGACAACGCAAGCATGATCCGACCGATGATCCCCGATACCAACAATGTGGAGGATCCGATCGGCAAGGACTTCGCCGTATATCAGGCAGCGTACAACGAAATCTGCAAGGCTTTGCAGACCATAGCAAGCGCCACTGCCTGAAAACGTTGAAATATCAACGAACCAAGCTAGAAAGGGTGCCCACCTCCCTCCATGGGGGTGCTCTTTGCTAGTATGGAACCTGATCAATATGATGTGACAAATGTCGAGGGGAAACATGGCTGCAGCAGAAAGCAACGTGCCAGCAACCAATCAGGTGGTCGTCGAATCCAATGATACGGAAGACGACGGCATCACCTTGATGGATTTGTTCCGTATAGTCCATAAGCATCTTCTGGTGGGCATCATCACGTTCGTGGTGGTTTTCGCAGCGGTGTGCGCATACACATTCCTGGCACCCCCGAAGTATTCCGCGACCGCGCAGGTGTTCGCCACCTACAGTGATTCGTCGGTGCAAGACAACAATATTTCCAACATCAACAGCGCCAGCACGTATATCACCAACCAGATTCAGTCGTATCCGACGCTGGCCACCACGGAATCCGTGCTGAAGCCGGTTATCGACGATCTTGGCCTCGACACCACCGTCGCGAATCTGGCCGGGCAGCTGACCGTCACGAACCCGACGAACACCGCGTTCGTGAACATCACCGCCGAAACGGGAGACGCGAAGCAGGCTTCCGACATTGCCAACAGCGTGGCGGAATCCCTGAGCAATGTGGTGGAGAAGTCGCTGTATGCCTCCGGCAAGGAGTCGCCGGTGAAGCTTTCCGTGGTGCAGCGCGCTGCGGAGCCGATCTCCCCCAGCTCCCCGAAGGTGGCATTGTACTTGGCCGTCGCTTGGTGGCAGGCCTGATTCTCGGCGTGTTCGCTACCCTGATCCGCGATCTTATGGCAACCCGCGTGGAGGAAGCCAGCGATCTGCAAGACATTATCAACGCGCCGATCATGGGCCGCATCCCCACCGACGAAAGCCTGCAGAGCAACAAGCCGATCATCGTGTCGAACCCGGCCGGCCGTATCGCTGAGGAATTCCGCCGTATTCGCACCAACCTTTCCTTCACATCGAAGGTTGAAGGCAGCGATGCGCGCATGATCGTCATCTCCTCCGTCGGACCTTCCGAAGGTAAGACCACTGTTTCCGTGAACGTGGCGGCCGCCCTTGCCGAAAACGGCGCCAAAGTGCTGCTGATCGACGCCGATTTGCGTCACCCGTCCGTAGCCGAACGACTTAGCCTGGAAGGCGGCGCCGGCCTAACGCACGTGCTTTCCGGCCAGGCCACCGTGAAGGATGTGGTGCAGCGCTATTGGAAGCCGAACCTGCATATTCTGCCGGCTGGTCCGAAGCCGCCGAACGCTTCCATGCTGCTGAACTCGAAGACCATGACCGAATTGCTCGACGCGGCTTTGCAGACCTACGATTACGTGATCATCGACACTTCCCCGATGGTGGTGGCCAATGATGCCACTGTCTTCGGCTCGAAGAGCGACGGTATCGTGCTCGTTTCCGGTCGCGACGTGACCATGAAGCGCGATCTGAAAGACATCGCCGTGCAGCTTGACAACCTCAATGTGCCGGTGGTGGGCTTCGTATTCAACCTCGAAAAGGAACGCAAGTCTTCCACGAACGGCAATTACTACTATTACTACTATTACGACGAGGATGGCAAGAAGAGCAAGCACGCTCATAAGAACAGCCGCAAGAAGTCCAAGCACAACTAAGCTGCTGGGCTTCAGGGTTTCCGCCCTCTATCGCGAGTCGGAAACCAGTCTAAGTAACCGAAAAGGGGTTGCAGCAAATCGTTAAGATTCGCTGCAACCCCTTTTCCATGCCCAAATTTTTTGCCTTCAGCCGGCTGGCCCGCAACTTCGCATCAGCTGCGGAGGAGGATCTCCTCCAAGGCGCCGATCACCGCATCGGGCATGCCGGAGGTGCCGAACAGCTCGTTGCTGAAACGGGGCGCGGTATCGAAGGTGCGCAGAGCCCCGAGCGCACGCACTCCTTGCTCACGAATCGCCTGCATCGCATGCTCTTTGGAAATGTACGGCATCTGCGCATGCAAGAGCACGTCGAGCACGTCCTGTTCGACTGAATTCTCAGCAATCTGCAGTCCGTCTGCAATCGTAACGTTCAAGCATGCAGTAGACGGCACGTCGCGCACAACGACCGACAGACTCAACGTCTGCTGATCGTATGTAATTTCTGCAGTATCGCAAGCTTTACCGTCAATTTCGATACGAACGTTCTGCGTGTCTGGCTGCGCAACTCCACGGAACACAATCTCCCAGTCACGCTGTGCCGGAATGGCTTCAGCACAGCCTTCCACCGGACTGATGGTGAACTGCGTGGCATTGTCCGTATTCTTCCAGTCGAGGCTCATGCGCGTATCGGCAACATGAGTTTGGCCATCGCAAGACTCGGCAGATGCAGAGCCGGAAGCAGCAGAGGCCACAGAGCCGTCGTCTTCCTTGAGTGTGAACGAACCGTTCGCACCGGGGAACACCAGCACCTGCAGGGACTCCGGATTGCCCAGATCATTCACCTTATTGCCCTCGCCAAGCTGCTGCAACGGCACGATACCGCCGGCCTTGGCAAACACCGGCATACGGTCGATCGCACGCCACATTTCCAAACGACGCCCGGACTTCCCTGCCGAAACGTAACGGCGACCATCGAAGAAGTCATACCATTCACCTTGCGGCAGCCATGCTTCCGTGCTACCCAGCTGCGCGGAATCGTCATTGTCGGAAACAATTGGTGCAACCAGCAGCTCAGTGCCGAAACGGAATTCATCCGGCACCTCGTACGCCTGCGGATTGTTCGGATCCGCCCAATACATCGGCTCCACCAATGGCATGCCCTCGAACGCGGCGCGATAGTTCATGGTGTACAGGTACGGCAGCATCATATGGCGCAGTCGCAGCGAACCCACCATGGAATCGCGCACTTCCGCGGAGAAGTTCCACGGTTCCTTGCCCATGAACTGCGAATTGCTGGAATGCAGTCGGTTGATCGGGCTGAACGTGCCAAGCTGGTACCAACGGGCTTCCAGATGTTCGTTACGATAGCCACACATATGACCGCCAATATCGTGACTCCACCATCCGTAGCCGATATTCGACGCGGTAGCAGTGAAATACGGCTGGAACTGCAAGGATTCCCACGTAACAATGGTGTCTCCCGAGAAGCCAACCGGGTAGCGGTGCGAACCCGGGCCGGCATACCGCGAGAAGGTGAGCGGCCAACGGTTGTTGCGTCCCGCACGGCTCACGTTGCGTTCGGATTGCTCGACATGCATTTCATGCTCATCGCGAGCGCCCGGCTCGGCGCACTTTTCGCATTCGCAGTTCTCCCCTGCGTTGCGTTCGGAAGAAGTCTCGTAGCGACCGGAATCCAGGTAGTGCAAGTGGTTGAGCACCCACAGCGGGTCGAGTCCCGGCTGACGGGTCACACCGCCCTGCTGCCAGTCGAGCCACCAGAAGTCAACGCCTTCGGCTTCCATACGATGATGCATGTCGAAGTAGGCGCTTACGAAATCCGGATTCGTCAGGTCGAATTCCACCGCCTCTTCGGTTGCGGGATCGATGCCGACGCGCTTGGCCACCGCCTCATAGTCGTCTTCGAACGCGCGCACGCCGTCTCGCGGATGCACGTTCAATGTGGCTTTCAGGCCGCGCTCGTGCAAGTCGCGCAAGAACGCCTTATGGTCCGGGAACAGCTGCTTATCCCACGAATAGCCGGTCCAACCGGAACCGTATTTCGGATCGACATCGTCCACGCGGTGCCAGTCCATGTCGATCACGGACGTGGTGAATGGAATGCCTTCGCGCTTGAACCGGTCCATGAGCTGCAGGTATTCGTCTTGCGTGTAGCGGTAGTAGCGGCTCCACCAGTTGCCGAGTGCGAAGCGCGGCAGCAGAGGCGTTGGTCCGGCCAGCTTGTAGAAGTCTTGCACCGCTTCGGTGTAGCGGCGGCCATAGCCGAAGAAGTAGAAGTCGGTTTCCGCGTGATCGCGTGGCATAACCCAAGCCCCCAGTGGATTCGGTTTGCCGTTCACTTCGTATGCTTCCACGATCACGTTCGCGGCGGAATCGTCGAGTACCGCCCATCCGTCTCGCGAAATCACACCGTCGCCGAGCGGAATCGCACCATTCGCCTCGTCGAGCGTGCGCGCGGTGCCTTTGAGATTATGCTTCGGCTCGTCGCCGTAATGCCACGTATTGAACTGGGTGTCGGCCACGCCCTTGACGACCACGCTCAAGCCTTCTTTGCTGAACGGCTTGCCATCGTACGTCACATACAATGCGGGGGTGTCCACAATGAGCAGTCCGTCGCGATGTGTCACCGTGAATTGCGGATCGGCGCCAAAATCGCGGTTGACCACCATCTGCGTGAGATTGTCCTCAAATTCACCGGAATCTGACCATTCGAAACGGATCAGCGATTCCGTTAGAATGCCAATCCTCCAATGCTCCCCCTGCAGGATCGACGCTTCTCGCATATTCGGCCGCGCCTTGCGCACATAGTCGACGAACACCGTGCCGGCTGCGTTATCTAATGCGTTGTTTGCCATGCTACTCCTGCCTTACTTGCTACTGCCCGTCGCAATACCTGCGATGAACTGCTTCTGGAAAATCATATATACAATAATCACTGGAACAATTGCCAACGAAGTCGCTGCGAACAATCCGCCGTAATCGGTGCCATATTGGCCGTTGAAGGCCTTCAAGCCGACAGCGAGCAGCTGCTTGTGTTCGTCAGTAATCATCAAGAATGGCCACAGGTAGTCTTCCCAATTCCACAGGAAGGTGAAGATGGCGAGCGCCGCGATGGTGTTATGGCTCATTGGCAGAATGATGCTATGGAAGATTCTGGTTTCGGATGCGCCATCGAGTTTCGCCGCTTCAATGAGTTCGTCGGAAATTCCCGAGATGGATTGGCGGAACAGGAAGATACCGAATGCGCTGATCATGCCAGGAAGCACGAGCGACGTGTAGGTGTCTTGCAGACCCCAGTTGGTGAACATTTCGTATTGCGGAATGATGGTCACTGCCCAAGGAATCATCATGGTGCTCATAACGATGCCGAAAAGCAGGTTGCGACCACGGAATCGCATTTTAGAGAACACGTAACCAAGCACCGCACTTGTGTAGATTGCAATACCGGTTTTCAGTACTGCTACGATCAGCGAGTTTGCGAACAATCGCAAGAAATTGAACTTTTCTTGGATGCTCACATAATTGTCAATCGTGGATGGCTTAGGGAATAATCCTCCGGTCACTTTGACGATTTCGCTATTTGGCGCGAATGATGAAATGAACATCCAAACAAATGGAACAATGGTGATGATGGCGGCGATGAAGAGCAGAATCGTAAGAATGATGCCGCCAATTTTACGTGATTTCATGCCAGTTCCTCCGAATCTCCAGAAACCTTGAACATGATGAGGGTGAGCACACCAGTGAACAGGAAGAGCACAACTGCCTGAGCTGACGCGACGCCGAAGTTGTATTTCTGGAATGCCTGATCAAAGATGAGATAGCTGATGGTGTAGGTTGACGTGCCCGGACCGCCTTCGGTCATGACGAGAATCTGCACGTATGCCTGCAGGTAGCTGATCAGTGACGTGATGACAATGAACAAGGTGGTTGATTTAAGCAGCGGCAGGGTGATTTTGAAGAAAATCTGCACTGAGTTGGCACCGTCGATGGCGGCCGCCTCGTACACGTCTCGAGGAAGATTCATGAGACCGGCCAAATATAGAACGGTCGCGTAGCCGAAATCCTTCCAAATGGTCATGATGATGACTGCCGGCATGGCCCATTTGGTGTCGTGCAGCCAGTTGATGTCGAGTCCTGTGATTTTGTTTACCATGCCGAACTGCGGGTCGAACATCCACATCCACACGAAAGAGACTGCCACGAGCGGAGTGATGGTCGGCATGTAGAACAGACCTCGGAGGGTGTCTTTGCATTTGACGAGTTTGGCGCTGAGCAGCAGGGCCAAGCCGAGACCAAGCACAATGCGGAAGAGTGTGGAAACACCTGCGAATACCGCCGTGTTCCCCATGGAAGTCCAGAAAAGTTTGTCTGTGAGGATCTGTTTGAAGTTGTCGAGTCCGACCCAATCATAAGTGCCAATCAGAGGATTCCAGTTATGCAAACTGCCCGCGAAGGCTTTAAAAATTGGGTAGGCCAGGAAAATGGCGAAATAGACCACCAAGAAGACAACAGCCATGTTGCGTAGGGTGAAAATTCTTGATACCAGAGATTCACCATTTTTGTTTTTCATTGAATCTCGCCTCTCTGTGAGCCGATTCGACCGTTTTGTTACGCAATACAGAGTGTCAGATCGAATCGAATAAGAAGATTGAACGTATCTCGTAGATAAAAGGCAGCCGCGGCGCGGAAGAAGAATCGTACCGCGACTGCCCGGATTGGAAAAGGGATTGGAAAGGATATATCGGTATTACTTATGTTCGTCGAAGTAAGCGTACTTGCTTTCCATTGACGTGAAGTCAGAGCTCTTCATGTCGGTATCCATCTGACCCTGGGCCTCCTTGAGAGCCTTATCGATGGACATGCCGTTCTGGAAGACGTTCTGGAAAGCAGTGGTGCCGCTGGATTCAACGGTGGATGGTACCGGTCCCGGCCAGATCAGTCGGTCTACGCGTGGCTGGATGGCGGCCATGACCGGCTTGGAGAGAATGTCCTTGTCGTTCTGCAGCGAGGTCTTGGCTGGGAAGGAGTTCAGTTCGGATACCGCTTCACGAATGTAATCATCGTTGGCGAGCAGGTACTTGATGAAGTCCTGGGCAACGGCCTGCTGCTCCTTGCTCTGGTTCTTGTTGACGCCCGGAGTGGATTCGCCGTTGTAACGGTCGTATGCAAACGGAGTGTCTTCGGAGAAGGTTGGGGTGGCGAACACGCCGTAGTCAATATCTGGATACTTTTCTTTCAGCGTGCCTTCCATGTGGCCCCAAGCGTAGATCATCGCAGACTGGCCGTTACCGAAGCTTTGGGTGTAATCGTTGCCGAAGTCAACGGATCCGACCTTGTACTTGTCATACAAATCCTTGAGGAACTGCATGTTTTCTTTGGTCACATCGTTGTTGTAGTTGGCTTTCTTGCCATCTTCGCTGAAGAGCAGTTCACCCTTCTGATAATTCAGACCTTGATAGATGGCGCTGTAGGCGTCGCCGTTGAAGTTGAAGCGGCCTGCGTCATCTTGCTGCCGTCGGTTTTGGTGAGCTTTTGGGCGACCTGGATGAATTCGTCCCATGTGGTCGGAATGTCGGCGTCGGTGAGGCCCGCTTCGCTCCACAATGTCTTGTTGTAGTAGATGTTGCCGGTGTTGATCACGGAGTCGATGTACTTGACTTTGCCGTTCTCATCTTCATGTACGGATGCGGTGGAGTAGTCGGATTCCAGAGACTTGGTGTCGATATCGTAATCCGCTGCGTATGGACGAATCAACGCATCGTAAGAGTTGTGGATGTTGAAAACGGCCGGACCGTTTTTGCCTTTCAGAGCCAACGGCAGCTTGGTCCAATAATCATCCCATGAAACATTCACCGTTTTGATGGTGACGTTCGGATACGTCTTCGTGTAGGACTCAATCATCTTGTAGACAGGATCCGTGCCCTTGCTGCCCCAGCTCCAGTACTCGAGCTGGATTGGCTTGCCGTCGTTCACGAGATGATTGGGGTCGTAGGTGATGGTGTTGCCGATAACGTCAAGCCCTTTGTCGGCTTTCGTATCGGTTGTGCCGGACGCGGCATTGCTGTTCCCGCACGCAGCCAAGCCGACGATGCTCAAGGCCGCCACTGCCACTGCGATACCTTTGTTGATTTTCATATCTCTCCTTACGTCCTCGTAAGCCTTCATCCGCCCCTTGCGGACAAGCAATAGCATACGACAAGGGTTTCATATTGGCAATTCAAGGGTTTTTGAAATGTAAACGGTTTCATTTGAAACCCGTTTCATCTCACCGCTGTGAGCGTGCACACATTGTTTTTCATACGGCGTGTCGTATCGCAACCCTTTTCATTCATCTTTCAACTCTGTAGCCATGAGGACGGTAATGATGGTAGGCTGAAACAAACAGTGAAAAACTTTCGGAGGCACCATGAAAGCGAGCATCGGCGATGTGGCACTGAAGGCAGGCGTATCGAACGCTACAGTCTCACGCACTTTCGCACACCCTGAACAGGTGTCAGAGGCAACACGGTTGAAAGTGCAGGCCACAGCTGATGCGTTGAATTTCAGCGTTTCCAGATCGGCAGGAATTCTTAAATCCGGTAGAACCTATCGCATAGCATTATTGGTCGGCAGCGGCGTCATCGAATGGTTCACCGCCGAAATCATTGCCGGACTTAACGATGTTTTGCGTGACGCCGGGTACGATCTGGTCATCTACCCCATCGAGGGGTCGGAGGCGCGTGACGCATTCTTCGAGGAACTTCCCGTACGCAGCAACGCCGATGCCGTATTCGTTTCCTCATTTGGCATCAGCCCCGACGAGGTCAAACGTCTCGGAACCGCAAAATTCCGATTATCGGTATCAATACCACCAGCGAAGGATTCGATGCAACTGTCGGTATCAACGACAAAGAAGGCATCAAACTCATCGTTCGACATCTCGCCAAGCTGGGACATCGTAACCTGCTGTATTTATATGAAAGCTTTTCCTCCACATTGGGATTCAGCTCATTTAACCGTATTTCCGGATTCCAGGAAGCCTGCGATGCAATTGACGGACTGACCGCCCGCACACTGGCAGTGCAAAAAGGCGACAGCATTCTAGATGCGGCAATTTCCGAGATCATGGCGCAAGACAACCCACCCACCGCATTGTGTTTCCATCAGGACTCACAGGCAATTCCATTGTTCTTCCGCCTTCAACGCAGCGGCCTTTCCGTGCCTGGAGATATTTCCGTAACCGGATTTGACGACAGCACCTTCGCCAAGGAGGCTGAGCTAACCACCGTTCGACAGCGCCCATACGACATGGCCGTCGATGCGGCACAAAAGGCTCTGGCGCTCATCGAAGGACAACCCATCGAGGAACCATTCGAGACATTCCCCGTGCAGTTGCAAGTACGAAACTCAACCGCAAAACCACGCACCGCTCCCCTGCTGTAGGCCGCAGCGTGTACTCGCGTGAAATCACTTCGCGTAATACCCCACGCCAACCGGTCTATCTGCGCTATGTATGGCAGGTTTTGCTTCTTGTCCGGAGACATCTCGCTTATATATGGCACGTCGCCTGCGAAAACAGCCACTTCGGGGGTACGTTTTTGAGGTTTTCGCCGCATGTGTCTGCCATATGTAAGTGAGATGTCTCCGGTCAGGCCCCCGAATCTGCCATACATAAGCGAAATATGAGCAAAATGCAGGCGAGGCACGCTCCATAACAAAACAACGCATGCAAAGACGAACGAGGCTCAATTATTAATTGCTGATTGGTTTTGCAGTAAATCAATCTTTTCATTAAGTTTTTCTACAGAAGAAAAGGCCACGGTATATTTGGTAAATCCATCTTTTTCCTGAGGATTTCTCCATATGTCTTCTGGGGTAATACCACTTCGTTTAGCGTATTGATTCAGTTTTGCAATCAACGAGACAAAGTTTTCATCGTCAGTATTCAAGGTACGATTTTTATCATTGAATAACTGTCTATAGGGCACATCGAGATGCTGGATGATCTCTCGAGCCACGCCAATATTGGCATCGTCAATACCTTGTTCGTCAAACGCTCGATTAATCATTCTTACGCATAGATTCGATTCGAGTCCGAGTTCCCACAATTCCTTTACTCCATGTAGTCGTTCATCCTTGGTGGCCAGCTCGTCGAACAATTCGGTTCTATCCTTGTCTACAGTTTTGCCGGAATGACTCATCCACGCCTTTGCCGCTTCCAAAAGATAATCGAAATCTGCATCTTGAATATAAACAGACATATCCTCGACTATCTTCTGCAGCACAGGTTCAAGACGAGTATCTTCATCGGCGATGATCCTACATGCCTCATTCGGTCCAAGAAGATTCGGCGATAAGTAAGTAATAAATTTTGCAGATCGCAGCAGCCACGTTCGACGTGCTTCCCAACAAATATTAGGAATCATTCCAAAGGCGGTTTCAGTGTCGCCAATAATCGATTTATCATCCAACAATCGCGCATAGACATCGGGCTCACGTTTAAGATCGAATACTCTGGAATCACCCACTTTAATATTGGAAACCTGCTCATCCGAAAGTGGTGATTCGAGCTGCAACGAGCGAACCAGCGATTCCTTTTTCTTCGCATTGCAAACATCAAGAGGCAGGTTCAACAGTTTGACCGCAAGATTTCCCCTGTCAAATTCTGGGTCTTCCTTGGTTGATTCAAAGGAAGAATGCAGCTTTAGCCACTCACCACACGCATCCGCCTCCTCGACATCCCCAACAGACTCCAACACGGTCTGCAGATTCATCGGAGTAAACCAAATCGCATCATTCCGCAGTAACTCATTGACATAAGAAACGCTGATTCGTTTCCGTGTTTCATCGTCAATTCCCGAAGAAAGTCTGTTCTTTAATTCGTCCGACTCAAAATGAAGCATTCGAGCAGTATGTGAATGCTTCTTGATTATTCCGCTAACAACTTGCTCAAGCTCCACCCATTTATCTTCTGATTTGCGAGTGTCAAATATCGAGTGGACGGAGTCGCCCAACACTGCAACAATATCTGAATCGACATCCGAGGCAACAGTCCCATCAACGAAGTCGAGCGCATATTCAGATTCCTTCAGGAAGTCAAGATACTTGTCGACATTCTTAATGACGTATTGGTAGACGGGGGTGGAAATGCTTCTGATCTGGTTCAGAGCGAGCATTTCATGCTTTGCAAACGTGCCTTGCAAATCGTTAATCGCACAAAGAAGATTGCTTCTGGTGAAATCATACCCATCATGTTCAACGAGGAGTCTGCGCAATGGTTCACTCAAACAAGACAGATCTGGAGCGGAGTAGTGAGAGTCAAGCAGCACCTTGTCGAGTTGCTTTGCCACTTCTTCATCTAAAGAATCATCGCTGAATACGGGAATGAATTCCCAATGTTGTTGAATGAAATTATTGAAGGCATCGGAAACTTCGTATTGAACATTTTTATTCAAATGACGCAGTACAACGTCTAGGAAATCACACAAAGTTGTAGTGTCAGCTAACGTAGCAACATCGTCCGCCAAGAACTCCAGTATCTCCGAGCATGTGTCCGCCGCAAGCAGTTCAAGAACTTCAGCTGTTTTGTTTTCCTCATCGCTGAGAAACGCAAGCAAGAAATCCTTTGCCACACCCTTCAAGTTGGATAGATACGAGATAACCATGCGTAGCGTCTTTTTATCTTCATCTGCTTTTGACTTCACCAGGTAGTTGAGAATACTGATATTTAGCATCCACGCTTGTCCGAAGAGAGAATTATCTCGATGTCGCACGCGTTTCAGCACATTCTGTACATCCGCATCGTTGAGATGGAAAGAGAAATCAGATTTGTTCTCGTTAATATTGTGTATTACAAAATTTAGGGCATTCCTCGACATGCCTTCATCTGAATAAATCGTGGAATACAGCTTGTAATCTTGAGCGATCCAACCACCGGCAATCAAACTTGATAGCAACGTACCCTGTTCATGCAGATCGTCTTGGATAAACTGAGACAATGTCTGGCGGTCTGAATCATCGAACATGTCGGGACCCTCGAAATCTATCTCGCAGGCTTTATCATTCAGAAGATATTTCCAATCACCTGTCCTCAGATTTTCAATGCGGTTTTCAATTTTACAGATCCTCTGATTGACAGCATTCAATGTCAGCTGACTAATATCAATTGTCGTGTCAAGGTATTTTTCAAAAGTTTGTTTTGAAGGTGTGATTTCAATCGGACGCCAACCAGATTCGCCATAGAAAGAAGCGGTAATCTTAATTGTAGAATCCTTTCGCTTTGCTGAAAGCTCTTCCCAGGTGTGTGCTTCGCTCAATTTAGAGCCGCTATATCCAGAGATATTAATGTCATCATCATCGACTTTTCCGCCGCTGAGTTCCGCAATCCACGCTTTCGTCCGCTGCGCCAACTGGGAGGCAATTCTATCCGCCTCCATAGAGTCTAAAGCCATTTCCAAATCTTCTTGCGCGCTTTTGCGCCGTTGGGATAGCCTATAAATGCTATCTGTGGAAATGCTCCGTGCAGTCGAATATATTTTGTCGATCTTGCTGTTGCCTTCTCTCATCTTTTCCGCATCCGCAAGGTAACAGTTTTTATAAATCAAAAATGCGAGAAGATGCGCGGCGGATAGTCCAAGAGTATTCTCCTCATCTTTCTTATCATCTAGGTTAACATGCAGTCTTCTGCTGTACATGATGAAATCGTTGCGGATCGTTATCCAAGTACGCTGGTCTGGAATAAAACCGGCGACGTCTTCAAGTAGATCTCCGACTTTGTCTATTCGAGTGATTTCATCGCCTAGAGCGTTTCGTGCCGTTTGATGGGAATTATTTGAACTGACAAACGGAACTACTGAAATAATAAGATCGAAGAATTTCGCACGAGAGAAAGCTCCTATTCGCCTTTCTTCACTTAATGTTTCTTCCGAGCCTTGATACATTGATCATCAAACACGGCGTCACTTATTGCATAAATAAAACGGATAGTTCTTCCATCTCGACGAGATCTTTCCCCAGTAATAACTGGATCGTCATTCAGAATCTGATTTAATTCACGTAATGAATCGAAGATTTCAGGGCTTTCAAATCGGTCGAGATCTTCGAAAATCACGGTTTCGATCTTTGATTTTTCGAATAGGTATACAATTTCGTCAAGATACTGGTCAAAGTATGAGTCAACTCCCTGATCCAATTTCAACGAGGCACCACTCACATTAACTTGCCCGATTTTCAGATTGCTTTTTAGAAGATAAGAACAGATCATCCATGACGCCGCGAAAAGAAGCACTAGCAAGACTACATAGCCTAGCAAAAACTTCCCTGATGGACTTATCGCCCATTTATCGATAAACGGCAAAGAAGACAACAATGATTGCCCGAATTTACCTAAATCATCACCGAAAAATGCCCCCAACAACATCGTCAGGAATACACTCGTCATCAAGGAAAACCCTATCTTCTCCCATTTGCCCTTCTCATGAATCCGATGAAATCTAGAGAGCGGGACATCTTTCGGATCGACACCGTACAACAGTTGCTTCACAATCTCCCGCTGAATCCGATTCGTCGGAGTGTCTGTCGAAAAATCATCTGTAGGGCCCTTAGAGCCATGCCTATTTTCATTATTATCAGATCGCCGTTCAGCATTACCGCAACAGGATGCCAGCGGAGCAAGCGAAATGTTCTTTGTGCTACACGGTTTTACCCCTTCAAAGTCTTCGACCACTTTCTCGAGGATGCTGCTCTTTCCCGAACCATACGTTCCAGATATCGCTATATTTCTTAGCTTGCCCTTCTTATCACTTCCTATGGCACTTTTGAGAGCATCGACATATTCACTATGATGTTCCGCCTGATATTCCGGATACAGCGGATTCAGTTCAAGAGCGTCCTGCTGTTCTGAGACATTCTTCACTTCTTGAGAATCCGTCATATCAGTGACACCTCTAACTTCGCACTCCTCCATGACCGACCCCTCTTTCTCCAAACCAGCCTCATTGCTCCGCTCGACATTCCGCGACAAATCATACACCCTGGATTGGCAACGGTGTGTTGGACGGGTCCTTAGAGGACGAGTCCCTGTTCGGTGAATTCCTTCGGACTCCGGTATCCGAGGGCGGAGTGGAGCCGCTGGTCGTCGGACCACCACACGCAGTCGTCGGGGTCATGCCTCGGCTGCTCGATCGTGGTGTAGTGGTTCCGGTACACGAGCTCCTTCTTCAGCAGCCTGTCCGCCGACGCGGACATAGGTAAGATCGCTCGCCAGATGCGCGTGCGGGGCGTAGCCGTCGAACTCGCGGTCCAGCAGGTTCGCGAGCTTCGCCTCGTTGACCCGCGTCCCGTGCGGTTTGAATCGTCTGCGCGTGTACGCGCTCGTCATGCCCTGTTCGTGCATGATGCCGCCGATGCGCCTCCTGGACGCGGTGACGCCCTTCCTTTCCAAGGCGGCCTTGATCTGTTTGTGTTCAATTAGTTGTTGCGGGTTTAGTCACGATGATTTTTCGGGTTTAGGCAGAGCATGCCGACCACGGAATGGTCTTAACTGGATGGTGCTTGTATCTCCGCCAGAAAGGACCGGAAAGGATTATGATCAGCATGCCCCAAGTACAGTCTATCCGTCGTTTGCGGCGGAACGGGGAATCCGTCGCGTCGATCGCGCGGAAAACA